>Ga0209278_1000135_pt1 | contig 100164 bp, 80 predicted proteins | sample JI81BgreenDNA_FD_187504 | JGI IMG/M metagenome (GOLD analysis project Ga0209278, IMG submission 187504) | Wastewater effluent complex algal communities from Wisconsin, to seasonally profile nutrient transformation and Carbon sequestration -... | ecosystem: Engineered > WWTP > Effluent > Algae... | reverse complement strand
CCCGAGGAGCCGAAGCGGGCCCTGCTCGAACTGACGCCCGGCACCTACACCGGCCGCGCCGAGTCGCTGGCGAAGTCGGTCTGATCCGCGACAGGCTCGCCATGCGCCTTGCCCTCGCCAGTCTGCCGTTGCTGCTTCTGGCCGCGGGCACGGCGAGGGCCGGAGACATCGCGCCCACGCCCACCTGCCCTGACGACGCCGGCTGGAGCGACCCGACGCCGCCGCGGAAGGTCTTCGGCAACACCTGGTACGTGGGCACCTGCGGCATCAGCGCCCTGCTCATCACCGGCGAGGACGGCCACGTGCTGATCGACGGCGCCACGCCGGAAGCCGGGCCGATGATCGTCGAGAGCATCCGCACGCTCGGCTTCGACCCGAAGGACGTGCGCGTGCTGCTCAACACCCACGAGCACATCGACCACGCCGGCGGCCTCGCGGCGATCCAGCAGGCCACCGGCGCCCCGCTGCGGGCCCGCCGCCCTGGCCTGATCGCGCTGCGCAAGGGCGACATGGACATGCGCGACCCGCAGGTGGCGTTCCGCATGCCGGGCTTTCCGCCCGTCCCGGTGATCGAGACACTGGCCGACAACGCCGAGGTCCGCGTTGGTGATCTCGTGATCCAGACGCATGCCACGCCGGGCCATTCGCTCGGCGGCACCAGCTTCACCTGGACGAGCTGCGAGGGCGAAACCTGTCGCGCCATGGCGTTCGCCGATTCACTGAGCGCGGTGGCCCCGGATACCTACCGCTTCAGCGATCCGGCGAATTCGCCTGCGTTCGTGCCCCTGCTACGCCAAGCCTTCGCCACCGTCGCTGCGCTGCCATGCGAGATCCTCGTTTCCCCGCATCCCGTGGCCAGCCGGCTCTGGTACCGCCTCGGTGAGGCGCCGAGCGAACTGCTGGTCGATGCGACCGCCTGCCGCCGCTACGCCGAGGCCGGCGCCCGCCGCCTCGACGCCCGCCTCGATACCGAACGCCAAGCCACGCCATGACACGCAAGACCGCACCCTCGGCATCGCTGCCCATCGAAATCGACGCCACCGGCAAAGGCCCGCTCGGCATGCCGGCCGACGTGTTCCTGCGCGACTACTGGCAGAAGCGGCCCCTGCTGATCCGCAACGCGTTTCCCGGCTTCGAGACCCCGATCAGCCCGGACGACCTCGGCGCGCTGTCGCTCGAAGCCACCGCGCTCTCGCGCCTGATCCTGTGGGACCGCAAGAAGGACCGCTGGACCGTCGAGACCGGCCCGCTGCCCGAGGACCGCTTCGACCGCGTGCCCGAACGCGATTGGACCCTGCTGGTGCAGGACGTCGACAAGTGGGACGCCGACGTGCGTGAGCTGATCGAGGCCTTCCCCTTCCTGCCCCGCTGGCGCATCGACGACGTGATGATCAGCTTCGCTGTCGAAGGCGGCTCGGTCGGCGCGCACATCGACCAGTACGACGTGTTCCTGCTGCAGGGCATGGGCCATCGCCACTGGCAGATCGACGCCAATCCCGATCAGGCCGTCGATTTCCGCGACGACGCGCCGATCAGGCTGCTGAAGCGGTTCACGCCCAGCCACGAATGGACACTCGGCCCCGGCGACATGCTGTACCTGCCGCCCGGCCTCGGCCACCACGGCGTCGCGCTCGATCCCTGCCTGACGTTCTCGCTCGGCATGCGCGCCCCGGCCAAGGCCGAGCTGATCGAGGACTTCGCGCTGGAACTGGCGTCCCGCGCCGGCGAGAAGGAGCGCTACGCCGACCCGGACCTCGCGGTGCCGACGAATGCCTTCGAGATCGACCCGGCCGCAGTGGCCCGTGTGAAGCAGACCCTCGGCGGCATGGCCGGCGACGGCGCCGATGACGAGGCCTTGCTGCGCCGCTGGTTCGGTCGCTTCATTACCCGCTACCGCGCCTCCGGCAACCTGCAGCCACCCAAGAAAGCCCCGACACGCGCCGACTTCGACGCCGCGATCGCGGCGGGCGGCGTCGTGCAGCGCCATCCGTTCTCACGCGTGGCTTGGCTGCGCGAAGGCAAGGCGAAAGCGATGTGGTTCGTCACCGGCAGCGACATCGAAGGCCTTCGCGCGACCGATGCGGCCCTGCTCTGCCAATGCGACACGATCGACGGTTCGGCGTGGGGCCAACTGGATGAACACGCTCGCGAAGCCGTCGTCGCGCTCGCGGCTCTCGGCCACTACCGCGCCATCACTCCGAAAAAGCCCCGCTCGCCCAGGAAGCCCCGATGATCAATGCCGGATTCCGCGTCGAACCTGCCGACTACGCCGTCGACTTCGCCGATCTGCGCGCCGTGCGCGAGCCGGTGTTCGTGGTCGAGCAGCAGGTGCCGATCGAAGAGGAATGGGACGAGCTCGATCCGCAGTGCCGGCACGTGATCGCCCGTGACGACGCCAACCGACCGATCGGCACGGGTCGTCTCACGCCCGAGCGCAAGATCGGCCGCATGGCCGTGCTCGCCGAATGGCGCGGCAAGGGCGTCGGCGACGCCCTGATGGAGGCCCTGATGGACGAAGCCCGCGCCCTGGGCTGGCCGGAAGTCAGCCTGAATTCGCAGACCCATGCCATGCCTTTCTATGCCCGCCACGGCTTCGAGGCCTACGGCGACGAGTTCATGGAAGCCGGCATCCCGCACCGCAAGATGCGCAAAGCACTGGGCGCGCCCGACCCCGGCCGTCGCCCGCGCCCGGCGCCGATGGGCGACGCGGCGCTCCGGGAGTTCGCCAGCGAAGTGGAGGTCCGCGAACTCGCGGTCGCCCTGCTCGGCCGGGCCCGCCGTGACGTCCGCCTGTTCACCCGCGACCTCGAGCCGACATTGTTCGGGCACTCCGCGCTGCTTGACGCGCTCCGCACCTTCGCCACCTCGAGACGCGGGCCGTCGGTGCGCATCCTCGTTGTCGAGCCGGACCGCCTGCGAGGCGAAAGCCATCCCCTCTTGCCGATGGCCCAACGCCTCAGCTCGGTGTTCGCCCTGCGAACGCCCATCGACCCGGAAGACCGGCAAGCCGCCGAGAGCTACCTCGTCATCGATGAAGCGGCCTACGTCTTCCGCCCGCTGGCCACGCGCTTCGAAGGCACGGCCTGCCTCGACGGACCCGCCCGCGCGCGGCAGCTGGCGCAGGAGTTCGACCGCCGCTGGGAACGCGCCCGCGAACTCACCGAACTCCGCGCACTCGGGATCTGAGCCGGGAGCCGCCGGCGCTCAGGCCTTCGTGAGCGAGGACGCCGGCAAACGGATCTCGAAGCGGTAATGGCCAGCAGCATCGGCGGCGATCTGCAGCAGCTCGACTCGCGCCCCACCCGGGGATACGACACCGTCGATGGCACGCAGGGTGTTCGACACACAGGGCATGTCGTCCGCTTCACCGGCGACGATCACGGCGTCTCCCGCGTAGCGCAGCGACGAGCTGCGGCAACCGGTCGCCATCAGGGGCTGTAGGCGCCCCTCGACCACGGCCAGCGGGGCGAATCCCGGCGGCATGGGGCCGGAGGCGGGCAGCGTCGCTAGCGCCGTTCGCGTCGTGGCGTTGGCCGCCGCCGACGGCGTGACTGACGATGACGGCGAGTCGGTGTCCGCGAGGCTGGCCGGCGCAGGGGTGAAGCTCACCACGACGCGTTCGCTCGGCGGTTGGACGGCGGGATGGGTGTCGAGATAGATCTCGAATTCATGCCGCACGCGTCCACCGCTCGAAATGGCGCGTTTCACCACCTCGCGGTCCTCGATGTAGCCCGGGTCGCCCTCCTTCAGGGCGGCGAGAAACCACTCCAGCCGGCGCCGCTGTTCCTCGCCGGCCATGGCCGGATCGCTGGGCACGGCGAGTACGCGGACCCGGTGGCCGATGAAGGGCAGTTGCGCGATCTCGATCTCGCCGATCGTCACGCCTTCGGGCAGCAGCGGCCGCAGGGCGAGGCGCACCGCCTCCGGATCGGCGTAGCGGCGTTCGGCACTGCGCTGTGCGCTCTCGGCGGCCACCGCCTGCTCACGCTCGATCTCCTCGGCCGGCCTTGCGAAGACGACGTCCTGCGCCACCTCGTCGGCTTGCCAGCGACGCACGGCGGCATCCCGGGTCCAACGCGCCGTTCCCAGGTAGGCCCCCGTCGGCCAGCGCCACGTCTGGTCGCCCCAGCCCCCGAACGCGGTGTACGTCCACTCCTTGGCCTCGAGCACGAGATGCCCACCGTCATCGAGCGTCATGCGCATCGGAGGGAGATACTCACGGGGCACCACGACCCAACCGTCCTCGCAGGTGAAATCGGGGCCGCGATTCAGGCGCAGTGTCGGGCCGGTGTCCGGCCCCAATTCGCGAAGGCGGGCCTGCAGCGCGGCCTCGCCGTTCTCCGCGATGAACGCCGCGCGTCGGGCCGGCTGAAGCAGGCCATACCACTCCGCATAGCGGGGCCGCTGGTGCTGGCGGATCGATTCCAGCTCCTCCATCACCAGGCCCAAGCGCGGAATGAACTGCAGCTCGAGGGCGTGCGTCCCGTCGGAGCGGACGATCACCCCTTCGTAGCGCTGCCGGGCCTCCGCCGGCGACAGCGGGCTATCGCCGAAGTTCACGGGCTTCGCCGGATCCACCCCCGGGTCCGGATCGCCGTCCGCGGTCACCGGGTTCAACGTGTAGGCGCCGGACAGATCGGGGCATCCGGTGACGGGGTCCGTCGGCGGATCGCCCTGGTCGGCGCCGCGCTCGAACGCGGTACACCCACCGAGGGCCAAGACCGAACAGGTCACCACCGGGACGAGGAAGAGTCGATGGGGTCGCTTGAGCATAGGGCGGGTCCGCCATCGTGCAGGGAGTGGGCCGGATAGCATCACGGATACCAGCGCTGGGCCAACTCGAACGGCGAGTTCCTCACCCGCAGAAAGCGCGGTGGCGGAATCCGCTCGGGGGCGGTGGCGCTTTTTCATGCTTTCGCCGTGACCGGCCGCTGCGCCCGACGAGCCTTCTCTCCCGGTGGCGACGACGGCGAGAGGAACAGCGCGTGCAATCGCTCGCAAACGGGTCCCGCCGCCAGGCCGAGGTCATTCGCCTCGAGGATGACTTCGTGGAGCTTCGCCTCCAGCAAGCGCATCCGCGCTTCCGCGGTCAGCCCGACCTTGCCGGTTCGCGGGGCCACGACCATTCCGGCGCCGCGACGGCGCAGCAGCACGCCCTCCTCGCAAAGAGCGGCATAGGCGCGACTCACCGTCATCGGATTGATGCCAAATCGGGAAGCCATCGTCCGGACCGAGGGCAGCCGCTCCCCGACCTGCAGCTGGCCCGCGGCGACGAAACGACGGACCTGGTCGGTGATCTGACGATAGATGGGAACCGGCGACGTTCCGGAAACCTGCCACTGCGATGCGTCCATGTGTATTAATAGGCCAATACATTTTGGCGCCGTCAAGCCCCAATCGCCCCGTGAAGGTCTATAATCGCGCGTCTCCGCCCGGGCCAAGGCCCGGGTTTCGTTGTCGATCAAGCACTTGCGCCAACAACCCGTTGAAGCCCAACGCACCTTAGGATCGCCGTGGCCAGCCTCCTCAAGACCTTCGCCCAGTCCTCCCAGCTCTCCGGCGGCAACGCCGCCTTCATTGAAGAGCTGTACGAGCAATACCTTCGCGACCCGGCGTCGGTCGACGCGAAATGGAAGGCGTACTTCGACGGTTTCGGCGGCAGCGCCGACGTCCCGCACTCCGACGCGATGGCCCGTGTGCAGGTGGCCGGAATGCTGGCGGCGAAGGGCCTCGGCGGCGGCCTCGACGAGGAAACCGCCAAGAAGCAGATGGCGGTCAGCAAGCTCGTCACGGCCTACCGCTCGCGCGGGCATCTCGGCGCCTCGCTGGATCCGTTGGGCATGGCTGGCAAGCCGGAAGCGCCAGACCTCGAACTCGAGTTCCACGGCCTCGGCAAGGGCGATCTCGAGACCGAATTCCCGGTGAACACCTACTTCGGCGCCGATCGCCTGAAGCTCAAGGATTTGCTGGCCAAGCTGCGCACGACCTACTCCAGCGTGATCGGTGCGGAGTTCATGCACATCAGTGACGCCAAGCAGCGCCACTGGATGCAGGAGCGCCTCGAGAAGGCCGCCGGCAAGTTCGGTTTCTCCAAAGAGGAACAGGCCCGCATCCTCGAGCGCACCACCGCCGCGGAAGGCCTGGAGCGCTACCTGCACACCAAGTACGTCGGCCAGAAGCGCTTCTCGCTCGAGGGCGGCGATGCGCTCATTCCGGCGATGGACGCGCTGGTGCGCCGCGCGGGCGCCAACGGCGTCAAGGACATGGTCATCGGCATGGCCCACCGCGGCCGCCTCAACGTGCTCGTGAACACGCTCGGCAAGCCGCCGTCCAAGCTGTTCGCCGAGTTCGAAGGCCGCTTCGAGCACCACGACGACCCGGCGCACTCGGGCGACGTGAAGTACCACATGGGCTTCTCCGCCGACATCGCCACCCCCGGTGGCCCGGTGCACATCGCGCTGGCCTTCAACCCCTCGCACCTTGAAATCGTGAACCCGGTGGTCGCGGGCTCGGTGCGCGCGCGCCAGATGCGTCGCGAAGACAAGGATCGCGGCCAGGTCCTGCCCATGCTGATCCACGGCGACTCGGCCTTCGCCGGCCAGGGCGTCATCATGGAGCTGTTCCAGATGTCGCAGGCCCGCGGCTTCGCGGTCGGCGGCACGGTGCATATCGTCATCAACAACCAGGTCGGCTTCACCACCAGCCGTCCGGACGACACCCGCTCGACGCTGTATTGCACCGACCCGGCCAAGATCGTCGGCGCCCCGGTGCTGCACGTGAACGGCGATGATCCGGAAGCCGTGGCCTTCTGCGCGCAGATCGCCTTCGACTTCCGCCAGACCTTCAAGAGCGACGTGGTCATCGACCTCGTCTGCTACCGCCGCCACGGCCACAACGAGGCCGACGAGCCGGCGGCGACGCAGCCGCTGATGTACCAGAACATCCGCGCCCGCAAGACCACGCGCGAGCTCTACGCCAATCGCCTGATCGAGGCGGGCGTGATCAGTGCCGATGACGCCAAGGCCATGGTCGACGGCTACCGCGCCAAGCTCGACAAGGGCGAAGTGACGGCCGACGTCACCACGGCCGCCAAGGACAGCGTCAGCGTCGACTGGTCGCCCTACTTCAAGGGCTCGCTCAACGACGAGGTCAAGACCGCCGTCGCCCGCAAGACCCTCGACGCCCTCGCCCAGCAGATCAATGCCGTGCCGGAAGACCGCAAGCTGCACCCGCGCGTCGCCAAGATCTACGAGGACCGCCGCAAGATGGCGGCCGGCGAGCTGGCGATGGACTGGGGCTTCGCCGAGAACCTCGCCTACGCGACGCTGCTGAAGGAAGGCTTCAAGCTGCGCCTCGTCGGCCAGGACGCCGGCCGTGGCACCTTCTTCCATCGCCATGCCGTGCAGCACGACCAAGCCACCGGCGAGGCGATCATGCCGCTGCGCGAGCTGGTCTCGAACCCCGAGCACGTCGTGGTGATCGACTCGCTGCTCTCGGAAGAAGCCGTGATGGCCTTCGAGTTCGGCTACAGCACCGCCGAGCCCACCACGCTGAACATCTGGGAAGGCCAGTTCGGCGACTTCGCCAACGGCGCCCAGGTCGTCATCGACCAGTTCATCACCTCGGGGGAGGCCAAGTGGGGCCGTCTCTGCGGCCTCGTGCTGTTCCTGCCGCACGGCTACGAAGGCCAAGGCCCGGAGCACAGCTCGGCGCGCCTCGAGCGATTCCTGCAGCTCTGCGCCCACCACAACATCTCGGTGGTCACCCCGACGACGCCGGCGCAGAGCTTCCATATGCTCCGTCGCCAGATGCTGCGCGGCACGCGCAAGCCGCTGGTCGTCATGACGCCGAAGTCGATGCTGCGCCACAAGCTGTCGGTGTCGACGCTCGACGACCTCGCCAAGGGCAGCTTCCAGACCCTGATCCCGGACAGCACGGCGAAGGACGCCAAGAAGGCCACGCGCGTCGTCGTCTGCGGCGGCAAGGTCTACTACGACCTCGTCGAGGACGCCGAGAAGCGCGGCCTCACCGACGTCGCCATCGTGCGCGTCGAGCAGCTCTACCCCTTCCCGCGCGCCGAGCTCACCGCCGAGCTGAAGCGCTTCGGCAAGGCCGCGGAAGTCATCTGGTGCCAGGAAGAGCCGCAGAACCAGGGCGCGTGGTACCAGATCCGCCACCACGTCGAAGCCTGCCTCGCCAAGGGCCAGACCCTGAGCTACGCCGGGCGTGGGCGCTCCGCCGCCCCGGCCTGCGGCCACCTCAGCCAGCACAACGTCGAGCAGGCCGCCCTGCTCGAAGCCGCGCTGGTCGGCCCGCAGGTGCTCGCCGTCGCCGAGTAAGCGACACGCCGTTTCCATGAATGCGCAGGGGCACGCCCCTGCCCCACGCTCCTCCCGACATCGATTCCCGACCGAGAACGCCCGCCATGGCCACTGAAATCAAGGTTCCGCCGCTGCCCGAGTCCGTCTCCGACGCCGTCATCGCCGCCCTGCACAAGAAGGTGGGCGACAGCGTCCGCCGCGACGAGAACCTTGTCGATCTCGAGACCGACAAGGTCGTGCTCGAAGTGCCCTCGACCGTCGACGGCGTCATCAAGGAACTGAAGGTCAAGGTCGGCGACACGGTCAATTCCGACCAGCTGCTGATCATCGTCGAAGAAGGCGCCGTGGCCGCTGCTCCGGCGCCAGCGGCTCCGGCCGCTGCGCCTGCGGCCGCCCCCGCCGCTCCCCCGGCCAAGGCCGCCGCACCGGCGCCTGCCGCCAAGACCGACACCGGCCTGCCGCCCGGCGCCGCGTTCTACGCCGCGCAGAACGGCATCAATCCGGCCGAGGTCGCCGGCACCGGCCGCCGCGGCGCGGTGACGAAGGAAGACCTGGTCAACTTCGCCAAGGGCGGCGGCGCGCGCCCGGAAGAGCGCGTGCCGATGACCCGCATGCGCAAGCGCATCGCCGAGCGCATGATGGAATCGAAGAACTCCATCGCCATGCTCACCTCGTTCAACGAAGTGAACCTGCGCGAAGTGATGGCCATGCGCAAGGCGCAGGGCGAAGCCTTCGAGAAGGCGAACGGCATCAAGCTCGGCTTCATGAGCTTCTTCGCCAAGGCCGCGGCCAACGCGCTGCAGCGCTTCCCGATCATCAACGCCTCGGTCGACGGCGATGACGTGATCTACCACGGCTACGCCGACATCTCGATCGCCGTGGCCACCGACAAGGGCCTGGTGACGCCGGTGCTGCGCAACGTCGAGCGCATGAGCTTCGCCGACGTCGAAGGCGCCATCGCCGGTTACGCCAAGAAGGCGCGCGACGGCAAGCTGGGCCTCGAGGACCTGCAGGGCGGCACCTTCACCATCACCAACGGTGGCACCTTCGGTTCGCTGATGAGCACGCCGATCGTCAACCCGCCGCAGAGCGCCATCCTCGGCATGCACGCCATCAAGGAGCGCCCGATCGCCGAGAACGGCCAGGTCGTGATCGCGCCGATGATGTACATCGCGCTGAGCTACGACCACCGCATCATCGACGGCAAGGACGCGGTGCAGTTCCTGGTCGACATCAAGAACCAGCTGGAAAACCCGCACCGCATGCTGCTCGGCCTGTAAGGAGCCCGACATGAGCGAGATCCAACAGTTCGACGTCGTCGTCGTGGGCGCCGGCCCGGCCGGCTACCACGCGGCCATCCGCGCCGCGCAGCTTGGCCTCAAGACGGCCTGCATCGACGCCGCGCTTGGCAAGGACGGCAAGCCCGCCCTCGGCGGCACCTGCCTGCGCGTGGGCTGCATTCCCTCCAAGGCGCTGCTCGACAGCTCGCGCCAGTGGTGGAACATGGGCCACATCTTCAGCGAGCACGGCATCAGCGCGCCGAACGCCGCGATCGACATCCCGACCATGATCGGTCGCAAGGACAAGATCGTGAAGCAGTTCACCGGCGGCATCGCCGCGCTGTTCAAGGCCAACAAGGTCTCGGCTTTCTACGGCTTCGGCCAGCTGCAGCCGGGCAAGAAGGTGCTGGTGAAGCAGCACGACGGCAGTGAAGTCACGCTGGAGGGCAAGCACGTCATCCTCGCGGCCGGCTCCGATTCGATCGAGTTGCCGTTCGCGAAGTTCGACGGCACCCACATCGTCGACAACGTCGGCGCGCTTGATTTCACGGAAGTGCCGAAGCGCCTCGGCGTGATCGGCGCCGGCGTCATCGGCCTCGAGCTCGGCAGCGTGTGGAGCCGCCTCGGCGCCAAGGTCACCGTGCTGGAAGGCCTGCCGGACTTCCTCGCCGTGGTTGACCGCGACGTCGCCAAGGTCGCGCAGAAGGAATTCACGAAGCAGGGCCTCGACATCCGCCTCGGCGCCAAGTGCACCAAGACGGAAGTGAAGAAGGGCGAAGTGCACCTGACCTACAGCGACAACAGCGGAGAAAACACGCTGGTGTTCGACAAACTGCTGGTCGCGGTCGGCCGCAAGGCCGCGAGCAAGGGCCTGCTGGCGGAAGGTACGGGCGTGCAGCTCGACGAGCGCGGCCGGATCGTTGTTGATGACCACTGCCACACCGGCGTGGACGGCGTCTGGGCGATCGGCGACTGCGTGCGCGGCCCGATGCTGGCGCACAAGGGCTTCGAAGAAGGCATCGCGGTGGCCGAGCTCATCGCCGGCCTGCCGGGCCACGTCAATTTCGACACCATCCCCTGGGTCATCTACACCGAGCCGGAAATCGCCTGGGTCGGCAAGACCGAGGAGCAGCTCAAGGCCGAGGGCGTGCCCTACAAGACCGGCACCTTCCCCTTCGCGGCCGTCGGCCGCGCGGTCGCGATGGCCGAGCCGGCGGGCTTCGTCAAGGTGATCGCGCACGAGGAAACCGACACCGTGCTCGGCCTGCACCTCGTCGGCGCCAACGTTTCGGAGCTGGTGCACGAGGGCGTGCTGACCATGGAGTTCAAGGGCAGCGCCGACGACCTCGCGCGCATCTGCCACGCCCATCCGTCGATGAGCGAGGCCGTGCACGACGCGGCGATGGCCGTGCACAAGCGGGCGATCCACAAGGTCAACTGACGCCTGTCCATCGGCGATGCTTCGGGGGCGCCTTCGGGCGCCCTCGTCGTTGGGGAGAGGACGGGATTACGATGACGGCTCGCTCCCTGGGGCTCTCCATGAACGCAACGATCCGCCATGTCTCCGACACCGCCCTGTGGGTGGCGGTCTACCGGGGCATGGAAAGCGAGCGCCCCGATGCCCTGTTCCACGATCCTTGGGCGCGCCGGCTGGCCGGCGCGCGAGGCGAGGCCATCGTGGCGGCCGTCCCGCGGGGCAAAGCCATGGCATGGCCGATGATCGTGCGAACCGCGGTCATGGACGAGATCGTGATGCGCGAGGTGGCCAGCGGGGTCCGCACGGTCCTGAACCTCGCGGCAGGCCTCGACGCAAGGCCCTGGCGGCTCCCGCTGCCCGCCGACCTTCGTTGGATCCACGTCGATCTCCCCGACATGGTCGCCCACTTCCGGGACACGATGGATGCCGAGGCGCCACGGTGCCGGGTGGAGTACCTCGAAGCCGACCTGCGCGACGCCGGCGAGCGCGAACGCGTGCTGCGGAGCGCTTCCGGTTCAGGCCGCCTGCTGGTGGTCACCGAAGGATTGCTGATCTACCTCGAGCCCGAAGACGTCGCACGCCTCGCCGACGACCTCGCCACGATCACCGATGCGAGCGCTTGGCTGTCCGACTTGGCCTCGCCGATGTTGCTGAAGTTCACCGCTCGCACGCTCGATCCGGCGCTTCAAGCCGCGCGCGCGCCGTTCCGGTTCGCCCCCGCGGAAGGAACGGCATTCTTCGCTCCCCACGGATGGGAAGAATTCGAGTTCCGGTCCAGTTGGCTGGAGGGTCTCCGCCTGAATCGCACCATGCCGTTCGCTTGGCTGTGGCGGATACTCGCCGCCCTGCAACCTAAGGCGCGTCGCGCCGCCGGTGAGCGCATGGCCGGAATCGTTCTGCTTAAACGTTCAACCGGAACCACCACCGCATGATGCCCGCCACCTTCCCCGCCTTCCGCATCCATAACGACAACGCCGGCTACCGCAGCGGTATCGAGGAAATCGAGCTTGACGCGCTTTCGCCCGGCGAGATCGTCATCAAGACGGCTTATTCCTCAGTGAACTTCAAGGACGCGCTGGCCGGCACCGGAAAGGGAAAAATCCTCCGGCAGTTCCCGCTGGTGGGCGGCATCGATGTGGCCGGCCACGTCGCACAGAGCCGTGATCCGGCGTTCAAGGAAGGCGACGCCGTGCTCTGCACGGGCTGCGGACTCTCCGAGACGCGCGACGGTGGCTACGCCGCCCACGCGCGCCTTGAATCCCGCTGGGCGATTCCGCTGCCCACCGGCCTGGATCTGCGGGAATCGATGATTCTCGGCACCGCGGGCTTCACCGCCGGTCTCGCCTTGCTCCGCATGCAGGACAACCGGCAGACCCCCGACCTCGGACCGCTCGCCGTGACCGGCGCGACCGGCGGTGTCGGCAGCCTCGCCATCGCAATCTTCGCCAAGGCGGGCTACGCCGTGCATGCGATCAGCGGCAAGGCCGACCAGGCCGGTTGGTTGCGCTCGCTGGGTGCGTCCGAGGTGCTGGGCCGCGATGCGCTGGCGACGACCAAGCCCATGGATTCCGCGCGCTTCGGCGGCGGCCTCGACAACGTGGGCGGTCCGATGTTGCACGCCCTGCTCGCCCACACCGCGCCCTACGGCAACGTGGCAACGGCCGGTCTTGCTGCGACGCACGATCTGGCGACCACGGTCATGCCCTTCATCATCCGTGGCGTGTCCCTCATCGGCGTGGCCTCGGCCGGCACGGCGCGGGACATCCGCGACGAGGTCTGGCGCCGCCTTTCGTCGGACTGGAAGCCCGCCCGTCTGGGGGAGATTGCGACCCGCGAGGTGGGTATCGATGGGCTTCCAGAGGTGTTCGACGACATGTTGGCCGGCGGCTCCCGCGGCCGGACGCTCGTCCGGCTCTGATCGGCCCGAGCCCAAGGCAAGCCCCGGAACCCGCCTCCCTTCCGCAGCGTGACCTCGGTCTTGCCCACGCGAGGCGAACCGCGCTTACAATCGCCGGCGACTCACCGGAGATTTCCATGGCACGTATCCTGATCGTCGACGACTCGCCGTCGCAGCTCATCAGCATGAAGCGCATCGTCGAGAAGCTCGGCCACGAAGCGATCACCGCCGAGGACGGCGCCAGCGGCGTCGAAGTCGCGAAAGCGCAGCGCCCCGACCTGATCCTGATGGACGTGGTGATGCCGAACCTCAACGGCTTCCAGGCCACGCGCGCCATCTCGAAGGACCCGGACACCGGCCACATCCCGATCATCCTCGTCACGACGAAGGATCAGGAGACGGACAAGGTGTGGGGCATGCGCCAGGGTGCGAAGGCCTACATCACCAAGCCGTTCACGGATACCCAGCTCACCGAAGCGATCCAGGGCGCGCTCGGCGGCTGAAGTCCCGCGCCAGGTGGGCGCGAGCCCGCCGTCACCAACGAAGCCCCGCCACGCGGGGCTTCGTCGTTTCGGGCGCGACCACGCCCGGCGCAAGCGCACTACGAGGTGACGTTGTCGCCGAAGGCGAGCGCCATCTGCCGGTACAGGGACCGCTGCGCCTCGGTCTCGGGCCGAGGTGCGGTGATCTCGATTTCGACGATCTGGTCGCCCGGGGGACTGCCGGGCAATCCCCGCCCCTTCAGGCGCAGCTTCAAGCCCGCGTCGGACTCTTTCGGGATCTTGAGCTCCACGGCCCCCCCCAGGGTCGGGACCGTGGCCGTGGTCCCGAGCACGGCATCCCAAGGCGCCAGCGGCAGGACGTAGAGCACGTTCCGCCCATCGATCTCGAAGTGCGGATGCGGGGCATAGTCCACGTCCAGCAGCAGATCGCCTCCGCCCGGCGCCTTGCCGGCCAGCCGGATGACTTGCCCGACGCGAATGCCGGCAGGCACCTTGACCTCGAACTCGCGGCCCTCGACATCGATCCGGACGGTGCCTCCGGCATAGGCGGTCTCCAACGGAACCGCGAAACCGAGACGCTGATCCTCCCGCGGCGGGTGGCGTCCCCCACCGGATCGCGCTCCTGGCGCGCTGGCACCCCCTCCTGCGCGCTGCCGGGCCTTGGCCCCGAAGAAGGCTTCGAAAAAATCGCTGAACGCGCCGCCGCCGAGGCCGTCGCCGAAGCCCCCCGGGCCGCCGTAGCCCGGCGGAGGACGGAAATCCTGGCCGGCTCGGTATCCCCCGGCACGCATGGCGTCGTACTGCGCGCGCTTCTCTTTGTCGCGCAGGACCTCGTAGGCCTCGTTGATCGCCTTGAAGCGATCCTCCGCGCCCTTTTCCTTGCTGACGTCCGGGTGGTACTTCCGGGCCAATCGCCGGAAGGCCTGCTTGATCTCGCTGTCACCGGAGCCCGGCTCGACGCCAAGCACCGCGTAGTAGTCCTTGAATTCCATCGCGGCACCTTACTGCAAGCGACGCGCTGCGCGCAGCGCCCCGGACGCGCCCGTCACGGTCCGCCGCTACACTCGCGGCCTTTCCCCGAGGAGTTCGGCATGACCATCGCGATCGGCGACACCATTCCCCACGTCACGTTGAACGCCCTGAAGGACGGCGTGCAGGCCGTGGACACCCGCGACCTCTTCAGCGGCCGAAAGCTCGTGCTGTTCGCCGTGCCGGGGGCCTTCACGCCGACCTGCTCGGCCAAGCACCTGCCGGGCTACGTCGAACACCTGGAGGCCTTCAAGGCCCGCGGCATCGACGTCGCCTGCATGTCGGTCAACGACGCGTTCGTCATGGGCGCCTGGGCCAAGCACCAGGACGTTCCGGAAGGCTTGCAGATGCTGGCCGACGGCAACGGCAACCTGACCAAGGCCCTCGGGCTCGAACTCGATGCCACGGCCTTCGGCATGGGACTTCGCAGCAAGCGCTTCGCACTGTACGCCGAGGATGGCGTGGTGAAGCAGCTGCACGTCGAAGCGCCGGGCGAATTCAAGGTCTCGGCGGCCGAGTACGTCCTCGAGCACCTGCCGAAGTAACGGGCCCGCGGAGGGCGCCACAGAACGCGGCGCCCTCCGGCCTTACTCGGCGCCGTCCTCGCGCGGCACCGCCGGCAGCGCCGAGGCCAGGCGCGTGGCCGCGGCCACGCGGCGCGCCGGCAGCATGTGCATGACCATATCCGCCATGTCGAGGCCGAGTCCCCGTCCCTGCGATCGGCTCATCGCCGCGAGGTCGAGGTCGACGTAGCCCATCGGACGTCCTTCTGCGTCGAATGCCAAACCCGGCATGCCGTCGACCAGCAGGGAGCGGCGCGGCACGCGGGTCTCGCCGAGGATCATGCCGGGACGAACCAGGGGCACCGCGCCCCATTCGTCGGACGTGCGGAGCAAGGTGTAGAACACGCGGCCTGGCTCGGGCTGCGACAGACGCTCGAAATCGACGAAGGGCTGTCCGCTGGCATCGCGCACGCGCAGCCAGGCGAGGCCCAGTTCGGTATCCCGCGTGACGAGGTCCGCGGCGCGCCATTCGTCCGACCCGGGCAGGCGCACGCGGAAATCGCTGGAGTTCGCGACCATCGTCCCGCCGGGGCTCGGTGCCTGGCGATTGAGGCTGCCGAGGTCGAAGCTCACCGCGCGCGCCGAAACCAGCACGAGGCCGTCCGCACCGACCAGCACGCCCTGGGTCCGGTCCTCGTTGCGCTGTTCCTGCCCACCCGCGGCCACGGTGATCACGTACTTGACCGGCACCACGCTCGGCGAACGCTGCTCGACGAGTCGACGGTAGGCCTCGGTGTAGTCCTCGTCGGCGGACGCCGCCGCGACCGGCGACGCCAGCGCGAGGCCGACCAGCAGTCCGGCGAGACGGGTCGCGAGGCGTGGAAAGAGGCGGGGCATCAGGGGTTCTCCGGGATCCAACGACGTTCGACCTGGACGATACGCGCCTCGCCGTGGCGGAGGACATCGATCGCGAAGCGCTCCCCCTCGCCCGCCAAGGCGGCCTGCAGGGCCGGCCGCAGTCGATCCAGGCCATCCACCGGGCGACCGGCGATCCGCACGATCACATCGCCGGGCTTCAGGTGGGCCAACCCGGCGGCACCGCCACCCTCCACGCCCTGCAGCAGGACGCCGGCCTGGTCGAGCGGCAGGTCGCGCTCGACGCGATCGTAGAAGCCAAGCTCGCGGAACTGCGCGCGGAGGCTCGAAACATCCATCGTCCGCAGACCCGACGCCGGCACCGGCGACGCGGCGAGCGTCGTCGTCCAGCGCTGGCGCTCCGTGCCGCGGACGCCTTCGAAAACCACGCGATCGCCGATCTCGAACTCCCGGACACGCTGCGCGAACAGCTCGGCGCGCGAATCGTTGACCGCATCCAGCGGCAAGCCGTCCAAGGTGGTCACGAGGTCGCCGACCTTCGCGCCGGCCGCGCCGAGCGCGCTTCCCGGATACACACGGGTGATGCGGAAGCCCGACGCCGGCAACCCCATGGCTTGGGCCAGGCTGGCGGGAATGGGCTGGACCTCGACGCCCGCCCAGGCCTTGGGCAGCTCCGGCAGCGGCTCGCGCGAACGGTCGCCCCAGGACGGCGTGAGCGCCGAGAGCAGCCGCTGGCCCTCCGCGAGGTATTCAACGACCAGCGGCTTCGCCGGCCGTCGTGCCCCTGCCCACGGCGCGAGATCGTCCACCGTCGCCATCGGCTGGCCCTCGACGCGGAGGAGCACGGCGCCGGCCGGCAACGGCGGGCGCGCGGTGGCCGCAGGGCCGCCGGCGCGCAGCGAGGTCACCAGCAGGCCACGCTCGACGGCAAGGCGACGGCGTTCGCTCATCGCGGGCGTCAAGGCCTGCACCGCCACACCGAAGGGCCGGAATGCCGCCGCCTCGCCGGGAGGCTCGCCGGCGTTCTGCGGTGTCACGGCCGCCGTCTTCTCCTGGCCGCCACGAACGAAACGGAGCGACACCCTCGCCCCGGCAGGGAGTTCCGCGAGGCGGCGCTGGATGGCCGGCACATCCACGGCCTGCGGCGCATCAAGCGGCACGCCATCGAGGGACAGCAGGCGGTCGCCGGGCTGGAGGCCGGCCTTGGCGGCCGCGCCTTCACGTTCAACGGCCGTGACCATCACGCCTTCGGTTTCGCCGCTGCCGCGCAGGGAGCGGAGGCGAAGCCCCAGGGTGCTGCGTTGCACGCGGCCCTTGGCGATCAGTTCGGCCACCACCGCCTGCACGTCACTGGCTGGGATGGCGAACGCCAAGTCACCGCCAAACAGCATGCCCCGGGTGTTGACCCCGACGATTCGCCCCTGCAGGTCCACCAGTGGGCCGCCCGAATTCCCCGGTGCGATGGCCGCGTCATGCTGGATCCAGGCGTAGTAGCGACCGGTCGGCGCGTCGACGTCGAGGCTGTCCTCGTAGTCCGCTTCGTCCTCGAAGAGCGAGACCAGCAACCGCCGTGGGTTGTTGACGACACCGGCGCTGAGGGAATTCGACAGCCCCCACGGTGCGCCCATCGCCAGCACCGTCTCACCCGGCCGCAGGTCATCGGCTTCGGCGAAGCGCGCGAACGGCATCGGCGTCGCGACGCCCTGCACCTTCAACACCGCCAGATCGGCCGCGCTGTCCTGACCGACGAGGACCGCTTCCCGCTCGCGTCCGTCGCCGAAGACGACGCGGAAGCTGCGCCCCTTGTCGGTGACATGGGCATTCGTCGCGATATGGCCGTCCGCGCTGATGACGGTGCCGCTGCCGCTGCCGACGCTGAGCTTGGGCTCCCCCGCTTCGAAGTCCTCGCGCACCACGAGGATGCTGACGACATGCGGCATCACCGCCTGCCGTGCGCGAGCCATGGCATCGACGCTGGGAGCGACGTCACGGGCCGGCATCGCCGGCGGCGGCGGCGGCTCAATGAAGCGGATGGGCGGCGCCGCCGCTTCGGCGGCCGACGGCGCCGGTGCCGCGCCGAGGGCGACAAGGCCCATCAGCACGGCGAGGACGAGATTGGGGGGGCAACTCGGCATCGGGACGTCCTGTTCGACGCCGTGGGCGTCAGTTCGGTGCGCTGGGGGCAGACGACTCGTCGCTGGCCTCGGCCGCGGCCTCGTCGACCGTCGCCTCGCCCTCCACCACTTCGATGGCTTCGAGGGCAATCAGCCGCTCGCCCGTCGCGACTTTCATCAGCGTCACGCCCTGCGTGTTGCGGCCCACCTGGGCGATCTCGGCGGCACGCGTGCGCACCATGGTGCCCTGGTCCGAGATCAACATGACGTCATGCTTCTCGGAGAGCTGCAGCGCGCCGACCAGCGCGCCATTGCGCTCGCTGGTCTGCAGCGCGATGACGCCCATCGTGCCGCGGCCCTTGCGCGGGTACTCGCCCACCTCGGTGCGCTTGCCGAAGCCGTTTTCGGAGGCCGTGAGGATATCGTTGTCGCCATCGACGACGATCATCGCCACGACGCCCTCGCCTTGCGCGAGCTTCATGCCGCGAACGCCGGTGGCGGTGCGGCCCATGGCGCGGACCTCGTCCTCGGCGAAACGGACGGCCTTGCCGCCGCTGGCGAACAGCATCACGTCGCGGCTGCCGTCGGTGATCTGCACATCGACCAGCGCATCGCCCTCGTCGAGGTTGATCGCGATCTTGCCCTTCGCGAGGCGGAAAGCGAACTCGGTGAGCGGCGTCTTCTTGACCGTGCCGTCGCGCGTCGCGAAGAACGCGAACTGGTCCTCGCGGTACTCGTGGACCGGGAGGACGGCCTGCACCTTCTCGCCCTCGGTGAGCGGGATCCAGTTGACGATCGGGCGACCACGCGCGTTCGGGCCGGCCTCGGGCAGCTGGTAGACCGAGACCCAGAAAACGCGACCGGCGCTGGTGAACGCGAGCAGGGTGTCGTGCGTGTTGACCACCCACAGGCGCTCGATGAAATCCTCGTCCTTGACCGCCGTGGCCGAGCGGCCCTTGCCGCCACGGCGCTGCGAACGGTAGGCCGACACGGGCTGGCGCTTGATGTAGCCGGTGTGCGAGAGCGTCACGACCACGTCTTCCGGCGTGATCAGGTCGAGGACGTCGAGGTCCTCCTCGCTGGCGCGGATCTCGGTGCGGCGCGGGTCGTTGAACTCGTCCTTCACCGCGAGCAGCTCGTCGCGGATCACCTGCAGCAGCACTTCCGGGTTCTCGAGGATCTCGATCAGGCCGCGGATCGTCTCGAGCAGCGCCTTGTACTCGTCGGTGAGCTTTTCGTGCTCGAGGCCGGTGAGCTTCGAGAGGCGCATCTCGAGGATTTCCTTGGCCTGCGCCTCCGAAAGCCGGTAGCCGCCGTCGACCAGGCCGTAGCCCGGCAGCAGGTCCTCGGGGCGCGAGGCCGCGGCGCCGGCGGCACCGAGCAGCGCACTGACGAGGCCCGGCTCCCAGGTGCGGCCGAGCATGCGCTCCTTCGCGACCGCGGGGCTCTCCGAGGTCTTGATCAGCTCGATCATCGCGTCGATGTTGGCCAACGCGACGGTGAGGCCTTCGAGGATGTGGGCGCGCTCGCGGGCCTTGCGCAGCTCGAAGATCGTCCGGCGCGTCACCACTTCGCGGCGATGGCGGATGAAGGCCTCGAGGAACTGCTTGAGGTTGAGGATCTGCGGGCGGCCGTCGACCAGCGCCACCATGTTGATGCCGAAGACCGATTCCATCGGCGTCTGCGCGTAGAGGTTGTTCAACACCACCTCGGCCGATTCGCCGCGCTTCACCTCGATGTAGACGCGCATGCCGTCCTTGTCGGACTCGTCGCGCAGCTCGGAGATGCCCTCGAGCTTCTTCTCCTTCACCAGCTCGGCGATCTTCTCGATCAGCCGCGCCTTGTTGACCTGGTAGGGCAGCTCGGTGACGACGATCGCCTCGCGGTCGTTCGCCGCCACTTCGACCTCGGCCTTCGCACGAACGCGCACGCGGCCGCGGCCGGTGTGGTACGCGGCATGGATGCCGACGGCGCCGTTGATGATGCCCCCGGTCGGGAAATCAGGACCCGGGATGTGCTGCATCAGGTCGCTGATGGTCGCTTCCGGGTCGTTGATCAGCGCGATGGTCGCGTCGATCACCTCGCCGAGGTTGTGCGGCGGGATGTTGGTCGCCATGCCCACCGCGATGCCCGCCGAACCGTTGACCAGCAGGTTCGGGAAGCGCGTCGGCATCACCGTCGGCTCGAGTTCCTTCTCGTCGTAGTTGGGCTGGAAATCGACGGTGTCCTTGTCGATGTCGGCCATCATCTGATGCGCGATGCGCGACATGCGCGCCTCGGTGTATCGCATGGCCGCCGGGGCGTCGCCGTCGACCGAGCCGAAGTTGCCTTGGCCGTCGACCAGCATGTAGCGCAGCGAGAAGGGCTGCGCCATGCGCACCAGCGTGTCGTACACCGCGGTGTCGCCGTGCGGGTGGTACTTGCCGATGACGTCGCCGACGATGCGCGCCGACTTGTAGTACGGCTTGTTGCTGTGCGCGCCGAGCTCGTCCATGGCGAAGAGCACGCGGCGATGGACGGGTTTCAGGCCGTCCCGGACGTCGGGGAGTGCGCGGCCCACGATCACGCTCATGGCGTAATCGAGGTAGCTCTTGCGCATCTCGTCTTCGAGGTTGACCGGGATGATTTCCTTGGCGAGATCGGACATCGGACTCAACAGCGATTCGGAAGCGCCGAGTGTACCAGAGCGACCCGCGTCGAGGCAGACGATCTGGCGCGAAAATCAAGGACTTACAGCGCTTTCCGGACTCGTGAAAACGACACCTCGCCGGCGATCCGCAAGGCTTCCGCCGCCCCCGCGGACGAAGGACGGCGGCGGGCCGCTCACGCCACGTCGAACACCGCCCGCATCCGGGCCTCGTCCGGTCGTTCGATGACGCCCTTCTCCGTCACGATGACGTCGATCAGCCCTCCGGGCGTCACGTCGAACACCGGGTTCCAGGCGGCCACGCCCTCGGCGACCACGCGCCGATCGCCGGCGAACAGCAGCTCGCGCGCATCGCGCAGTTCGATCTCGATATCGTCGCCATGCACGGTCGCCATATCGACCGTGGAGGACGGCGCCACGACCATGACCTTCACCCCATGGTGCTTCGCGGAGATCGCATGCGCGTAGGTGCCGATCTTGTTGGCGGTGTCGCCGTTGGCGCAGATCCGGTCGGCGCCGACGATGAGCCACTGCACGGCGCCCGTCTTCATCAGGTGCGCCGCTGCCGAATCGGCGATGAGCGTGGGCGGAATGCCGTCCTGCTGGAGTTCCCACGCCGTGAGACGCGCACCCTGCCCCCAGGGCCTCGTTTCGCCGGCGAACACCTTCGCAATGCGGCCCTCGGCGACGCCGGCGCGGATCACGCCGAGCGCGGTACCGAAGCCGGCGGTCGCGAGCGATCCGGTGTTGCAATGGGTGAGCACGCCACTGCCGGGGGTGATCAGCGCGGCACCGAGCTGGCCCATCCGGCGGTTTGCCGCGAGGTCTTCGCGAGCGATGGCTTCGGCTTCGGCGGTGATCACCGCCAGCCAATCCCCGCCGGCGGCCTTGAGCGCCTCGCGCATGCGGCGGATCGCCCACATCAGGTTGACGGCGGTGGGGCGTGAGGCGTTGAGCGCATCGAGCTGCGGCGCCATCCGCCGCTCAGCTTCGTGCCCGTCCGCGGCTTGCGTCCCCTGCCCCGCCAGCACCACGCCCCAAGCGGCGGAAATCCCGATGGCGGGGGCGCCGCGCACGGCAAGATCGCGGATCGCGGTGGCCACCTCGGCCGCGCTGTCGCAGCGGAGGTTCACGGTCTCGAACGGCAGGCGGCGCTGGTCGAGCAGTTGGAGGTGGTCGCCCATCCATTGGATCGGGCGGATGCGGTCGTAACGGTCGTAGTCGATGCTCATGCCGCTATGCTACCCGCCATGCCCACGAGCCCGAAGCGCCCGGCCAGCGTCGCCGGCACCGAAGCCCGACTCCACGCCGCGTCGGTGCAGGCGGGGACCGGCGCCGCCATCGAAGTGGCCTTGCACACCCTGCCACTGCTTAGGCCATTCATTCCGAAGCGGATGCTCGACGCCGCCGAGCGACTGAAGCCCGCCACGGTGCGCCGCGATCTGGTCAAGACGATCTATGCGCGCCACGGCTTGAAGCCCGCCCGTTGGGAAATCGAGAGCGTGCTCGCGGTGGCCGAGACCCAAGCCAGGTTGAGCCCGCTCACGCGCAAGGACGGCCTGCGCGACCTCCTGCACGAATGGCTGCCCGCACCGCTGGTGCAACCGCTCCTGCGATTCACGCCGGTCGAGCCCCTCGTGGCCGAGACGACACGCGCCGTCGCCACGACTTGGGCCGCGGGTCGCTACGCGGACGCTGTATGCCGCGTACGCAAGGCCGGGATGGACTGGCTGCCGGCACCGCTGGGCGAAGCCTTGGAGATCGCGCCCGCGAAGCTGCGCGACTTCAGCGCCGAGGCACTGACCCTGGCCTTGCCGCCGCTCAAGCTGGCGGCAGCCTGGGGCGGCCAAGTGCTGCGCGCCTCGGGACGGATCGCCAAGGCCGCCGGACGTGCAGCGCGCGAACCGGCCGCGAAGGCACCCACGCCTCCGAAGAAGGGGCGCGCGACGAAGACCGCCCGCCCCCGTACAGCCGTCACCAAAGCGAAAACTCGCCGCGGCAGCCCCGGCTGACCCACAGCCCCCGGCGGTCGACGCCCCAGGTGTAGCCTTCGGTGCATTCGCCGCGCGACAGCTGGCGCTCGAGGCGGACATCACGCGCCCCGCCAACGTCGCAATACTGCGTGCGACCGTTCTGCGATTCACAGCGGATGGTCTGGCCGCGACCGTGGCCATATCCCGGGCCGCCGCTCCAGCCGCCCCCCCCCTGCCAGCCGCCCGCGCTGGCGAACTCGCCGCGGCAGCCTTCGGCAACCCAGACGCCCCGACGGTCCCAGCCCCATGTCCGGCCCTCGATGCAGGCGCCACGAGACAACTGGCGCACGAGCACGACGCCACCGCGGGCCTCCATGGCGCAATAGTTCTGCCGGCCGTTGCGGCTTTCGCAGACGATCACGGCATCGCCGCCGTAGCCGCCCCCGTAGCCGTCGCCATACCCGCCGCCGGGATGGCCGCCGTAGCCGCCACCCACTTCGAATTCCGCGCGACAGCCTTGCGCCACCCACACCCCGCGCCGATCCCAGCCCCAGCTGCGGCCCTCGACGCAGGCACTACGCGACAGCTGCTCGACGAGCACGACGCCTCCGCGGGTGTCGACGCGGCATTGGCTGGTGCGCCCATCGACGCTCTCGCAGCGGAAGCGCTGGGGCGGCTCGTACCCGTATTGGGCCTTGGCCGGAACCGCATGGACGATGGCGCCGAGCGCGGCGCAGAGGACGAGGGGGAATCGACGTGCGGACATGGGCGGACTCGGTAGGGAACGCGGCATTGAGGATCATCGGCGATCGATGAATGGCCGGGAAATCCGGACGGCCCTGCCGACGAGGCACCAGCCGCCGATGCCCTCCGTTCAGGCGCCCGCGAAATCGTAGGCGATGACGTCGGCGATCCGCGAGGTACGCAATAGGCCCATCAACAGGCGGTCGACGCCGAGGGCCACGCCCGCGCAATCCGGCAAGGTCGGCAAGGACGCAAGCAGGGCTTCATCGATGGGTGGCAGCGCATCGCCCCTCGACGAACGAACGGCATGATCGCGCTCGAAGCGGGCACGCTGCTCCGCGGCATCGTTCAACTCGTGGTAGCCGTTGGCGACCTCGAGCGGTCCGAGATAGAGCTCGAAGCGCTCCGCCACGTTGGGTTGGCTGAGCGCATCGCCGGGGCGGAGCCGTGCGAGAGCGGCCTGCGTCGCCGGCCAGTCGTGGACGACCGTGATGGCGTCGGCAGCGAACGACGGCTGCAGGCGATGGGTCATCAGGAGATCCAGCCAGTCGTCGCGGGTCAGGCCGTCCGGGTCGATTTCGACGTCACCCAGCGCGCCTCTCAAGGCATCGATGGAGGCGGTGTGGGGATCGATCCCGAAGGCCTCGCGGTAGAGCGTCGCGAAATCGAGCCTGCGTACCTCGGTGGGCGCCCGGTCGACCAGGACCATCGCCGCGGTGACGAGGGCCACGGTCTCGTCTGCAAGACGATGGTGGTCCCAGCCGACGCGATACCACTCGAGCATGGTGAACTCCGGGTTGTGCCGCCCACCCGCTTCGCCGTCGCGGAACACCCGGCCCAGTTCGTAGCAGTCCCCGAAGCCTTCGGCGAGCAGCCGCTTCAGCGGGAATTCGGGCGAGGTGCGCAGCCAGCGCTGTCGCGGACCGCCACTCGACGGACCGGTGAAGTCGAGCGTGAAGCTGCGGATGTTCGGATCGGTATTGCCGGCGCGACTGAGCACCGGGGTTTCGACCTCGACGACGCCTCGCGCCGCGAAGAAGTCACGGAACAGCGCGTTCAGCCGGGCGCGGAGATGCAGCGCGGCGTGGCGGGCGTTCACGCGATGCGGCCCTGCGCGCGGAGGAAATCGAGTAGCGCCGCCTCGTCCCAGATCTCGATGCCGAGCTCTCGGGCCTTGTCGAGCTTCGAACCGGCCGCCTCACCGGCGACGACTAGCGACGTCTTCTTCGACACGCTGCCCGCGACCTTGGCGCCCAACGCCTCGAGATGCGCGCCAGCCTCGTCGCGACTGAAGGCCGCGAGACCACCGGTCAGCACGACGGTCTTCCCCGCCAGCGGCCCTTCGGCGGTGCGCTGCGGCGGACCTTCCGCCCATTGCACGCCGCGTTCGCGCAGCGTCGCGATCACCTCGCGGTTGTGCGCCTCGGCGAAGAAGCCGTGGATGCGGGCCGAGACCACCGGCCCGACGTCCGGCACTGCGAGGAGTTCATCAACACTGGCGGCCATCAGCGCGTCCAGTCCGCCGAACCAGCGGGCCAGCTGCTTCGCCGTGGCCTCGCCGACATCACGGATACCGAGCGCGAAGAGCAGGCGCTCCAATGCGGTGTGGCGGCTCTGGTCGATGCCGCCAAGCAGGTTCTCGGCCCAGCGCGTCGCGATCTTCCCCTGCTTCACCGTTTCGGGCGTCACGCCGTCGCGCGCGTCCGCGCGGCGCTTCATGGCCAACAAGTCGTCGAGCGTGAGACGGTAGAGATCCGCCACGGTCTGCACGTAGCCGAAATCGACGAGATCCTCGACGAAGCGTTCGCCGAGTCCCTCGATGTCCATCGCGCGGCGCGAGGCGAAATGGATCAGGGCCTGCTTGCGCTGTGCCGGGCAGTACAGGCCGCCGGTGCAGCGCATCACGGCCTCGCCCTCCGCGCGCTCCACCGCCGAGCCGCACTCCGGGCAGGCCGCGGGCATGACGAAGGCCGGATGCAGCGGCGAGCCGTCGGCGGCCAAAGGCCGGCGCTCGGGCACGATGCGCGCCACCTCGGGGATCACGTCGCCGGCACGCCGCACGACGACGGTATCGCCAAGGCGGACGTCGAGCCGCGCGATCTGGTCGGCGTTGTGCAGGGTGGCGTTTGTCACCACCACGCCCGCCACCCGCACCGGCTTCAAGCGCGCCACCGGCGTGATGGCGCCGGTGCGCCCCACCTGAACGTCGATGCCCTCGAGCACCGTCAACTCTTCCTGCGCGGGGAACTTGTGGGCGATCGCCCAGCGCGGCGCCCGGGCGACGAAACCCATCTGCTCCTGAAGGTCGCGGCGATCGAGCTTGTAGACCACGCCGTCGATGTCGTAAGGCAGGCCATCGCGGGCGGCACCGATGCGGCGGTAGTAGGCCAGCACGCCATCGAGCCCGGACGCGACGTCGACTTCCGGCGCCAAGGGAAGCCCGAATCCGGCGAGGGACTTCAACAACACCGAATGCGTCGCCGGCAACTCGAAGCCCTGCACCTCACCGATGCCATAGGCGAAGAACGCCAGCGGACGCTTCGCGGTGATTCGCGGGTCGAGCTGCCGCAGCGAGCCGGCGGCGCCGTTGCGCGGATTCGCCAGGGGCTTCTCGCCGTTCGCGAGCGTCTGCTCGTTGAAGCGCTCGAACGCGGCCTTGGGCATGTAGACCTCGCCGCGCACCTCGAGCACCGCCGGCGGCGTCCTTCCCAATGGCATCCGCAGGGCCAAGGGAATGGCACGGATCGTCCGCAGGTTGGCGATCACGTCCTCGCCGGTCGCGCCGTCGCCGCGCGTCGCACCCTGCACGAGCACGCCGCGCTCGTAGCGCAGCGTGATCGCGAGCCCATCGATTTTCGGCTCGACGGAGAACGCCGGCTCGGCCTCGCCGGTGGCCTCGACGATGCGCCGCACGAAATCGGCCACCTCGTCATCGGCGAAAGCGTTGTTGAGGCTGAGCATGGGCACGGCATGGCGCACTTCCGCGAACGCGGCGGACGGCCGCCCGGCCACGCGCTGGGTCGGCGAATCCGCGGTGACGCGTTCTGGATCGGCGGCCTCGAGCTCGCGCAATTCGCGCATCCAGCGGTCGTACTCCGCATCCGGGACGGACGGCGCGTCGAGCTGGTAGTAGGCGTGGTCGGCGTCGGCGATGAGGCGCCGGAGTTCGTCGATGCGATCGGGGGCGCTCATGCGGTCCTCGCGTCGGTGTCGCGCTGCGACCGGCGGTGGGCGCCGGCCCGGGGACTCAGAAGCGGACGTTCTGCGCGTCGCGCTTGCGGTCGTAGGCGCGCATTTCCTCGCGCAGGTGCGCGATGCGCTGGCGTCCGAGCGCGTTGCGTTCCTCGTCGAGCAGCACGGCATCGAGCAGCTCGGCCATGCGCTGCGCCGCCGGCAGCAGGGTTTCCCAAGCGTCCAGGGCGTTCAGCGGGCCCGGCAGGGTCATGAACAGGCTGACGCCGGGCGTGCGGATCTCACCGAGGCGGGCCATGTCGAACGAACCCGGCTTCACGAGGTTCGCGAGGCTGAAGATCGGGCCGCGCTCGGGGTGGTTGTCGTCGAGGCGATGGAAGATGCCCATGTGGCCGTAGGCCAGGCCGGCCTTCTCGCAGGCGACGACGATGTCAGGGCCATGCAGCACTTCGCCGGCACGGGCCGCGAGGTACAGGGTGACGATGCGGTCGAAGCTGGCGTCCGGGCGGGCCCCCAGCTGCGATCGCGTGGGCGACACCGGGGCCGCGTCGTCGGCGGCGATGCCGCGTTCGGCCTCCAGCTCCGGGCCCTCGTTGTCGGTTTCGGCCACCGCATCGCCCAAGGTCGGCTCGCGACGGCCGGCGCCGAAGCTCGGGAAGGCCGCGGCGAGGCGCTCGGTGTCGGCGCTTTCGCGACGCACGCCCTGTTCGGGCTTCTTCCGGCCCGTCAACCAGATCACCACCATGAGCACGACGACCGCGGCGCCAATGGCGAGACGCAGGACGTTGGCTTCACTCAGGCCGGACAATTCCATCCAACAGGCTCCAGACGCGGTCTTGGCGTGATGTCGATCGCGCGATTATGCCGCACCGGCGAGGCGCGTGGCCTCGGCAAGGTCGACGGAAACGAGGCGGGAGACGCCCGGCTCGCGCATGGTGACGCCGGCCAGCTGCTTCGCGGCCTCCATCGTCGCCTTGTTGTGGCTGACGAAAAGGAACTGCACCTTCTCGCTCATCTCGCTGACCATGGTGCAGAAGCGGCCGACGTTGGCCTCGTCGAGCGGCGCGTCTACCTCGTCGAGCAGGCAGAACGGCGCCGGGTTCAGGCGGAAGATCGCGAACACCAGCGAAACGGCGGTGAGCGCCTTCTCGCCGCCCGAGAGCAGCGTGATGTTGGAGACGCGCTTGCCCGGCGGGCGAGCCATGATCGCGACGCCGGTGTCGAGCAGGTCCTCGCCGGTGAGTTCGAGGTAAGCGTGGCCGCCGCCGAACAGGCGCGGGAAGAGTTCCTGCACGCCGGCGTTGACGCGGTCGAAGGTCTCCTTGAACCGACCGCGGGTCTCGCGGTCGATCTTGCGGATGGCGTCTTCGAGCTGCTCCAGCGCGGCGACGAGGTCGGCGTTCTGGGTGTCGAGGTAGGCCTTGCGTTCGCTCTGCTCGGCGTACTCCTGGATGGCCGCGAGGTTCACCGGCTCGAGCCGGCGCATCTTGCCTTCCAGTTCGCCGATGCTGCGCGCCCAAGTGGCGGCGTCGGCCTGCTCCGGCAGCCCCGCCACCACGGCGTCGAGTTCGAGGCCGGCCGTGGCGATCGCCTCGACCTGCTGCTGTGCCTTGATCTCCAGCGCCTGCGCGTCCATCCGGCGCTGGGCGATGCGTTCGCGCTGCGCGAGGGCGGCCTGGTCACGCTGCTGGCGCTTGTGCTCGTAGCCGCGCAGCTCCTGCTCGATGCCGTCGAGGTTCGCACGGGCCGTCGCGAGGTCCTTCTCGGCGATGACGCGCTGCTCGAGCAGCAGCTGGCGCTCGCCGTCGAGGGTGTGGATCGGGCTGTCGCCGTCCTGCAGCTGGGCCGCGAGTTCATCACGGCGGCTGGCCAGCTGGGCCTGTTGGGCGCGCAAGCGCGATAGCGACTGGTTCAGCGCATTGACGCGGGTGCGCTGCGCTTCGAGCGCCAGGGCCAACTGGTGGGCCGAGTCCCGCGCTTCGCGTGCCGACATGCGTGCCGTCTCGCGCTGCTCGGTGAAGATCCGGCGCTCGTTCTCCAACGTCATCCGCTGGGCTTCGAGGTCGCCCATGCGCTCGGTGGCGATCTCCAGCCGGCCACGCGCCTCGCGCACCTCCACCTGCGCCGATTCCATCGCCGCGGCGAGCTGGGCGAGTTCGCGATCCAACGTGGCCATGCGGGCCTGCGCGGTTTCCAGGCGGCCCTTCTGGCTCTGCAGTTGGCCGCCCATCTCGGAAACACTGCGATGTGCGAGGTACAGCGTGCGCTGGGCGTCCTCGCGGGCCTGCTCGGCCACCAGCAGCGCATCGCGGTGGGCATGCTGGCCTTCGAGCAGCGCCTGCTCGCGGGCCGCCAGCGACGCGATCTGCTGCTTGAGTTCATTGATCTCGCGCTCGCGGGCCAGCGCACCTTGCTGGGCTTCACCGCTTTTGTTGAAGCGCAGCCAGCCCGGGCCCTCCCAGACGCCGGTGCGATCGATGAGGGCGTCGCCCGTGCGCAGGGCGGCGCGGATCGCCTCGGCTTCGCCAGACGCCAGCGCCTCGACGGCGTGGATCGGCGCCAGCAAGGCACGAATGGCGCGCGGCCCCTGCACCTTGGCGGCGAGGCTGCTGGCGGGCACGTCGATGGCGCCGGTGGCGCCGTCGACGAGGGCCACGCGACCTTGGGCCAGCTGGGCGACGGCAGCCCGGACGCTGCCAGCGTCGTCGTGGACCACCGCTTCGAGAAGGTGGCCCAGCACCGTCTCAACGGCGGTTTCCCAGCCCGGCTCGACGGTCAGCACCTCGCCGAGACGCGGCAGGTCAGCCAAGCCCTGCGACTTCAACCACTCGAGGGCGCCGCTCTTCTCTTGCCCCAGTGCGGCGTGCTGCAGGGCCTCGAGCGAGGCCATGCGACCCTTGGCGGCCTGCGTGGCCTTGCGGGTTTCCGCCAGCTCGGTCTGCTGCTGGCGCTGCTGCTCCTGGATCTCGAGCAGGGCGGCCTTCTTCGCGTCGAGGATCTCGGCCAGCGCGTCGAGGCCAGCACGCTTGGTCTCATGCTCCAGCGCCAGCGTCTCCATCGCCTCGCTGAGCGTGGTGAGGTCGAGGCCGGCGCGCTCGGTAGCCAGCGTTTCGCGGCGGCGGTTGGCCTCCATCGACTGGCGCTCGAGGAATTCGATCTTGGTGCGTTCGACCTCGGCGGCCCGCGAGGACTCCGCATACGAACGCGCGTACTCGTCCCAGCGGCGCTGCCAGTCGGCGAGCTTGGTTTCCGCCTCGCGCAGCGCGTCCTGCCGGTCCTCGTCGCCACCGCGCAGCGTCTCGAGACGCGGCTCGGCTTCGGCCACCTGCTCCTCCAGCTGCATCAGCTGGGCGGCATCGGCCTCGATGTGGTGCATCACTTCGGCCAACGCCTCGTCGGCCTCGGCGCGAGCGGTCTCGATGCGGCGCTTCAGCTCCTTCTGGTGCTGGATCTGCTGTTCGATGCGGGCGATCTCGCCACCGATGCGGTAGCTCTCGGCCTGGGCACGGCCCAAGTGCTGGCTGGCCTCGGCGTGCTGCTCTCGGGTCAGTTCGCCCTGCTCTTCGGCCGTGCGCTGCTCGGCCAGCAGTTCCTGCAGCTTGGTCTCGTCCTCCAGCAGCGCGGCGTTCAGCGCTTCGGACTGCGACTGCAGGCGGCGGTACTCGAGCGCCTTGAGCTGGGCATCCTTCTCGCGGTGCTCGGCCTGCAGGGCCTGGTACTGCTCGGCCGCACGGGCCTGGCGCTTCAGGTGCTCCAGCTGCTTGTCGATCTCCTCGCGCAGGTCGTTCAGACGGTCGAGGTTGTCGCGGGTGCCCTTGATCCGACTCTCGGTTTCCTTGCGGCGCTCCTTGTACTTGGAGATGCCGGCGGCCTCTTCCAGGAAGAGCCGAAGTTCCTCGGGCTTGGCCTCGATCACCTGCGAAATCATGCCCTGCTCGATGATCGAGTAGCTGCGCGGCCCGAGGCCGGTGCCCAGGAACAGGTCGGTGATGTCGCGGCGGCGGCAGCGCGCGCCATTGAGGAAGTAGCTGCTCTGCCCGTCGCGCGAGACGAGGCGCTTTACCGAAATTTCGTTGTACTTCGCGAACTCGCCGCCGATGGCCTGGTCGCTGTTGTCGAAGACCAGCTCCACCGTGGCCTGCGAGACCGGCTTGCGCGAGGACGAGCCGGAGAAGATCACGTCGGTGAAGGAATCACCACGCAAGCGGCTGGCCGAACTCTCGCCCATCACCCAGCGCACCGCGTCGATGATGTTGGATTTGCCGCAGCCGTTCGGACCGACGACGCCGGTCATGTTGGTCGGCAGATGCAGGGTGGTCGGGTCGACGAAGCTCTTGAAGCCGGCGAGCTTGATGGTGGACAGACGCATGCGCGGGGCGATCCGTTGGCTCGGAGCGGCGAGGAGACGCCGGCCCCGACAGCATTGAATTCAGGAAATCCGCCGGTGCAAGCTCTTGATTTTCAAGACTTTGCCCGACGGAAGGGCTGCCAGTGTACCGGCTACACGTCGGCCTCGCCCGGAGCATGGGCCTCGATGGCCAAAGCGTGGATATCGGTGGCCATCAGCGTCCCCAGCGCCTCATAGATGAGTCGGTGCCGAGCGATCGGCCGCAAACCGGCGAACGCCGCGCTGACCACCCGGACGGAGAAGTGGCTCCGGCCGTCGGCCGCCCCGGCGTGGCCGCGGTGCTTGTGGCTGTCGTCCACCAGCACCAGAACGCTCGGCTCCAGCGCGGCCCGCAACCGCGCTTCCATGACGGTCGCCCGGACCTCCCTCGGCAGCGGCGCGTCACTGGCCGAGGTCACGGCAGCACCGGCAGGAAGGGTTGGACGTCGACGCTGGCATACACGCCGGCGACCACGTACGGGTCTTCCGCCGCCCAAGCCTGCGCCGCGGCGATGTCGTCGAAGGCGGCAACGATCAGGCTCCCGGAGACCCCGCCTTCGGCCGGCGGCACCCCATCCACCCGGGGCAAGGGGCCGGCGAGCTTCAGCCGATCGGCATCGGCGAGGGCCTGCAAGCGGGCGAGGTGGGCCGGCCGAGCCGCGGCGCGAGCGGGGCCAGTGCCCTCGGCATCGTGTCCGAGGATCACGTACCAACGATGGGGCGATTTGGTCGGGGTCATCGCTACAGTGTAGACGCGCGAGGCCTTGGGCTAGACTCGGTTGCGCCTCCCGCCCGGCGCCGGAGGCGTCGGGAAGTCCCCCGTTTCCGCGTCCCAGGAGAAGCCATGCGTCCGTTCCGTGCCCTTGCCGCCGCCCTCGCCATCGTCGCTTCCAGTGCGTTGCCGGTGGCCGCCGAGCCCCTCGCCTACTCGCTCGCCGAAGGCAACGAGATCGCCCTGCCGCAGGACCTCACCCCGGTGAACACGCTGCGCCTCGTGCAGATGCGCTGGTCACCCTACGCAGGCCGGAAGGCGCGGGTGGCGGTCAGCAAGATCGACAACACCTCGAACGTCTCGAGCTACACGGCCAACGACCAGTACGGGTCGAGCAATGTCGAGTGGGCTTTCCAGACCGTGCCGGTCAATGGCATCGAAGCCATGATCACCGACGCGCTGAACCAGAGCGGGCGCTTCCGCCTCGTGGAGCGCCAGGCCATCGGCAACGTCATGCAGGAACAGGATTTCGGCGCCAGCGGCCGCGTTGCGGCCCCGTCGGCCGCGGGCATGGGGCAGATCCTCGGTGCCGAGTACCTCGTCGAGGCGGTGATCACCTCCTACGACCCGGGCACCAGCGCGAAGTCGACCAACGTCGGAGGCATCGCCAACGCCCTCGGGGGTCGCCTCGGCGGACTCGGGGCCCTTGCGGGCGGCGTCAGCGTCAACTCGTCGTCGTCGTCGCTCGGGATGAACATCCGCCTCATCAATGCCACCACCAGCGAGGTCGTCTTCACCCGCCAGATCGAGCGCGAGATCAAGGAATCCGGCATCGATTTCGGCGGTCTCGGCATCGGCGGAAGCGGCGCCCTCGGGGGTTTCGTCGGCGCCTATTCGCGCACCCCCATCGGCCAGGCCGTCCTTGCCTCGATCAACGAGGCGGTCTACGAGCTCGCCAAGCAGATCGGTGCCCAGCCGGCCACGGGGGCGGTGGTCAAGGTCGAGGGTTCGCAGGCTTACATCAACCTCGGCGCCGGCACCGTCAACGTGGGCGAGCGTCTGGCCGTCGTCCGGCAGGGCGAAGCGCTGATCGATCCCGACACCGGAATCTCGCTCGGCGCCACGGAAACTCCCGTCGGCCAGGTGCAGGTGGCCCAAGTGCAGGAGCAGTTCAGTATCGCGACGATCCAGGGCGGCGCCCTTGTGCAGGCCCGCGACCGGGTGAAGTCGCTGGCTCCTCCGGCACCGATCCAGTTCGGACCGATGGTGGACGAACTGGCGTCGAAGCCGAGGGCGGCCCGACGCTGATGGGGTTTCTCTCGGCGGCCCCCTTTCGCCCGGAGCGCGTTGCGCGAAGCAGCCCGCAGTGGCTTGGGCTTGGCCTCGCGATCGTGATGGCGGGCATGCCGGTCCGAATGCTGGCCGCCTCGCCATCGCCGGCAGCCGCGGCCGGCTCGACGGTTCTCGTCGCGGTCGCCGACGAATGGTGCCCCTACACCTGTGCCGAGGACGCGCCGCAGGAGGGCTATCTGGTGGATCTCCTGAGGGCCGTTTTCGAGCCCCTCGGGTACCGGGTGGATTACCGCGTGATGCCTTGGCCCCGTGCGCTCCGCGAGACACAGCTGGGGCGCGCGAATGTCGCCATGGGCGCCACGCCGGCCAACGCCAGGGATCTCGTCCTTCCGAAGCTTCCGGCCGGACGCGACGAGAGCACCTTCGTGGTCAGGGCGGATTCGACCTGGCGCTATGCCGGGATCCCTGACCTCGCTGGTATCACCCTGGGCGTCACCGCCGACTACACCTATTTCCCCGAGATCGACGACTGGATCGAGCGGAACCGCCAACAGCCCGACCTCATCGATATCGCGACCGGGGACGCCCCGCTGACCACCAACCTCCGGAAGCTCGAATCCGGGCGGATCGACGCCTTCATCGAGAACCGGAACGTCCTGCTGCATGCCGCGGCGCGCCACCCGACCCGGCTGGGCATCCGCATGGAAGGACGCATCCCGGGCGACGACATCGTCGTCGGCTTCTCACCGTTCTCGGCCCGCGATGCTGCGCTCGCCGGAGTGTTCGACGAACGGGTGCGCCAACTGCGCGAAAGCGGCGAACTCGCGGCCATCCTCGGCCGCTACGGTCTAGAGGACTGGGTCAAGGGATCGCCGCCTTGATCCCTGGTGAGGCGGTGCGTCTGGAGGTCCACCCGACCCACCCGCAACCCCGCCTTCTCGAACGCGCCGCCCAGCAGGTGCAACGCGGCGGCTTGGCCCTGTGCCCGACCGACGCGGGCTATGCGCTGGTCTGGAGCCTGAACGGGACGGGGGCCGAGGAACGCGTCCGACGCCTCCGCCAACTGGACAGCAGGCACCCCTTCACCCTATTCTGCCGCTCGATCAGCGACGCCAGCCGCTTCGCCCGGCTCGATGACCCGGCCTTCCGCCTGTTGCGTCGCCTGAGCCCCGGACCCGTCACGTTCATCCTGCCGGCCTCCGGGCAGCTCCCGAATCGTTTGAAGCAGGGCGCCCGAAGCAAGCGGCGCGATATCGGCATTCGTCTCCCCGAGCACCCGGTGGCCCAAGCGCTGCTGGACGCCTGCGGCGACGTGCTGCTGTCGACCACGCTGCGGTCGCCCGACATGGACGCCGACGAGGCACCCTTCCTCGGTCACGAGGCCGACGAGGTGGCCGACCTCTGGCTGCACGCGGTCGACGTGATGCTGGATGCGGGCCACTGCACTCCCGGCCCCACGAGCATCATCGACTGCACCCTGCCCTCGCCCGACATCGTCCGGCAGGGCTTCCAACCGGTGGACCTGGCCTGAGGCCGCGTCGCGCCGGATGACGTTCCCGCACCCCGGAGACTCCGTGGTCCACACCGCAGGACATACCCCGTGACCGGCACGCCGGCGCCGGGCTCAAGCGCAGACCTGCTGGCCGACGCGACGACCGTCGCGGCCGCGGCGTTCCCGACGCCGCCCCAGCAGCAGGAGATGCCGCTGGCGATCGTGCACGGGCAGCCGATCCTGCAGATGCCGCAGGACCTCTACATCCCGCCGGACGCGCTCGAGGTCATCCTCGAGGCCTTCGAGGGCCCGCTGGACCTGCTGCTCTACCTGATCCGCCGCCAGAACCTCGACATCCTCGACATTCCGGTCGCCGAGATCACCCGGCAGTACATCGGCTACATCGACGTGATGCAGGAGCTGCGCTTCGAGCTCGCGGCCGAGTACCTGGTGATGGCCGCGATCCTGGCCGAGATCAAGTCGCGGATGCTGCTGCCGCGGCCGCCGTCCGAGGAGGGCGTCGAGGCCGATCCGCGCGCCGAGCTGGTGCGCCGCCTGCAGGAGTACGAGCGCTTCAAGAAAGCCGCCGAGGATATCGACACCCTGCCCCGCCTCGAGCGCGACACCGTGGTGGTGCACGCCGATCCGGGCGAGAAGCAGACCCGCGTCGAGCCGCCGTCCGTCGACCTGCGCGAGATGCTGCTGGCCCTGCGCGACGTGATGAAGCGCGCCGAGCTGTTCAGCCACCACGCCATCAAGCGCGAGGCGCTCAGCGTCCGCCAGCGCATGGGCGAGGTGCTGGGCCGGCTCTCGGCCACCACGTTCACCGAATTCAGCACCCTGTTCGTGGCCGAGGAAGGCCGGCTGGGCGTGGTGGTGAACTTCCTCGCCATCCTCGAGCTGGCCAAGGAGCGCCTGATCGAGATCGTCCAGGAAACGCCGCTCGCCCCCATCTACGTGCGGGCCCTGTCCGAACGCCTCGACAAGGACGGTGGCCCGGCCAATGACGGCAGCGACGACGACGACAACCAACCCCGCAGCGAGGCCGGCGTGGAAGCGCCCTCCGCCCTGCCCACCGACGGCGACAGCGGCCTCGAGCCGGCTTGAACCCGTACCCCACCGCGAAGCTGATGAGCACCGAAGACACCCCGGTCGAATTCGAACTGCAGTCGCCGCCCAAGGAGGCGCCGCTGTCGGACAACCGCCTCGTCGAGCGCATCGTCGAGGCCGCCGTGCTGGCCGCCACGCACCCGATGACGGTGGCGCAGCTCTACGCGCTGTTCCCCGAGGACCAGCCCGCCCCGCGCGGCAGCATCGAGCAGGCCATCGAGGCGATCCAGCGCGAGTGCGCGCAGCGCGGCGTGATGCTGGTCGAGGTGGCCTCGGGCTTCCGCTTCCAAGTACAGCGCGACGTGCAGCCCTGGGTCGCGCGGATGTTCGCCGAGCGCCCGCAGCGCTACACGCGCGCCACCCTCGAGACGCTGGCCCTGATCGCCTACCGCCAGCCGATCACCCGCGGCGAGATCGAAGCGATCCGCGGCGTGGCGGTGAACGCCAACATCATCAAGATGCTCGAGGAGCGCGAATGGATCCGCGTCGTCGGGCACCGTGACGTGCCGGGCCGTCCCGCCCTGTTCGGCACCACCAAGCTGTTCCTCGACTACTTCAACCTGAAGTCGCTGGACGAACTGCCGCCGCTGTCGGAAATCCGCGACCTCGGCGAGCTCGAACCGCAGCTGCCCTTCGAGGACCCCCTGCCCGTGCAGGCCCTCGCGGCCGCCGCATCCGCCCCCGTCGTCGATGACGCGGGCTCTGACGATGACGTCGTGACGACGTCCGACCCCACCCCTGACGAGAGCGACGACGCGGCTTCCGACCGCACGCCTTGAGCCCGATGAGCAAAGACACCCAACGCAAGACCCTCTCGCTGAAGCGCGAGACCAGCTCGGCTGCAGCAGCCGCCCCCGCCATCGAAGAGCGCCTGCACAAGGTGCTGGCCCAGGCCGGCCTCGGCTCGCGTCGCTCGCTCGAAGAGCGCATTTCCCGCGGCGAAGTCCGCGTCAACGGCGAAGTCGCCGAGCTCGGCCGCATCGTCAAGGGCGGCGACCGCATCGAACTCGACGGCAAGACCTTCATGGCCACCGCGCTCACCGAGCCTGCGGCCGTGCTGCTCTACAACAAGCCCGAAGGCCAGGTCACGACGCGCGAAGACCCCGAAGGCCGCCCGACGATCTTCGAAGCGCTGCCGCGCCTGAAGGGCGCCCGCTGGATCGCCGTCGGCCGCCTCGACATCAACACCACCGGCCTGCTGCTGCTGACCACCGACGGCGAGCTGGCCAACGCGCTGATGCACCCCTCGAGCGAAGTGGAGCGCGAGTACGTCTGCCGCATCCATGGCGAAGTGCCGGAAGCGGTCGTCGAGCGCCTCAAGCGCGGCGTGCAGCTGGACGACGGCCCGGCGAAGTTCGACGAGATCGAAGCCATCGGCAGCAGCGATTCGCATGCCTGGTTCCGCGTGGTCATCAAGGAAGGCCGCAACCGCGAGGTGCGCCGCCTGTGGGACAGCCAGGGCTTCCAGGTCAGCCGACTGAAGCGCGTGCGCTACGGCAACGTCGTGCTGCCGCGCGAACTGCTGCGTGGCCACAGCACGGAGATGCCGGCCGAGCAGGTCGAGGCGCTGCGTCGCGAGTTCAAGCTCGCCGACCAGGCGCCGGTCCTGACGCTGCAGCCTGTGATCGGCCAGCGCCGCGCCAGCAAGCAGGCCATCGAGGTCCGCCGCGACCAGCGCGGCCCGTCGTATGTCAACGGCGCGCTGGACCAGGAAGAGCGCGAGCTGCGCCGCTTCGACCATATCCGCGAGGAGCGCCCGGCCCGCGGCCGTGGCAAACCCGGCGGCAAGGTGTACGGCAAGAAGGGCGCGAAGGCCTTCGTCGGCCCGATGGGCAGCGACGCCCCGGCCGAGAGCCGCGGCCCGCGCGGCGCCGGCAAGCCTTTCGGGAAGAAGCCCTTCGGCAAGAAGACCGACGGTGCGCCGGGCGCCAAGCCTTTCGGCGAACGCGCGGCCGGTGCCGGCAAGCCCTGGGGCGACCGTCCGGCCAAGCCCAGCCAGAGCAAGCCCTATGCCGGCAAGTCGCGCGGCCCGAAGGCCGTGGCCGGCGGCGTGGACAGCGCCTCTGGCGCGTTCCGCAGCTGGTACGTGCCGGAAGGCGTCGAGACGGGCTCGAAGGTGGCCCCGCCGCGGAAGCCGCGAGGCGATCGCCCCTTCGGCAAGCCGGCCGGTGATGGCGGGTTCGCCCGCGGCCCACGCCCCGAAGGCGGCGGCCCGGGCCGTGGCCCGCGCGGTGAGGGCGGCCCCGCCCGCGGCCCGCGTGGCCCAGGCGGCGGCCAAGGCGCTCGTGGTCCGGGCAGCGGTGGCCCGCGCGGTCCGGGCGGCCCCGGTGGTGGTGCGCCGCGCGGCGGCCAGCGCAAGCCCGGTCGCGGCGGCCACGGCCCGCGACTTCCCGAAGGCGCGCCCGACATCGATTGATCCATGACGACGGCCTCCGACCCCCGCGGCCTCGAGGCCGACGTCCTCGCGCGTGACTGGTTCTACCGCTTCACCCTGCCCTCGGGCGCGGTGACCGGCAGCGCCCACGCGCCCGACATCCTTGCCATCCACGACACCCGCTGGGCGATGGCCGAGGCAGCCCTGCGCGGCGCCTTTCCTGAGGGCGCGTCACGTGCCAGCGCGGTCGACCTCGCCTGCCACCAGGGCTGGTTCTCTCTGAAGCTGCGGGAGTTCGGCTTTGGCAGCGTGCACGGCATCGACGCGCGGCAGCAGCACGTCGAGGACGCGCGGCTGATCGCCTCGGCCACCGGCGTCCAGCACGTGGCGTTCTCGCGCGGCGACGTCCACGGCCTCTCCGCGGCGATCGTCGGTACGCACGACGTGGTGCTCTGCTTCGGCCTGCTCTACCACCTCGAGAACCCCGTCGGCGCGCTGCGCGTTGCCCGCGCGCTGTGCAAGCGCCTGTGCCTGATCGAGACGCAGGTGGCCCCCGGCCAAACCGGCGTCGTCGATTACGGCAGCTACCGCTTCGTGAAGCCGATCGAAGGCAGCTTCGTCATCGTCGACGAGACCGACGAGACGCACGGCCCGGAAGCGTCGACGCTCGGTATCAGCCTGATCCCCAGCCTCGAGGCGCTGCACTTCATCCTGCGCAAGGTCGGCTTCTCGAAGGTCGAGGTGCTGCCCGTGCCGGAAGGCGGCTACGAGCAGCTGAAGTACGGCAAGCGCGTGGTGCTGGCAGCGTGGGTGTGAAAGGCCGGTGCCTGTTCAACGCCCCAGTTCGAAATCGTCCGCATCCAGCTGCGCCGGGAAACGCTCGCGATGCCCCCGGAGCTGCTCGGCGCTGAACACCGCCTCCAGAACGCGCACTTCGGCATCGCCTTCCACCATCGGCTGGCCCAGCGGGTCGAGCGCGGCCGAATCACCGCTGTAGGCGATGCCGTTGCCGTCGGTACCGACCCGATTCACGCCGATGACGCCCGCGAGGTTCTCGATGGCGCGGGCGCGCAGCAGCGTCTTCCAGGGGTAAGCGCGTGCGGCCGGCCAGTTCGCGACGAACAGCGCGAGGTCGTAATCGAAGGCGCCCGGGCGGGTGGCGTTGAAGCGGTTGCGGATGTACACCGGGAAGCGCAAGTCGTAGCAGACCTGCAGGAAGATCCGCCAACCGCGCCAATCGACGAACACGCGCTTGTCGCCGGCAGCGTAACGCTCGTGCTCCTTGGCCATCCGGAACAGATGGCGCTTGTCGTAGTGCACGAGAGCACCATCGGGCGTGGCGAACAGCAGGCGGTTGTAGACGCCCGGCGCGATGCCCTCCGATTCGGCCCGAGCGCCCTCGATGCGCAGCTGCACGCTGCCGCAGACGGCGGCGTCGAGCGCCCTCGCCTGCTCGCGAATCCACGCCACCGTCGGGCCCTGCATGTCTTCGGCGCTCGCCAGCGCCTCGTTGCTGAAGCCCGAAGTGAAGGTTTCCGGCAACACGACGAGGTCGGTGCGACCTGCGAGCGGCGCGATCAAGCCACCGTAGTAGGCGCGGTTGCCAGCGGGGTCGTGCCAGCGGGTGTCGCCCTGCACGAGGGCGACGCGGAGATCGCGATCGGGGCCGATGCTCATTCGCGAATCCTCAAAGCTTCGCCAGCCGCTCGATGGCGGCATCCAGCGTGGCCTCGTTCTTGGCGAAGCACAGCCGCGCGAGGCGCTGGCCGCTCGGCGGCGTCTCGTAGAAAGGCGACAGCGGGATGGCGGTGACGCCCTTCTCGATGGTGAGCCAGCGGCAGAACGCGAGGTCGTCGAGATCGCTCACGGCGGAGTAGTCGACGAGCTGGAAGTAGCCGCCCGGCACCGGCAGGGCCTTGAGCTTCGTTCCGGCCAGCTGCGCGGCGAAACGATCGCGCTTGGCCTGGTAGAAAGCACCGAGCTCGTCGTAGTGCTCGGGGTGCCGTTCGATCATCTCCGCGAACGCCCACTGCGCCGGGGCGAAGGTGCAGAAGGTGTTGTACTGATGGACCTTGCGGAACTCGGCGGTCAGCGCCGCCGGCGCGACGCAATAGCCCACCTTCCAGCCGGTGCAGTGGTAGGTCTTGCCGAAGCTGCTGATGACGAACGCGCGCGCCGCCAGCTCCGGATAGCGCAGCACGCTCTCGTGGACGCGGCCGTCGAACACGATGTGCTCGTACACCTCGTCTGAGAGCAGGAGCACGTGGGGGAAATCCGCCACGAAACGCTTGAGCTCGGCGATGTCGGACGCATCGAACATCGCGCCCGACGGGTTGTGCGGCGTGTTGAACATGAACAAGCGCGTCTTCGGCGTCACCGCGGCGCGCACGGCCGACCAGTCGACGGCGAACGTGGCGGGATCCAACGGCACGTGCACCGCGCGACCGCCGGCAAGGTCGATGGCCGGCTCATAGCAGTCGTAGCAGGGATCGAGGACGATGACTTCCTCGCCAGGGCGAACGACAGCCGCGATGGCATCGAAGATCGCCTCGCTGGCACCGGACGTCACCGTGATCTCGGTTTCCGGGTCCGGGCGGTGCCCGTAGCAGCGCAGCGTCTTGTCGGCGATGGCCTTGCGCAGGGGCGGCACGCCGGCCATGTGCGCGTACTGGTTCTTGCCCTCGGCCATGGCGCGGGCCAACGCGTCGCGCAGCGGCACCGGCACCTCGAAATCGGGGAAGCCCTGCCCGAGGTTGACCGCGCCGTGCTCGGCCGCGAGCACGCTCATCACGGTGAAGATGGTGGTGCCGACCTTCGGCAGCTTGGTGTCGATCCGCATCGAAACGCCTTGAAATGAAAGGGCCGGCGATCAGCCGGCCCGGAATGATAAACGCTGGCCGCAGACTCAGTTCGTGATCGCCTGGCTCAGCTCCACCCAACTCGGCGGCGTCGGCCACACGGATTCCTGATGGCCGCCCAGCACCCGCTGCAGGTCGTGGCGGTCCAACTGCGGGGCCACGTGCCGGAACAGGTCGAAGGCGTAGCGCCGGAGCACGCGCTCCTTGGGCACCACGGCCCAGGCCGTGCACTCCGGCAGCACGTCGGGCGCCGGAAGCACCGCGAGATCGCCGTCGGCGATCGCACTCACCGCCATCTCGGCGAGGATGCCCACGCCCAGCCCGGCGCGGACGTAGGTCTTGATCAGGTCGGCGTCGTGCGCGGTCATCGCCACCGTCGGATTCAGGCTGACATCGCTGAAGGCGCGGCGCAGCGAGCTCTCGGGCTGGCTCGTGCTGTGGTAACTGACAAGCGGATGCGCGGCGAGGTCCTCGAGCGTCGGTGCGCGGCCGAGCTTGGCCAGCGCGTGGCCCGCAGGAACCACCACCACCCGACGCCAACGGTACAGCGGGATCGCATGGCCACCCGCCGGCACGCTGCCGACGCTGCTGACGATGGCGATGTCGGCATTGCCCTTGGCGAGATGCGGCAGTACGTCGTTGTCGGCCAGCGACTGCAGCTGCACGCCCACCTGGGGATATTCGCGATTCAGCGCGCCAATCGCGGCCGGCAGCACGAAGCGGGCCTGCGTGTGGGTCGTGGCGATGTGCAGCGTTCCGGCCGCCTCGCCACGCTGGTTCGCGGCAAAGGCGCGGATGTTCGCGGCCTCGGCGACGGCGCGGCGCGCATGGGCCAGCACCACCTGCCCGGCCTCGGTGATCGATTCGAGGCTGCGGCCCTTGCGCTGGAACAGCAGGAAGCCGAGCTCGTCCTCCAGCTGCTTGAGCTGCTTGGAGATGCCGGGCTGGGTGGCATGTACCCGGTCGGCGGCCGTGGTGATGTTCAGGCCGGCGTCGACGATGGCGATGAGGTAGCGGAGCTGGGTGAGGGTCATGGGAGCGAAGCCGTGGCAGGGGCCGGCGGCGTGGTCGCGCCGGAAGTCCATCCATTCATCGCGATGAAACGATAAATATTTCGAGACGTCCAGTCCGCACTGATAACCGGAAGGCATATGCAGCCGTCCGTCGGGCATTTCCAGCCCCAGCCGGTCGCGCTCTAGCGTTCCGGAACTCCCATCCATGGCTCGCTGTCGCTCATGCCCGCCCCGCTCTTTCCCGTCTTCCTCGACCTTGCCGGCCGCCGCGTGCTGCTGGTGGGCGGGGGCGTGGTCGCGAAGCGGAAGGCCGAGGCCCTGCTCGAGGCCGGTGCCGACGTGGTGGTCGGCGCCCCCGAGTTGGAGCCCGAGTTGGCCCGGGCGGTGGCCGAGGGACGCCTTGCCCATCGCCCGGGCCCCTTCCATCCCGGCTGGTTGGATGGCGCGTGGCTGGTGATCGCCGCCACCGACGATCCCAAGGTCAATGCCGCCGTCGCACGCGAGGCCGAGGCCCGCCGCGTCTGGGTCAATGTCGTCGACGATGCGCCGCGTTGCACCTTCCAGGTGCCGGCGCGGGTGGAGCGCGGCCCGCTGCAGGTCGCGATCAGCAGCCGCGGCGAAGCGCCGATGCTCGCGCGCTGGCTGCGGGAACGCCTTGAAACCGAATTGGACCCCGCGCTGGGCGACCTCGCGGAGTGGCTGGGATCGAAGCGCGAGGTCTTGCGTTCGCGATTCCCGCAAACCGCGCGCCGCCGCCAGGTGATCGAAGCGCTGATCCGCGGCTCGGCCGCCGACGCGCTAAGGAACGGTGATTACGCTGAAGCCGAAGCGGCTTTCGCCGCCGCCCTCGAAGAAGACACGACACCCCGCGGCCGCGTGATCCTCGTGGGCGCCGGCCCCGGCGATCCGGGGCTGCTGACCCTGCGCGGGCTTCGCGCCTTGAACCAGGCCGATGTGGTCCTGCACGACCGGCTCGTCAGCGCCGACGTCCTCGCCCTCGCCCGCCGCGATGCCGAGACCATCGAGGTTGCCAAGGAAGCCGGCACGCACCACACCACCCAGCAGCGCATCCACGAATTGCTCATTGAGCACGCCAAGGCCGGCAAGACCGTCGTCCGGCTCAAGGGCGGCGATCCGTTCGTGTTCGGCCGTGGCGGCGAAGAACTCGAAGCGCTGCGCGCCGAAGGCATCCCGTACGAAGTCGTGCCGGGCATCACCGCGGCCGTCGCCTGCGGCGCCTACGCCGGCATCCCGCTCACGCACCGCGACCACGCGCAGTCGGTTCGACTCGTCACCGCGCACTGCCGCAATTCCATCGACACGTTGGATTGGGCCGCGCTCGCACAGGAGCGCCAGACGCTGGCCGTCTACATGGGCGTGCAAGGCCTCGACACCATCCGCGACCGCCTCATCGCCCACGGCCGAGCGCCAACCACGCCCTTCGCATTGGTCGAAAACGGCAGCCGCGCGAACCAGCGCGTCGTGCTCGGGACGCTCGCCGACCTGCCCGAACGCGCGCTCGCCGAGAAGGTGCGTTCACCGGCCCTGCTCATCCTCGGCGAGGTCGCGGCGCTTGCCAGCGACCTGCACTGGTTCGGCGATGCCCCCATCGGCGCGTCGCCGCCGTCGGATGCGCCAACGCTTTCCTCACCCGCCCCTACACTCGCGGCGCTCACCCTCGCCGCTTAGCCTTCTACGGATCCTGACATGGCCCTTTTTGATTCCATCCTCGACACCATCGGCCGCACGCCCATCGTCAAGCTCGCGCGCATCGCGCCGAAGCACGTCGAGCTCTACGTCAAGGTCGAAGCCTTCAATCCCGGCGGGTCGGTGAAGGACCGCCTTGCGCTGGCGATCGTGCTCGATGCCGAGAAGAAGGGCCTGCTGAAGCCCGGCGACACCATCGTCGAAGCCACCTCCGGCAACACCGGCGTCGCGCTGGCGATGGTCGCCGCGGCCCGTGGCTACAAGTTCGTCGCCGTGATGACGGAAACGTTCTCGGTCGAGCGCCGCAAGCTGATGCGCGCCTACGGCGCCAAGGTCATCCTGACGCCCGCCGCCGAGCGCGGCAGCGGCATGGTCCGCAGGGCGAAGGAACTCGCGCAAAAGCACGGGTGGTTCCTTGCCAGCCAGTTCGAGAACGAGGCCAACCCGGCGTGGCATCGCAACACCACGGGACCGGAAATCCTGCAGGACTTTGTCGGCAAGCGACTCGACTACTTCGTCAGCGGCTGGGGCACCGGCGGCACGCTCACCGGCGTCGGCCAGACCCTCAAGCTCGCGCGCCCGGACGTGAAGATCGTCAGCACCGAGCCGGCTGGCGCGCAGCTGCTCGGCGGCAAGGAATGGCAGCCGCACAAGATCCAGGGCTGGACCCCGGACTTCATCCCCGCGGTGCTCGACCGCAGCGTGGTGGACGACATCAAGCCGATCGAGGACCTCGTCGCGCGCGACACGGCTCGGCGCCTCGCGGCCGAGGAAGGGGTGTTCGTGGGTCTTTCCGCCGGCGCCACGCTGGCCGCGGCCCTGCAGGTCGCCAACGAAGCCCCGGCCGGTTCGGTGATCCTCGCCATGCTGCCCGACACCGGCGAGCGCTACCTGAGCACGATCCTGTTCGAAGGCGTCAACGAAGGTTCCGACGACGAATGGCTGGCCTCGCTCGACGCGGCGTGATGCCGAAAATTCATATCTCTTCATCGCGATAAAGGGATGACAAGAGTCCTGAGCCGGTCCAAGATGGCGTCACACACCATCCAGACCGGCTGAGGGACAGGCCCGAAGACGCCGGGGCAAGCACCGACCGCATCCCGCGGCGGCGCGCTGCCAACGCCTGCGGCGAGGCCTTCGGGCCAAAGCCGGTCGATGGGTCGTCAGGGAGCCTGCAAGCAGGCGTTCCCAGCGGCCGTCGCCGGCCGCCGCGGGGGATGGGCAACGGAGCCCGCCATGTCCGCCACCGCCCTTGCCGAAGCCGACCACGACGAACCGTTCTGTCGCGCGGCCACTCTCCCCGCCACCGACGGCGTCCTCGCCAGCACCCTGTCGCTGCGCCACGCCGGACTGCAGCGCGTGAACCTGCGCTGGCGCCTCGTGGGCGCCGAGGGAGCCCCGGTACACGCCGTGCTCGGCGGGATCTCGGCCACGCGCCATGTGGCCGCGCTGCGCGCCGACGAGCCCGAGGGCTGGTGGCAGGTCCAGTTCGGCGCGGGTCGCAGCTTCGATCCTTCGCGCTGCCGCGTGCTGAGCTTCGATTGGGTCGGTCGCGATGGCACGCTCGACGCACCGATCAGCAGCGCCGACCAGGCCGATGCGCTGGCGGTCCTCCTCGACCACCTCGGCATCGCCCGCCTCGCGTCGATCGTCGGCAGCAGCTATGGCGCGATGGTCGGCCTTGCCTTCGCCGAGCGCTATCCGGCACTGGTCGAGCGGCTTGTGGTCATCAGCGGTGCGGATCGCGCCGACCCCTATGCCGCCGCGTGGCGTGCCCTGCAGCGCCGCGTGCTGGAACTCGGCCGCGACGGCCCGGAAGCCGTCGCCCTCGCCCGCCAGTTCGCGATGCTCAGCTACCGCACGCCGGAAGAATTCGCGGCGCGCTTCGATGCCGAACCGACTTGGGACGGTGACCGACTGCGCTGCGCCGCCGAGGACTATCTCGACGCTGCCGGCTCGCGCTTCGCCGCGGTGTTCAGCCCCATCGCCTTCCGCCGGCTGTCGGAGTCGATCGACCAGCACCGCGTCGACCCGTCGCGCATCACCACGCCGACCACCGTCATCGCCGTCGAACAGGACCGCCTGGTGCCGCTTGACGACCTGCGCCGCCTGTCGCGCCAGCTCGCCGGGCCGGCGCGCCTGAAGGTGATCCGCTCCATCTACGGCCACGACGCCTTCCTGAAGGAGCCCGAGCAGATCGGCCGCCTGTTGGCGCTGGCGCTCGGGCCGACGACCGACGCCGTCCCGTCGTCGCGCGTTCCCGCTTCTTCTCCCCTCGCATCGTCCCCGCAGGCCCACGCATGACCCCCTTCGAATCCGCCACCCGCGCCGTCCGCGCCGGTATCGACCGCGACACCGCCCACGGCGCCGTCGTGCCGCCGATCGTGCTGTCGTCGAACTTCAGCTTCGAGGGCTTCGGCAAGAAGCGCCGCTACGACTACACGCGCAGCGGCAACCCCACGCGCGACTTGCTCGGCGAAGCGCTCGCCGAACTCGAAGGCGGCTCCGGCGGCGTGGTCACGGCGACCGGCATGGCCGCGATCACCCTGGTGCTGAGCCTGCTCGAGCCCGGCCAGCGTCTGGTCGTCCCGCACGATGCCTACGGCGGCAGCTGGCGCCTGTTCAACGCACTGGCGAAGAAGGGCGCGTTCGAACTCGTCACCATCGACTTCACCTGTCCGCGCCAGCTCGCGGCCGCGCTCGACCCGGCACCGGCCATCGTCTGGATCGAGACGCCCTCGAACCCGCTGCTGCGCATCACCGACCTGCGCTTCGTCGGCGAGGCCGCGAAGCGCGTGGGCGCCCTCGTCGTCGTCGACAACACCTTCCTCTCGCCGGCCCTGCAGACGCCCATCGACTTCGGCGCCGACCTCGTCGTGCATTCCACGACGAAGTACATCAACGGCCACAGTGACGTGGTCGGCGGCGCCGTGGTGGCGAAGACGCCGGAGCTGCATGAGCGCCTCACCTGGTGGGCGAACGCGCTGGGCCTCACCGGCTCGCCCTTCGACGCCTTCCTGACCCTGCGCGGCCTGCGCACCCTCGACGCCCGCCTGCGGGTGCATGAAGAGAACGCCCACGGCTTGCTCGACCTGCTGGTCGGCCACGAGGCCGTGGCCGCCGTCCACTACCCGGGGCTGGCCTCGCATCCCGGCCACGCGCTGGCCGCGCGCCAGCAGAAAGGCTTCGGGGCGATGCTGAGCTTCGAGCTGCGTGGCGGCGAAGCGGCCGCCCGTGCGTTCTGCGAGGGGCTCGACTGCTTCACCCTGGCCGAATCGCTCGGCGGCGTGGAAAGCCTCGTCGCCCACCCGCCGACCATGACCCACGCCGCGATGACCGCCGAAGCCCGCGCCGCCGCCGGCATCCGCGACGGCCTGCTGCGCCTCTCGGTGGGCATCGAGCACGTGCGCGACCTGCGCGCAGATCTAGCCGGCGGTCTGGAGCGCGCCGCGCGGGTGGGCGGGTTGGCGTCCGGACGAGACGCGGTTGTCGCCTGACCCTAGGCGTTTCCACCGACACGGACGGTATCGTTGGCGAAGCCAACAACCGGGTTCTGTCCGTGAAGCCATTCGTCGCCGTCCTTCTCGCGATCACCCTTGCCTCGTCCGCGTGGGCCGCGCTCCCTCCGCGCTACCAGAACCAGCGCGACCTCGACGCCCTGCTCGCCTTCGTCCACGCCCACCCGGAAGTTCTGGAACAACTGCGGCGCATCGACCTCGAGCATCGCGAGGTCCACTACGGCGACGGCTGCGTGGCGTCGTTCACCCGCGGGGAGGTCCCACCGATTCCGGGGCCGGCGCCGCCCCTGCGCTTTGACCGTTCCACTTGCCCGCTGCGCGTGGACTGAGGCGGAAAGCGCCGCTTCGAGCCGGGCCCCGGCCCGGATTTGCTAGGCTTGGCGCCCCTTTTTCGACCTTTGGACCGGCCCGAAACGCCGGTCGCGCGCCGCATGGACAAGAGCTTCGAGCCGAGCACCTTCGAATCCCGCTGGTATGCCCACTGGGAGGGCACCGGCCTGTTCAAGCCCTCGGGCGACGCCGCCAAGCCGGCCTACAGCATCCTGCTGCCGCCGCCCAACGTCACCGGCACCCTGCACATGGGCCACGCGTTCCAGCACACGCTGATGGACACGCTGGTGCGCTACCACCGCATGCGCGGCTTCGACACGCTCTGGCAGCTCGGAACCGACCACGCCGGCATCGCCACCGAGATGGTGGTCTCGCGCAACCTCCATCTGGCCGGCCAAGGCGAGACCCGCGACGGCCTCGGCCGCGAGGCCTTCGTCGGCAAGGTCTGGGAGTGGAAGAAGGAATCCGGCGACACCATCGAGCGCCAGATGCGCCGCATGGGCAGTTCGGGCGACTGGTCGCGCAGCGTCTTCACCATGGACCCGATGCCGTCGAAGGCCGTGGTCGAGACCTTCGTGAAGTTGCACGAACAGGGTCTGATCTACCGCGGCCAGAAGCTGGTCAACTGGGACCCGGTGCTGAAGACCGCGATCTCCGACCTCGAAGTGGTCAGCGAGGAAGAGAACGGCCACCTGTGGTCGATCCGCTACCCGCTCGTCGGCGCCACCTACGAGCACGTCGAGGCCGACGCCGACGGCGTCGAAACGCGCGAGACCCGCGATTACCTCGTGGTCGCCACCACGCGCCCCGAAACCCTGCTCGGCGACGTCGCCGTGATGGTGCACCCGGAAGACGCGCGCTACGCCCACCTCGTCGGCAAGCAGGTGCGCCTGCCGCTCTGCGACCGCACGATCCCGGTGATCGCCGACGACTACGTCGACCGCGCCTTCGGCACCGGCGTGGTGAAGGTCACGCCCGCGCACGACTTCAACGACTACGCGGTGGGCCAGCGCCACGGCCTGCCGATGATCAACCTGTTCACCGACACCGCCCACCTCAACGACGCCGCGCCCGCGCGCTTCGTCGGCCTCGATCGCTTCGACGCGCGCAAGGCCGTGCTGGCGGAGCTGGAAAGTGAGGGCCTGCTGGTCGAAGCCAAGCCGCACAAGCTGATGGTGCCGCGCGGCGACCGTACCGGCCAGGTCATCGAGCCCTACCTCACGGACCAGTGGTTCGTGAAGATGGACGCGTTCGCGAAGAAGGGCCTCGAGGCCGTCGAGAGCGGCCGCGTGCGTTTCGTGCCGGAGAACTGGATCAACACCTACCGCCACTGGCTGGAGAACATCCAGGACTGGTGCATCAGCCGCCAGCTCTGGTGGGGCCATCGCATCCCCGCGTGGTACGACGACTCGGGCAAGGTCTACGTCGGCCGCGACGAGGCCGAGGTGCGCGCCGCGCATGGCCTCGGCGCGGGCGTCGCCCTGCGCCAGGACAGCGACGTGCTGGAGACCTGGTTCAGCTCGGCGATCTGGCCGCACTCGACGATGGGCTGGCCGGACGCGAACGCGATGGCGGAGCGCGGCTTCGACCGCTACCTGCCCTCGTCGGTGCTGGTCACCGGCTTCGACATCATCTTCTTCTGGGTCGCCCGGATGATCATGATGACCGAGCATTTCACCGGCGACGTGCCCTTCAAGGACGTGTACATCACCGGCCTCGTCCGCGACAAGGACGGCCAGAAGATGTCGAAGTCGAAGGGCAACGTGCTCGATCCGATCGACCTGATCGACGGCATCAGCATCGAGGCCCTGGTCGCCAAGCGCACCAGCGGCCTGATGAAGCCGACCGACGCGCCGAAGATCGAGAAGGCCACGCGCAAGGAATTCCCGGAAGGCATCCCGGCCTTCGGTGCCGATGCGCTGCGCTTCACCTTCGCCTCGCTGGCCACGCACGGCCGCGACATCAAGTTCGACCTCGCCCGCTGCGAGGGCTACAAGAACTTCTGCAACAAGCTGTGGAACGCCGCGCGCTTCGTGCTGATGAACACCGAGGGCTTCACCGCCTCGGGCGTGCCCACGCCGACGACCGACGCCGAGCGCTGGATCCTCGATCGCCTGCAGCAGTTGCTGAAGGAAGTCGAAGTGCAGTTCGCGGCGTATCGCTTCGACCTGGCCTCGCAGGCGATGTACGAGTTCGTCTGGAACGAGGTCTGCGACTGGTTCCTCGAGCTCAGCAAGCCGGCCCTGCAGGGCGGTGATGCGGCCGCCATCGCGTCCACGCGCCACACCCTGCTCTACGTGATCGAGCAGAGCCTGCGCGTGCTGCACCCGCTGATTCCGTTCGTCACCGAGGAGATCTGGTCGCACGTCGCGCCGAAGCTCGGCCTCGCCGGTGGTTCCATCAGCGTGCAGGCCTATCCCGCTTTCGATGCGGCCCTGACCGACGCCCGCGCCGCCGCCGACATCGAGTGGTTGAAGGCCGCGATCACCGCGCTGCGCTCGGTGCGCAGCCAGCTCGGCGTGCCGCCGGGCAAGGCCGTGCCCCTGCTGCTCGCCGGCAAGGGCGACGCCGCGCAGATCGAGCGCCACGCCGGTGGCCTGAAGTTCCTCGCCAAGCTCGAGTCGATTGACTGGGTGCAGGGCGAACCGCCGGCCGCCGCCGCCGCGGTGCTGGGCGAGCTCACCCTGCTGGTGCCGCTGGCCGGCCTCGTCGATCTCGATGCCGAGCGCGCCCGCCTCGACAAGGAGATCAAGCGCGTGGAGGGCGAGATCGCCAAGTGCAACGCCAAGCTCGGCTCGGACACCTTCGTCGCGAACGCCCCGGCCGCGGTGGTCGAGCAGGAGCGCAAGCGCCTCGCCGAGTGGACGACGATGCTGGACGGCCTGAAAGCCAACCGCGGGCGACTCTGACCATGGGGATGCGCCAAGGATCGGCACTCACCCTGCTCGCCACCGCACTCGCCCTCTCCGGCTGTGCGGCCGAACCGCCCGTCCTTCCGGAACCGCCCGCTCCGGAGCAGCGCATCGCCGCTCTGCTCATCGCGGACGCCGAAGCGGACGACCTCGCCAAGTGCGAGGCGCACCCGGTGCCCTGGTTCGCAACCTGGTCGCAGGAGGACTTCGCGGCGCTGTGCCGCCACCTCCATACGAGAACGCTGCAGCGCTGGGAGGTCGAACGTGCCTGGAAGAATGATGGTGCCGCCGGCCTGCATCGCCTGTTCGCGGAGCGACGGCAGGCCCATGCCCGAGGCGAGACCCATGCTGACGCCCTGATCTGGGATTTCCAGAACTTCTATTGGGAGGGCGAGGAGACCCGCGCCATGGCGGAGGCCTGGCTGGCCGCCTTCCCCGACGATGCGGCCGCCCACCTCGCCCTGGCTGAATCCCTTCGGGTGGAATGGTGGGACGTGCGTGGCGAAGAACTCGCCCGCGACACGCCGTCCGAGCAACTAGAACGCGCCTCGGTCGTTCTGGAGCGCATGACAACACTGGCGCGGCGGGCCGTTGCGCTGGAACCCACCCATCCGATGGGTCCCCGCGTGCTGATGGAGGCATTGACGCGGCAAAGCGGCAACGCCGAGGCGTTCGACGTCCTCGCCGCCGCGCTTCGACAGCATCCGGGCAGCTATGTGCTGCGCCAGCAAGCGCTGCGCGCCGCCGCGCCGGCCTGGGGCGGCTCGCTCGATGACGCCCGCCTTGTCGCCGCCGAAGCCGATACGCAGGCCAAGGCGTTCCCCGTGGTCGGCTTCCTGCGCACCGGCGAAACGATGGCGCGCGCCTTCTACGAGCGCAGCGCACAAAATGATCAAGCCGCTCTCCCGCTCTGGATGGAGGCATTCAGAACCGGCCTCGACGACGACAACCTCGTCCATGCCGCGGACTCGGCGTCCCTGATGGGCGATGAACTGCTCGGCGCCGAATTCCGCACGCTCCAACTCCGGCTCCACGGGCCGAGCCCGCGGATCCTGATGCGGCGGGCGCGCAGTTGGGGAGCCCTCGGGAGGAACGATCTCGCCGGAGCAGACCTCGAGGCCGCGTCCCGGCTCGCTCCCAAGAACGTTGACGTCATCTTCGAGCGCGGCGCCTTCGCCTCGGCGAGCGGCGACAACACCCTGGCGGCGCAGCGTTACCGGGAAGCCTTGGCCCTCGACCCGGGGCATTACTACGCCTCGCTGGCCCTCGCGGAGCTGCAGGTCTGGACACTGGGTCAGTCCGCCGAGGCCGTCCCCGTGCTGGAGGCCGCCCTCAAGCGCCAGCCCGGAGACGCACACCTCCTGTACGTCCTGGCCGACGCCTACGCCGTCGTTGACGATCCGCGCGCGAAAGCGACGGCCGAGGCCTACCTCGCCGCCATCGATCCGGCGAGCAAGGACCCGCAAACCCGATGGCGCATCAACTACATCCGCGAACTGATTCCGCAGCTTCGCTGAATCAGGGCAGCCCGCCCTCGCCGGAACACTGGCACGCTCAACCGCTTTCAGGCACGGTTCGCGCCATGACCGACCTCAGCCTCCACGGCCTGGCCCACGCCCTGCGCGACGAGCGCTGGAGTGCCATCACCCATGGTGCCGGCGCCGTGCTCGGCGCCGTCGGCGGCGCGGTGCTCATCACGCTGGCCGCGCTGTGGGGCGACGGCTGGCAACTGGCGAGCGCCATCGTCTTCACCGTGACGCTGATCCTGCTCTACACCGCCTCGGCGCTCTACCACGCCGCGCCGTTCAAGACGGCCCTCAAGGCGCGGCTCAAGATGCTGGACCACTGCGCCATCTACCTGCTGATCGCCGGCACGTACACGCCCATCTCGCTCGTGGGCCTGCGCGACCATGGCGGCTGGTGGCTGTTCGGAGCGATCTGGACGCTGGCGGTCGGCGGTGTCGTGTTCAAGCTCCTGACGCGAGGCCGCTTCAAGCTGCTCTCCACCCTCATCTACGTCGCCATGGGCTGGCTCGCCGTGGTGGCGATCAAGCCGATGACCGAACAGCTCAGCACCTGGGCCTTGGTGTGGATCTTTTCCGGCGGCGTGGCCTACACGCTGGGCACCCTGTTCTACATGAGCCGGCGCATCCGCTACACGCACACCATCTGGCACGGCTTCGTGCTCGCGGGCAGCGGCTTGCACTTCGCCGCCGTGGCCACGCAGGTCTGGGCCTGAACCAGGCCGGCGATCGCCTCGACCACAGGCCTCAGGCGGGTGGCGCAGCCCCCGGAGCCACCAGTTCCAGGGCCATGACGATGGCATCCTCGCGCCCGTCTTTCGCCGGGTAGTACCTCGGCCGCTGGCCGATGCGCACGAACCCCTCGCTGGCGTAGAGCGCAATCGCATTCGGGTTCGAGGGCCGCACTTCGAGGAAAACGCGATCGGCCATGTGCCATCGCGCGAGGTCGACCATCCGCCGCAGCAGGCGTCGACCGAGGCCGTGGCCGTGCCACGCCGGATCGACGCACAGGTTCAACAGATGCGCTTCGTCGGCCCCCACGCTGAGCACGCCGTAGCCCATCAAGCCCTCTGGCGACTCCGCCACCCAGCAGGCATAGCCCGCGCCGAGGCAATCACGGAAGATGCCCGCCGTCCACGGGAACGCGTAGGCCCGCTCCTCCATGGCCGCCACGAGGGGCACGTCGACCTGCCGCATCGGCCGGAATTGCACCGCCTGCTGCAGCTGGGCGGCCAAGGCTCAGCCTCCGCGGCGCCAGTCGCGCACGCGCCGCCAAAGCGCGCGCTTGAAGGCGGCGTCGCCCGGACGTCCCGTCGGTGCCGGCCACTCCGCCCAAAGGGCCCCTACCCAGCGCTCCAGGCCGCCCCGAAGACGCGGCGGCAGGGGCACGGCGGCGAGCGGCGGAGTCGAACCCGAAGCCGGCGAGCGGCGCTGCAGCGGGAAGTGCCCCATGGCCTCCAGCGCGCGGCGCTGCCACGGCGACCAATTCACGCGGAAGCGCCTGCCGGGCGACGGCGCAGCAGTAGCGAACCGATCGGCCCGCTGAGCACGTAGACGATGGCCACGGCGAAGATGACCTTCGGGGCATCGATGAGCAGGGCCACCAGCACGGCCACGACGAGCACCATGAACCAGAAAGGGACGCGATCCCCCGGCCAGCCCTTGAAGCTGAAGAACCGGATCCGGCTCACCATCAGCAGCGCGCAGGCGGTTGTCACGACCAGCGCCACCCAGCGCATCTCGTCGCCACTCCAGCCCAATTCCGTAAAGCACCAGACCACGCTGATCATCGTTCCTGCCGAAGCAGGGCTGGCCAAGCCGATGAACCAGCGCTTGTCCGCGCTGCCGGCCGAGACGTTGAATCGCGCCAGGCGAAGGGCCGCGCAGGCCACGTAGAGGAAGGCCGCAGCCCAACCCACCTTGCCCCAGACTCCGCCGTCGAGGGCAAGCTGGGCCAGGGCCCAGTGGTACATCACGAGGGCGGGCGCCATGCCGAAGCTGAGCAGGTCCGACAGCGAGTCGTACTGCACGCCGAACTCGCTGGTGGTCCCGGTCATGCGCGCCACTCGGCCATCCAGGCCGTCGAACACGCCCGCAACGATGACGGCGACGCAGGCCGCTTCGAAACGGCCATTCGCCGCGGCCAGGATCGCGTAGAAGCCCGCGAACATGTTGGCCGTCGTCAGCAGGTTGGGCAGCAGATAGATGTGGCGGCTGCGGGGTCGCGGCGGCGCGGCCGGGGCGAGGTCGTCGGGCTTGGGTTCCATGCCGTGAGTGTAGCCGGTGGGCCCACCGCCCTGCCCCATCCGGCCCGATGGCGCTACCATGGGGGCAGTCCTGTTGGAGCGGTCCCCATGCGTTTGCTTGTCGGCCTGATCACCCTCCTCGCCCTGGCGGCGGCCCCCACCTCCCTGCACGCGCAGGACCCGGTCTACACCTGGGTCGATGGGAACGGCGTACGCCACTATGCCCAGACCCCGCCGGAAGGCGTGAGCTACGAGACCCGTGGCGTCCGCGACCGCAACGTCGGCACCGAAGCCGCCAAGCCGACCACCACGACCACGGCGACGCCGCAGCGCGAGGAAGACCGGGTTGCCTGCGAGCGGGCTCGCTTGGCGCTGGACCAGCTCAACTCCGACGTGGCGCTTGAAATGGATCGGGATGGCGACGGCAAGCCGGAGCCCCTCGATGCCACGCAGCGCGCAGAGCAGAAGCGCCTCGCCGAGCAGGCCATCCGCGCCTACTGCGTCTCCGGAGAGTGATCGCATCGCGGCCCGGGAACCTTCCCGGGCGCGCGCGGCGCAGCCTGCCGGCTAGAATGCGGTCTTTGCGTTTTCCGACCGAGCCCGCATGCGCCTTTCGCAGTTCCACCTCAGCACCACCAAGGAAACCCCCGCCGACGCCGAAGTCATCAGCCACCAGCTGATGCTGCGGGCGGGGATGATCAAGAAGCTCGGCGCCGGGCTGTACACCTGGACCCCGCTCGGCCTGCGTGCGCTGCGCAAGGTCGAAACCGTCGTCCGCGAAGAGATGGAGCGTGCGGGCGCCATCGAGGTGCTGATGCCCGCCGTGCAGCCGAAAGAGCTGTGGGAGGAGACCGGCCGCTGGGCCAAGTTCGGCGGCCAGCTGCTGAAGATCACCGACCGCAAGCAGCAGGAGTACTGCTTCGGCCCGACCCACGAGGAAGTCATCACCGACTTCGCCCGGCAGGAACTGGCCAGCTACAAGCAGCTGCCGAAGAACTTCTTCCAGATCCAGACCAAGTTCCGCGACGAGATCCGCCCGCGCTTCGGCGTGATGCGCGCCCGCGAGTTCCTGATGAAGGACGCCTACTCGTTCCACGTCACGCCCGAGTGCATGGCGCGCGAGTACCAGACCATGTACGACGCCTACACGCGCATCTTCACGCGTCTGGGCTTGAAGTTCCGTGCGGTGAACGCCGACACCGGCGCCATCGGCGGTTCGGCCTCGCACGAGTTCCACGTGCTGGCCGAATCGGGCGAGGACGCGATCGCGTTCTCCGACGTCTCGCAATACGCCGCCAACGTCGAGCTGGCCGAGGCCGTGGCCCCCTCGACGCCCCGAGCGGCCGCCGCGGAAGCGATGCGCAAGGTCGCCACGCCGACGCAGAAGACCTGCGAGGCCGTGGCCGAGCTTCTCGGCATCGCGCTGCAGCGCACGGTGAAGTCGGTCGCCTTGGTCGGCGACGCCAAGGTGCTGGGTGGCACCGGCTTCGTGCTGGCGCTCGTGCGCGGCGACCACGTCGTCAACGAGATCAAGCTCTCGAAGATCGCGGGGCTGGCCGAGCATCGCCTCGCCACCGAAGAGGAAATCCGCGCCCACCTCGGCGCATCGCCCGGCTCGCTCGGCCCCGTGGCGCCGAAGCAAGCGATCACCGTGATCGCCGACCGTACGGTTGCCGCGATGGCGGATTTCGTCGTCGGCGCCAACGAGGACGGCGCCCACCTCGCCGGCGTCAACTTCGGCCGCGACCTGCCGGAGCCCACCCACGTCGCCGACATCCGCAACGTGGTCGAGGGCGATCCCTCGCCGGACGGCCACGGCACCATCAAGCTGGCCCGCGGCATCGAGGTTGGCCACGTGTTCCAGCTCGGGCAGAAGTACGCCGAGGCGATGAAGGCCACGGTACTGAACGCCGAGGGGAAGGCCCAGGTCATGTACATGGGCTGCTACGGCATCGGCGTCTCGCGCATCGTCGCGGCCGGCATCGAGCAGAACTTCGATGCCAACGGCATCCGCTGGCCCGAGGCGATGGCGCCGTGGAAAGTCGCCGTCTGCATGATCAACCCGAAGGGCGATGCGACGGTCACCGCCGCCGCGGAAGCGCTTTACAACGATCTCGCGGCACGCGGCGTGGACGTGGTGCTCGACGATCGCGGCCTGCGCCCCGGCCAGATGTTCGCCGACATCGAACTGATCGGCCTGCCGCACCGCGTCGTCGTGTCCGAACGCGGACTGGCGGCTGGAACATTCGAGTACCGCGCCCGCAACGCCGCGGAATCGGAGAACCTCGGCCGCGAGCAGGTGTTCGAGCGCCTTGGCCTGTAATCGACGACAAGTCCGCCCATGAAAACGCCGCGCCTGTCGCGGCGTTTTCATTTGCGCCGCGCCTGATTAGTATCGGGATTCCCCCGGATTATCGGCTCCGATAATCCGGATAACCCTTTCCCACACCCCGCAAGGAGCCCCGAATGGCCGTTGATCTGGATGGACTGTCGCCCAAGGAACTGGACGCCCTGATTTCGAAAGCCAAGCAGCGCAAGCAGACGCTGGCGAAGCGCTCCTCGCAGGCCGAAGTCACCAAGGCGCTGGTGGCCACCGCGAAGAAGCACGGCTGGACGCTGGCGGAACTGTTCGGCCCGGGCGGCGGCGCGCCGAAAGCCGCGAAGGCCACCAAGCCGGCGGCAGCGCCCAAGGCCCGCAAATCGGCGACGAAGGGCACCAAGGTCGCCGCGAAGTATCGGCATCCAGAGACGGGCCAGACCTGGTCGGGCCGCGGCATCCTGCCGAAGTGGATGACCGAGGAAATCGCCAAGGGAAAGAAGCGCGAGGATTTCGCGATCTGATCCGCGCCCGACCCGGACTGCACCCACGACGCCGGCCTCGCGCCGGCGTCGTCTTCAGAGGTAGCGCCGCGGCGGCACCAGCAGGTTGCCGAACAGCAGGCCGGCGACGATCGCGATCAGCGCGCTGAGCACGGCGACCGCGGTGTCGAGACCGAGCACGACGTCCCGTTCGAGCACGAAGCTCAGGCTGCGGAAACCGACACTGCCGGGCACCAGCAGGATGATCCCGGACACGCGCAGCAGGGCGCCGGGCCGGCGGAAGATCCGCCCGAAAGCATTCGACACCATGGCCACGCCGAGGCCGGCGAGGAACACGCTTCCGGCGAACGCCTCGGAGGACAGGCCCGGGATCTGCCCCGCCAGGCGCGTCAGCCCGTAACCGATCCACGCGCCGGCCATCACCACAAGGAAATCCCGGCGCGCCGCGCCGAACAGCACGGCGAAGGCCGCCGAACCCACCAGCAAACCCACCCATTCCGCCCATGCCGGGAGCTGGGGGGCGCTGATCAGCTGCGGCTGCCAGCCCAACGCGTGGGCCGCCTGAGTCGCGACGATGGTGCCGAAGGTGAGCTTCAGCAGGGCCACGGTCGCGCCGGCGAAGCGCGCCGTGCCCGAGGCCCAGTTCTGGCTGCTCAGCTCCGCGACCGCGGTGGTGAGCATCAGGCCGGGCATCAGCACGATCAGCGAGGCGATGACCACCGTCTGCAGCGACAGCGGGGTGAGGAACGCGGCAATGGCCGACGCCGTCAGCGTGGCGAGCAAGGCCGCGATCGCATCGGAAGCTTCGTGCAGGCGCGGGCGGCGCGAGGAGGCGACGCTGAGCAGGCCGATCATCAGGCCGATCACCGCGGAGGCGGCGACATCCGCCCAGCTGGTGCGCAGCAGGGCCGCGACCGAACCCGAAGCGAGGCCGAAGGCCACCACGGTGATGGCGAGCTTCTCGCGGCCCATCGGTCGATCCAGGGCGGTGAGGGCCTGCAAGCCTTCGTCGACCTCCATCCGACCGTCGGTCACGCGTTCGGCGATGTCGTCCACCATCGCCAGCGCCTTGAGGTTGATGTCGCCCGGCGCCAGGCGGAGCACGCGGGTGATCTCGGCGCCATCGCTTTTCTGCGGGCTTGAGAACGACAGGATGATGCCGGTCGGGTTGCACCAGATCTCGGTGCGGACGCCGAGTCGCCTCGATACCGTGAGCACCGCGCCTTCGAGGCGGTCGGTCGACATGCCGCAGGCGTGCAGGCGGCGCGCCAGGTCGATGATGAAGTTGCAGCGCTGGCGGAACGGGCTGGTGGCGGCAGTCATGGCGGGAAAGCATGGCAGAAAGCCACGCCCATCAACGACAATGATGCCCATGGGCCTCGGTGAACTGCTTTCCTTGCTGTCCGCGGCCGTCTGGGCCGTGGGCGTGATCCTGTACCGCCAGCTTGGCGCGACGCTGCCGCCGCTGCAGTTGAACCTGCTGAAGAACAGCCTGGTCCTGGGCATGGTGCTGGTCAGCCTGCCGCTGCTTCACGGCTTCGCACTGCCCGATTTCAGCGCGACCCAGCTGGGCCTCGCCTTGTTGAGCGGCTTCATCGGCATCGCCGTCGCCGACACCCTGTACTTCCGCGCGCTCAACCAGCTCGGCGCCGGGCGGATGGGCGTGCTGGGCAATTTCTACAGCCCGACGGTCATCCTGCTCAGCGTGGTCTTCCTCGACGAGCGCCTCAGCGTCGTGCAGATGGTCGGCTTCGGCCTCGTCAGCTTGGGCGTGTACCTCGTCGCCGAGCGACGGCCCGACGATGCCGGCGGCGGCCGGGCATTGCTGAAGGGGCTGGCGATCGGCTTCTGCGCGATCCTGCTGATGGCGGTCGCCATCGTCATCGTGAAGCGCACCCTCGAAGCGCAACCATTGATGTGGGTAACGGCGGTGCGCATGACCGGCGCCGTGGTTGGCCTGTGGCTGTTGGCCCTCGTCTTCCGGCGCCGCGTCGGTCCCGCCCTGCCCCCGCTCGCCAGCGTGCCGTGGAAGAAGCTGCTGATCGCGGCCTTCGTCGGCCAGTTCCTATCGATGGTGTTCTGGCTCGGCGGCTACAAGTTCACCTCGGCCTCGGTGGCGGCTATCCTCAACGAGAGCGCGTCGGTCTTCATCCTGCTGCTGGCCTGGGTCTGGTTGAAGGAACCCCTGAGCCGCCGCGCGCTCGCCGGCGTGGCGCTGACCGTCGCCGGCGTGAGCTGCATGCTGCTGCCCGCCTGAAGGAGCCGAATGGCCGAGACGCCGCACCTGCGCCCAGACCCCGAGCAGCCCGGCTGCTGGCGGGCCGTCGGCGACTGGACGCTGGCGCATGCGGCCCACCTCGAGGGCCTGCAGGGCCCGCACGACGGCGACGGGACGACCGTCCTCGATGCCCGCGGCATCACCCAGATGGACGCCAGCGGCGCGATGCTGCTGTGGCGCCTTGCGCGCGCCGCCGGCCTTTCCGGCGGCGAGGCCCTCCGCCTCCGCGAGGACCACGCCCCGCTGTTCGCCGCGGTGGAGGGGATCTGCCTGAACCCACCGCGTGCCGTGGTCAAGGACTACGGCGTGCGAGCCATGCTCTCGCGCATCGGTGCGACGGTCGAAGACTACGCCCGCGAAGTCATCGCCCTCGTCGCCTTCGGCGGGGAAGCCCTCCTGACGGCCCTTCGCATCGGCTGGAATCCACGCCGCTGGCGCATCACCTCCACCGTCTCGCACATGGAGTCGGTCGGCCTCGACGCCGTGCCACTGGTCCTTCTGCTGAGTTTCATGGTGGGCGCGGTGGTGGCCTTCCTCGGCGCCGAGGTGCTGGCGGAGTTCGGGGCCGAGATCTACGTGGTCGAACTGATCGGAATCAGCTTCCTGCGCGAATTCGGCGTGCTGCTCACCGCCGTGCTGTTGGCCGGCCGAACCGCGAGCGCCTTCACCGCGCAGATCGGAGCAATGCAATCGGGCGAGGAAATCGACGCCATCCGAACCCTTGGGCTCGACCCGATGGAGCTGCTGGTGCTGCCGCGGGTGGCGGCCCTGCTGCTAATGCTGCCGCTGCTGACCTTCCTCGCCATGATGGCGGGCATCGCCGGCGGCATCACCATCGGCACCACCATGCTCGGTATCTCGCCGGAGATGTTCATCGCCCGCCTGCACGAAACGATGGAGGTCCGGCACTTCCTCACCGGGATGGCCAAGGCCCCGGTGTTCGCGCTGGTCATCGGCCTGATCGGCTGCCTCGAGGGCATGCAAGTGCAAGGCACCGCGCAGTCGGTGGGCGAACGCACGACCTCGAGCGTGGTGCAGACGATCTCGCTGGTCATCGTCATCGACGCCTTCGCCGCGCTGTGGTTCATGGAGATGGGCTGGTGAGCGCCCCGAAAGTCCCCGTGAAGCCGCGCCCCTGCGATTTCTCCACGCCGGCCATCGAGGTGCGGGGGCTGGTGAACGCCTTCGGCTCGCAGGTCGTGCATGACGGCGTGGACCTCACCGTGAATCGTGGCGAGATCGTCGGCGTCGTCGGTGGTTCGGGTTCGGGCAAGTCGGTCCTGATGCGCGCCATCCTCGGCCTGCGCCGTCCGCAGGCCGGCACGGTGCGGGTGTTCGGCATCGATGCCCTTGCCGACGACGAATCCAGCCGGCTGGCCATCGAAACGCAGACCGGCGTGCTGTTCCAGGGCGGCGCGCTGTTCTCGTCGCTGAGCGTGCTCGAGAACATCATGGTGCCGCTCAAGGAGCACCACGGACTCTCCGACGACCTGATGCACGCCCTGTGCTGGATGAAGATGCGCCTCGCAGGCCTGCCGTCGACGGCGGCCGACAAGCTGCCCGCGCAGCTCTCCGGCGGCATGAAGAAGCGCGCCGGCCTCGCGCGCGCCCTCGCCCTCGACCCGCCCCTGCTCTTCCTCGACGAGCCCACCGCCGGCCTCGATCCCATCGGTGCCGCGGCCTTCGACGATCTGATCCTCAACCTCAAGCGCTCGCTCGGCTTGACGGTGTTCCTCATCACCCACGATCTCGACACGCTGTACGCCATCTGCGACCGCGTGGCCGTGCTGGCCGACCGCAAGGTCGTGGCCTGTGCACCGATCGCCGAGATCGAACGCTTCGAGCACCCCTGGGTGCAGGAGTACTTCCACGGACCGCGCGGCCGCGCCGCGCGACGCGAGGCCTGAACCATGGAAACCAAAGCCCACCACGTGTTGATCGGCGCCTTCACCCTCGCGGTGGCCGTGCTGGCGATGCTGTTCGCCCTCTGGGCGGCCAAGACCGTCTCCGACCGCCAGTGGGACGAGTACGAGGTCGTCTTCACCGAAGCGGTCACCGGCCTCACGCGTGGCGGCGTGGTGCAGTACAACGGCATCGCCGTCGGCGACGTCACCGAACTGAAACTCGACGCCGCCGATCCCAGCAAAGTGGTCGCCCGCATCCGCGTGGGCGCCGGCACGCCGGTGAAGACCGACACAACCGCGAAGCTGGCCTTCGTCGGCCTGACCGGCCTCGTGCAGATCCAGCTCAGCGGTGGCAGCCCGCAGAGCCCGATGCTCAAGGACGCCGACCAAGGCGAGGGGCTCCCGCGGATCACCGCGCAGGAATCGGCCTTCGCCAAGCTGCTGAATTCCTCCGAGGACATCACCACCACGGCCAGCGACGTGCTCATCCGGATCAACCGGATGTTGAACGACGAGACCGTGGACAACGTCTCGAAGACGATGGCCAACCTCGAGCAGGTGACCGGCACGCTGGCGGCCGAGCGTGGCGAGATCGCCCAGCTGCTGCGCGATGCGCGCTCGTCGGCGGAGCGCCTCGACCGCGTGCTCGCCACCGCCGAATCCACCATGGGCGGCCTCGACCGCAGCGTCGCCGCGCTCGACAAGGACCTGCCGCAAATCCTGACGAAACTCGACCGCACGCTCACCGAGTTCGAGGCGCTGTCGGGCAACGCGAATGCCTTGGTCAGCGAGAACCGGAGCGCCGTGCAACAGTTCAGCCGCGACGGCCTCACGCAGGTCGGCCCGACGCTGGCAGAGCTTCGCAGCCTGCTTCGGCAGCTCAACCGCGCCGCCGCGAAGATCGAAGAACGCCCGTCCAGCGTCGTGCTGGGCAGCCCCACGCCCGAGGAATTCACGCCGTGAGCCCGCGCCGAACCGCCCTGCCCCTCGCCCTCGCCGCCTCGCTCGCAGGCTGCCTCTCGCTGGGCGACAAACCCGAACTCATCGTCTACGCACCGCAGGTGGCGATCGCCACAGACGAGGCCTGGCCCGCACTCGACCGCACCCTCGCGATCGCCGAGCCCGACGCCAGCACGTTGCTGGACAGCAACCGCATCGCCGTGCGCCCCAAGCCCACGACGTTGCAGGTCTACAGCGGCGCCATCTGGTCCGACAACGCACCGGTGCTTGTCCAGTCGGCGCTGGTGGGCAGCTTCGCCGATCCGGGCCGCTTCCGAGCCGTCGTGCGACCGACGGATGGGCTTGGCGCCGACCTGCTGCTCCGGCTCGACCTGCGCCAGTTCGAAGCGGTGTACGCCGAGGACGCGAAGACGCCGACGGTGGTGGTGGAGCTGCAGGCCACCCTCGTGGACCAGCGCGCGCACCGCGTGATCGGCAGCCGCCGGTTCCGCGCCGAACAGCCTGCGGAGCGCGAAAAACTGCCGGCCGTCGTCCCGGCCTTCGAGGCTGCCTTGGGCGAGGTCGCCACGGCAATGCTGCCCTGGGTCCTCGAAACCGCCCAGGACGACTGAGCCCGCGCCCTAGTTCCCCGTGCAGCCCTGCAGGCTGCCGAGCGGCGTCACCGCATCGTTCGCCGCCCACGTGCCGGGCACGCCGCCCACGTAGTTGCCGGTGAGCTGGATGCGCTGCAACGTGCCGCTGCCCACCGTGCGCGTCAGCGTGCCGACCGTATTGCGCAGCGGATTGCCCGTGCGAGTGCACAGCGGGCAGGCACCGGTGTTCTGCTCCAGCGTCAACGCCTGCGTGGCGGCACCGATGCCGCTGCGCTCGGCGACGAGGTAGCGCGGCACGCCGCGCGAGTCATAGCCGAACACCGTGTAGAACTCGTAGTTGGGGAACAGCTGCACGCTGTACCCCGAACCCGCACGCGCCGGATCGAACCAGTGGCCGCTGGCATTCAAGGCCGCGCCGGCGAAGTTCGGGCAACCGCCGCCGAAACTCTCGTAGGCCTCGCTGCCGGTCTCGCCGTCCAGCGTGTAGCTGAAGGTGAAGGCACTCGTCGAACGCGGCGTCACCGTCGCTTCGCCCACCGGCGTGAGGAAGTTGCTGCTGCCGTTCCACGCACTGCGGTAGATGGTGCCGCGCCAGATCCCCGTCGATGCCGGGGCCGGCGCCTGCAGGTAGTACCAAGTCGGCGTACCGTCCTGCAGATAGGTGTACCAGAGTCCCGCCCACTCGCTGCCCGCCGGGTAGAGGAACAGCCCGTTGCCTGCGCGTTGCGGGTTGTAGAAACCGCCAGGGCGCAGCTGCGGGCCCGTCCCGGTAAGCGTGGCGCGCACGGTCAGGTCGGCCGTCGCTTCGGTGGCGTTCACCGGCGTCACGTACCAGCGCCCTGCAGTGGGGTTGTTCACCGTTAGCGATTCATTGCCCGAGGGCGTCACCGCACTCGCGTTGGCGAGGTTGCGGGCCGGCGCGTTCGGCACCGTCGGCGTGGCGCTGCTCGCGGCCGGCGCATCGACCCAGGCAAGATGAAGATCAACGTTCACGGCGCTGCTCGTGGTGACATCCAGGCGCGTCGTGCCCGGCGGCACGTCGACGTACAGCCTCTCGTTGGCCGACGACCCCGCGAGGGCCAGCGCATGGTCGACGCCGCTCTGCAGCGCGTAGGGCACTGCCGCACCCGCCGAACGCTCGATCCGTACCGGCACCCAGCCCAACGACGTGTTCGCGTCCGACTTCACCTCCAGCCAGCCCCCTCGCACCTGGCCCGGCGCCAAGGTGGCGTCGTTCCAAACCAGGCGGATCGGGAATCCAGCGTTGGCCGCGAGAGAGCCCGGCCCAGTGGCCACGAGCTGAGGCTGGGCCAGGGGGCGATCCACCCGCACCTCAAAGACCTCGGCACCACTGGACGTCGGCATCGTGATGCCGGGGGCGTGCAGCAGCATCCAATAGGTCAAGGTCGTACCGGCCGACTGTACCCAGGCCATCTCGCACTGTTCTGGGCCAGACGTCCTGGCGGACACGCATACCGTCTCCGACGCGTCGGCGGCGCCGTTGCCATTGCTATCGATGCCGACGTAGAGATCGAGTCCGCTATCCAGCGAATCAGGGACCGACACCAGAATTCGCCAGGAGCGAGGTTCCGTCGCCGTAGGCAGGGTGCGCAGCTCGGCATCAACGGCCCCTGTGTCGAAGGGCGTCTCCGGCGTCGGGTCAGGCCCGAACAGCAGCCCGAACGACACGGTTTGCCGCGGAACCAGGCCGTACGCTTCAAAGCGCGCAGCAGGCAGCGCAGGAAGCGCGGACAAACCCAGGTCGCGGAAACCGCGATCGGCCGTCGCCGCAATCGCCTGCTCGGCGATCGACAACGCCCGTGCCACGAACTGTACTTCGGCTTCGACACAGCGGCCGCCCGGTTCACAGAGCCGGTAGCGGAGGCCATCGTCCCGGAGTCCATTGGAGGTGTAGTCAATCCGCGCGCCGGTGACCGTCTGCGCAGATGGGCCGGGAACGATGGCCGCGGTGCCATGGACCGGCTGTCGAATGATCGCCAGTGTGCCACCGGCCAGACGGGAATCGGTGTAGACATCGTTGTCCAGAACGCCAACCGAGGCGCGCATCGTGGTGGCGGTCACGATCACGCGGTCCGGCTTCGCCGCCAGCGTCGGCAGGCCATCGCCATCGTCGTTGAGGATGGTGACGACCGCCTCCCCATCGCCGATCACGGCATTGACGGGCGACGTGGCACGGACGAAGAAGCGCTCGTCAGGCTCGTTGAATTCGTCGCCGGCGATACCGATCACCAGCAAGCCGTTCGACTGCCCCGCGGCGATGCTGAAGGTCTCTGCCACCGGGGCGTAATCAAGCTGGTCGATGGCGGTGTCGTTCCAGGTCCCGAGTTGGACGCTGACGCCGCCCGACGGTGCGGGCGCGGAGAGTCGCACAGGCACCCGGGCCACCGTGCCGCTGATGCCCTCAACGATGCTGACATCCTCGAGGCTCAGCACCGGCAGGCTCGTGGGTGCGACATTGATGCTCCACGTCCGCCGATGCACGAGGTCCGTTCCCGCCATCGCTGCCCGCACCATGGCCGTGGTGTCGGTGGCGCGCAGTTCCACCTGCCGCGTCACCGGGCCACCGATGCCGGGCTGGAAGGTGAAGCTGGTGCCATTCGCGCCGCTCACGGCCACGCCGTCGACAAACCACTGCAGGCTCACCGAATCGGGCTGCGGGCGCAGCACGCTGGCGGAGAACACCTGTGAGCCGCCCGCCGCCACGTTGACGGTCGTCGCGCTGGACGGGCTCTCGCTTCCCGGCTCGATCAGGTCGATGCCCGCCGAGGGCGTGCCCCAGCCGCCGCGATACAGTCGCAGCACGTACTCCTGCGAACACACCGAGCAGAACTGGCCGCCAAGGCTGCGCATCGCGCAGTTGTTCGCCGGCCGGTGCATGCCCGTGGTCTGGTAGCGCGCACCGACGAACAGGCCGATGCCCGAGGTGCCGGCGGGTGTCGGGATGGCGTTGCCCGGCGTGATCCACGAGGCCCACTTGATGCTTCCGGCAGCCGTCTGGTCCGTGACGTTGGCTTCGCAGGCGCGCGTGCCACTGACGTCGCTGCAGGCGGGAAATCCGGGATATGCAGTGGTGTACTCGTCCGCCAGGCGATGGAAGGTGTGGCCGTACTCGTGCACGACGATGAGCCGCGCACTGGTGTTGGTGGTGGTGACGGAGATGCTGCCGCCGGCGCCGCCGTACACCGGGTCGTTCACCAGCACGATGATCTCGTCCCAGTTCGGACTGGCGCTGGCAGCCGCGAGCACCTTGCTGTTGTTGACCGTCACCAGCCGGTGGATCTGGCTGGTGCAGAAGCGGCCGTCGAACGCCGTGTTGACGAAGGTATTGGCACGCGGGTCGGTCTGCGCAGCCGTCTCGGCGCAGCAGCTCGTCGTGGTGCAGCCCGCCTGATAAGGCGGGTGGTCGGCACCGCTCTGCGCCGACGCGGTGAACAGCGACGTCCAGTTCACGAAGCTGGCGTACTCGCGATAGGGCGAGAAGCCGAACATCGCCACGCGCATGTTCTCGACGTCGGTGGCGAACGTCGTCGCCTCGGCGGCGGTGTAGCCGTCGCCCATCACCAGCACGTCCACGCGATTCGACGACGGACCGCTGGCAGTACCGCGCCCGTCACCCGAGGCGCTTAGGGCCTCGGCCTCGGGAACGTCGGGAATCGGCAGCGAGGCGGCCTCGCGTTCCACGACGGCAAGATCCAGCGTCGTCTCGCGGCCCAGGCTCGACAGCGTGAGTTCGCCATCGACACCGGCAGGAATGCGGACCACGAACGCGCGCTCGATGTCGGGGACAAGGCGGCTTTCGATGGCGCCGTCGACGCCGTTGGCGGCGAACTCGCCGCGAATGAAGCGCGGCACCTCGACGACGGTGCGCCAGCCCTCGGCCTCAACGACCAGTTGGTCGGGGTTGGCGCGGGCCAGGGCAAGTGCACCCAAGCTGTCGACAGCGCGATCGCCATCCAGCACCACGCGCCGATGGAACACGGGCTCCGGACGACCCTCGGCGTCAAGCCGGACGACGAGGTAGTGCCCTTCGAGATCCACCTGAGCCGGCAGTGTCATCGCCGGCGTGACCGCGCAGGACGCCGCTGCGATGACGCCGGCCCGGAGTGCAGCACGGCTCGAGGCAAGGCCCAGGATCACGGCGCGCAGCCTTGGCGTTCACCGAGGACGGTCACGCTGTCGTTCGCCGCCCACGTGCCGGGCACGCCGCCCACGTAGCTGGCATTGAGCGTGAAGCCGCTGAGCGAGCCGTTGGCATAGCGCCGTTCGATGGTGCCGACCTGCGTCCGGCCCGGGTTGCCGTTGCGGGTGCAGAGCGGGCAGAAGCCGGCGTTCTGCTCCAGGGGCAGGGTCGCTGTCGCCGGCCCGGCACCGTTGCGCTCCGCGAGCAGGTAGCGCGGCACGCCGCGCGAGTCGTAGCCGAACACGGTGTAGAACTCGTAGTTCGGGAACAGCTGCACGCTGTAACCACTGCCGGCCCTGGCCGGATCGAACCAGTGCCCACTGGCATCGACCTGCTGGCCGCCGATGGTCGGGCATCCGCGACCAAACGCGCTCATGGGCTCTGAACCGGTTTGGCCGTCCAAAGTCCATGTCCAGGTGAAGGCATCCGGCCCCGTCGGCGTCGCCGAAGCCTCGCCGACCGCCGTCAAGCCGTTGGACGTGCCGTTCCACGCGCTACGGAACAGGGTGCCGCGCCACACGCCATTGGCGCCGGGACGCGGCCCCTGCAGGTAGTACCACGTGCTGGTGCCGTCCTGGAGATAGGTGTACCAGAGTGCCGCCCAATCGGGGCCGGCGGGATAAACGAAAACACCGTGGCCTGAGCGGTCGGCGTTGAAGTAACCGCCGGGCCGCACGGTCGGCGGTGTTCCCGTGATCGATGCCGTGACCGCGACCGTGGCCGCTGCGGCGGAGGCATTGACCGGAGTGACGTACCAGCGACCCGCGGCCGGCGCGGATACGGTGACCGTCTCGTTGCCTGTCGGGCCGGTGGCGATGTTCGCTCCCGCCTCGGCGCGCGAGGGCGCCAGCGGAATGGACGGGATGCCCGGCCCACTATTGGCCGGCCGGCGTGCGAGGTACAGATCCACGTTGGCACTGCTCGACGTCGTCACCGTGAGCTGGCTGGCGCCCGCAGGCACATCGATGAACAGCGCCTCATGCGATTCCCCGACGGCCAGCCCGACCGTCTCTGCGCGGGCGTGGGCCAAGGCGATCGGCGCACGCGGCCCTGCGATGCGGGTGAATGTGTAGGGGATCACGCCCATCGGCTGCTGGCCGGGACCGGCCGAGACCAGGACGGCACCGCGGCGCACGTCGCCGACCGCCCACGTGGGATCGCTCCAACCGACCCGCACCGGTGAACCCTGCCCGACCGCCGCGTTGCCCGGACCCGTTGCGGTCAGGCGCGCGGCGTCGGTCGTCGCCGCGGGCGCCAGCGGCAGCACGCTGTGGCGAACCACGAACTCGCCGGCACCCGAACGGTTCCACACCATCGCCCAATAGGCTTGGGCGCCGGGATCACCGTAGTGCTCGACGTCGAGCACGCAGCGCGTCGACGATTCGCACATCTGGTTGCGCGAGCCCGGGCCACTGCCGTTCCCAACGATCAGCGAGGTCTGCGTCCCCCCCGGCCCCTGCAATTCGACCTCGATGCGGACCCGGGTGCGCTCGCCATCCGTCGGCGCCGGCACGCTGATGGCCTGCCAGCCCACGCCGTTGCTCAGGTTGTCGTAGCGATCGGAGGGCGTCGGGTCGGCGGTCAGCGTGTAGCGCGTGGTGGTCAGGCCAACCAGGCGCGTGCCGGCGAACCGGGCATTGGGAGAGGCCAGGTTGAGACCTGGAACGGCGAGATCGAAGTAGCCGCGATCACTGTCGACGTTGCGTACCTGCGCCGCCGGCAGGCCGGACACCGGGGCACGTAGCGCCACTGGCAGCGTCAGCGCCTCGTCGGCGGACCCGCCGACGCGTGCGATCCGCACACTGCCGTAGAGCCAGCGGCCGTAAAGGCCGGGATCATCGATCCGCGCACTGAACGGCAGCGCCCGACTCGCCCCCGCCGCGACGGTGAACTCCGCATCCGCCGGTACCAGCGTGACGCCCGCCGGCACGCTGGCACTCACGCGGTACGTCGCGCCGCCAACGAGGTCGGTGACGGTGCGTGTCAACGGCGGGCACGTCGGTGAGCATGCATCGAAAACCATCGACGGCAGGTTCAAGGCCGAGGGCGAGGCGCTGCCCGCCGCGAACTGCCCGGCCGGGACGAGCAACGCCAGCGGCGCGCGCACGGCGCGGGCCACGTCGATGCGGCCGGCGCCCTGCTCATGGGCGGGAACGGCCGTACCGCCGACACGGCGCGCCACGCTCGTCCGGGCCGTGCCCATCAACGCGGAAATGATCTGGTCGGCTCGCCATGAAGGCTTCGCGGCACGCAGCAATGCGGCCGCGCCGGCGACGTGCGGCGAAGCCATCGATGTACCGGAGAGCGTGGCATCGCCGTTGCCCTGGTGGGATGCCGAAAGGATGCTGGAGCCCGGCGCCGCGAGATCGGGCTTGATCACGCCGGGAAGCATCGGGGACGGCCCGCGGGCGCTGCCCGAACTCAGGATGTCCGCGGAGGTGGCCTGGGTCAGCACCTCGACGCCATCGATGCGGGCCGCGTGGCCCGTGCCACTGGCCAACCACTGCAGGAGCGCCTGGGCATCGGTCCAACCGAGATGGCTCGTCGGAATGCTGTGCTCGTCCGCGACGGTGGATTCCCCCTCCGCCGCCGTGTTCAGCAGGAGCGTGCCGGCACCGCCGGAAAGGCGCACGTTGTTGCTCTTCGCGACGCGCGCCTGCACGCCGCGGTCGCAGACCACGACCTGCCCGTTCCAGCGATTCGCCGGCCACGGGTTGCTGGCGCCGGTCACTGGAAGCGCCTGGTCTCCGCTGCCTTGGCTGCACAAGGGATGCGACGGATCGCGTGCAAGGGGCGCCGGCCCCACGCTGCTCGTCAGTCCCTGACCTTCGAGCACGCCACCGCCCGGGGCCGGCGTCGATCCCCCGGTGAGTCGCACGCGATTGACGTAGCGCCGGCCGTGCGTGGTGTTGGCCACGGAAAGCACCCAAGGCGCGTCGCTGGGGCTTCGCACCGTGGCGACGTCGGGGCCGCTGTTGCCGGCCGCCACCGCGACGACGATGCCGGCGTTGCGTGCGTCGAGCATCGCCAGCGAGCCACTGTTGGACCAGGGGCTGACGTTGCCGCCGCCAATCGAATAGTTGATGACGTCGACGCCGTCGATGACCGCTTGGTTCAATGCCGCGAGCGTCCAGCTGCTGGCACAACCATCGCCCTCGCAGGCCTTGTACGTGATCAGGTTGGCCCGCGGCGCCACACCGCGGATCTGGTAGCCCAATTGGGTGCCGTTCGCGAAGCTGCGGGTGATGTTCACGGCGTTGCCGACGGCGGTCCCCGCGACGTGGGTGCCGTGGCCGTCGAGATCCAGGCCGTTGTTCGCCTCGATCTCGCCGCTGCCGGTGGAGAAATCCCAGATCCCGATCAGCTTGTTGTTGCAGGTCGCCGCGCCGATGGCGCAGAGCCCGAGGTAAACGCCCTTCGGGTTGGCATGCGCATAACCGTCCACGGGCGCCACCGCGGCGAACTGCGGATGCGAGGGGTTGATGCCCGAGTCGATGATGCCGACGACCACGCCCTCGCCCCGCGACGCAACGCCGGCCACGCCCGCCCAGAGCTCGGGCGCGCCGACCAGGGTCGTCGAAACATCGTCCTGCAGTTGCTCGATGCGCTCGCGCTCGACGGCCACGACCCCGGGCAATTCGGCGAGCACGGCCGCCTCCTCGTCGCTCAACGTCACGGCAACGCCGTTCAGCACGGCGTCGTAGACGAAATCCGGTACCAGGCTCCGGCCGATGCGGGACGAGGCGGCCTCGAGGCGCGCCTCGCGACGGTCCGCCAGCTCCTGGCGGTAGGCGATGACCGCGCTCGAGTTCATGTCGAGCCGCGCTGCGCCGGTGGCGGCAGGGGACGTCGCCGCCAGGACCTTGCCGCCCCGCTTGACCTGCACGCCCGAGTAGGAGGCGATCGCGGGTTCGGCGAAACGGATGATCCAGGTCGAGCGCGCCGAAGGATCGCCGGCGGACGCCATGTTGGACGAGGCCGAAACGGACGCCGAAGCGACCGCCATCGACAGCGACAGTGCAAGGAGGGATCGGCGGGCGGGCATGGCGAGATCAGCGGCGTCCAGTACTTCCGCGATGGTAGCGGCTCGTTATCGCGGCCTTGTCAACGAGTCACAGCGCTGGGCCCGAAACGCAACACCCCGGCCGAAGCCGGGGTGTTGGGCCCAGGAGATTCCCTAGCCGGGAATCAGGGCGTGCAACCCTGCAGATTGCCGAGCGGGCCGACCGACTCGTTGGCCGTCCAGGTGCCCTGCACCCCGTTCACGAACGTGCCGCTCAGCGTGATGTTCGAGAACGTGCCGCCGGAGAAGGTCCGCGAGAAGGTGCCGATGGTGCTGCGCGTCGGCGTGCCCGTGCGCGTGCAAAGCGGGCAGAAGCCGTTGATCTGCTCGAGCGTGGTCGTCGCCGTCGCTCCGCCAAACGTGGCGCGCTCGGCGATGAGGTAGCGCGGCTGGCCAAGGCCGTCGTAAGCGAACACCGTGTAGAACTCGTAGTTCGGGAACATCTGGACGCTGTAGCCCGAGCCCGCCGTTGCCGGATTGAACCAGTGCGAGCTGACGTTGAGCGGACTGCCCGCGAGGTTCGGACAGCCGCCGCCGAAGTTGCGGAAGGCTTCCGAACCGGTCTCGCCGTCGAGGTTGTACGAGAACGTGTACTCGTCGGTGGCCGTGGGGCTGACCGTGGCCGTACCGACTTCGACGAGCGTGTTGGCGCTGCCGTTCCAAGCGCTGCGATAGAGCAGGCCGGTCCAGAACCCGTTGCTGCCGGGCGCGGGGCCCTGCAGGTAGTACCAGGTCGGGGTGCCGTCGGCGTAGTAGGTGTACCAGAGGCCCGCCAGCTGGTTGCCCGCCGGATACAGGAAGAAGCCGTGGCCGCTGCGATCCGGGTTGAAATAGCCGCCCGGGCGGATGCTCGGCGCCGTTCCTGTGATCGTGGCACGCAGCGTGAGGCTGGCGGCTTCCGAACCCGGGTTCACCGGCGTGAGGTACCAGCGACCCGCCGCCGGATTGGCCACGGTGAGGGTTTCGTTGCCGCTGGCCGTCGTGGCAGTCGCATTGGCGCTACCTCGGGCAGGCGCGGCGGCGATGGTCGGAATCGCCGAAGACGGCGCCGGGGGCGCCACGCGCGCGAGGTACAGGTCCACGTTGGCCGCGCTCGTGGTGGTGACCGTCAGCTGGGTCGCACCGGCCGGCACGTCGATGAAGGTGTACTCCTGCGCGGCACCGGCCGGCAGGACCACCGTCCGATCCACGCCCGGCGACATGGCGAATGCCGACGGAACCGCCGAGTTGCGCGTCAGCTTGAACGGCACACGGATCGCCGGGCTGCTGGGGCCACGGTCCACCAGGAGGAAGCCATAGCGCGACTGCCCGTTGAGGAAGGTCGGATCGTCGTACACGAGGCGCGCGGTGAACGCCGAGTTGGCAGGCACGTTGCCGGGACCGGTCGCCTTCTGGCGCGTCGACGGCGTGTCGTCGACCGCGGCGATCTCGAGCAACGCGCGATCGGTCGCACCCACCGTGCTCGACTGGTAGTTCTGGGCGAGCGCCCACACGTCGATGGGTACGCCATTGCCGGGATGCTGGACCGTGAAGGAACAGGCTTCGGTCGCCCCGGGCGAAGTACTCGTGCAGCGCTCCTCGTTCTCCGCCGGGAGGTTGTCCAGATTGACGTCGACGCCCGCGAAAAGATCGAGGTCGATGGCCGCGGGCGTCGACGACGGCGCAAGAGCGACATTCACCTGCACGCTGCGTGGGCGGTTGTCGCTGTAGTTGATCGTCAGGCGCTGGAAGAAGACCCCACTGAACAGGTTGTCGTAGGGATCGGCGTTGGTCGAATCCTGCGGGATGCCCGCGTCACGGATCGCGGGGGCGGCAAGCTCGGAGCTGGAGAACCGGGCGTTAGGGAGGCTGATGATGTCGGCCAGGTTGAAGTCGACGAAGCCGCGATCGCCCGAGACGGTCCGCGTCTGCAGGGGCGGCACGGCGCCCGAGGACAGGTAGATCGCGACCGGCAGCGTCAGATCCGGCGTGCCGCCACCGACGCGACGAAGCGTGACCGAGCCGTATGCCCAGCGATTGAGCACCGACTGGGCATTCACCCCGAAACGGAACGACAGCGCCTGCGAGCCACTGCCCGTCACGGTGAACGTGCTCGGCGTGGTGGTCAGCGACAAGCCGGAGGGAAGATCCGCGATGACCTGGTACTGCCCGCCCGTCGCGCCCGGCATGACGGACACCGTGCGCGTGAGCGTGCAGCTCTCGACGCAGTTGCCATGGGCCAACGAAGGCAGGTTCAACGTGGAGGCCGTGGCCTCGCTGGCGTTGCGGAAAGCGCCGGCCGGCACGTTGAGGGCCAACGACGCGTTGACCGCCAGCGACAGGTCCACCGTTCCCGAACCACGATCATGGGGGGTCGTCGCTGCGCCGTTGGACGACTCGACGATGCCCGAAGCACGCGCCGTCAGGGCCAGCGCGGACGCGATCTGGTCGGCGTTCCACGCGGGCCGCGCCGCGGCCAGCAGGGCGGCGGCACCGGCCACGTGGGGCGAGGCCATCGAGGTGCCGCTGAGGCTGACGATGTCGTTGCCCGTGCGGCCCGCCGCACGGATGGAAACGCCGGGCGCGGCGACGTCGGGCTTCACGACCCCGAGCGGCGTGACCGGGCCACGGCCGCTGAAGCTGGCAAGGCGGTCACCGGGACCGCTCCGGTCGTGGGAAACGGCGGCGACGCCGATCACCCACGGCGCGTTGGCCGGGTAGCCGTGCGTACCTGGCGCGGGGCCATCATTGCCGGCGGACGCGACCACCACGATGCCGGCTTCGCGAGCGGCGAGGAAGGCTTCGGCGTCGCTGTTGACGGTGCCTCCGACGGTGAACCAGGGATCAAACGCATCACCACCGATGGAGTAGTTGATCACGTCGACCTGGTCGGCCACGGCGCGGTTGATCGAAGCGAGCAGGACACTGCCCGAATTGGGGCCGCAAGAGCGGCTGTCCGGCGTCGAACCGCAGCCGCGATAGGAGATCAGGTTGGCCCGGGGCGCGACGCCCGAGATATCGATCGGCGAGCCGCTGAAGGTCCCGCTGACCGGATTGCCCACCGCGGTGGAGGCCACGTGCGAGCCATGCCCGTCCGGATCGGGCGTGAACGATGCCGTGCCGTTGCTGCCGCCAGAGACGAAGTCGTAGACGCCGATGAGCTTGTTGTTGCAGGTGCCGGCGTTGGCCGGCGTGGCGCACCAACCCAGCAGGGCGCCCTTCGGGTTCGTGTGCGTGTAGCCGCCCGCGGTGGCGGCGAACGACACGTGGGTCGGGTTCACGCCGGAATCGATCACACCGACGACCACGCCCTCGCCCCGGCTGGTCACGCCGGCGGTGCCATTCCAGATCGTCGGGGCCTTGATCCAGTTCGGGCCGCGATCGGTCATCGTGCGGCGCTCGAAGTCCGGCGTCACCGCGCGGATGCCCGGCATTCCGGCCAAGGTCTCGGCTTCGGCCGGCGTGAGGTCGAGGGCGACGCCGTTGAGCGCATGCTCGTAGACGAACTTCGGCTCGAGGTCACGGCCGAGAACCGCTGCCGCGGCATCCAGGCGCTGCTCGCGAAGCGAACCGATGTACGCGAGATAGGCCTCGGCCTCCGGGCGTTCCGGGTCGTACTTGGCCTGCCCCGTCAGGGCGATGGCCACCGGGGCGAGCGCCGGACGACGGCCGTCCTTCGCCTGGAAACCGCGGAAGAGCGGCGCTGCAGGCTCGACGAAGCTCACGATGTAGGAGCCGCGGGCCTGCGCCATCGACGAACTCGTCGCCAAGGGCCGGTCGCTGCGGGCATCGACAGGCATCGTGAAGGGAAGCGCCAGCGTGATCGCGGCGGCAAGGGAAAGCAGTCGCATTGGGGGGTCCTGCGGAAGAATTGCGGAAAGGGAGCGGGCCGAGTGTAACGGTCGATTGACCGGAATCCATAATCACGGTCGTCGCCGGCAGGGAACGACGATCCGATCACACTGCGGGAACGCACCAGGCCGGCTTCGGCTGACACGCACCGCGTGGACACCCGACCTCGGCGGCCGCTAGCATCCGCGCCGATGGATTCCGCGCCCGCGGCCCTGCTCGTCGCGCGGGGCCTCACCTACCACCGCAACCAGGACCCGATCTTCGGGCCGCTGGATCTTCACGTCGATGGCGGGGAGGCGGTGTTGGTCCGGGGCGGCAACGGCGCCGGCAAGACCACCCTGCTGAAAGTGCTCGCCGGGCTGCTGGAGGCCACGGGCGGCGAAGCGCGCCTGCTGGGCGCCCCCGTGGACACCGACCACCTCGCCCGCCATTGCGCCTACCTCGGTCATCGCCTCGGCCACAAGACCGAGCTCGGCTGCCTCGACAACCTGCGCTACGCGGCCACCCTGCAGGGCCGGCCCGCGTCTGTTGCGGCGCTTGAGGCCGCCCTGGCCGCCGTGGGCCTGGCGGGCTACGAAGACACGCCGGCCGGACGGATGAGCGCCGGCCAGAACAAGCGCCTGGCGCTCGCCCGCCTCTCCTTGCATCCGGGCCAGCTCTGGCTGATGGACGAGCCCTACGCGAACCTCGATCTCGACGGCATCGCGCTGGTCGACCGCATGGTCGGTGCGCACACGGCTTCGGGCGGCGCGGCGTTCATCACCACCCACGGGGCCTACGCGGCCCCGCCAGGCCGGGTGCGGGTGATCGAACTCCACGGCAACCGCGCATGAGCCCCGGCCCCATCCCGTCATCCCGCGTGGGCTGGCCCAGCGTGGCCCGCGCCCAGCTCCGTCGCGATCTCGCCCTCGTCTGGGCCCGCCGCGGCGATGCCCTGCAGCCGCTGCTGTTCGCCCTGATGACGGCCAGCCTGTTCCCGCTGGCGCTCGGCGCCGAACCCGGCAAATTGGCGCCCTTGGCGGCCGGCGTGCTGTGGGTCTGCGTGCTGCTGTCCGGGCTGCTCGGGCTCGATGCACTGTTCCGCTCCGACACCGAGGACGGCGGCCTCGAGCAGATGCTGCTTTCGCCGGCGCCGCTGGCCCTGCTGGTGGGCATGCGTGTGCTCGTGCACTGGCTCACCACCGCCCTGCCCCTGCTGCTCGTGGCCCCGTTACTGGCCTCGATGCTGCAGTTGCCGATGTCGCTGCTGCCGATGCTGATGGCCTCGCTGGCGCTCGGCACGCCCCTGCTCAGCCTGATCGGCGCCGTGGTCGCGGCGCTCACGGTCGGGGTGAAGCGCTCTGGTATCCTGCTGCCCCTGCTCGCCCTGCCGCTGTATGTGCCGGTGCTCGTCTTCGGTGCAGGCAGCGTGGCGGCCGCGGCCGAGGGCTACGACGCACTGGGCGCCCTGCTGCTGTTGGCCGGGGCGCTGGTGCTGGCGCTCGTCCTCGCGCCGCTCGCCGCGGCGGCGGCCCTTCGGATCGCGCACACATGAACGCCCTGCTCCTCTGGTTCCACCGCACCGGCTCGCCGCCGAACTTCGACCGTTTCTGCGCCCGGTGGGTGCCGTGGTGCTTCGCCGCCGCCGTCCTCCTGATGCTGCCGGGCCTCTACGGCGCCCTGTTCTCGGTGCCGACCGACTACAAGCAGGGCGACAGCTTCCGCATCCTGTACATCCACGTGCCGGCGGCGTGGTCGGCGATGTTCATCTTCGTCGCCATGGCGGTGCAGGCCTTCATCGCGCTGGTCTGGCGCATCAAGGCCTGCGAAACCCTGGCCGTGGCCGCCGCGCCCGTCGGGGCCGCCTTCGCGGCGATCACGCTGATCACCGGCTCGATCTGGGGCCGGCCGACCTGGGGCACTTGGTGGGAGTGGGACCCTCGGCTCACGTCGATGCTGGTCATGTTCTTCCTCTACATCGGCGTCATCGCCCTGCACAACGCCATCGAAGACCGCCGGGCCGCAGCCCGCGCGGCCTGCTTCCTCGCGCTCGTCGGCGTCATCAACGTGCCGATCGTGCATTTCTCCGTGGACTGGTGGAACAGCCTGCACCAGGGCGACACCATCAATCTGACGCGCGGGGAATCGCAGATGCACGCCTCGATGCTGTGGCCGCTGATCCTGACCACGCTGGCCACGAAGTTCTGGTTCGTCGGCTCGCTGCTGCAGCGCGCCCGCGTGCTGAACCTCGAGAACGAGTCCGCCCAGCCCTGGGCCAAGGCCCTGGCCTCGGAGGCGCGCTGATGGAACACCTTCACGGCTGGTTCGTCGCCGCGGCCTACGCGATCGCTCTGGTGATCCTCGTCGCCGACGCGCTCTTGCCACGGATCAAGTTCAAATCGCTGCTGCGCGGCATCCTGCTGCGCGAACGCCGCGCCTCCGCTTCGAAGACCGAGTCCCCATGAATCCCACCCGCCAACGCCGTCTCTGGATGGCCCTGCTGGTCCTGCTCGCCGCCGCCGTCGGCGGCGGCCTGATCGTCTGGGCCCTGCAGCGCAACGTCACCTTCCTGCACTCACCGACGGAAGTGCGCAATGGCAAGGTGCCGGAAGATGCGCGCTTCCGCCTCGGCGGCGTGCTGCTGGAGGGCAGCGTGAAGCGCGAAACCGGCTCGCTGCGCGTCGCCTTCGAGGTGACGGACCGCTTCAACAACTACCCGGTCGTCTACGACGGGATCCTGCCGGACATGTTCCGTGAAGGCACCAGCGTGATCGCCACCGGCCGCATCCGCGACGGCCAACTGGTGGCCGACGAAGTGCTGGCCAAGCACGACGAGCAGTACATGCCGAAGGAAGTCGCCGACGCGATCGCCGCGGCGAAGGCGCAGGAGGCCGCGAAGGCTCCGGCCGATACCGTGGTTCCCGCCGAGGCGCCGCAGGGGCCGCCCACGGCGCCCGAAGCCTCGATGTCGGGCGGCACCTACTGATGCTGCCCGAACTCGGCAACCTTGCCCTGCTGCTCGCGCTGCTGCTGGCGGTCGCCCTCGCCGCGTTGCCGATGGCCGGCGCGCAGAAGGGCAACGTGGCGTGGATGAGCCTCGCCCGACCGCTCGCCTATGGGCAGCTGGCACTGCTCGCGGTTTCCTATGCGGCCCTGACCTGGGCCTTCATCGACCACGACCTGTCGGTGGCCTACGTCGCCAACAACTCGCACGTGAAGCTGCCGGCGATGTACCAGATCAGCGCGGTCTGGGGTGGGCACGAGGGCTCGCTGCCGCTCTGGGTGCTCATCCTCGCGATCTGGATCGCCGCCGTGGCCCGCTTCTCGCGTTCGCTGCCGCTGCCGGTGGTGGCGCGCGTGCTGGCGGTGATGGGCCTCATCGCGGTCGGCTTCCTCAGCTTCACCGCGTTCACCTCGAACCCCTTCGAGCGCCTGCTGCCGGCGGCTACCGAGGGTCGAGACCTGAACCCGCTGCTGCAGGATCCGGGCCTGATCTTCCACCCACCGCTGCTCTACACGGGCTACGTGGGCTTCGCGGTGGCCTTCGCCTTCGCTGTCGCCGCCCTGCTCGACGGCCGCGTCGATGCGCAGTGGGTGCGCTGGTCGCGCCCGTGGACGAACGTCGCTTGGGCCTTCCTGACGCTCGGCATCGGCCTCGGCAGCTACTGGGCCTACTACGAGCTGGGTTGGGGCGGCTGGTGGTTCTGGGACCCGGTGGAGAACGCCAGCTTCATGCCCTGGCTGGTCGGCACGGCCTTGCTGCATTCGCAGGCCGTCTCCGAGAAGCGCGGCAGCTTCCAGGGCTGGACCCTGCTGCTCGCCATCGCCGCCTTTTCGCTCTCGTTGCTCGGCACCTTCCTCGTCCGCTCCGGCGTACTGACGTCGGTGCACGCCTTCGCCAGCGACCCGCAGCGCGGCCTCTACATCCTTGGCTTCCTGCTGGTCGTTGTCGGCGGCTCGCTGGCGCTTTACGCGAAGCGCGCGCCGAAGGCCGAGCACGCCCAGCCCTTCGCCGGCAGTTCGCGCGAGACGCTGCTGCTGGTGAACAACCTGCTGCTCACCGCCTCCGCCGCGATGGTGCTGCTCGGCACCCTGTTCCCGCTGCTGGTCGATGCGCTGAAGCTCGGCCAGATCTCGGTCGGCCCGCCCTACTTCGGCCTGCTGTTCACCCTGCTCATGGCGCCGGTCGTACTGCTCGTGCCTTTCGGTCCGGTGACGCGCTGGGGCCGCGAGGATGCCGGCGTCGTGGGTCGCATGATGGCACCGTGGCTGGCCCTCGGCCTCGTCGCCCTGTTCCTCGTGTTCTTCACCTGGCCCGAAGGCACGTTCAAGACCGCGGCCGGCATCGGCGGTGGCCTCTGGGTGATCGCCGGCACGGCGGTGTTCCTGTGGCGGCGCCTGAAAACGCAGCGCCAGAAGCTGACGGCGGAGATGGCCGGCATGGTGCTCGCGCATGCGGGCATCGGCGTGTTCGTCATCGGCGTGCTGGTGCTGGAAAGCACCATGATCGAGCGCGACGTGGCCGCCAAGCCGGGCATGAGCTTCGAGGTGCGCGAGTACACCTTCGCTTTCGATGGGGTCGCGCCGCAGCAGGGACCGAACTTCGACGCCGACGTGGGCACGGTCCGGCTGTTCAAGGACGGCGAGCACATCGCCACGCTGCACCCCGAAAAGCGCTTCTATCCGGTCTCCGGCCAGATGATGACCGAGGCCTACTACGACGCCGGCCTGTTCCGCGATGTCTACGTGGCGCTCGGCGATCCGCTCGACGCGCAGAAGAGCGAATGGGCCGTGCGCCTGTACGTGAAGCCCTACATCCGCTGGATCTGGTTCGGGGCCTTGATGATGGCCATCGGTGGCTTCGTGGTCGCCTTCGACCGGCGCTTCCGCCGCCCGGTGAACGCGCCGGCCGCCGCCGCACCGGCCGAGGCGCTCTGATGGGCCGCTGGCTGCCGCTGGGCCTGTTCCTCGCGCTGGCCGTGCTGCTGGGCGTCGGCGTGGTCATGAACGCGGGCAAGACGCAGACGGACATCGACTCGCCCTTGATCGGCCAGCCCGCACCGGACTTCGCCCTGCCCGACTTCGCCGATCCCGCGACGACCGTCCGCAAGGCCGACCTGCTCGGCAAGCCCTACCTGGTCAATATCTGGGCGAGCTGGTGCGCGAGCTGCCGCGTCGAGCATCCGGTGATCACCGACATCGCGAACAGCGGCCGCGTGCAGGTGGTCGGCTACAACTACAAGGATGCGCCGGAGGATGCCGCGCGCTGGTTGCAGCAATTCGGCAACCCCTTCCACCGCATCATCGTCGATCTCGAAGGCGCCGCCGCCATCGACTGGGGCATCTACGGCGCGCCCGAGACCTTCCTCGTCGATGCCAACGGCATCGTGCGCTGGAAGCATGTGGGGCCGGTGACGCCGGAGGTGGTCGAGACCCAGCTGTGGCCGCTGCTGAACACGCTGGAGGCCGAACGATGAACCCGCTGCGCCGCGTCCTGTTCCTCCTCGCACTGCTGCTCGCCGGCAGCGTCGCCGCGCTGCATCCGAAGGACTTCCAGAGCCCCGAGGAAGAAGCCCGCTACCGCGCGCTCGCCAAGGAGCTGCGCTGCGTCATGTGCCAGAACCAGTCGCTGGCCGATTCGCCGGCGGGCGTGGCCGACGACATGCGCCGGCAGGTGCTGGCCCTGATCCGCGAAGGCAAGAGCGATGCCGAGATCACCGCGTTCTTCCAGACGCGCTACGGTGATTTCATCCTCTACCGTCCCGAAGTGAAGCCGGTGACCTGGGCGCTGTGGTTCGGCCCCGGCCTGCTGCTGCTTGTCGGCGCTGGCGTGGTGGTCTCGATCGTCCGCCGCCAGAAGACCGATGCCCCGGCCGCGCCGCCGGCCGACGACCGCCAGGAATGGTGACCCACTGATGTTCGCTTTTGCCTTGGGCGCCATCGCGCTCGTCGCCCTCGCCCTGGCCTTCGTGCTGCCGACGTTGTGGAACAGTGCACGCCGCAGTGCACTCGCCCTGCTGGTCGCGGTGCCGCTGGGTGCGGCGGCGCTGTACGTGGGTTTCGGTACGCCGGACGCCCTCGACCCGGCGAACCGCGAGGTGCCGGAATCGATCGAACAGGCGGTCGCCCAGCTGGAACGTCGCCTCGAGCGCGAACCCGACCGCCTCGAAGGCTGGGTGCTGCTGGGCCGCACCCGCAAGAACCAGGGACGCGAAACCGCCTCGGCCGGCGATTTCGCCGCCGCCATGCCGCATTTCGCGGCGGCCGCCGACGCCTTCCGCAAGGCGCGCGAGCTCGCCCCACACGAGCCCGACCTGCTGGTGGAAACCGCGGAAGCCATTTCGCTGTCGAATGCCGAGCGCGCCTTCGGCGAAGAGGGCACCGCCCTGCTCGACGAAGCGCTCGCGAAGGTGCCGAACCACCAGCGCGCCCTCTGGTTCCGCGGCATCGCCGCCCTGCAGGCCGGTGACGGTGCTGGGGCGGTGGCGCGCTGGGAAGCGCTGCTGCCGATGGTGGATGCGGCGACCGCCGAGGCACTCGTCGAGCAGATCGGCGGTGCCCGCGAAGCCGCCGGCCTACCGCCGATGGACCCGGCCCTGGTCGCCGCGGCCACGGCCGCGCGCGCGAACGCGACCGCCCCTGCGGAGCCCGCCCCCGCCAGCACACCCGCGGCGAGCGAGCCCGCCCCGGGCACGCCGGGCACCCTGACGGTGACGATCAGCGCCGAGCCCAGCGCTTTGGCTTCATTGCCGCCACAGGCCGTGCTGTTCGTCTTCGCCCGCAATGCCGAGGCCGCCGGCCCGCCGGTGGCGGCCCGGCGCGTGCCGGCTGCGCGCCTGCCAATCACGATCACTCTCAGCGACGCCGATCGGCTGATGCCCACGGCCACGCTGTCGGCCACACCGCGCGTCGAGCTCTCCGCCCGCTTCGCCCGCTCGGGTTCGGTGCAGCCCGAGGCTGGCGATCTGGTGGCGCCGCCCGTCGTGGTCGAACTGGCGAAGGCCACGCCGATCACCCTGGCCCTGGCGCCGAGTGACGCGCCCACCGACGCTGCACGCGCGCCGACCTTCGGGCCTTAAGCTGGGCGGCCTTCGCCCGCCTCCCGTCGAATGACTGAATTCATCCCGCCCGGCACGCGCTTCATCGATCTCCCTTCGCCCTTCCCGATGAAGCGCGGCAGCGCCCTCGTCGATGCGCGGCTGGCCTTCGAGACCTGGGGCACATTGAACGCCGGGCGCGACAACGCCGTGCTGATCCTGCCGGGCCTGTCACCGAACGCCCATGCCGCCAGCAACGCCGGCAACCCGGCGGAAGGCTGGTGGGAGGGCATGCTCGGACCCGGCAAGGCCATCGACACGAACCGCTGGTTCGTGGTGTGCGTGAACCCTTTGGGCAGTTGCAAAGGTTCGACGGGTGCAGCCTCCGCGCACCCGGACGACGGCGATCCCTACCGGCTGCGCTTCCCGGACCTGAGCATCGAGGACGGCGCCGACGCCGCCGCTCACCTGGTTCGCGCCCTGGGCATCGACCGCCTCGACACCGTCATCGGCAATTCGATGGGCGGCATGAGCGCACTCGCCCTGCTGCTGCGCCATCCGGGTATCGCGCGCCGCCACGTCAACATCAGCGGCAGCGCGCGCTCGCTGCCGTTCTCGATCGCGATCCGCTCGCTGCAGCGCGAGGCGATCCGACTCGATCCGCGCTGGGCGGATGGCCAATACTCGGAGGCGAGCTACCCCGAAAGCGGCATGCGCATGGCACGCAAGCTCGGCGTGGTGACCTATCGCTCGGCCATGGAATGGGACGGCCGCTTCGGCCGGGTGAAGTTCGACGCGGAGTGCCGCGAGGACGACCCCTTCGGCCCGGAATTCGAAGTGGAACGCTACCTCGAGGGGCACGCGCGCCGTTTCGTGCGCCAGTTCGACCCCAACGCCTACCTCTACCTGTCGCGTTCGATGGACTGGTTCGACGCCGCCGACTACGCACCCGGGGCTTCGCGCGGCGACGGTGGCGACGACGATGCCAAGGTGCTGGCCGCGCTCGCGACGGTGGCGCTCGAGAAAGCGCTGGCCATCGGCGTGCACACGGACATCCTGTTCCCGCTGCAGCAGCAGGAGCAGATCGCCGAAGGCTTCCGCGCCGGCGGCATCGACAGCCGCTTCCTGCCGCTGCCCTCGCCGCAGGGTCATGACGCCTTCCTCGTCGACCTCGGGCGCTTCGGGCCCGCGGTGCGCGACTTCCTGGAGGCCTGAACGGCTATACTGTCGCCGCCCTGCCGGGCTGGCGGAATCGGTAGACGCAGCGGACTCAAAATCCGCCGCCCTTAAAAGCGTGTGGGTTCGAGTCCCACGCCCGGCACCAGCACTTCACCCGAACCCCGCCGCGCGCGGGGTTCGTCGTTTCGGGGCGAGCGCTCAGTGCCCGTCGCGCACGGCGCGGAGGGCCGCCTCCAGCAGGGCCGGCGAATCCACGCGGCCGTCCAGGCGCACGGCCCCCTCTTCGCCCACTGGCGGCTCGAACCGTCCGGCAACGGCATGCGCCAGTGCCGGCTGGCGATCACGCGGTGCGGGGTGCACGTCGCCGGCGATGCGCTGCGCCGCGACGTCCGGCGGCACGTCCAGCCAGAGCAGCACGAAGCGCACGCCAAGGGCGCTCGCCAGATCGTGGAGCTCGCGACGCTCGGACCGGGTCGACAGCGTCGCGCCATCGACCACCACCGTGGCGCCTGTGCGCAAGAGCAGGCTGACATCGAGACGCACGATCTCGAAGGCGGCACGCTTGGCCGCGCGATCGTCCCACTCCGGGAACTCAGCCATGCGGATGGTGTCCCGCGACACGATCTCGGCGTGCAGGCGCGCCTGCAGGCCTTTGGCCAACGTGGACTTTCCGGCACCGGGCAGCCCGGCGAGGGCGATCAGCATGGGGCGACTTCAGCGTCGATGGGCGTCGCACCATAGCCCGGGCGCGAGGTCGAAGGCGAGACGCTTCACCACTCCGGCCACCAGCCGCGGCCCGTCCGCGCATACCGGTCCGCCGCGCGCTCGAACCGGTTGCCGGCATGGACGCCGCCGGACAGCAGGTATGCCACCGGGAACAGCGGCCCCAGCACCAGCGCCTGCCGGACATGCGCCAGCTCGTGGCGACCGAGATGCACGCGCTCGTCGCGGAAGGGCACCGCGAGGTTTCGGCGCCGGGCATCGCGCGCCCGGTAGCTCAGGACGCGACGATCAAGACTCGGCAGCCGGCTCAACACGACCTGACCGAGCGCCAAGGCGCCCGAAGGGCCGAGAGGGAAATGCGTCACCACCAGCATCGGTCCTTGCGATGCGAACCGCGCACCGAACGGCCACGCGAGCACGGCGAGGAGCAGCATCGGCAGGGTCAATGGCAAGGCCCACAGCGCCCCCGCGAATCGGAGGATCGCCCGCGCGGCGCGACGGCACGATGCCGCCATGGGCTTACTCCACCGCAAGGAAGCGCCGCAGCGCGGCGTCGTACTCGGGGAACACCTGCACGTTGCTGTGCTGAGCCTGCGCGAGGCGCAACACTTCCGGGGCCTGCGGCATCACGGCGACGAGGGCCTCCGCATGCGCGGGCGGCGTGACATCGTCCTGCCCGGCGATGACGACGAACGTGGGCATGGCCAGCCGTGGCGCCCGACGCCAGCTCTCGAAGCGGTCCTTCAGGATCCAGCCGAGGGGGATCCACGGGTAGTGGCCTTGGCCCACCCGGAGGATGCTGTCGAACGGGGTGACCAGCGCGAGCCGGCGCACCGGGCGCACCGCCGCCACGTGCACCGCCACGCCGCTGCCGAGGCTGCGGCCGAACACATCGACGTCCGAATGCGTTCGCGACACATGGTCGAACAGCGCGATGGCGTCGGCGGCCAGCGCCGCTTCGCTGGGCTCGCCACTGCTGTGCCCGTAGCCCCGGTACGACACCAGGTACACCGTGTGGCCCGGCGCCCAGCCGGCCACGTCGTCGCGGCTCAGCGAGATGTCCTCGCCGTTGCCGCCGAAGTACAGCAGGGCCCGCGGCTGGCCCGGATTCACCACCCAGCCACGCAGCGTCGCGCCGTTCACCTCAAACTGGAAATCCGGCGCCAGCGGCGGATTGCGCGTCAATTGCGGATAGAACAGCAGGCTGCGCTGCTTGCTGTACATCAAGGCGACCAAGGCCGCGTAGAGGCAAGCTGCCACGCCAATGAAAAGACCAAGCGTGCGCCAACCGCTCATGGGCGCACCGACTCGACCGATTCCACCCGGCCGTCGCTGAGCATCACGCGGGCGAGGAAGCGCGAGTCATCGCGATGGAACCACCACTCCTCGCGCGGTCGGGGCTGCACGCGGGCCTGCCCATACCCGTCGCGGAGGATCTGGTCCGCATAGGTCGTCCGACGGCGCAATGGCGGACCGCAGCGAAGCACGAGTTCGCCCTCGCTGAGCCCGCGCTGCAGGGCCGTGGCGGTGCAGCGGCCACCGACTGTTGGCTGGCCGTAACCGAGCGTCTCCTCGGCCTCGAGCACGCCATCGACGAAACGCAGGCGCACCGTGAGCCGACCGGGCCCGAAGTTGTAGTACCAGTCCTCGATGCGGCGCTCGACGCGCTGCTCGACCAGGCCGCCTTCGCCGCGAATCAGCAGCTCACCGCGGGGTGCACGCCAGTAGGGGTCGCCACAGCGCGAAAGGACCTGCACGTCAAGAGCGCCACGGTCGACCACGCGCGAGCCGCACCGCAATGCGCTGGCCGGCATCGCGGCGGAGAAGGCCGCAGCGCCGAGCAACATCAGCAGCGGCGCGCGGCGCAACGACATCAGCCGCCGCAGCCGCTCAGGCTCAGGCGCTGCCCCGGGCGCAGCGCATAGGGCGAGCGCAGCCCGTTCGCACGGGCTACCGTCTGCGCGCTACAGCCATGCCGGCGCGCGATGGCGCTGAGCGTGTCGCCACGGCGCACGGTGTAGCGCGAACCCGTGGCCGCGGCCGCACGCGGCGCCGGCCCCACGTCGGGCTTGCGTGCGTTCACCAGGGCCAGCGCCTGCTCGGCACGCGGACCATTCACACAGCCGGCGTCGTACAGCGGCATCACCACCACCGGCACGCGCAGCTCGGTGCCGGCGGGCAAGACGGTTTCCGGCAGCCAGCGCGGGTTGAGGTTGCGCAGCGCGCGGAAGTAGCCATAGCGCGATTCGCCATTGCCGATGCAGATGGTGAGCTGGTTGATCGAGGCGGGCTGCTTCAAGGCCAGCACGGTGGCCGCCCCGTTCACCGAGGGGAACTGCAGGCCGTACTCCTCGGGATGCAGGAACAGCCATGCCGCCGACAGGATGTAGGGCACGTAGTCGCGGGTTTCCTTCGGCAGCGCGTTGTAGACGGCCGGGTCCCAGAACGACTTGCCGGGGTTCTGCCGCGCCAGGCGGCCGACGCGGCCTTCGCCTCCGTTGTAGGCCGCGAGGGCCAGCTCGAGGTTGTGGCCGAGTTCGGCGAAGCGCTCGTTGAGGTACTGCGTGCTCGCGCGCGAAGCAAGTTGCGGCTCGAAGCGCGTGTCGTAGCCGTCCTGCCAGCCCAGGCCGAAACGGCGTCCCGTGGCCGGCATGAACTGCATGAGCCCGGCCGCGCCGGCGGGCGAGATCGCGTGCACGCGGCCGCCGGATTCGCGGGCCATGATCGCGAACAGCAGCGCCTCCGGCAGGCCGGCCCGCTCGTACTCCGGCCACATCAGGAAGCGCAGGTACTGGTACTGCTCATGCGCATTGATCAGCTGCGGGCGCAGCGCGGTGAGCCATTCCGCCATCGCGGCGCGCACGGCTTCGTTCTGCACGATCAGCTCGCGCAGGTCACGGCCGTTGAGCTGGTTCAGCGTGTCGGCCGCGTTGGGGAACGCCGCCACGACCGGCGATCCTTCGCCGGAACTCGGTGTCGCCGCGTCCGCCCGCCCCACTTCGTCATCGGCTTGGTCGTCCCCCTCGCCCGCCACGCGAGTCCGGGCGCCGAGGAGCGCATCGAAGCGCGACACGAGCCGATCGGCCTCGCAGCCTTCGGTGCGCCGGCAGCGCTCCATCAGGTCGAACATCCGGTCCATCGCGCGCTCCGCGGCGCGCTTGCCGGCACGACGCTCGCCGCCGGCCGCTTGCGCCACGCCGTCGCGGTAGGCCTTGGCCGCGGCCTCGAAGTCGGTATAGAGCGATTCCTGCTCGGCTTCCGCACCGGGGTCGGCCGTGGGCACGGCGGCCAGGGCGCCAGGGACGCAAGCCATCGAAGCCAAGCCCAACACGACGGGAAGGCTCCGGACGCAACGCAGGAAACGACGCATGGACACTCGCTGGAACGCAGGAAAACAAGGCCGCCAGCCTACCGGCGCACCGTGCGCCACTCAACCGGAATCCGATCGCGCAGCGACGCCCGCTACACTCGCGCCGCACCCCCTGTGGAACGGAACCGTGACGACGCCAGCCCCCGACGCCCTCCTGCTCGGCTTCGCCGAGCAACGCCCGATCACGCTGCCCCTGAAGTACGGCAATCGTCATGGCCTGATCGCCGGTGCGACGGGAACGGGCAAGACGGTCTCCGTGCTGCGGCTCGTGGAGGGCTTCGCCCGGGCCGGCGTGCCCGTCGTGATCGCCGACGTGAAGGGCGATGTGGCGGGGCTTGGCATGGCCGGCGCGATGAACCCGAAACTGCAGGCGCGTCTGGACACCCTGAAGCTCGCGGACTTCGCCTTCGCGGCGCTGCCCGTCGCCTTCTGGGACCTGTTCGGCGTGAACGGGCATCCGCTGCGCACGACGGTCAGCGAGATCGGGCCCACCCTGCTCTCGCGCATCCTCGAGCTCTCCGAGGCCCAGAGCGGCATCCTCGACATCGTCTTCGCCCTGGCCGACGCCGAGGGGCTGCTGCTGCTCGACGTGGACGACCTGCGCGCCCTGCTGGGCTTCATCGGCGAAAACCGCGAGGCCGTCTCCAAGACCTACGGCTTGGTCTCGCCGCAAAGCCTCGCGGCACTGCAGCGGGCGCTGCTGAAGTTCGAACAGGAGGGCGCGCGCAGCCTGCTGGGCGAGCCGGCCCTGCAGCTGGGTGACCTGATGCGAACGGCGGCCGATGGCCGCGGCATGGTGAACGTGATCGCGGCCGAGACGCTGGTCTTGAAGCCTCGGCTCTACGCGAGTTTCCTGCTGTGGCTGCTGTCCGAACTGTTCGAAAACCTCCCCGAAGTGGGCGATCTCGACAAGCCGAAGCTGGTGTTCGTGTTCGACGAAGCGCACCTGCTGTTCGCCGACTGCCCGCCCTCGCTGCAGCAGCGCATCGAGCAAGTGGTGCGCCTGATCCGCTCCAAGGGCGTGGGCGTGTACTTCTGCACGCAGAGCCCCTCGGATATCCCGGATGTGGTGCTGGCCCAGCTCGGCCATCGCATCCAGCACGCGCTGCGCGCCTTCACCCCGCGCGACCAGAAGGCCGTGCGCGTCGCCGCCGAGACCTTCGTGCCCAACCCGGCGCTCGATACCGCACGGGCCATCTCGGAGCTCGGCGTCGGCGAGGCCCTTGTCTCGACCCTGCAGGGCGGCGGCCAGCCGTCGATGGTGGAGCGCACCGTGATGGCACCGCCGGGCTGCCGACTCGGGGCGATCAGCGCGGAAGAACGCGCGGCACTGCGCGCGCAGAGTGGGCTCGGCGGCAAGTACGACCGGCCGCTGGATCGCGATTCGGCCTCGGAAATGCTCGAACGCCGGGCGACGGAGGCGGCACCGGACGCAGGCCGGGATGCCGGTGCGCCGGCACCGACGCGCGGCAACGGCGGCGCCACGACCGAGGCAAAGCCCAGCAGCCGCCTCAATGACTTCCTCTGGGGCACGGGCCGTCGCCAAGGCGCCGTCGAAGCGATGACGAAGTCCGCGGCACGCACGGTCGGCAACCAGCTCGGCCGCTCGCTGCTGCGTGGCCTGCTCGGGGGCCTGCTGGGCGGACGTGGGTGAATCCCGATGGGCGCACGCGCGGTGTCGGCGCCGCTGCATCCCCAGGACCGACAACTGCTCCGCGAGGCTCGCGATACGCCGCTGCTGATCGCGCATGGGCGGCAGTGACTGCACCAGAAAATCGCTGAGGGCGATGCCCGAGGAGCGCTCTCGCTCGTGCGGGAATGCCTCGACGTTGACTCATCCTTCACGCCACTCGACGCCACCGACTGGCCCCCGGTCATCGAGGCCGCCGGGCGCGCCGGGCTCCAGCGCCTCGCGGAAGCGGCGCGCAGCGCACAGTCGTCACGCCCTCCGGCACAATCAGGCCCTTCCTCCTGAAACCCTTTCCGATGTCCGCCTCCGACGCCCTTCCAGCCGCGGCGCCGCGCACCGCCGTCGACCGCTTCCTCGCTATCGTCGAGCGCGCCGGCAATCTGTTGCCGCACCCGGCCACGCTGTTCTTCCTGCTCACCGTCTTCGTGGTAATCGCCAGCGCCATCGCCGCGCAGTTCGACTTGAGCGTCGCCCATCCGAAGACCGGCGAGCCGGTGGTCCCCGTCAACCTGCTCAGTGTCGATGGCCTGCAGCGGATCATGGGCGGACTGGTCACGAACTTCACGAGTTTCGCCCCGCTCGGCACCGTGCTGGTGGCCCTCATCGGCATCGGCGTCGCCGAGCACAGCGGCTTCATCGGCGCCTGCCTGCGCATCGTCGTGCTGAACGCCCCGCGCTTCCTGCTGACGCCGATCGTCGTGTTCGCCGGCGTGATGTCGAACATGGCCAGCGAAATCGGCTACGTGCTGCTGGTGCCGTTGGCCGGCCTGCTCTACGTCGCCGCCGGCCGCCACCCCATCCTCGGCATTGCCGCGGCCTTCGCCGGCGTGTCCGGCGGCTACTCGGCCAACCTCCTGCTCGGCACCATCGATCCGCTGCTCTCGGGCCTGTCGCAGGAGGCGGCGCGCATCGTCGACCCCACCTACTCGGTCAGTCCGGCCGCGAACCTGTTCTTCATGCAGGTCTCCACCCCGGTCATCACCCTGCTCGGCTGGTTCGTCACCGAGAAGATCGTCGCCCGACGCTTCCCCGACGGCGCCTATGGCAAGGGCGATGAAACGATCGAGCCGCTGTCCGCCGCCGAGAAGCGCGGCCTCGTGTACGCCGGCATCGCTACGCTCGTCCTGACCGCCCTCGTGCTGCTGGCCACCGTGCCCGCTGACGGCGCCCTGCGCATCGCCGGCGAGCCCGACCTGCTGAAGGCCCTCTCGCCCTTCCTGCACGGCATCGTCGCGCTGATCTTCGTCGCCGGTGCCCTGATCGGTATCGCCTACGGCGTCGGCGCCGGCACGATCAAGAGCGACAACGACGTCATCAAGGGCATGTCGGCGTCGATGGGCACCCTGGCGAGTTATCTCGTGCTGGTGTTCTTCGCCGCGCAGTTCGTCGCGCTGTTCAACTGGACCCAGCTCGGCCTGATCTTCGCCGTCGAGGGCGCGGAGCTGCTCAAGGCCCTGGGCCTGCCCAAGATCCCGCTGCTGATCGGCTTCATCCTGCTCACGGCGACGGTCAATCTCGCCATGGGCTCGGCTTCCGCCAAGTGGGCCCTGATGGCGCCGGTGTTCGTGCCGATGTTCATGCTGCTCGGCTACTCGCCGGAGGTGACGCAGACGGCCTACCGCGTGGGCGATTCGGTCACCAATATCATCTCGCCGATGATGAGCTACTTCGCGCTGATCATCGCCTTCCTGCAGCGCTACGAGCCGAAGGCCGGCATCGGCACCGTGGTCGCCACGATGATCCCCTACTCGATCACCTTCCTGGTCGGCTGGTCGGCGCTGTTCGCGCTCTGGATCTTCATGGGCTGGCCGCTGGGCCCGGGCGCCGCGCTCACCTACACGCCGGCCGGCTGACCGCGCACCGGCGATGCCGCGCTGGCGTCCACCGCAGGGGCCCTCGACCGCGTTGATCACGCGCGAGGGCTTCGAGCGCCTGAAGGCTGAACTGGACGAACTGTGGCACGTTCGGAGGCCGGAAGTGGTCAAGGCCTTGGCCGCCGCCGCGGCCGAAGGCGACCGGTCGGAGAACGCCGAGTACACCTACCGCAAGAAGCAGCTCGGCGAGATCGATCGACGGGTGCGTTACCTGTCGAAGCGCATCGAGGGTCTCAAGGTCGTCGAAGGCCGGCCCGCCGATCCGTCCGCCGTGTTCTTCGGCGCGTGGCTGACGGTGGAACGCGAGGACAACGGCGTGGAGAGCACCTACCGCATCGTCGGCCCGGACGAGATCGATGCGGCCAAGGGCTGGATCAGCATCGATTCCCCACTGGCGCGGGCCGCGCTGAAGAAGCGCATCGACGAGGAGTTCGAAGCCCTGCTGCCCACGGGCCCCACGCGCTTCATCGTGGTCGACGTGCGCTACGCCTGATCAGTACACCTCGCGCTCGTGGATGGCGCGGCGATCGCCCTGGTAGACGCCGAAACCGACGCGCGCGGTCGGCGCGCTTAGCCCCGTGCCACGCCAGTTGAACTGCAGCCACGCCGGCACCGTGGGCGTGACGTCGAGGATGCCGACGTTGCCGGCGCCCGGCGCACGCAACCAGAAGGTGAACTGGCCGCCCGCCCCGACCGGCGGCGTCGGCGTGAACCGACGCTCCACCACCGGCCCCGGCACGGTGCAGCCCTGCCCGCTCAGCCCGGGGCTGCCGCTGTCCTGCACGCAGGTCTCGGAGGGCTGCAGGGTGTCGCCGGCATTCGCATCGACGAAGGGCGCGATGGCCACGCCGCTGCAGGCATCCGCGGTGTTCGCGACGAACGCCGTGCCATTGAAGAACTCCGCCCGCATCGGCACTTGCAGGTCGATCACCTCGGGGCCAAACGCATTCGCCACGCTGATGCGCCCCCAGCGCTGTTCGCTCCCGGCGATGCCAGTGATCGACAGCGGATCGCAGCCGTTCAGCGCGGCCGTGTCGAAGCAGACGCCATCGCTGTCGGTGAGGTCCGCCGCGGCCAGGCCCAGCGTGGCTTGTGCGTTGAACGGGTCTTCCGGCACCGAAGGCTTGGCGTAGGTCAGGCGATCCCCGATGACGGTGACCCGCCCAACGCCGTCGAAAGGGTTGGCCCCGTTGTCCGTCACGACGGCCGCACCGCCGTTGGTGGTGCGCGACAGTGTCGCCAGCGTGGACGCGGCGCTGTTGGCATAGCTCCGATTCGCCAACGCACCGCCGAATCGCCAGAACGGATTGGGCGACCCGCCGATGGCCACGTCGTAGTTGCGGGTGACCGCACCGAGGGCCGTGAGGCCGCTGATGGCGAGCACCGGATCCGTCGCGAACCCGAACTCCTGCCCGAGGTAACCGAAGCTCCCCGCCGCGCAGGCGTTGGCGAGGACAGGCGCATTCGGCGCCACCGCGAGCCGGGCCGGGATGAAGCGGCCGACATTCGCCAACGCCGCGCCGATCACGTTCGGCTGGTTGCCCGGCGCGGGCTGCGACGGGGTGCCGTAGCCGAGGTAATCGCCATCCGCGAGCTCGGGCGTCAAGGTGATGATGCCGACCTCGTCCCAGCGCCAGTCCCCGGTGCCAGTGCCGTTGCTGAAGGTACCGAACCCGGTCGCCACGCTCGGCACCGGATCAGGATTGTTGCCGCCCACCGGCGCCTGCAGCGTCGAACGCAACCGAACCCGCTCCGGCAGAGTTTCGCGCCCGAAATTCGGCGTGGCGACGTTGCTGTTGTTCCGCGCCGTCACCGTGGCGCTGAAGGGCACGCCGGCGCGCGCGAAGATCGGCCCCGAGGCCGTCGTCGCCCCGCCCGGCCCGCTGCCGGTGACCGAGAGCAGGAAGTCCTTCGGCTTCGCGACGAAATCGTCCTGGCCGTTGAGCACCAGGCCCGCGTCGCCATTGGCGGCACTGCCCGTGTAGCGGGAAAACAGCCGCACGGAACCGGCATCGGGATAGCGGACCGTGATGCTCGCTTCGCCACTTGCATTGAAGGCAAGGTTGAAGTTCGTGCCCGCAGCCGCCGTTCCAATGTTCGTGCCATTCACCGCGACACTGCGCGTACCCGTCGTCGGATTCAGGTAGTTCGACCAGAAACCCACCGTTCGAGTGACATTGGCGAAACTCGGCACGCACGCGCGCGTGGTGTCACTGGCCTGCACCGCGCGCACGGTCACGTTCTGGAGCACGTCGGAAACGTGGTTGGACACCTCGTGGACGAAGCCCGCGTCGACGAAGGGCAGATTGCAGTTGGCCTGCTGCACGCCGCCGACGAAGCAGCGGTCCGGCGTGAATGGTCGCCGCGGTGGATTGCTCGCCGTGATCGTCAGCGCCGCCGTTCCTGCCGTCCGGCGCGCCAGCCGCAGCGTCTGGCCCGACGTGATTGTCTGCGTGTCGCCCCCCACCCAGCCGCTCGGGCTCAGCGTCACCTGGATCGGCCCGACCACCTGCTGGGTGCAGTTGGCATCGAGGCAGGCCTGCACGACGATGCTCTCCGGTTCGCAGGTCAGGCCCTGCCCGTCGTGGAAGAAGCGGAAGTGGTCGATCTCGGTGAGCTGCTCGAGTCGCGTCGCGCAGACCTGGAGGTTGTCCAGTTCATGGATGTTCGTCGAACCGCCCGTGGAGCCTGTCAATGAGAGCCGGAAGTTCTCGGGCACCGCGGCCTGCGCGGGATTGATCGCGAAGATGTTGAAGGGCGCGACCAGCGTCGTGAAGCCGCTGCCGGTGTTGCGCTGAACGCTCACCTGCGCCCCGGGAACGACGCCCTCGCGGTTGTCGACGATGATCCGGTAGCGATGGTTCGGACCCGGCGCCGCCCCGGACACATCGATGCCGGGCGCGAGCGTGTTGGTGCCGGCGAGGTAGGGAAAGCCGGTCGTGCCATTGCCCGAGCCGCGCAGGGCCACGGAGTCCACCCGGAAGCCGGGACCACCAACGCGAGCCTCGGTGGCATTCGAGAAATTGCCGAACTCGTCGATCCCGACGCCCAGCCACCCGCCGGCGAAACCGTTGATGCCGCTGCGTTGGGCATAGCCGAGCGAGCCGCCGAAGCCACCCGCGACCGGCGTCACGTTGCCGTCGGAGAGCGTCACGGCCACGCCGTCCGCACCACTGCCGCCGTAGGCAAGGTAGTCGAACTCCACCACCACGCGATTGTCGGCGCCCGGGAAGAAGCGGCGCAGCGAGGCCGCCGTCGCGACGTTGCCGCTGGCGTCGGTGATGCGCAGCCGGTTGTTGACGATGCGCGGCTGGCCGAAGCTCCCACTGACCGAATTCGTTGCCCAGTCCGAGGCATTCAGCGCGGGCGCATTGAAGGTGTCGGCGAAGCAGGTGGGGGCCAGCGCCCGGAGCTCCACGAAGTCGACGGCAAAGGCTTCGCCGGTGGCCGTCGCGCCGTTCACCACCAGTCGCACCGAAGTCGTTGCCGACAGGAACGCGCTGATGGTGTAGCTGCGGTCGAGCGTCCCCGGGAGGTCGTTGCTGAACGTCTGCAGGTTCGACCAGGGACCACCGGGGGCCGTGGCGATCTGTACGGTGAGCTGGTCGCTCGACTCCAGGTCCCCGAGGCTTCGAATGCGCAGCGAGAGCGTCGCCACGTCGTACCCGCTGAAATCGGCGCTGCGGGTGATCGTCTGGTTGTTGCGCAGCTCGCCTTCGGCCCCGTTGCGGACCGGACCGCCGCCCAAGGTCCATGCCGCGAGAAAACTCCGCGTTCCGGAATTCTCGCCCCAGCTGGCGGTATTGAAGTCGTCCCGAACCGTGTCCTGCGCCCACCCCGGCATTGACACGATCAAACACGCCAACGCGAGGACGACGCGACCGAGCCAGGTGCCAGGGTTCATGGGCAGAAAACGGGCAAAGGCAGCATGTGCGGGGTCAATACACTTCCCGTTCGTGGATGGCACGGCGATCGCCCTGGTAGACGCCGAAGCCGACGCGCGCCGTGGGCGCGCCCTCGCCCGTCCCGCGCCAGTTGAAGCGCAGCCACGACGGCACGTTGGGCGTCACATCCAGCACCCCGACGTTGCCGATGCCGGGCGCGCGCAACCAGAAGACGAACTGCCCTCCCGCGCCGACGGGCGGCGTCACCGTGAAGCGCCGGTCCACCGGCCCAGGCACGCCGCATCCTTGGCCGCTGGCACCGGGACTGCCGGTGTCGTGCACGCAGGTCTCGGCGGGCAGCAGCGCATCGCCCGCATTCACGTCGACCAGCGGCGCGAGGCTCAATGCGCTGCAGACATCGCTGGTGTTGGTCACGAAGGTCGTGCCGTTGAAGAACTCCGCGCGCATCGGCACCTGCAAGTCGAGCACTTCGGGGCCGAACGCATTGCCCACCGCGATGCGCCCCCAGCGCTGCACGCTGCCGCCGATGTTCGTGATCGCCAACGGGTCGCAGCCGTCCAGCGCCGCCGTGTCGAAGCACGCACCGTCGCTGTCCGTCAGGTCGGCCGCCGTCACGTTGAGCGTGACGAGGGCATTGAACGGATCCTCGGGCACAGTCGTCTTCGCGTAGGTGAGGCGATCCCCGCTGACGGTGACCCGGCCACTGCCGTCGAACGCCGGGGCGGCATTGGCCGTGACGGTGGCCGCACCGCCGTTGGTGGTGCGCGACAGAGTCGCCAGCGTTCCGGTGGCGGCACTGAGGTAGCTGCGGTTGGCCAGCGCGCCGCCGAAACGCCAGAACGCATTCGCCGCACCCGCGCCGTTCTTGTAGTTGCCGGTCACCGTGCCGGTCGCCGCGTAGCCGGTCACGGTCAGCTCCGGCAGCGTTCCGAAACCGAACTCCTGGCCGGCATAGCCGAAGCTCCCCGCCGCACAGGCGTTCGCCAGGGTCGGACTGTTCGGCACGACGCCCAGGCGCGCCGGCCGGAAACGGCCGACCCGCGGCACGTCGAGGCCGATGACATCGCCGGTCACCAGCGGCGTGCCGTTGTCGACGAAGTTCAAGTACGGCGCGCTGTCCAGGCGGGGCCGGAGCGTGATCACGCCCACCTCGTCCCAGCGAACCGTGCCGCTGGTGGCGCCACCCGTCCAGGCGGTGAATCCGGAGGCCTTCACCGGCGTCGGGTTGTTCCCGCCCGTGGGGGCCATGAGGACCGATTCAAAGCGCACGCCCTCGCCGACCGCCTCGCGGCCGAAGTTCGGCGTCGCGACGCCGGAGGCGTTCTGTGCCTCCACGCTCACGGCGAAGGGCGCGCCCGCCACGCCGAACACCGGGCGCGTGGCGTCGCCTGGCAGCGCGACGTTGGCGTCGTGTCCGGGGAGGGTGAGAACGAAACGCGCCGGCCTGGCAACGAAGGTGTCCTCGCCGGTGACGACGAGGCCGGCATCGCCGGTGGACGCGCTCCCGGCGTAGCGGGCCAGCAGGCGAACCTGGCCGGCATCGGCATAGCGGAGGCTGGCGGTCGCGGTGCCGGTGCCGTCGAACGCCAGGGCGAGCGGCGTGCCGGGCGAGGCGGTGACCAGATTGGTGCCGGCCACCACCACGGGACGCGTTCCCGTCGCCGGATTGCTGTAGTTCGACCACAGGCCCACGCTGCGCGTAACGTTGGCGAACAGCGGCGTGCATGCGGCGTTCGGCGGCGCGCGGCGCACCGCTTGGATGCGGACGGTCTGCGTCGTGTCAGCGACGTGGTCGGCCGCGTCGATGATGAACCCCGCGTCGGCCACGCTGACGTCGCAGGCTGCTGCGCTGTCGATCGTGCCGGCGAGGTTCCGGCAGGTCGTCACGAGGGCCGGTGCCGGGGAGACGGTACCGATGCTCAGGCGGACGCTCTCGGGATCCGGCGGTCCGGTCGTCGTCGGCAAAAGGATCGACACCGAGGTACTGGTCTGCCCGACGGGGATGCTGAAGGGCACCGAGTTGCCACCGGCCACGAGGGTTCCGGTTGCGCCGGCGTTGGAGAGGGAACTGCAGTCGGCGTTCGCGCAGGCGCGGATGGTGACGGTCTCCGCGGCGCAGGAGTGCGCGCTGCTGTCGTGCTCGATGCGGTAGCGCGACACCGCACTGGCGCAATTTCGCCCGATGGTGCGGTCGTTGTTCACCTCGGTGGCGGTGAGCTCGTAGTTGTAGAGCTTCACTTCGTCGATGTTCCCGCGGAACGCGCGATCAGCGATCAATCCGCAGCCCGCGCCCGTCGACACGTCGCCACCGATGTAGAAGTTGCAGCCGTTCGCCGTCAGCGTGCCGGCCCACGTGTTGGTGTTCCCGTCCAGGACGCCGTTGATGTAGATGCGCTGGCGTGCGGAACCCGCCACCGACCGGAACGTGATCGCGACGTGCGTCCAGGTGTTCAACGGGATCTGCGTGTTCGACGTCAGCGAGCGTGCGCCGCCCCCCCACCACCAGAACAGGCGGCGGTTGGCATCGAGGTGGAACTCGTAGTTCTGGTCGTTCGACAGGACGGAAAACAGCCCGCCGCCCGTCGGCGCCGCCGTCGGATAGATCCACGCCGAGGCCGAGAACTCGGTGCTGTAGTCGAACAGCGCGCTGGCCGGCACCTGCAGCACGGAACGGCCATCGAACTGCGCCGCGTTGCAGAACTGGCCGGACACCGCGGCGACCTGGCCATGGATGGTCGGCGCCGGCGCGACGAAGTTCGTGGTGGTCGGCGCGTTGATCACCGTGCGGAACCCGTGCAGGCCGGTACCGCCGCTGTCGAAGACCTCGCCGGCGCTGCCGGCCAGCGAGCCCACCGCGCCATCGAGGCGGTAGTGCGTGTTCGCCGGCGCCAGCGCTGGACGCAGCGCGACCAGGGCGGTCCGGCCCGCGGCGGCGGCGATGCCGGTGTCCGCCGCGGTGGCCGTGCGCGTGCCGGTGGCGCCCGGCGCACTGCGCGGCTCGAGGGTCATCGTCAGGCTGACGCCGGCGGCGTTCGGCCGCACCGCTTGGGACGTCACGTCGATGGCCTCGATCATCCCGGACGGCGGGAACCAGTCGTCGGTCGAGCCCGGCATCGCGAAGGCCCCGACCAGCAAGGCGCCGCGCGCGGTGGTGGTGACGGAGGGCGCCGTGTGGGCATAACCCACCGACGTGCCCGCGCGCCCCGACACGTCGACGGGGGCCGCGTTGTCCACGCCGATGAAGGCGGTGATGCCGCCCGCGGCGCCCTGGTGGGCGCCGCCGAAGGTGAAGCTGTAGTTCGCGACGGCACCGTCCGCCGCGGGCACGACTCGGGTGAACACCGCAAGCCGCGCGCTGCTGCCGGCGGTGTCGCTGAAGAGCAAGGTCCATCCCGCCGGCGTGGCGACAGTCTGCGAGGCCGGCACCACGGTGATCGCCGCCACCAGCACGTCGCCGGTATTGGTCCCCGCCGGCTTCGGCAGCACCAGCGAACCGCTGGCCACACCGCCCTGCGACGTGGAGCGGGTGGCGATCTGCGCAGCGAGCGGTGCGGCCATCGCCAGCCACAGCGCGACCAGCGCCAGACGCCAAGGAAGGCGCATGCGCGAGAGGGTGCTCATTGCGTGACCGTGGCGCGCACGCGCCTTGAAATGAAGGTGTTCGACGCGAAGCTGCCGCGCTGGGCGACGGCGGTGAGCGTGTAGATCTGGTAGACGTCAGGCGCCTCGTCCACCGGCGGCGGCGCGGTGCAGGCCAGCGTCACGGTGAACCCCTCGATGTCGACGCTTGCCGGTACGGCACCGCAACCGCCGCCCAAGCTGCGGGCGATGGCGATGTCGACGCCGCTCTGCGCGGCGAAAAGCGCGCGGCTGGCCTCGAGCGCCTGCACGGTGCTGCGGTTGCGCGCGCTCAGCGTCAGCACCGCCGCGAGCACGATCAGCAGCGCGATCGCGATCACGAAGACGGCGGCGACCAGGCTGAAGCCCTGTTGGCGGCGGGCGGCTTTCATGGAAGGTTCGGCAGATGGACGGACTTCAGGAGGTTCACCGACTCGCCATCGCGGGTAATGGCGAGCGATAGCGCGGCAAGGCCCTGTCGGCTGGCATTGCCCGCCTCGAACCGGAAACTGCAGAGGCTGACGCCCTCGGCCAGCAGGGCCGAGCTGCCGACCGGCGGCACCACCATGCTCGTGGTGGGGGCATAGCCCGCGTGCCGGCGCAGCTGGCCGTCGCTGGCGCAGCGGTACTGCACGGCTTGGTCGACGACGTAGACGCGCTGCGAGGGCGACGGGAACGGAAATTGGAAGGGCGTCGCGAGCGTGATGCTCGTGGCGGTGCTGCCGTTGCCGATGGTCGCGCGATTGTCGCCTGCCCAAGCGTTCGCCTGAGTCCCGCTGGCCGTGAGGTTGTAGACCACCGCCCACTGCCCCGCGGCCGGCACGGCCGGAAGCGGCGCCAGCAGGTCGAACGACGCGTCGGCGGCGGTGAAATCAAGGACGTTGCCACCGCCCGCGGCCGTGGGCCGAGCGCGGTAGCGGCCCGCCATCGGTGCGACCAGCATTTCGATGGCCCGTCCGTCGGCGCTGGTGCGAATGCTGTTCGGCAGCGCGAGGCGCAGGTCGCGACTGATGCGTGCCATGGCCTGGTCGGCGGCATCGGCCAGCCGCGCGCGGCGCTGCACATCGGCGCTGGCATCGATCGGTTGGCGGATCAGCGCCACCGACACCGTCGCCAGCACGCCGATCAGTACGATCACGACGACCAGTTCGATCAGGCTGAATCCGGAGGCGAGTCGGCGCTGCATCTCAGTACTGGGCCTTCAAAGCGGCAAGGCGCACGTCGAAGTCACCATCGACGTTGGTGACCCGCACTTCCACCCGCCGCGTGGTCGCGCCACCGACCGTGGTCGCGGCGCCGACGTTCATCGTCACCCGGTAGCGCGAGAGGCCGGCGATCGCCACGCCGGCGGAATCGGTCGGCGATGCCTCGGACGCGAGGCAGGCGTAATCGCCGATGTCGTCCCAGAGATCGCGACTGGCCGCGCAGTTCGGCGGGTCGTTCTCGGGATCGGCGTAGGCCTTCAGCATGGCCTCCTCGAGATAGCCCTCGGCGATATAGAGCGCCTGCGTCTGCAGAACCGGCGAGGCGCTGCCCCCGCCGAGCGTTGCCACCAGGCCGGCAATGGCCGCGAAGGCCACGCCGAGGATGACCAGCGTCACGACCAGCTCGAGGAGGGTGAAGCCGCGTTGCCGCTCAGCGCACATGGCCGGTGTCCGCCTCCACGATGATGCTGCGCCCGCCGACGATGGCCGTGCCGCCATTGGGGCTGGGCAGGCCCTGCGCGTTGAAGGTGATGGTCAAGCCCTGGGTGACGGTGACGCCCGCCGTGGCCGTGCCGGCGAAGGCCCCGGACCCGCCGGGGTTCGGAACGGCCAAGGTGAACCCGCCGGCGCTGCCGCAACTGGTGTCGGTGCCATCGCTACGCCGCCTCACCGCGTACGCATTGCTGGCACTGCTGACCTCGACCTGGATCTCGCAACCTGTCGCGACGGCCAGCCGCTGCCCGTAGCGGAACGCGGTGGCCACCTGCTCGGCGAAGGCGGCGCTGCGGAAGCTTCCCTCGCCGAGGCGCGGAAGGACGACCACGGCCAAGGCGCCGAGGATGACGACCACGATCACCAACTCCACCAACGTGAAGCCGGTTTGGCTCGAGCGGGGACGTGCGA
>Ga0209278_1000134_pt1 | contig 100792 bp, 94 predicted proteins | sample JI81BgreenDNA_FD_187504 | JGI IMG/M metagenome (GOLD analysis project Ga0209278, IMG submission 187504) | Wastewater effluent complex algal communities from Wisconsin, to seasonally profile nutrient transformation and Carbon sequestration -... | ecosystem: Engineered > WWTP > Effluent > Algae... | reverse complement strand
ATTTGTCGAGTACCTTCCCTGACGAGGTCACGGATGTGGAGTGGCGTAGATACGATGCCAATGGCAACATCGAAGAACTTCCTCAATACAAAAACAAATATCAAATCATCGTGGATCGGGAGGGAACTTACGAGGCGTCTGCATTCAGCAGAATTCCTGCTATCAATAAAGACTGCGAACTCGGTCGCAAAGCATTAAAAATAGATTTGATCCCTGAAAGAGTAGAAATCCAGATTCCTGGTGATTTGTCTATTTGTGACCCGTATGAACTCACTCCCGCCAGCCTTATCCCCCTCGAGTACACACTTACATTTCCTGATGGGACAGTACAAAACAAACCTTCTGGCCAATCTTTCACCCTCAACCAAGAAGGGACTTACACCCTTTTTGGAATCGACCCAAATCCTAACGGCCCAAAATGCCCAGAACAGAAAACATTTAAAGTCAAAGTAAACCCACCTGTCCTATTCAACCCGGTCTTCCAAGCCTTAAACTGTGACGGAAGCTATCTCTATCAAGCCAAGGTAGACAACTATCCAGCAGACTCAGTAGTCTATCTTTGGAAGGATTCTTTTGGCAATGTGGCTGGCACCTCATCTGTACTGCAAACATTTACCTATGGGACCTTTTCCTTGGAAGTTCAGCCTTTAAACAGCATTGCATGTACTATCTCTCCCAAAGAGTTTGAAATCGCAATTCCTGTACTTTCGGTTGATTTGACCCTCTCCTCCACCAAACTCTGCGAGTTGGGCCCAAGGGCGATTTTGGATTTGTCGAGTACCTTCCCTGACGAGGTCACGGATGTGGAGTGGCGTAGATACGATGCCAATGGCAACATCGAAGAACTTCCTCAATACAAAAACAAATATCAAATCATCGTGGATCGGGAGGGAACCTACGAAGCAGCTGTATTCAGCAGAATTCCTGAAATCAATAAAAACTGCGAACTCGGTCGCAAAGCATTAAAAATAGATTTGATCCCTGAAAGAGTAGAAATCCAGATTCCTGGTGATTTGTCTATTTGTGACCCGTATGAACTCACTCCCACCAGCCTTATCCCCCTCGAGTACACACTTACATTTCCCGATGGGACAATACAAAACAAACCTTCTGGCCAATCCTTCACCCTCAACCAAGAAGGGACTTACACCCTTTTTGGAATTGACCCCAATCCTAACAGTCAAAAATGCCCGGAACAGAAAACATTTAAAGTCAAAGTAAACCCGCCTGTCCTATTCAACCCGGTCTTCCAAACCTTAAACTGTGACGGAAGCTATCTCTATCAAGCCAAGGTAGACAACTATCCGGCAGACTCAGTAGTCTATCTTTGGAAGGATTCTTTTGGCAATGTGGCTGGCACCTCATCGGTACTGCAAACATTTACCTATGGCACCTTTTCCTTGGAAGTTCAGCCCAAGGGATCGATACCCTGTACCTCAAACCCTATTTCGTTTGATATCCCTGTTCCGGTATTAAAAGTAGATGTCACACTTTCTGCTGAGCCACTTTGTCCCGACCAGCCTAATGCAGCCCTGACGGTTAATGCAGATTTTGCTCAGGTAACTCTGATAGAATGGTGGTATACTGATATCAACAACAACAGAATCCAACTCACCAGCGAAACAGATAAAAAGGAGATCGCGGCATCTCAAAACGGAACTTATGAAGTGCTGGTCAAAAACAGTTTTGGTTGTATCCTGGGACAGGATCAATTATTAGTCTTGAGAAGTACAGATCAGGTAAGACCCGAATTGAAGGAAAAATACCTTATCTGTCCTAATTTACAGATAGGACCCAATCTGAACCCCGGCAACTTTGCTAGCTATGAATGGTACTTTGAGGGTAGGCTGGTGTCCTCAGACCCCATCTTCAAACCGCTGCAACTAGGAGCATATGATCTATTTGTGCAAAGTCAGGAGGGCTGCGTCTACCAAGCTACATTTACTACAGCGGAAGAATGTGACCCAAAACTCCGCATCCCGGATGCCATTCAGCCGGAAAATCCAGATAAACAGTTCTTGATCTATACAAATTACCTAGTCGATGAACTCGAGCTCTGGATCTACAATAAATGGGGAAATTTGATTTTTCACTGTAAAAAAACAGAGCTTATCGATCAGGAATCAACTTGTGTGTGGGATGGAACCTATCGGGGTGAAAAAGTCCCAGCAGGATCTTATGTCTACCGAGTCAATTATAAAAACATCGAAAAAAACATTCAAAAAACGGAGACGAACTCATTCTTAGTTATTGACTGATTACAAATACTTTACAAAAAAAATCGGAAAAAAATTAATTCGGTATAGTTTTTTCAGTGGTTGGCTTTGCTCGTTTACATTTAGTGTAAACTGAGTGATCACCCCAAAACCAATATCCAACTTGCCTCGATTCCCATCCTGGAAAAGCACCCTACTTCCAATAGGTTTCTTTGGAGTCGTGTTGTATTTTTCCTTTTCAAAAAATCCAGCAAGCGGTTCAGAGTCATTTTTCCAAACTAACCCACAGCTCAGTGGACCTGATGAGCTATGCATCGTCTTTGGAGCGGTGATTGGTACTTTTCAGGGAGGTGGTGACCCTGGCACGGATGTGTACTATTGGGAAATCCGCAATCCTGCTGGCGAACTGGTTTTGGAAAGGACAGGGGGAAATCAGTTCGAACAGCTACAGTTTTCTTTTCAAAGTCCAGGTACCTATCGAATCAGCCTGAGGGTGAGGAGAAATAGCGCCTTCATATACAATGAGCAAAAAAACATCAACGTCCGTACAGGTCCCACGCTGGCAGTTCTCCCTGACTACTTGATCTGTGGAGAAAATCCAGCGAAACTCACGGCAATCAAACTGGATGACCCCAATCTGAATCAATATCAGGTGAGGTGGAAAGACAGTCAGGGAAATCTGATAGGAACTTCCAATTCAATTGATGTATTGAAGGAAGGAATCTACTTTTTTGAGATAACAACTTTTCAAGGAGGATGCTTAGTCTCTGGCAATACCTATGTGGGTCCATCCTTGGATTATAAATTGTCAGTATCCAGTGCAAGTGTATGCAAGGGGTCAGACATAACTTTGGCATCTGACACACCACTCACGGGTGAATGGTTTTTGATAAGGCCAGGCACCACATCTCAGGAGTCCATAGGAACTGGCTTTCAGCTACTTCTTGAAAAAGAACAACTCACTCAGGTAGGTACGTACACGGCTATTTTCAATGCCAGAGATCCAAATTATCCAGACTGCTTGGCTACCAGAAGGATTACTTTTGAGGTGAGGGAAAATCCTTTGCTGGAAATCAGCGTACTTGAAAAACCTGATAATTGCGCACTTCCGAATGGGGTGCTAGAGATAAAAAACCTGGTAAGGTTGGACTCGCTAATCATTAAGGAAGTCGATAAAAAGTGGGCCTCGTTGCCAGCTGGCAATTCTGTTATTTTAAGTGGCCTAGCTCCTCAAATATACACCATCACTGCCTATTCATCGGGATGCAGATTTACGAGGCTATTCAATCTGGAAACAAAAAATCCCCCACTGACCAATCCCTCCACGCCGACTATTTTTCCCCCATCCCTTCAACAAGTGGAAGAATCCTGCAGCCCAAATGGTGTCATACCAGGGAAGCTAAAAGTAGCATTTCCTCAAGGAACTGTCTCTGGAAAATATCGGATCTTGGCTGAAAGCATAGGAGAGATTTTGAAAGGTGACTTGGGCAATCAATCTAGTCTCGAACTGGATTTGCCCGGTGGAAGCTATTTTTTTGAATTAAAAATCGATGGTTGTACCTACCCTATTGAGCCTATTGAAATACCCAAAAAGCCCTTGGTAAATTTCAGCACGCCATCAAACATTGCTATCTGTGAAAAATTTGATCTGATCCCTGATACCAATCAGCAACTGATTTTTACACTCACTTATCCAGATCAGCGTACAGAGACACTGGAGTCAGGAAATGCATTTACACTCGAGGAGGCAGGTGAGTACCAACTGCTAGGTGTTGCAAAAGATCCTTCGACTGGTCTATGTCCTAAAATTCAAACTTTCACAGCCAGCATCAATGCCGAATTTAGCTTCTCGGCTGACCTGATTCAAGAGGACTGTTTTGGAAATCAAATCTATCAGGTTGCTTTAGCTGGTATTGATCAAAATCAAATCGCGATTCGATGGCTAAACGAGACCGGGACGATTGTAGGGAGAGGTCTCCAGTATTTTTCGAGTTTTACGGGAAAGCACAGCTTGGAAGTCCAGCCATTGAGAAGTGGCTTTTGTCCTTCTACTGCCTTCGAGTTTTTTATAGAGACTCCTGTTCTCTCTGTAAATGTCGAGTTTGACACAGAGAAAATATGTCCTACCCCAGGGTTTACCCAAGTTAACCTAAGAACCTCAAATGACCAAGCAGCGGAGTCCGTATCCTGGATCTATTTTGATGACTCAGGCAATAGGAGAAATCTGGATGAATTCGAAAATCAATTTTCTATTGAAACTGATTTGCCCGGAAACTATGAAGCAGTTGTCTTTAATAGGCTAGGATGTGAAATAGGTAGAAACTTCACCAAAGTGGAACTCAGCAGCCTCCTGACGCTACCGGATGTAGAACCTCAATATGGAATCTGTGTGAAAAACAAACGAGGTCCAACCATCAATCCAGGTTCTTTTGACCGCTATCGGTGGTTTTATGAAGGAAACTTGATCTCAGAAGAACCCGAATTTTCTCCCTCTGAGGTTGGCCGGTACGATCTTGAAGTGACGACTGTTGACGGGTGTACGTTTGAAGCAGATTTCACCACCTATGACGAGTGCTTTTTTGAATACCGAATAACCGACGCCATGATTATCGGTGATCTCAACAAGCCTTTTGAAGTCTGGATTAATCAGGAAATCACCAATGCAGAAGTGTTTGTTTTCAATAGAAAAGGAGAATTAATCTATTTTGAAGAAATGAAAGAAAACCCAAAAAATAGCCCAACTTTCAGTTGGGATGGAAGATTGGGGAAAACTCCTATTTTGCCCGGGACTTATGCAGTTGTCTTACAGGTAAGCAATCCGGTCTATAATTTTTTTGAAAAGGTGACCAAAAGCCTCCTTGTAATTGAATAATTACTAAACACTTACAGAAAATTTTCTGTACGGGGAAGCTGGATAATTTTTTTTTTATATTTTGAGCTGTTTCAATCGTTTGTTTCACTCAACCCAAAATCCAAAAGCACGAATCTATGACTCAAACCATCAACAAAGGTGCACTTTTCAACGCAAGTTGTCTGGCACTGATCACCACCGCCTTCTCCTTCTCGATCAGAGCGGGCATCCTCCCTCAGTTAGGCACTGAGTTTGGACTTACTGCCGAGCAGCTTGGCTTTATCAACTCGATGTGGTTCTTGGGCTTCCCTATTTCGATGATCCTAGGCGGGCTGTTTTACCACATTGTAGGGCCTGCCAATATCATGCGAATTGCCTTTATCACCCATACACTTGGCATTTTGCTTACCATCTATGCAGGTGGCTATACCACCTTGTTGATTTCAACATTGTTTATCGGATTTGGCAATGGTTGTACGGAGGCCGCCTGTAATCCGCTGATTGCTGATATGTACTCCGGCACTACACTTAACAAGATGCTCAACAGATTCCACATGTGGTTCCCTGGAGGTATCGTATTGGGAAGTTTGATTTCCAAGTTTATGACAGATGGAGGAATGACCTGGCAAGCCCAAGTTTGGGTGATGATGGTTCCAACCGTTGCTTATGCAGTTCTTTTCTTTGGAAAAGCTTTCCCTAAGCCTTCTGTAGAGGGAGTTACCTCAGTAGGTTCCAATATCAAGGCTATGTTTAGCCCCGTTTTTATTTTCCTCTTCCTAGCCATGGCATTGACCGCGATTTCAGAATTTGGTCCGCAACAGTGGGTAGGTTTGATCATGAGTAAAAGCGGCGCAAGCCCAATGTTGATTTTGGCACTCACTACAGGAGTTATGGCAGTAGGCCGATTCTTCGCTGGTCCTGTGGTGAAAGCCTTGGGTCAAACAGGGGTTCTTTTAGGAGGGGCGATTTTCGCGTCCATCGGTGTATTCATGTTTAGCACAGTGACTGGACCGATGGCTTATGTAGCTGCATTCGTATTCGCCATTGGCGTATGCTACTTCTGGCCTGTGATGGTAGGTGCTGTGGCGCAGCGCGTACCTTTGTCAGGAGCACTAGGCATGTCCATTATTGGCGGTGTAGGTATGTTTTCCACAGCTATTTTCCAGCCGATCATCGGTGGATGGATTGATGCATCCCGAGCTGCGCAAAGTGCCGCAGGATTGGCTGGTGATGCCCTTGAACTGGCTGCAGGTCAAGAGACCTTACAAAAAATGGTTATGTTCCCTGGCATATTGATTGTCTTGTTTATCATTTTCTTCATCTGGCAAAGAGGAGTAAAACCTGCCGGTGAAGCCGCTCACTAATAATTTCTAAAAGCAGCCTTCGGGCTGCTTTTTTCTTTACATCCCATGGCTAGACTTTATTCTCTACTCTTTTTGCTCCTTTTGGCAAATCAAAATTTGATCGCCCAACAGATCAATGGCCCTATTCAAATCCATCCCGATCATCGATTTTTGATGACTTCGGAAAAAGAACCCTTTTTCTGGATGGCAGATACCGCCTGGGAGCTTTTTCACCGATTGGGTAAGCAAGAGGCCATCACGTACTTTGACACGCGAAAAGCGCAAGGTTTTAATGTAGTTCAAGCCGTAGTACTGGCAGAACTGGACGGAATCAATACGCCAAATGCAAACGGTGATCTTCCGTTTACTGATTTGGCAAAGTGGAAGTATAATGAAGCCTATTTCCAGCATATTGATTTGATTTTAGACCTCGCCATGCAGCGCGATATCCATATCGCACTTTTGCCTACTTGGGGAGATAAGCTCTTTAAACATTCCTGGGGAATAGGTCCTGAAATTTTTAATCCCAAAACTGCCTATGACTATGGGAAATGGATCGGCAATCGATACAAAGACCGCAAAAACCTGATTTGGGTCCTTGGAGGAGACCGGAACCCAAGAGAAAATTCTGAAGACATAGAAGTGTGGAATCAAATGGCAAAAGGCATTCTAGAAACTCAAAACCCAACCAATAAAATCTTGATCACCTTCCATCCTCAGCCGATGGAGCCCGGAGGCAGTTCTGTTTGGTTTCATGAGGCTGATTGGCTCGACTTTAACATGCATCAGACAGGGCATTGCCCAAATTACCCCACTTATTCACGGATTACCTATGACTACCAGTTGAGCCCTACCAAGCCAACTATAGATGGAGAGCCGATGTATGAGGAGCATCCCAAATGCTTCAATGCGAAGGAACTTGGCTATAGTGAAGCCACTGATATCCGAAAGATTATGTATTGGAATGTCTTTGCAGGCGCTGCAGGTCAAACCTACGGGTGCCACGCCGTATGGCAGATGTATGACTTGGACAAAGCCCCAATAAATGCACCGCTCAAACCATGGCACCAATCCCTCGACTTGGAAGTTGCCAATCAAGTCAAGCATTTGAAAAATCTGATGCTCAGCAGACCCTATTTTGATCGTATTCCTGATCAAAGGTTGATCGCCGAGAATCAAGAAGAAGACGAAACCTTAGTAGTAGCCACTAAATCCAGATCAGGAGACTATGCTTTCTTTTATTTCCCTACCGGCAAATCCATCCGATTGGATTTAAGTGGGCTCAAAAATCAAAAACTCAGATTTAGCTGGTATGACCCGAGAACAGGCATCACACTGGATTATCCTATCCAAATTGCCAATCCAAAACTAGTGCCTGTCACACCTCCCAGTTCGGGCAGGGGAAATGATTGGGTCTTGATTGTAGACACCGTTAATTAATTACCGCAAGAAAAGCTGGTGTATTCGGATGATTTGATAGACCAAAGCTTACCAGTCTCGTCCCTATAGGTGATCGTCCCAGTGCTTTCCAGTATCTCAATATCATTTGGAGTGGTAATTCGCTGCCCATTTGCCAGTTCTATGGTACATGGACCATCAAACTGCTTGACATCAAGGATTTTTTCGCAGGAGGAAAACCCAAAAGCAAGGAAGATAAAAATCAAAATTTCGCGCATAAGGCTTGATGAGCTACCTATTTCTTAAAATTCAGCATGCAAATAACGAAATGAGCGTATTCAGTCCAAACCTTGATACAATTGAATTAGACTCAATAGATCAATCAATCGACAGAATACCAATGAAATAAAAAAAGCTCAACTTTTCAGTCGAGCTTTGGTGACCTCGTCAAGATTCAAACTTGAAACCTCCTGAGCCGTAATCAGGTGCTCTATTCAGTTGAGCTACGAAGCCATTTAGGTTTGCAAAAGTAAAAATATAATCTCTCTCTCCAAAAATAAACTTAAAAGAAAATCAGGTTACGATTAAAAATACCAGGTTGCCGGTTAAGAATTATTAAGAACATACTGAGGGTAAATCCTGAGGGATTTCCTATTTTTGCCCACATCCTATTGAAAAGAAGACTCTTTTGATGAAAAAATTATTAACCATTGCTTTGATTTCTTTGTCCTTCCTAGCCAACGCTCAGGAGACAGAAAAAAAGCCAAAAACTCCCATCGGAGGCAGACCAAACATTCCAAATGATCTCAACATCGAATTTGGATTCAATCAACTTACCAACAGACCGGCTGATCTTTCCTTGAATTTTTTTGGTTCAAGATCTTTCCATATTTATTATCAGGTACCGATTAAGATCTTTGGTGAAAAATCCGGATTTACAGTAAATCCTGGATTTGGAATAGGATCGGAGAAATTTTCTTTTCAAGACGAAAAAAACCTATTCAGAAACGCTACCCTAGGCCCTGAATCTTCCGAACTTAAAACTGTAAAAAGTGTATACGGTAACTCAATCACTGTTTCCAAAAATACTTTCGCAGCAAACTACTTTGAAGTACCTGTGGATTTGGTTTACCACTTCAACAAAAACAGCTACAGCAAAAGCTTCAGAGTGAGTATCGGCGGCAAAATCGGCTATCTCTATAATGCTCATACCAAAATCGGCTACGAATCTGCCACGGCTGGTGAGGTAAAAATCAAGAGCTCTGAAAATTTTGGTCTCGAAAAACTCCGATACGGTGTGTCATTAAAAGCCGGCAGCCCGGGATTTTATGTTTGGAGCAATATCTATCTAAATGGCATGTGGCAGGCAGATAGAGGTCCATTCAATACAGAAGCCAGCCAAGTTAATTTTGGCATTGCGGTATCGGTTTTCTGATTATTTCTCGCTCAGTTTCTTTCAAATCCGGCTTAAAACCGGATTTTTTTATGCCTTTTTCGGTCGATAGCTTCTAAACTAATCAGCCCCAAAGCCAAGAAAACCCGGCCAAGCAAATAAGAAATCCCGTGAGAAATCCGGCATACACTTCTGCCGGTTTGTGAGCATTCAGATACAACCTCGACGTGGCAACTGCACCTGAAAGCATCAAAACCAATAGTAAAGGGTAAACCACATAAAAATTACTAAACTCGAATCCAAGAACTAGTACAACAGCAAGCAAGCCCCCTACCCCAATCATGTGAGCAGACATTTTCCAAAAAAAAGTAACTATAGTTAAGATGATCACAGAAAAGGAGATCACCCCCATTCCCTGCCACAAAATGGGATCGAGCTCTGACTTTTGATAAAGAAATAAGAGCGTCAAGATAAAATAGACACAGGTCATCAAAAAAGGTATTGCCCGATCTTTTCGCTCTGGCATGTGTAGGCTTTTTACCATTCCACTCAGTCTCAATCCTATGATGCTGATCATCGGAATCAAGAGTGTGGACAAGACAATTAAAAAAAATATCCTGTATTTGAACTCCTCCGGAATAGTGGTCGCCTCGGGCACCCCGAAAAGCATCATTCCAAAAACCAAGGTAGGCATCAGTAAGGGCTGAAACACCACCGAAATCACAAGTGCTACAATCCTCAACACTACAGCTCTTTTCTAAGTCTGGCTACTGGTATCTGCAATTGTTCCCGATACTTGGCTACAGTTCGTCGGGCGATATTGTATCCTTTTTTATTGAGCATTTTGACCAACTTATCATCTGAGAGCGGGCGTTTTTTATCTTCAGCATCGACCATTCCCTGCAATACCGACTTCACCTCCCTGTTACTTACGTCCTCTCCGCTGTCGGTTGCAATCCCTTCTGAGAAGAAATATTTCAATGGGTAAACCCCAAACTCAGTCTGTATTGACTTACTGTTTGCCACTCGGGAAACGGTAGAGATATCCATTTCTATTTTTTCAGCGATATCCTTAAGGATCATTGGACGGAGATTGGTCTCATCTCCATCTATGAAAAACTCCTTCTGATATTGAAGAATGGCTTCCATGGTTCTGAGTAGGGTGTTTTGCCGCTGCTTGATCGCATCGATAAACCACTTGGCTGCATCCAGTTTTTGCTTCACAAAGGAGACTGTCTCCTTTAGCTTTTTATCCTTCTTATCACTCTTATCATAGGCATCAAACATGTCGGCATAGGAGCGTGATATCCTCAATTCGGGCGCATTTCTTGAATTGAGAGAAATTTCAAGTTTCCCGCTGTTATTGGTAAGGATAAAATCCGGAATGATGAATTGGGTACGAACCAATCCATCAGAAACACCGCCTGGCTTAGGATTGAGACGGGTAATCAGATTCACAGCATCCTTGATTTCATCCTCGCTGAGATCGAGGCGACGTTGAATTTTTGGAAAATGTTTTTTAGTAAACTCTTCAAAGCAATCATGAATAATTGCCAAAGCATGCTTCACTACCGGATCATCGGGATGCTCTTTTCGCTCAAGTTGAATAATCAAACATTCCTGAAGGTTTCGAGCTGCAATCCCAGCAGGATCAAACGACTGAACCTTTCGGAGGATTTCTTCCATTTCATCGATGTCTGTTTCAATGTTTTGGGAAAAAGCCAAATCATTGATAATCGCCTCAAGATCGCGTCGGATATAGCCATCGTTTTCAATACTTCCGATCAACTGCTGACCGATGATTTTTTGTCTATCATCAAGTTTCAAAAAACTCAATTGCGAGATCAACTGCTCATGAAGTGTAGCTTGGGATGAAATGGGAATCTCACGATCTTCCTCGTCAGGGTTGTAATTTCCGTCACCCTGCATTTTGTACCCTCCATATTCATCGTCTAGGTAGTCATCAAGGTTGAGCTCATTGTCATCTCTGCCCAAATCATCCTCATACGAATCCTCAAAATCGTCCTCTTGGGATTTTTCTTGCTCTTCCTCCTTTCCTTCTTCGAGGGCTGGATTAATTTCAAGCTCTTCTTCAATCCTTGTATCCAACTCAGCAGTCGGTACCTGCAACAGCTTGATAAACTGGATTTGCTGGGGGGATAGCTTTTGAGATAGACTTTGTGAAAGATTTAACTTTTGCATTGAAATGAAATAAACCTGCTTTAAGGGTAGAAAAAGGGGCTTGTCAGGATAAAACCACCTTTCCAAATTTAGGAAAAAGAGCCAATCTTTTGATAAAAAGCTTATTTAATCGTTTTTTTGCATTCCATTTAAATTCGGCTGGAAACGAGTTTTTCCAATAAAAAATCAATCATGGCATTCAATAAGCGGGTCAAAATCAAAACCATCCTCGAGCAAAATCTGATCGGTCAGGAAATCACCCTCATGGGTTGGGTAAGAACCAAGAGAAGTAACAAAAATGTGTCCTTCATCGCTTTGAATGATGGTTCGATTATCACCAATTACCAAGTGGTAGCTGACCCTAGTTTGATTTCTGAAGAGGTATTAAAAAAGTGCAGCACTGGAGCTTGCCTAAAAATCACAGGAACTGTGGTAGCATCTCAAGGATCTGGGCAGACCTCTGAGATTAATGCAAAATCTATTGAAGTCCTCGGAGAAGCAGATCCTGAAAAATACCCTCTACAACCGAAAAAGCATTCTTTGGAATTTCTGCGTGAAATTGCGCACCTCCGAATGAGGACCAATACTTTCGGAGCAGTATTTCGTGTGAGACATGCTCTTGCTTTTGCAGTTCACAAATACTTCAATGACAAAGGCTTTTTCTATATCCATACCCCTATCATTACAGCATCAGATGCAGAAGGCGCTGGAGAGACCTTTAAAGTGACCACTCTGGATTTGAATAAAATCCCAAGAACTGAAGAAGGTAAAATTGATTTCAAACAAGATTTCTTTGAAAGAGAAACAAACTTGACTGTATCTGGACAGTTGGAAGGGGAATTGGCGGCTATGGCGTTGTCAGAGATCTATACCTTTGGGCCTACCTTTCGTGCGGAAAACTCCAATACCACCAGACACTTGGCAGAATTCTGGATGATTGAGCCTGAGATGGCATTTTATGATGCAGAAGACAACCAAAATCTGGCCGAAGACTTCCTCAAATCAATCATCAGCTATGCATTGGAGCATTGTGCAGAGGATCTGAAATTTTTGGATCAGCGTGCTCAAGAAGAAGAAAATGCAAAACCAGCGGATCAGCGTGCTGAGTTGGGACTATTGGAAAAGTTGAGGTTTGTCGTAGAAAATGACTTTGTACGATTGACCTACACTGAAGCAATCGACATCCTGCGAAACTCCAATCACAACAAGAAAAAGAAATTCCAATACCTCATCGAATCATGGGGTGCTGACCTTCAATCCGAACACGAGCGCTACCTTGTTGAGAAGCATTTCAAAAAGCCGGTCATCCTCACCGACTATCCTAAGGATATCAAGGCATTCTACATGCGCCAAAATGAGGATGGCAAGACAGTAGCTGCAATGGACATCCTTTTCCCGGGTATCGGAGAGATCATTGGAGGATCACAGAGAGAAGAAAGGCTAGATCGTCTCACCCAAAGAATGCAGGAAATGCATATTCCTGAGTCGGAACTTTGGTGGTACTTAGATACCAGAAGATTTGGCGCCACCCCTCACGCAGGATTCGGACTTGGATTTGAAAGGATGGTCCAATTTGTCACAGGAATGGGCAACATCAGGGATGTTATAGCTTTTCCAAGGACCCCAGGCAATGCAGAGTTCTAATTAATCATCCCCGACCTAAAGTCGGGGATTTTTTTTTCAGCTGACCACTTTGACTCTTTTGGCAAGGGGAATACAAAGGATGCTAAAGAAAATTGCCAAATATCCTACCCAATTAAAGTTGGTAAGCTGACCAGTTGCACTTTCGCCTATTATCAAACCTGCCAGCAATGAGGCAAACCCTGCAGCAAGCTGTTGAACGGCAGAATTGAAACTCAGAAAACTACCTCGATTTTCAGGATTCGCTGTGCCTGTAATGATCGCTGCAGCAGGGACATAACGTCCATTGGAAGTAACAAAAAACAATGTGGTCACCATTAGTACCAAAAAGACAGGAGTCACACCCAAGTGGGTGATGATGGCTATTGGAATAAGATTAAGTACCATAAAAATGGTAAAGATCTTAAGCTTCCCATGCTTATCAGCTAGTTTACCAACCCAAGGAGAGGTGAAAATAGTGAATGCACCTCCGGCAATATACACGTAAGTCAATTGCATCTCTGTAAATCCCACATTCGCCACATTGTAAGGACTCAAGAAAGGAATGATCATAAACTGTCCAAACATCATCATGATGGACAGTGTGATTGCTCTCATCTGATTGCTGTTACTCGTTACTCTTGTGATTACTTCAAAAGGATGTGGACGTTTGATTTCCTTACCCAAATGATCGGTGATCGAAGGGATAAACCTGAAAATCATTCCCAAACTCACGACTGATAATAGAGAAAGGATGTAAAACGGAGTATGCCAGTCCGACAAACTGGCCAAGAACAAGCCTAAAGGCACCCCCATAACAGAGGCAAAAGAAAACGCAGACATCACCAATCCCATGGCTCTCCCTCTACGCTCATCGGGAATGACATCGCCAATTATTGCCAAAATAAGTGCTGAGGTAAGCCCACCAAAAATCCCTGACACCACTCTTGCAAGAAGCAGAATGGGATAATTTGGAGACAGTGCACAGCCAAGTGTCCCTATCGTAAACCCAACATATACCCAAAGCAAAATCTTTTTCCGATCAAATCGATCCAATACAAAGGCTCCAAAAAAACTGGATGCTCCTGCACTAAACGTATAGGAAGATACAAGCAAGCTAAATTCGCTCGGTCCTATATCAAAAAGCCTCATCAACTGTGGACCGAGAGGCATTAAAATCATAAAATCAACAATGTGGATAAAATTGATTGCAGCTAGGGTCCACAGAAGTGCTTTCTCTCTATTCATCTTGAAAATAACAATACCAATATCTCTTCCTCTAGTTGGAAAAGTAAATTGGGTTCAAAGATAAGCCTTATTCAACTCCCAACTTTTTAAATGATGCTGGAATTTGCTCAATAAGATCAGAGGCTATCATGGACCTTAATTTTTCTATTCCAGCAAGCTCTCCTGCGAGTCCATGTTGGAAAACACCACAGATCATTGCGGATTCGGGAGAATACCCTTGGCCCAGAAAAGAAGTCAACATTCCTGTCAACACATCCCCTACCCCAGCCGTAGCCATGTGTTTGCAGCCCGATGAGTTAAAAATCTGTCTCCCATCAGAAAGACTTATCAACGTATTGGCACCTTTTAAAACTAGATTTAATTGATAGCGAGTACAAAAATCTCTTGCAGTCTTTAATCGATCAAGATGGGATTCAAAATTACCAAATAGCCTTTCAAACTCTCCCAAATGAGGAGTCAGGATACTTCCCTTCGGAATTTTAGAAGTCAAATAGGGATTTCTGGAGAGTATCGTCAAGGCATCCGCATCTATTACCATGGGACGGGGAAAATTATCAAAGACTCTCTCCAGCAAATACTCCTTATCTAAGCCTAATCCTGGACCAATACCCATGGAATCAAAGCTTGGAAAGTTAATCTCAGAATCATAAAAAACCGCCATCGCCTCAGGGACACTTGAGTGAAAAGAACTTCTTTCCAATTCTGGAATGAGGCAGGTGACTAGTCCAGAACCAGTCCTTAGTGCAGACTTTGAAGAAAGAATAGCCGCCCCCATTTTACCCTTACTACCTGCAATCAACAAAACCTTCCCAAAATCTCCTTTATGAGAGAAGCGATGAAAAGTTTTATGAAAAGCGAAAAGATCAGTCTCTCTCAAAAAATAGAAGTCCGAGTTAAACTGCTCATAATAGCTAGCTGGTATACCAATATCTACTACTACCATTTCACCCGAATACTTCGCGTTTTCTGGCAATAGCAAGGAAAGTTTTGGAAATCCAAAAGTGATAGTAAAATCAACTTGGACACACTCCCAAGCGCAAGACATATCAGCAGGAAGCCCACTAGGCAAATCAACTGCAATCTTTTTCCCTTGGAATGAATTAATCTTTGATACAATTTCCTTAGCCTCATCACGTAATTCTCCAGTTATTCCAACTCCTAAATATGAATCAACTACCAAATCAAAATCTTCTTTATTGAATTCCTTCCAACTTGTGTTCAAAATACCAAAGGGAATTAATTCGAAATTTTTTTGGCAATCGGGACTCAATCTTGAGTTAGACTCAAAACAGGAAAACAAATGAATAGAATAACCCTGTTTGTGTAATAGCCTCCCAATCGCAAGTCCATCTCCTCCATTGTTCCCCGGGCCAAAGAAAATAGCTATTCGAGTGCCTTTAGAGATAGATTGCTCAATAAACCAATTCACAAAAGAATGAGCGGCTCTTTCCATGAGTTCAAAACTGCTAATCCCTTGATGGGTGACATAAAAACTATCAAGAGAAGAAACTTCTGATCCTTTGATAATCTTAATCATGATCAGGCATTCTTTGAACTGAGAAAACATTTCTTGGAATCGAAACAAGAATCAAAAATCCCAATCCGACAAGAAAAAAAACTCCAAGAGAAACGGCCGAATTTCTCATACTACCTGTCAATTGCTCAATAGCTCCATAGGTGAGCGTTCCCAAGACAATAGCAATCTTCTCAGTCACATCAAAAAAGCTAAAAAAAGAAGCATTCTCAGAAGAAGATTGGGGAATTAGTTTGGAATAAGTTGATCGCGAAAGCGACTGAATGCCTCCCATCACCATCCCCACCACAAAAGCCAATGCATAGAATTGATAGACGGTATATACATAATAGGCAGCTCCACAGATACCAATCCAAATGACCACCATGATCATTAAACTGATCTTGTTGCCATACTTTTTTGAAATAAATGCAAATAAAAAACTACCACCGATCGCTACAAATTGAATGATCAACACCGTAAGTATCAGCTGATCTCCCGGCAATCCAAGTTCCTTGTCACCAAAGGAAGCAGCTAAATACATCACGGTCTGCACTCCCATGGAATAAAAGAAGAAAGCTGCCAAATACTTATTCAAAACGGGCATACTTCTTATTCGGACAAAAACAGATTGAATTTCCCGATATCCTTTAGAAAAAATACTTTCATCACCGGACTCTTTTCTTTCCCCCTTAGGAAGGTGACTAAAGGTTATTTGAGAAAAGCCAGCCCACCAAAGGCCAACTAAAAGAAAAGAAAAACGAGCTGGAAAACTACCTTCAGAGAAACCAAACAACTCCGGAAATTGAATTGTAACCAGATTAAAGACAAGAAGAATAACACTTCCAATGTAACCCAAAGCAAATCCCCTTGCACTCAAAAAATCATACTCATCTTCAGTGGCAATTTCTGGTAGATAAGCATTATAAAAGACGATACTTCCGGCATAGCCAATGTTGGCAAAGACACTGCATAAAATACCCAATTCCAGATTAGAACCATCAAAAAAGAAGAGGCCCATACAGGAAACAGAACCGAGGTAGGCAAAAAATTTCATGAAAGAAAGCTTATTGCCTGAAGCATCGGCTATTCCAGATAGAAGAGGAGAAATCAATGCAATAATGAAATAGGAAAAAGAGATTGAATAAGAGTATAAAACAGTATTCACTACATCAAACCCAAAAAAATCAACTCGGTCAGAACCGTCTATGCCTTTGGTAACGCTATTATAATACACCGGGAAAATGGTAGATGTAATCACCAAGCTATAAACCGAATTTGCCCAATCGTACATAGCCCAAGCATTCTGTACTTTTTTCTTATTTATCAGGAGTGCCTTCATCGTTTTAAAATAAAAAAAGCCATCCTAAAAAGGATGGCTTTCTGTTGTTCATATCAAGATTTATTCAGGAAGCTTTGTCGTAGAAGCGTACAAAACACGTCTAGCGTCAGCATTTCTTAATTCAGTCTGAACGTCAGAAACCGGACCCATTTTGACATCCTTATCAACCTTCATAGATATGGTGATCAATCCTCTGTCGGCTTCAGCAAGCATATCTCGCTCTTGGTTAACCCACTGTACAATGTCAGACGTATTTATCAGTACATCATTAGCCTGAATTCTTGGTTCAGAGCCGTACAAGCTTGTATTCTTTGGTTTACCAATGAAAAGGTATGAAATCAAGGTTTTATTTTGAAGCTTCTGAAGCTGTGTCGACTGTGGAATCTTTTGTTCAACAAGAAGATCCTGCTCTCTCAAAACTGTCGTCACCATGAAGAAGAACAATAGCATGAATACGATATCAGGCAGAGAGGCCGTAGATACGGCAGGAGTTACTCTTTCTTTATTCTTAAACTTTGACATATTAATTCCCTCCTATTTTATTCGGTTCAGCAACTGAAATAGCCATAGGAATTCCAGATTTTCCTTTGTCCTGAAGAGCTTTTGAAGCATCATCATCACCTGTAAGTGCCCTATATTCATCAGCTGACAAGCCTACTCGCTCACCATAGATCTCAAAGTAAGCTTTCTTTGCAGCATCAAAAACCTCTAAGTATAGCTCATAGCTTGTCCCTCTATCAGTCTTGATAGAGACAACCGCCTCCTTAGGATGATCAGATGACTCAGGTCTTCTTAATGCCTGAGATTGCAAAGAAGCAGGCAGCGAATTAAACAAGGCAACCGCATCTTCATTTGGAGCACCAAAATTCAAAATGAATTCTTTAATGTCCTTATCAAGATTCTCCGTTGTTCTTCTGTACTCACCCTCTACAAGAAGGTCATTATTCGCATTGATTAGAATGGCGAAAATGTTTCTTTCGTTAACTTTTATGTCAGGGGGCGGCACGTTAGGGTCCAACTTCGGAGGCAGGATATTTAGGATACCCTTATCCGAAGCAATGGTGGTCGTCACGAGGAAGAAGATCAACAACAAGAAGGCGATGTCAGCCATCGAACCTGCGTTAATCTCATTACTCATTCTGTTTTTACCTTTTGCCATTTTACTTAGAAGCTTTAAATAATTCGGAAACGACTATTGAAAGAACAGTAATTAATGACAAAGCATAGGTAGCAATTAGCAATCCACCAATGGTTTGAGACATTCCTGGGGTCAAGTTAAAAGGAGCACCTTCATATTGCGGTGGAACTTCGTTACCAGAAATTGAATAAGCGATGAAGAACAAAACCACAAGTCCAACAATACCTACTGCTGACTTCACCAATCCTTTAGGATCGTCCATAGATTTCAGCAAAGGCAAAATTATCGACAAAGCAGCGCCTATTATGGCTAATCCATAAGAGACGTAAAGCATAATATCGTAAGTATCCATATTTCAAAGGTTTTAAAATCTTAAATTATTGAGAAGTAGAAAGTTTAAAGGGAAATTACTTTCCGGTCAACTTGTGCTTCACTAAGACGTCAACCAATGAGATGGATGCATCTTCCATATCATTTACCAAAGAATCAATTTTTGATACAAGGTAGTTATAGAATACTTGGAGAATAATCGCAACGATCAAACCAGCTACCGTGGTCAAGAGGGCGATTTTAATACCACCTGCCACGATGGATGGAGAGATATCGCCTACTGCTGCGATAGTATCGAAGGCGAAGATCATACCGATTACAGTACCCATGAAACCCAACATTGGAGCAAGTGAAATGAAAAGAGAGATCCAAATCAGACCTTTCTCTAATCTACCCATTTCGACAGAACCATAGGAAATGATAGACTTCTCAACCATATCAATACCTTCTGAATATCTCATTAGGCCCTGAGTGAAGATAGAAGCAACTGGTCCTTTGGTGTTTCTTGTAATTTCTTTGGCAGCTTCAACTCCACCAGATGCAAGCGCATCTTCGATCTTAGTCAAAAGCTTCTTAGTATTTGTTGTTGCAAGATTCAAGGTGATGATTCTTTCCAATGCAATGGCAAGACCCAAAATCAAACAAAGCAATACCGGAGTCATGTAGATCGGATCACCTTCGATAAACTTCTCCTTAAGAATTTGGTGAAAGCTTTTCTCCTCAGCGACGATTTCGTCGTCGACAACTGTGGGCGATGAAGTTTCTACTGCTGGCGTTGCTTCAGTGGCAGCAGCAGAGTCTGCGGGAGCATCTTGTGCGTTAGCGAAAACAGGAACAAACATGATACCTGCAAGCATGAACAAAGCGATTAACTTTCTCATAATGTGTTTTTTAAATAGACTTTTGATAAAGGTTAAATGGTTTCCAGATTAAATCGAGGCTTTAAAGTTATGATTTTTTAATTTCAAAAAACAAGGGCTTCTTTTTACTTTTTTGAAAGAATCCTCAGTTTAAAGTGAATTAAAGGCAATTTTTACACGAATGGAATAAATTCTAATTTCTCCATCCAAGCAAAAACCCTCATCAATCATTTTTTGAAACCTAGATAATTTTTAAACCTATTGAATTTCAATTAGAAATAAAAATTAAAAAAAATTAAGACTTGTATTAAGATGTTTTTTCCTAGTCTGAGCGAGAAAATCGATCTTCATTTTTCGGATTTTCCTTCTCAAAACCCCTCGGAAACAAGCCTCCAGCAAAATGAAAAACTCAATCAAACCCTTTTTACCAAAAAAAATGTCTCGTCCCAAATCCACTTCATAAAAAAAGCCAACCTTATTTCTAAAGTTGGCTTCTCTTGCAGAGAGGAAGGGATTCGAACCCTCGATACCCTTTTGGAGTATACACACTTTCCAGGCGTGCTCCTTCAACCACTCGGACACCTCTCTGTTTGGTTGATCGATCCCTTTTCTGAATCGGAGTGCAAAGAAAATTATTATTCCCTCCGATTCCAAATCACATCCTGAAATTTCGGAATTATCAAGCAGTGATCTCTCCTGAAATGGACTGTGTGAGCTTCAGACAGATTTCTTCCCGTGTAAAATTTTGCCCCAAAAGAAACATCAGCTTTGTTACTGCTGCTTCTGTGGTCATATCTGCACCACTTACCACTCCTACAGCCAATAGTTCCTTACTGGTCTCATACCTTCCTTGAATTACCCGGCCGCCGTTGCATTGGGACACATTCAGGATTATCAGTCCCTTTTTAATTGCCTTTTCCAAAGATTTCATAAACCAATCCTCTGAGGGACTATTTCCTGATCCATAGGTCTCTAATACAACACCGCGTAGTCCCTCGATAGCAAAGCAAGCGTCCATGATTTTGTCAGTTATACCAGGGAAAAGCTTTAAAATCATCACCCTATTATCCAGACTGTTTAGATTAATCAGCTTACGATTAGGCTCATAGGGACGGATAGCGTTGGTATTATAATCAATTACAATACCTGCCTCAGCCAAAATCGGGTAATTCTCGGACTCAAATGCATCAAAATGGATGCTTTGAACTTTCTTTGATCTATTTCCCCGCAACAGCATGTGGTTGAAAAAAATGCAAACTTCAGGAACGATTGGCCTTCCGTTGATTTTTGCAGTGGCAATTTCCAAGGAAGTCATCAGATTTTCCCTGGCATCCGACCGCATTGCAGATATGGGCAACTGGGCACCGGTAAAAATCACCGGCTTATTCAGTCCATTGAGCATATAACTAAGCATGGAAGCAGAATACGCCATCGTATCAGTACCGTGAAGCACGACAAAACCATCGTAGCTGTCATAGTTTTCATAGATGATATAAGCCATATCCTTCCAGTGACGCATGGTCACATTAGAAGAGTCAATGGGTTCTGGAAATGAAATCACTGTAATAGCGATATTCATATTGGACAGAATTGGAATTTTTTCCAGAATCTGCCCGAAATTGAAAGGAACCAACGCACCGGAATCATCATAAGCCATACCCAAAGTACCCCCAGTGTAAATAATCAGCACTGAGGTGGATTTGCTGGTTTTGAGGCCTGTGTTTAATCTTACAATTTTATAATTCATCTGCTGATCTCCTTAAATAAATTGAGTGCATTGGCAGAAGTGATCTCTGCAACTTTTTCCAGTGAAGTTTCCTTCAAATCCCCGACTCGTTTAGCAATCTCCGGCAAATAAGCCGGTGTATTTCGTTTGCCTCTATGAGGAATAGGAGCTAAGTAAGGCGCGTCGGTTTCAAGAACCAAATTTTCCAAATCAACATAAGGGATCACCTGGTCCAAACCGCCATTTTTATAAGTCACTACTCCTCCTATTCCCAACAAAAAACCCATTTGGGTGATTCTATTAGCCTGATCGAGTGAACCGGTGAAGCAATGAAAAATCCCTCTTAGCTTTCCATCATGGGCTTTTTCGATCAATTCGATGGTCTGATCGATTGATTCACGGCAATGCAGCACAATAGGGAGTTCTTTTTCCTTTGCCCATCCAACTTGAATTTGCAAAGCTTCTTTCTGAATCTCAAAAGTGGATTTGTCCCAGTAGAGATCTGTACCGATTTCTCCCACAGCAGCAAATTCTCTTTTATTGAGCCACTCTTCCATTACCTGAAGCTGTTGTTCAAAATCATCCTTGACATCACAAGGGTGCAATCCCATCATCGGTACACAAAGGCTGCCGTATCTGCTTTCGCAGTCGAGCATTCTGTCGATCGTTTCTACATCTACATTGGGCATGTAGATTCTTGATACTCCAGCTGCTTTGATTTCATCTATCACTTGATCCCGATCTGAATCAAACTTGGTAGAATAAATATGAGCATGGGTATCAATCAGATTCATGGGTATTTTCTCGTTTTCCATTCGGTTTGGACAGGCCAAAAGTAATAAAGAATAGTCAGGGAAAGGGCCAAAATCTGGTAAAAATCGAAGATAACTAGTGTATAGGCCCTCAGCTTCTGATTAGTGTAGGATGCTATTTTATGTAAAAAAAGACTTTGAAAAAAAACCTTTACGCCCCAAAGTCCCAGCCCAACGGAAGGAATCAGGAAGAGTAAAACCACGATTAACGGATAAAAAAGAAATTGAAAACCCAAGAGAAATTTCCATCCTATAGATAAAGACATCACACCATGCATCCAGCGTTTTCGCTGGCGCAGTAGATCTCTCCAAGTAGCTTCAGCTTTGGTAGTAATCAACATCCTAGGACTGACTTGGTGAACCTGCCGAAAGCCGGACTTTCTCACCGCTCGAGAAATTTCCAAATCCTCGGTCAGTGAAAAAGGAATGGACTCAAACCCTCCACATTTAAAATAAGCCTCCTTGCTGATGACCATATTATTTCCCAATCCAGTAGTGGACAAACCCAAATCAGTCACCACCTTTACGATCCCCAAGGTATTCCACCAATCCATCTCTTGCATCCCTTCAAAAAGGTTCCCGCTCCTCACTTGGGTAATCCCAATCACCAACCCTACCCCTTGGTCAACACAGGAAATTCCTTCCCTAATCCAAGTCGAGGGAACCTCACAATCGGCATCTGTAAAGAAAAAAAACTCCCCCTGAGTCTCTCTGGCCAAAATTGAAAGTGCATTGGCTTTTCCGTTCGGATGAAAAAGTCCAGTTTGGGAGGGCAAAACGGTTATGATTTTTCGGTTTTTAGAATGGGCAGCCCAAGTAGAAAGAAGCTCTGGCGTCCTGTCCTCGCTCTGATCATCGGCAATCAAAATCTGCAGTTTTTCGGAGGGATAATCCAGTCGCTCCAAGCTTTTCAATAACCTTGGCAAATCTTTTTCTTCATTCCGGACAGCTATCAGGATAGAAACACTGGGTAAGAGTCCCTCTGATTCCTTACTATGATCTTTCCAGTTTTTCTTTGCCAAAAACAACAGCAGCATGTATTGTGCTGCAAGGAGGAAAGGAAGAAAAAGTAAAATCCAACTACTCATAGAATCCCGGTTTTAAAACCTTCCCCCTCCAAAAAATCAAGGTATCCGGGGAGAATCTTCTGAAGATGTCCATCGGTTTTTTGCTGATCGTGAAAGACGATGATACTGGTCTCGGAGGTCATTCTTTTGGAGTCTTTGAGCACCACTTGAGGAGAAACAGACCGATCATAATCTCCTGTCAATATCGTCCACATCACTATTTGTTTTTCCTTTAGTAGGACTCCGGCTTGCCAAGGACTCAGCATGCCGTAGGGAGGTCGGAACAACGAGGTACTTTTCCCCAATTTCTCCTCCAGTATTTGGTCACATGCATTGACATTGTCCAAGTACAATTGTGTAGCTGTCTTCAATCCATGCAAATGGTGGTAGGTATGGTTCCCTATCTGATGTCCAGCCTGTACCACTTCCTGTGCTAGAGAGGAGTGCTTCCTCACGTTGTCTCCGACCATAAAAAAAGTCGCCTGCTGATTTCTTTTGGCCAATTCACTCAATACGAAATCGGTAATCCCCGGCACGGGACCATCATCAAATGTCAAATAGACCTGCTTATTTTCACCGATTCCCTCCCATTTCCTTTGAGGGAAAAAACGCTGAATCCAACCTGGAACCCGATGCGGCTTCATCTGTCAGTCAAACCTTAGACTTAGTAAGGTCAAATCATCCCTCAGTGGGATACTTTTAGAAAACTCCCCCATTAGGTTCATAAATTCCTGATGAAAATCTTCAGGATTTATATTTGAGTGATCATCGACAAAGGCCCTAAACCGATCTTCACCAAACTCCTCTTCTTCTGGATTCATGGACTCTGTTAGTCCATCTGTGTAAAGATGAATGGTGAAGTTTTGCAGATTTTCTCTTTTCCCGATTTCTAAAAAGGGTAACTCCTCGAAAGCACCCAAAATAGTCGTTCCGGCTTCCAATAACTCAGACTGACCTTGATCCTCTCTACACAAAATGGGAGGATTGTGTCCCGCATTGACAAAGCGAAGTTGGCGTGACAAAAAATCAAATTCACCAAGGAAGAAGGTAATAAACCGTTCCCCTTTTGTATTATCAAAAAGCGTGTAATTCAGCTGCCTCACCATCGTCTCAAAATCTGCGTTGCTGCGGAGTAGCGTTCTCAAAGCTGCCTGAAAGTTGGACATCAACAGTGCAGCGGCAATTCCCTTTCCTGATACGTCCGCAATGCAGAAATAGACTTTTTCCTTTGTCTTTTGAATCAAATCGTAGTAGTCACCTCCTACCATGCTGTGCGGCACATAGGTCACTTTAGCCTTAAGCCGATCCGAATCAGGTAATGAAGCAGGGAAAAGCATGTGCTGAACCTGAGAGGCAATTTCTACCTCGCGCTTAAGGACCTCCTGCTCAAGCTGCCTTCTGGCAAAACGCTTGTTTTCCAAAGCCACCACAAGAATGTTGGCCAAAGCTTGAGTAAAATCAAGGTCAAGTTCAACTTGCATGGACTTCCTTTTAAGAAAAAGGATTGCAAGCATTTGATCTTTATGGTAGACTGGCAGGTAAGTCTCTAATTCTTCGAAGGAATATCCTTCATTGAGTTGAATCGACAACTTGCCCGAATCTTTGTCATCCACCACCCAAGATGCTGGCAAAACAACGGGCGTCTTGGCTTTCACACCATGGGAAATTCTCCTTTCGTAATTTCCATCTTTGGACACATACAAAATGAGCGCTTTGATTTCCAAATGGACCAAACAGGTGAACTTGAAAATATTGACCAAAACTGTCTCAGGCTGATTCTCATTGATCGCCTGAGTAATCTCCAGCAAAGCCTTCAGCTCAAGTTCTTTTCGCTCGAATTTGTAATTGTCCTGAGTCACTTTTTATAAGGTATTGTGGGCCATGAGGCCTTTTTTAGTTGCTAGAAAAAACAGATTTTCCCCCTCTTTGAAAATATCCACCTGATCAAATCTTTCCTCATCTGGCTCTGAGAGGCATTTGATCATTCCCTTTTTATACAATGAAGTCAAGGTCTCCAAAAGGAGCAAATCTTCCCAGCCGAGGGAATCTTTCAAGTATGCATATCCCTGAACGAAGTATAATTCGTCCAAAAGATCAAATTCTGAGTCACTCATAGCGGTCATTGTGAAAGCTAAATTACAGAATCTTCTTGGGTTCGCCCTTTCCACCTTACTTTTATAAGGAGTGTACCTAGTCCTACCCAAATCACAAAAAATGGATGAATCAAACTAGTCAGGATAAAATACCCGTGACTTGGCTTGAACCCCAGCGATCCTCCTACTTTGTCAAGGCTTGCCTTTTCTACAAGAATTTTAATCACCCAGATCACTCCAAAAAAAGCTAAAGCGCTTCCGTTTTGCCCAATAAGATAAATGCTTCCCAGCCATATCAGCTGCGCCAAAAATGCAATAATGGCAGAAAAAGCATGTGAAAAAGAACGATGTGCTTTCCATTTTCCTGCCCATCGAATCCGCTGCTTGACGAGTGCCCTCCAATTCGCCTGAGGATTGGTGGTCACTAAAACTTCCCTCAAAGGAAGATAAACACAGCTTTCTGGCCCAAACCGACCTACGACTTTTTTCAATAAAAATTCATCATCACCCGAAAGCCACTTCTCATTTCCGGAGTATCCGTTTACCTCTTCAAACGCTTTTTTTCTAAAAGCTAAATTTGCCCCACTACACATCAACGGCTGCTTACGCGAAAAGGAAACTTGAGTCAAAAGCAGGATGCTAAACCACTCGATCTGCTGGAATTTTTCAAAAAATCCGGTTCCTTTAGCTTCTGAAACTACTGGCCCAGCGACCAACATTACCTCTGACTGTCTAAAGGAATATGTCATCTTTTTCACCCAATGATCGGGAAATTTGCAGTCGGCATCCGAGGTAAGAATAATTTCTCCCCGAGCATGTGATATCCCAAAATCCAAAGCCGCCTTTTTCCCGGCTCCCGGACATTGCAAAACTTGGACACCTTGGATTCCTTTCACCAAATCTTCCAAAAATTCGCTCGAACCATCTTCGCTATGGTCGTCAATGAGTAGGATTTCCAAATTGGGACTAGCTATTCTTTTTAGTTCCGCTGCGAGAGTTGGAAGATTAGGCCTTTCGTTTCTGAAAGGAATAATAAGTGTGACTGATTGGTAAAAATCTTCAGAAACAGGACTCTGATGTCTTTTTGGCCATTTTTTGGCTAGCCAGAGATGGACTGCCAAGTATCCCAAACACCAAAGGAGATAGAAACCAATCATCTTTTAACCTAACTTGTAGCCGTGAGTAAAGAAGAACAAAAAGCCCCGAAAGAAAAAATCATCCTTGGTATCGACCCGGGTACTACTGTGATGGGTTACGGCTTAATTTTGACCGAAGGAAAAAAGTATAAAATCCTGCAATACGGAGTCATTCATCTCAAAAAGTACGAGACCCACGAGCTGAAACTGAAAAAGATTTTTGAACGAATCAGTGGGATACTAGATGAATTTGCTCCTGATTCAGTGGCTTTGGAGGCGCCTTTCTACGGTGCCAATGTGCAGTCCATGCTCAAGCTGGGTAGAGCCCAAGGGGTAGCCATGGCAGCAGCACTTTCAAAGGAAATCCCGATCACTGAATATTCTCCCAAAAAAGTAAAGCAGTCAGTCACCGGAAATGGAAATGCCTCCAAAGAGCAAGTCGCCGCTATGCTACAAACGCTCTTAGGCATCACAGAGCTACCAAAACTATTGGATGCCACGGATGCTTTAGCGGTAGCGCTTTGTCACCACTTTCACGAGGGTAGAGTTCAGACAAGGGGAAGAAATGAAGGATGGAAGTCTTTTATAGAGGAAAATCCAGATCGTATAAAAAAGTAAAATCCCGACTTTCGCCGGGATTCCTTTAATTTCCTAGGGTATATCCAAGTGAAAGTTTGAGTACTCGGTTACTCACATCCGTATTGAAGTAATTGAGTGAGGAAAGCCCCAAATCATAGCTTGCCTGGAGGTTGAGTCCTGCTGCCACTTTTAATCCAAGACCGACCACAGCACCGAGTTCATATCCCCGGACAGGTTCAAGAGAAGTACTAGTGGTATTTCCAAGGGTATAATTTCTGGAAACCAAAACTGATGCCTGAGGTCCTGCAAAGACATTCAAAGAAGGAATCAAGCTCAGTCTGACCAAGACAGGAATATCGACGTAACCCAACTTTTCGGTAACATCCCCCACTCCAAGAGCTGTAGTAGAATATCCTTTTCCAGAATACTGAATTCCTGGCTCTACAGACACCAGGTCTGTGGCAGTTTTGACCAAATAATATCCTCCGACATGAAATCCAGTGATGGAACTGAAATCAGAATTTGAAAAATTTGCTGAATTCAAACCTGCCCTAATTCCAAATTGTGCATGTGCAGCCGCCGTAAATCCCAAAAGAAAGATTGCCAATACTATTTTTCTCATTCTAGCTTATGTTTAATTTTCTCTAAAACTAACGCAAGAATCGCTAAATACTGATTCAATCCTCCATATTTATAGCTACCATGAGTTCACTTGCAGAGGCTTTCCATCAATTTCCCTTTTTGGATGAAGATTCCAAGAATGCCTTTTTGGAGAAAATCCAGTTTCAAACCTATCAAAAAGGTGAGCTTTTGGAAGAAGCGGGTAAGCCCTGTCGCCACCTTCATTATTTGGTAGAAGGATCGGCAAGAAGCTTTTACCTGAAAGAAAATAAGGATGTGACCGTTTCATTTTCTCTCCCAAAGGAATTTGTCACTTCCATGCATTCCTTTATCACTCAAAAACCTTCCAATGAGAGCATCGAAGCATTGGAAAAAACAACTACCGGGAAAATTAGCCAAACAGATCTTTGGAGTCTCTTTGACAGCCATCCCAATGTGGAAAGGACTTATCGGATGATTTTGGAGCGGTATTTTATTGCACTAGAGGAGCAACTGATTTTTTCCAAATTCAAATCTGCCCGCGAACGTTATTTGGAGCTATTTGAGACGCGACCCAAAATCATTCAAAAAGCATCTGTGGGACAGATTGCCTCTTACTTGGACATGAGCATCGAAACGCTCAGCAGAATCCGAGGAAAAATCTGATTTTTTGACATTTCTCAAAGCATTTGTTTGAGGTAAAGGATACTTTTGAAGGAACCCCCTCTTTTCCAGCACATCTATATGAGAAAATTTGCCTTTCACTTTCTGATATCCATTGGGCTTTTCGCCTGCGGCACACAGACCACAGAAAGATCCTTTGACAGCACCCTCCTTACCAAGGCCAGCCCTGAGCAGGTCGAGCAACTGGTGGAAGATTTTATTTTGGCAGAAGATTCCAGCACCATTGAGATTCCAGAGGGATTTTATGAACTCAATACCCAATTGATTTTGGACAACAAGAGCGCTATCAGGATCAAAGGTGCAGGAATGGACAAAACGGTTCTTTCATTTAGAAACCTAAAGTCCGGTGGTGAAGGTGTAAAAATCGTGGGCAATCAAATTAGCATTGAAGATCTCTCCATCGAAGACGCACCAGGCGACGGCATCAAAGCCCAACATACCGACGGAATCACCTTCCGAAGAATCAATGTCACGTGGACCAATGGAGACAAATCCAAAAACGGCACTTATGCCATCTACCCCGTGCAATGCAAAAACGTCTTGATCGACGAATGCATCGCTTCCCACTCCAAGGACGCCGGAATCTATGTGGGCCAATCGGAAAATATCGTGGTTAAAAATTCGCTAGCCTTCGGAAATGTAGCAGGAATCGAAATCGAAAATTCCGATAATGCTGAAGTCTTTGGAAATACTGCTCGAGACAATGCAGGTGGGATTTTGGTCTTCAACCTACCCGGGCTTCCCAAATCAGACGGAAAAGGCACCAAAATCTATGACAACGACATCATCGACAACAACCATAAAAATTTTGCAGTGCCTATTGGAGAAGACCCAAATGGAAATACCGTAACGATGATTCCTCCGGGTTCAGGGATTGTATTGCTTGCTGCCAAAGAGGTCGAGATCTATAATAACCGAATTTTGAGAAACAAAACCTATGGCGTTGCTATTGCGAGCTACCAAGTAACAGGCTTCCCTGCCGAAGCCCCCAATTGGTCGCCTTACACATCTGACGTCTTTGTACATGACAACCAATATGAACGGAAATCTTTCTCCATTCCGGATTTCACACGGGAGATGGGGCAATTGGTCACTGTACATAATGCACATGGGATCCTGAAAACACAAGACATTATCTATGACGGCATTTGGGATAAGTCTATTAGTGAAACCATCGACTCCAATCCCATGAGAATCTGTATCCAAGAATCAGGAATGGAAAATCTCCGTTTCACCCGATTTTACCTGATGGATGGGGAAGAAAATATTCAATCATTCAAGGATCACGAGCTTTTTCAAAATTGTAAAGTGAACGTGCAAACCAACGTATCAGGCATCGCTTTCCTTAACTCCGCTCCTATTCAATGAAACCGACTACCTTGACTTTAAGAGATCTTTTGCTGGCTTCCTTAGTTGCTATAGCTCTTTTGGGTTCGTGTCAATCTGAAAAAGCTGAAGAGCAAACCGATCAGTCAAAATCGGGGCAGCGAGCTTTGGCACCCGAGGAAGCTACAGGACAATATCCCTATCGAAGATTATCGACTTATGGCTTTTTTGAAGGAGAGATGGCTCAGTTAGATCCTTCGGAAAAATTAATCCCCTACCAGCCTGCCTCTTCCCTTTTCACAGATTATGCGATGAAATCTCGCTTTGTCATGATCCCTGAGGGAGAAAAAGCACAGCTTGTTGAAGATGAAATCGAACTCCCCAAAGGATCTATCTTGGTAAAAAACTTTTACTATCCAGAGGATTACCGAAAACCGGAAGGCGATCGAAGAATCATCGAGACGCGTCTGATGATTCACGAGGAAAAAGGCTGGCAGTCCTATCCTTATATCTGGAATGAAGAGCAGACAGATGCCGTGTTAAAAATCGTAGGCGGAGAAACTGAGGTGAGATTCATTGATAAAAACGGCAAGGATCAAGTAATCAACTACCTGGTCCCCAACAAAAACCAATGCAAAAGCTGTCACAACAAAAACGAGGCCCTAGCCCCAATCGGAATCCAGCCCAAACACCTAAACAATGACCTAAAGTACGATTCAGGCACAGAAAATCAATTGGCCCACTGGACCAAGCTGGGCAAATTGGAAGGGTTCACAGGAAAGGATAACCATCCATCGGTGATTAACTACGAGGATCACAGTCAAGCCTTAGACGACCGGGCAATGGCCTACCTTGACATCAACTGCTCTCATTGCCATCGTGCCGAAGGACCAGCCAGTACTTCCGGTCTTTTTCTCACTTTTGACCAAAAGGATCCCATGAAGCTAGGGATCAATAAAGCCCCAGTGGCTGCTGGAAAAGGATCCGGAAAATTCAAATTTGATATTGTGCCAGGCCATGGGGAGCAGTCCATCCTTACCTATCGGATGAATTCTACCGAAGTGGGAATTGCCATGCCTGAAATTGGCAGAACCACCATTCACGCCGAAGGCGTGGAATTGATCAAAGAATGGATTAATCAGATGAAGTAAGTGTCAATCTCGAGAAAGTCGCATCTCCAGATACTTATTGGTAAATCCCAATTCTTCATACAGCCTTTTGGCTGGATTCTGAGGTTCTATATGGAGTGCAATCGAACCAGTAATTTGCCCCAAAAGTCGCTCCATCATCTTTCGTCCTATGCCTTTTCCTCTTTGATTTTTCTTCACGGCAAAGTAGACCAAGATATGTTCGGGGATATAACCTGACATCCCGGTATGATTGAGAATGACGGCTCCAATCAATTCTGCTTCTTCACAAGCTAAAATAACCAATCCACCTTGGCCATATGGATTCATGGCATAATCAAGACATTTCAGCACATCGGCCTTAGGATCTCCAAAGTCCTCTAATTGCTCCACCAAAAAATCAGCGATTTGATCCTTTTGAATATCTGACAAAGGAAAAAGAGGTGTGAACGTTTGAAATTCCATTCACGAATAAACGAAAAAAGACAGGCTTTCACCTGTCTTTTTCAATTGGAAATAATTGGAAATTATACGTTTTCGCTGCTTACCACAGCAGAGAAATATTCTCTGTTCATACGAGCGATGTTTGTAATGGAAATGCCTTTTGGACATTCAGCCTCACAAGCACCGGTATTGGTACAAGCTCCGAAACCTTCAGCATCCATCTGGGCAACCATCTTTTCAGCTCTGGTTTTTCGTTCAACCTGACCCTGTGGAAGGAGCGCAAGCTGAGAGATTTTAGCAGAGGTGAACAACATCGCAGAAGCATTTTTACAAGCCGCCACACAAGCACCACAACCGATACACTGAGCCGCATCCATCGCCAAATCAGCAATGGTTTTTGGAATCGGAATCTCGTTGGCATCAGGTACACCACCCGTATTGACTGACACATAACCACCTGCTTGGATGATTCTGTCAAAGGCAGATCGGTTTACCACCAAGTCCTTCACCACAGGGAAAGCCTTTGCTCTCCATGGTTCAATAGTGATAGTCTCTCCATCATTGAACGAACGCATGTGCAGCTGACAAGTAGTTGTCTGTAGCGGTCCGTGTGGCTTACCATTAATATAGAGTGAGCACATCCCGCAGATACCTTCGCGGCAATCGTGATCAAAGTGAACAGGATCTTCTCCTTTTTCAGTCAATTGGTCGTTCAACACGTCCAGCATCTCAAGGAAGGACATGTCTTTGGAGACGTGATCCACCGGATAGGTAGCAAAGCCACCTTTGTCAGATGCGTTTTTCTGTCTCCAGATTTTTAAAGTCAATTTCATATATAAGTATGAATTATTGTCTACAGATTATTTATAAGAACGCTGGGTCAACTTCACATTTTCAAAGACCAACTCCTCTTTGTGGAGTTCTTCCTCCTGACTTTCACCTACATATTTCCATGCGGCTACATAAGCGAAGTTTTCATCATCACGAAGCGCCTCACCATCCGGAGTTTGGTACTCCTCACGGAAGTGACCACCACAGGATTCGTTTCTGTTAAGCGCATCGTCCACCATCAACTCACCCAATTCCAGGAAGTCAGCAACTCGGTGTGCTTTTTCCAAGGTTTGGTTCAATTCTTCATTCGTACCCAATACTTTCACATTGGACCAGAATTCCTTCTTAAGTGCCTGGATTTCGGCTTTCGCCCACTTCAAGCCCTCTTCTGTTCTTGCCATACCGCACTTATCCCACATGATCTTTCCAAGTCTTTTGTGGAAGTAATCCACGGTCTTATTACCGTTGATCGATAAGATCGTATTGATGCGATTTTGTACTTCTCCTTTTGCCTTGGCAAATTCAGGATGAGTTTCGTCCACTTTCTTTGGTGGAATCTGCGCCAAATAATCACCGATAGTATAAGGAATCACGAAATAACCATCTGCCAGACCTTGCATGAGCGCAGAAGCTCCCAATCGGTTCGCTCCGTGGTCGGAGAAGTTTGCTTCTCCCAATGCGTAAAGACCTGGTACGGTTGTCATCAAATTGTAATCTACCCAAAGGCCACCCATCGTGTAGTGAACTGCAGGATAGATCATCATCGGTACTTCATAAGGATCCTCTCCGGTGATCTGCTTGTACATATCGAAAAGGTTACCGTATTTCTGCTCGATGATTTTTCTAGTATCACGCTTAATCGCATCACGGAAGTCCAAGAATACCGCTTCACCGGTTTCGTTCACACCACGTCCTTCATCACATACATACTTCGCGTTACGGGAAGCCACGTCTCTTGGGACAAGGTTACCGAAGGAAGGATACTTTCTTTCCAAGAAGTAATCCCTATCCTCTTCTTTGATGTCATTAGCCTTGATTTGGCCTTTTCTGAGTTTTTCAGCGATTTCCTGAGTGGCAGGCACCCATACACGACCATCATTTCTCAAAGATTCAGACATCAAGGTCAACTTAGACTGATGATCACCTGAAACCGGAATACAGGTCGGGTGAATCTGAGTAAAGCAAGGGTTCGCAAAGTAAGCACCGCGCTTGTGAGCTCTCCAAGCCGCTGTCACATTGGAACCCATTGCATTGGTTGATAGGAAGAATACGTTACCATAACCACCTGTGCAAAGCAGAACTGCATGAGCCGCATGTGTTTCTACCGCACCAGTGATCAAGTTACGGGTTACAATACCTCTTGCATGGCCGTCGATTACGACGACATCCATCATTTCAGTACGTGGATAAAGTTTCACTTTACCGTTGGCTACCTGACGGCTAAGGGCGGAGTAAGCACCCAAAAGCAGCTGCTGTCCGGTTTGGCCACGAGCATAGAAAGTTCGGGACACCTGCGCACCACCGAAAGAACGGTTGGCTAGCAATCCTCCATACTCACGAGCGAAAGGAACGCCTTGTGCCACACACTGATCAATAATTTTTACCGATACTTCTGCAAGACGGTACACGTTTGCCTCACGGGCACGGTAGTCACCACCTTTAATGGTATCGTAGAAAAGTCTGAAGATAGAGTCACCGTCGTTTTGGTAGTTTTTGGCAGCATTGATTCCGCCTTGAGCAGCAATAGAGTGCGCTCGACGGGGGCTGTCCTGGAAACAAAAGGCCTTGACATTGTAACCCAACTCCGCTAAAGAGGCAGCAGCAGAAGCACCTGCCAAGCCTGTACCCACTACGATGACATCGTATTTTCTTTTGTTTGCCGGATTGACCAGCTTGCTGTTAAACTTGTGCTTAGTCCATTTTTCTGCCAAAGGACCAGCAGGTATTTTGGAATCTAGTATCATACGGGACTATTAATTAGCTGGTGAAATAGATATAAAGTGGCATGGACGCAAATAGCGCAGGCACCACGATGCAATACACTTGGCCGATGGCCTTGATTGCCGGAGAATATTTTTTATGATTCAATCCCAAGGTCTGAAATGCCGAGGCAAAACCATGTGAAAGGTGGAAACCCAGGAAGGCCATTGCTATGACATACCCTGCCACTAATAACTCATTTTGGAACGCGAAAGAAACGATTTCGAAAAGGTTCTTGTAGGTCTCTCCATCATACTCCACAGTAGGCACGTCACCCCAATGCATTTGGTACCAAAAGCCCTGAAGGTGAACCACCAAAAAGATCAAAATGATTGTACCCAACACTCCCATGTTTCTTGAAGACCAAGCACTGTTAGTGGATGCCTTAGATTCTGCATAACCCACCGGTCTTGCTGCTTTGTTATGCTGAGCCAAAAGGATGGAGTAAATGATATGACCAATTACAGAGATATAGGTCAGATAAGAGAGGATTTTTACAGCCGGATTGGTAGTCATGAATTTGGCGTAGATGTTAAACGCCTCACCACCATCTCCTTTAAACAGAAGTAAATTTCCTGACACGTGCCCTGTCAAAAACAGGATGAGAAAAAGACCGGTCAATGCCATGATCAATTTTCTACCGAGGGTGCTTTTCAAGGTTTTTGTAACCCAACTCATACAAATGTTTCGATTAGTTTAGAACGAAATTCTTTTGCTGTTAACGCCGCCAAATTTACATGCCGAAGGAGTAGTATCCAATGCAAACGAATTCAGTGCGCTTATTTTAAAAGGTTCTAAATAATTTTCAGATGATCGATTTTGATTTCTTTTTCAACTCCTTCCCAACAGTCTGTTTATTTTTATTGTTTGAATTTTGAGTGTTTTTCTCCCTACTTCCGTTTATTTCGTATAGGAAGAAAAATCCAACAGGAATACTACAATTTTAACCTCAGACTAGCCTCCTTAAAAAGACCTAGTTGCCAATATTTACAGACATGAAGCTTAAAATCTACCTTGGACTTTTTTTCATTGCTCTCTTTACGGGGATTTCCTCTGCTTGGGCTACGCACATTCGAGCCGGTGAGATTATCGCTGAGCGTATTTCGGTACAAGCACTCACTTATCGAATCACAGTAGTCGGATACACAGACACAAGATCAAGTGTGGTGTTTGGGCCAGGCCGTATCAATTTCGGTGATGGCCGCGAGGAACAACTCAACACCCAAAGTGATTTTTCTGTAGTTGAAGATTTAGGAAATCAGATCGAAAAAAACACGTTTGTCATCACTCACACCTTTCAAGGTCCGGGAAAATACAAAATCCGATTCATCGAATTCAACCGAAATGACCTGACCCTAAACATGGACAATTCGGTGGATACACCTTTTTATGTAGAGACTGAAATTAACATCGATCCCTTTTTTGGCGTCAACAACTCACCTGTATTGACTATCCCTCCGGTAGATAATGGCGCGGTCAATGTCCGGTACATTCATAATCCGGGAGCCTACGATCCCGACGGAGACAGTCTCTCCTATATCATGGACGTTCCCAAGCAGGCATTTGAAAGAGAGGTAAACAATTACAGAAGCCCTGCCTCTGCAGAATTCAGCCCACGTCAACAAGACGGCACTGTTCCGGCTTTTTTGAGAATCGACCCGATTTTTGGAGACTTAATATGGGATGCGCCAGGCACCGCTGGTCAATATAACGTAGCCTTCCGGATCATCGAATGGCGAAAAATAGACGGCAAATTTGAACAAATCGGCTATGTGGTTCGGGACATGCAGATTATTATCGAAAACTCCAATAATCGTAGACCTACGCTTATTTTACCCCCGGACCTCTGCGTAGAAGCGGGAACTTTAATTGAAGAAATCATTCAAGGTCAGGATCCTGATGGGGACCCAATCAAAATCGAAATCTTTGGTGAACCTATCCAAATCAATGCCTCTCCGGCCAATTATGCTCCCAAAAACGTCTTCCAGCCTCAACCGGGAATTGTCAATTTCTCTTGGCAGACGGTATGCAATCATGTCCGTGAGAGAGAATATGAAGTGCGGGTCAGAATCAGTGACCAACCTCGGTCTGGACCTAGTTTGGTAGATATACAAACCTGGAGAATCAAAGTGGTCGGACCTCCACCGGTGTGGGATGAGCTAGTTCAACAGCCAGGAAGGACTGTCGAATTGAAATGGGATCCTTATACCTGCGCCAATTCGGCCGCCGAGATGCAGGTTTGGAGAAGAATAAATTCTGACCCTTATGTGCCCGACTCTTGTGAAACAGGTATCCGAGATGGCTACGAATTAGTGGGAATTACTGACATGGCAACCTTCTCATTTACTGATATTAACGGTGGGGAAGGATTGGCTCCCGGCAATACCTATTGCTACAGATTAGTAGCCGCTTATCCTGAGCCACGCGCAGGGTTGAGCATCGTTTCCGAAGAAATATGCATCACCATTGATGTGGATGTGCCTATTATTACCAATGTCAGCATTGAGGCCACGGACGCTCAAGCAGGAGAAATATTTGTCAAATGGACTCCACCTTACGACATTGATAAGACCCAATTCCCAGGACCATATGCCTATGAACTTTTGAGAAGCACAGGATTTACAGGTACCCAAAACAGAACTTCCTTAGGAATCATGTCAGATACCTTGTTCACAGACAAAAATCTCAATACAGAGAACCTAGTCTACAATTACAAAGTCATCCTTCTCGATAACAATACAAAAATTGACACTTCCTCCTCTGCCTCATCCGTCAGACTGGAACCTACGATCATCAACGAAGCCATCGAACTGAAGTGGACGTTCAATGTGCCTTGGAACAATCAAGTAGCCCAATACAAGCATGAGGTTTACCGAAATCGTACAGATTCAGAAGCTGCTGATGAAGATACTTTTGTAAAAATCGCAGAAGTAGATGTCACTCAAAATGGCTTCACTTACTTGGATGATGGAAGTTTTAACGGAGTCAAGCTGAAAAAAGAAATAGAATACTGCTACTACGTGATCACCAAAGGCTCCTATAACGTGGCAGGTTTGGTATACCCATTGGAAAACAAATCCCAAATCGTCTGTGCTAAGCCTGACGACAATCGACTCCCTTGTCCTCCTGTCTTGACATTCGAAGGACCTGAATGTGCGGCTTATGTAGCAGAACAACCCTGCAACAGCAACTCCTATGAGCACGAACTCAGTTGGGTTCCTAATTTCACAGGAACTTGCGATGATCAATTGAGTGGGTATAAACTTTACTTTACCTCTGAGGGAGAAGAGAGTGAATTTACTTTGGTTGGTCAGTATTCTGCCATTCAACTCAATGCAACATTAACCAATCTTCCTACCTACAGAGGATGTTACTACATCACTGCGGTAGATCGTTCAGGAAATGAAAGTCAACCAAGCAATGTGGTTTGCGTTGAAAATTGCCCTGTGTACAATCTGCCAAACGCCTTCACTCCAAACAACGATGGAGCTAATGACACCTTCATGGCTTTCGACAATCCATTTGACATGTGTGCGAGATTTGTGACCGGTGTAGAAATATTCATCGTCAACCGTTGGGGAGCGGAAGTCTACCGATACAATAGCCTGAACTCCACCGAAAATGACATCTACATCCGTTGGAATGGTCGAGACCAAAATGGAAATGAGCTTCCTGCGGGTACTTACTTTTATTCGGGAACGGTGTTTTTCGATGTATTGGATCCTGCGCAGCAGCGTCGTAACCTCAAAGGCACCATTCAACTCCTTCGATGAAGGAAGTAAAGTCAATAATCCTCTTCGACGGAGTCTGTACACTCTGCAATGCTTCCATTGATTTTGTAATGAAACGGGATCCAAAAAACCGTTTTCTGGTGGGAGCATTGCAAGAGTCTGTTTCAAAAAAAGTGCTTTCTGATTTTCAGGTAGATCCTGCCTACTTAGACTCTTTGGTCTTGGTGGAAAAAGGGAAAATTTACTTTAGAAGTACGGCGGCCTTGAGAATAGCCAAGGGACTAGGCGGACTTTGGTCACTTTTTTACATTTTCATCATACTTCCGACATTTCTCAGAGACCCTGTATATGATTGGATTGGCAAAAACAGATATCGCTGGTTTGGTAAGAAAAGCACCTGCAGAATGCCTACTGCGGAAGAAAGGAAGAAATTCCTGAGCGAGGAGAATTTTCCCTTTTAGAAATACTGGATAATCATCCAATAAATTGGCATTCCCAGCGTGATATTGAAAGGAAAAGTAACTGCCAAAGCCATAGGAACATATAAGCCTTCATCTGCCTCCGGGTTTGCAAGTTTCATTGCTGCAGGTACCGCGATGTAGGAAGCTGAAGCAGCCAAAATGGAGAAAATCAGCCGGTCACCGGCCTCCGGCGCAATCCAGTGACTTAAAAAAGCAACAGTGCACCCGTTAATCAATGGCACCAAGATGGCAAAAAGGGAAGAGAAATAGCCCGTCTTGAAAAAAGCTTTGAGTTTCTTTCCGCTATTGATTCCCATGTCCAAAAGGAAGACTGCTAGAAACCCTTTGAAAATATCTGTGATAAAAGGCTTGATCCCCTCAGCCTGCTTTTCATCGGCTATCAATCCGATAAACAAACTACCCAAAATCAGTAAAACAGAACCATTCGTAAAAGCATGGGTAATTATTCCTTTGATACCGCCTTCTGATTTGGAATCAGAATACTTTCTGAGCAAAATCACCCCTGAAATAATTGCCGGGGCTTCCATCAAAGCCATAACAGCAACCATGTGTCCCCCAAAATGAGCGCCTTGGATATCCAAGAAAGAAACGGCTGCAACAAAAGTCACTGCTGAAATAGAACCATAAGCTGCTGAAATCGCCGCAGCGTTGGGCACTCCCAATCTCTTTTTTAGGATAAAAAAAGTGTAAAATGGAATCAGCGCTGAAAGTACCACACCAAATACCAAAGCCCAGATGATTCCGGTATTGAATTCACTGTGTGAAAGTTCCTGACCTCCTTTAAACCCAATCGACAGCATCAGATACAGCGCTATAAACTTTGCACTCGTACCTGGTATCTCTAAGTCGCTTTTCAACTTGACCGCCAGTACACCCAAGACAAAAAAGAGTAAACTCGGATTCGTCAGGTTATTGATAAGTATTTGAAAATCCATAATGCAAATATCTTTCGCATAAAAACCGAAAAAAAGGAAAACATAATTTTTTTTTATTCGTTAGGGTTTTAAAATTAATTTTACTTATGAATCTTACCATACAACAGCTCAAAGCATTCAAGGCCGTCGCCAAGTATCAAAGTATAACCAAGGCGGCAGAAGCCATGAATATGACTCAGCCAGCGGTATCTATTCAGTTGAAAAATCTTCAGGAGCATTTTGAAGTACCGTTAACTGAAATCATCGGTAAAAAGATTCATATCACCGAGTTTGGTCAGGAACTAGCAGATACCGCTGATCGGATCTTTGAAGAACTAGGCAAAATCGAGGAAAAAATGCTCGAATTGAAGGGTCTTTTAGGCGGCAAAATCAGAATCTCTGCAGTTTCTACCGGCAAGTACATCATTCCGTACCTGATGGCCGATTTTATGAAAATTAATCCTCATGTAGAAATCAGTCTTGAGGTATCCAACAGATATAATGTCCTTGCACACTTACAGGAAAACTCCACAGATCTTGCCCTTGTTTCACTTTGGCCGGATGAACTCGACTTGGAAAGTATCCAACTGGCAGAAAATAAGTGGTACCTGACTTGCTCACCGGAAAAAAGGAGACTTTACGAGGAATACATCAGCCAAGATGCCTGGCACAAAATCCCCTTTATTCTTCGAGAAAAAGGATCAGGTACCCGTACCATGATGGAAAAATTCTTCACAGAGCGAGAAATTCACGTAGAAAGCAAACTCGAACTAGCTACCAATGAAGCGGTAAAGCAGGCAGTCATGGCGGGATTAGGAGCATCAATTCTTTCCAGTTTTTCAATGGCCCAAGAAATCAAAGACAAACGAGTGGCAATTTTGGAGTATCCTGGTCTTCCACTAAAAGCTGATTGGAAGCTGATTTGGCTCAAACAGAAAAAGCATTCTCCTGCTGTAAAGGCATTCATTAGATGGCTCTCCGAAAACCGAGAAAAAATCTTGGCATACCACTTCCCTACCCTACAGAAAATGTAAAGTGAAAATCTAGAAAAACAAAAAGGCCTATATTTGCGCCCTGCCGGATGACGGTGAGGCGCAAATTTGTTTTCAGACAAATTGTACTGTCTGAATTCTATAGGAGTCACAAACTAGGTGCATAAAATTAATTATAGAATGAAAGCATTTGTTTTTCCGGGCCAAGGTGCCCAATTCCCTGGAATGGGAAAATCCTTGTACGAAGAAAATCCTGACGCAAAGGCTCTATTTGAGCAAGCCAATGAAACCCTTGGATTCCGAATCACGGACATCATGTTTGAGGGTACTGAGGAAGAACTAAAGCAGACCAAAGTAACTCAACCGGCCATTTTTCTTCATTCAGTGGTCTTGGCAAAAACCACCCCTGACTTCGCTCCAGACATGGTAGCAGGCCATTCTTTGGGTGAATTTTCTGCTTTGGTAGCCAATGGCACATTGGCATTTGAAGATGGGTTGAAATTAGTCTACCAAAGAGCGATGGCCATGCAGGAAGCTTGCGAAATCAATCCTTCCACCATGGCTGCTATCCTTGGGTTGGCGGATGAAAAAGTAGAAGAAATCTGTGCTGAAATCTCCGACGAAATCGTCGTGGCTGCCAATTACAATTGTCCGGGACAGTTAGTGATCTCTGGATCCAACAAAGGCATTGAGATCGCCTGCGAAAAAATGAAAGCTGCGGGCGCCAAAAGAGCACTTCCACTTCCCGTAGGTGGAGCTTTTCACTCACCACTTATGGAGCCTGCCCGTGAAAAACTCCAAAAGGCAATCGAATCCACCCAATTCAACACGCCCATCTGCCCCGTGTACCAAAACGTGAGCACTACAGCAGTATCTGATGTGGAAGAAATCAAAAAGAACCTGATCGCCCAGTTGACCGCCCCTGTAAAATGGACTCAGTCAGTTCAAAACATGGTGAAAGATGGCGCTACCCAATTCGTAGAGTGCGGACCTGGAAAAGTCCTTCAAGGCTTAGTCAAGAAAATCCATCCGGAAGCCGAAGTATCTGGACTATAATAGTAGAAATCCCGCCTTTTTAGCGGGATTTTTCATTTCAACTATTCGGAGGATAAAGATTCACCTCACTTCTATCCTTACATTCCATCAACATTTGAGCGGAAGTTTTACCTGAAATCGGATGTTTTCTTTCTGGGAAAAGTTCCATTAAGGGAACTAAGACAAATCTTCGCTCAGCAATAAAGGGATGAGGCACTTTAAGATTTTCTGTGTCAATAATTTCTTCACCATAAAAAAGAATATCAATATCCATCGTGCGGTCTCCCCAAGGCTCTTCACGCGTCCGACCAAGCTCAGCTTCTATTCTTTGAATAATCTCCAAAACTTGCAAAGCAGGCCGAGAAGTATAAATCACAGCCAATTGATTGAGAAATTTCCCTTTGGCCACACCTCCCCAAGCTTCGGTTTCGTACACAAAGGATACTCGAATCAATTCAAAATACTGACCAAGAGACGCAATTGCCTGGGAAAGCAACTTTTCCCGATCTCCCTTGTTACCCCCTAAACATAGTACAACCTCAGTTTGCATCGCTTATCACTTGAGCCTTTGTAAAGCTCTTTCAAAATAGATTAATTTCGTCCGTATAAATTCTAACATCTATGAAGTTTCTTGGAAATGTGTTGGCCGTGATTGTCGGCTTGTTCATTTTTAGCATCGTCAGCTTCCTGATTTTCTTCGGGATCATCGGCATGATTGCCGCCTCTTCTGAAAAGGAGGTCACTTTGGAAGAAAACACCATTCTTCACCTCAACCTCAATGGACGCATCCTTGTGGAGAGAACCTCTGAAGATGATTTGGCATTTGGCTCATTCTTAGACCCCTTTGGCGGTGACATGAATGCCGGTTTGGTCAACTTGAAAAAGGCAATCGCCGAGGCTAAAACAAACGAAAGCATCAAAGGCATCTACCTCAATACGGGGCTGATCATGGCCGGTCAAGCAGGTTTATTGGAATTGAGAGAAGCATTGATCGACTTCAAAGAGTCAGGAAAATTCATCGTGGCTTATGATGAAGCTTATTCTGAAGGTGGCTATTTCCTCGCCTCAGTAGCCGATGAAATTTACCTTAATCCACTTGGAGGCATTGATTTCAACGGATTCTCTTCTGAGGGTATTTTCCTGAAAGGCTTCTTCGAAAAAGTAGGAATCAAACCGGAAGTCTTCCGTGTCGGTGAGTTTAAAAGTGCAGTAGAGCCGTTTATTTTGGACAAAATGAGTCCAGAAAACCGACTCCAAACCCAATATTTCCTCGATGACATCAACAATCACGCAGTAAAATTGATTGCTGAATCCAGAGGAATGGCCTTTGACAGCTTGATGAAAATCAACAGCCAAATGCTTGTGAGAAAGCCAAAAGATGCGGTTACCTATGGCTTGGCGACAGAATTAAAATATGAAGATGAGGTTCACTCTATCCTCAAAGAAAAGCTTGGCTTGACCGAAGACGATCAGATCTCCACGATTAATGCGACGGATCTAGGATCCATGGCCAAAAGCAAAAACATCACCTCCAAAAACCGTATTGCAGTCATTCTCGCTGAAGGTGACATTGTAGACGGTGACGTAGAAGGAGCCATCAGCTCTGAAAAATTTGCGAAAGAAATCCGCAAAGCCAGAAAAGACGATGATATCAAAGCCATCGTTTTGAGAGTCAATTCTCCGGGAGGCTCTATCCTTGCGTCGGAAGTGATCTGGAGAGAAATGTCTGAGGCGAAAAAGGCGAAACCAGTCATTGTATCCATGGGCGAAGTGGCAGCATCAGGCGGCTACTACATCTCAGCACCTGCCGATACCATCGTAGCTCAGCCAAACACCATCACCGGCTCTATCGGGATCTTCGGATTGATGTTTAATGTTCAGGAATTGATCAATGACAAACTTGGGGTGACCACCGATGTGGTCTCTACCGGTGAGCTGTCTGACTTTATGAATATGGCCCGCCCTCTCACAGAGGTGGAGCGAACCATCATCCAATCCGGTGTAGAAGACGGCTACGAGACCTTCATCACCCGAGTGGCAGAAGGTCGTGGCATGCATCCTGATTCGGTGAAAAAGGTAGCCTCAGGCCGAGTATGGACAGGAACTCAAGCCAAAGAGCGAGGACTAGTCGATGTCTTGGGAGGAATGGATACTGCGATCGAAATCGCCGCTGCCAAAATAGGAGCAGGTGACGATTATAGGGTGGTTTATTTTCCAGAAACCAAACCTTGGTTCGAGGAATTCATGACCACTTTCAGTGACCAAGTCCAAGCAAGAGTACTTCAGGCCCAGCTAGGTGATCAGTATCCACTTTATCAGAAAGTACAAAAACTCAAGAACTACCAAGGCGTACAGGTAAGAATGCCTCAGGATATTTCCATCAAGTAACCAAACTTGGAAAAAACCAAAAGCCCCTCAGAAGTCGAATTTTGAGGGGCTTTTCCATTATAATCTCTGCAACAAAATCTTCCAGGCCAAATCCACATGGCCAGCTTCCAGTTCTTCTTTGGCCCAGCGGTGCAGGTGATCGAGCCAAGATTCGGGATCGAGATGGAAGCGACGCTTCATCTCCTGTACCTCCTCAGATTTGGAAAAAAGCGAAATCTCTTCTTCACTCGGCAGCTGCTCCACATTTCCCAATCTTCCTAGATTATTTCCTGTCAACACGACACTGTTTTTGATCTCCTCAGGAATCTGATCTACCCCGATTCCAAGCGTTGTCAAGGGTTTGGGAATCTGAAATAAGGAATCCAAGGTGATTTTGGAATACCAATTTCCCCCCAAACGAGCCACAGGATCGAGTTTGTGAGGATCGATCACGCCTTTGGCATCCAAAATCCGCTCATCAAGGTGGATCTTGATCACTTCACAGATCACCAGATTTCCGGCACCGCCCCCTTCACCTAGGGATTTGACTTCAATTACCTTGCATTCAAAAGAGACCGGTGCTTCCTTCACACGAGGAGGCGATACTAAGTCAGCAGGAACCGCGGTCAAGCCCGCTTTTTCAAATTCATTTACTCCTTTGGCATATTCTGTACTGGCAAGTGACATCTGCTCCACAAGGTCAAAACCCACGATGTGAATGACCACTTCCGGGACTTCAAGGACATTTTCCAAGGTATGCTTGGTACTGTTGTCTCTCACTCTTCTGGAAGGAGAAAAAATCAAGATCGGAGGATTGGCACTGAAGAGGTTGAAAAAGCTGAACGGACTCAAATTGACATTTCCAGCCTTGTCAATGGTACTCGCAAAAGCAATCGGTCGTGGTGCCACGGCCCCCTGCAAAATCGCCTGAAGCTCAGGAACAGAAAGGTCTTTTGGATAAATGGTTTTCATGAAATGAAATTAACATGCAATTTTAAGTGATAAGTATTTTTACCTGAATTAGTTCCCCACCATGAAGTTAAAACTCTCCATCTTCTTGCTGATGATTCTGATCACTGCAAGCGCAGTTCTATCTCCAGTATTGGCCCAAACCCACCGCTTTGCCACCTTTAACATCCGCTGGGATAATCCGGGAGATGTAGGCAATCTCTGGAAAGACCGTGCCCCACATGTCCTCCACCTGATCCAATTTCACCAAATCGGTCTTTTCGGCACCCAAGAAACCTTGGTTCACCAATTGAAACAGATCAATGAAGGCTTGGGCTTCCAATCGATCGGAGTGGGAAGAGATGACGGAAAAGAAAAAGGAGAATTTTCACCCATCCATTATGATCCCAAGCAATATGAGTTGGAAGATTCAGGCACCTTTTGGCTTTCCCCCACTCCTGACACACCCAGCAAAGGATGGGACGCAGCCCTAAACCGTATCTGCACTTGGGGCAGGTTTAAAGCAAAAGGAGGCAAGCGATTTTATGTCTTCAATATTCATTATGACCACATCGGTCAGCAAGCACGAGAAGAAAGTAGTAAGCTAGTCGCTGCCAAAATTCAGGAAATCAACCGTGAAAAGCTGCCGGTAGTTTGGATGGGCGATTTCAATGTGACTCCAGACAATGCCGCTTACCAAACCATCATTTCCAATCCAGCTTGGAAAGATGCCCGATTGATTTCGAAAATCCCTTCCTATGGACCTGCAGGCACATTTACAGCTTTCGAATGGGAAAGAATGCCTGACGGCATCATTGATCATGTATTTGTCAGTGGAAAAATCGAAGTGTTACGCCATGGCATCCTTACAGACAACTATGGCAAAAAGTATCCTTCGGATCATTTTCCGGTACTAGTAGAGTTGAGTTTTTAGCAACCAACTTTTCCAAGGTACTACTCTTCGCCCTCGTGAGTGTCCCCACTCACGAGGATTTTAAGTTTACAAAAAACAACCTTTTTCAAAATTTAGAACTTTGAAAAAGGATAAATCATATAAATGAATAGCCATCGACCCCTGCTTCTCGATATGTTGGAGCAAAATAAACTTACCTGTTCCTTTGCTTTCGGGCAAATCACTCAGGAGAACGCTATGTTGCGACTCAATCCAAACACAGCTAGCATTGGATTTATCTTTAGACATATTGGAGAGACCATGATTCTCTTTGGTTATTTTTTTGGAATTCCTCCAACGACAGATAACACGACAATGGGAAAAACGGACGAAGGTATCCGATACGATGTATCAGAAAGCAAGGCACTGATCGATTCGGGATTTGAAATGCTCGAGGATCTAGTCAAAACTACTCCAGACGATGAATGGGGAGCGATGATCGAAACTCCTTTTTTTGGATCAGTCTCCAAAATGAGGTTGTTCTCCCACATTCTTTTCCATAACGCCCATCATGCAGGTCAGATTTCCCTGACGCTTTCCAAGGGATCCTAATTTAGAAAAGGACTTTAATTATAGAAGAAAATACATTCAGAACGCTTTCTTCCCGTACATCAACTTTTTTAAAAGTTGTATAGAAACCCGAAAATCAACGATCAATTTCAAACTACCACTAGCTCAATCTAGGATTTTGAACTCTCTTCATTACACTTCTTCAGTAATTAATAGCCTTATTGATTTGGAAATAATCGTTTTACGTGTCTATATTGATTTGGATTTTATCGGTTTTGGAGTTTCTTGGCTTGAATTTCAAAGAAACTCCGAAACCGAATTGTTCTTAAATTTCACATCCACAAAAAAACCGACCCAAAAGAGTCGGTTTTTTGATTTACAATTAACCCAACTTAACCGCCTATTGTCTTGGTGGTAGTTTCTCCGTTTACAGTGATGGTGATGGTCTGATTGGTGCAAGATCCGTCTCCATAATCTACAGTAATGGTATTATCTCTATATAGCGTCGTCACTTTTCCAGAGATCGGACCTCTGCGTCTTCCTTGGCAAGAAAGATCGACTTCCAAAGGTGTTGTAGTCTCATGAGAATAGATCACAGCACCTGCAGCTGTAGCAATTTTAGTCTTAACCATGGTTACGATAGATCCACTGATCGGCTTGCGGGAGTCTTCTCCCCGTACTACTTCAGAAGTTCTACTTTTCTCGGAAGTCCAGATCGCTTCTTCACCGTCAGCAAAGATAAACTTGCCATTTGCCACGCTGGAGGTCACACTGCCTTTACCTGTGGTCTTGTCAAACTCAGACACCGTAGTTTTCAAGCCACTGATTTGGATATCATTGACGGAATAGCTTTTAAACTCAATTTTCTCTGTAAGCACATTATCCAATTTGGTTCGCTGGATCTCAATCACTCCTTTACGCGTGATTTCCTGCTCATTTCGGGTGATGGTCACTCCTGTCCCAAAGTCGACTTTGGTCTTCACAATCAAGTTCAATAAAGAATCCAGTTCAGGAAATTGATTGCCACTATGACCTCCATGCGGTCCGTCGATAGAACTGAAAACTGGTAGGCTAACCACATTGCCTAAGGCATCGTAATGCGTGATGGTGGCACCGCCAAACTTAAACATGCGGAATCCACGCATATCACCGGCACTTTCTGCCTCGATGATGGCAAGGATTTCATCGTTTGGAGCGAGTAAGTTCAAGCCGTCCATGATTCCCTTATGTCCGCCTTTTCCCTTTCCCAATCCCTTCAGTCCCATTCCTCCGGGACCTTTGGAGGTTTCTGAATCGTCAGCGATTCGAGCATTAAGGGTACCCATTTGCAGCGAATTTCCACTAATCGTAAAACTTGTCCCGGAAGCCAACTGACCTGAGGTCTGGGCTAAGTCAATCGCTGTAGCATCTTGAGTCGTGAGATCTGCGATCGCAGCCAATTCATCTTGCTCGGTACATGCTGCCATAAAAAGGAGATACGACAGGAAAAGGAGGTTTTTGAAGTATTTCATTGTCTAGTTCGTTTTGGTTAACGTGACCAAATTCAGATGTCAAGATGAAGGGAAAATGAAAAAGTGATTTTTTTCGATTTTTTTTAAAAAATAAAATCATCGAGTTTAGCCTTCGATTGGAAATCTGAATAAAACTCTCGTTTTCCCATTTACAGAAGTAATTTCCAATCCCACACCCAGAAAAATGGCAATCTTAAACATGATCTGCAGCCCAAATCCTGATTTTTCTTTGGTCACATCTTTTAGGAAAACCAGTCCATTTTTGACCTGATCCAGGATTTTTTCATCAATCCCCTCTCCATCATTTTCAATTAGGACCTCATAGCGGTCGTCATACTTTTTACCGGAAAGCGAAATCTCCCCACTCTCTTTCACATATTTTACTGCATTGCTAAGACCATTCTGAATCATCATCTGACAGAGTGAAAAATTGGTTTGTGGAAAAACGAAAGGATCGACTCCTATTTTTCGAAGTACAATTCCTCTGTCATCTGCGATATCTACCCAGTCCTCGAGCAGGCCTTCCAGAATTTTCTTCAGATCGGCAGCTTCAGTCTTGATAAACTGGGCGTTGTTTACTTTGGATAGAAGAAGCAAGGCATTGACAGACTTCTTCATTTTTTGCAGGGTATTCTGCATGTCCATCAGCTTTTCACTCTGGTATGGGCTTAGATTTTCATCTCCGAAAATCGCCTCCAACTTAGATTGAAGCACCGAAATAGGTGTTTTGAGTTCGTGGGAAGCATGAGAAATAAACACCCTCTCCTGATTAAAAGACTTCTGGATCCGCTTCATCATCTCCGAAATCGCCTGATCAAGCAATTCAAATTCCTGAGTGGTACTTTGGATCGACTGGTCGTGAAACTCCTGCGGCTCGTTTATTCTGGCGATTTTGGTCTGGATGATTTTGTTAAAAGGTGCCATGATCCGCTTGCTGATCATCGAATCCAAGAAAAACGAAAGTGCCAAAAATGAAAAGAGTATCCCTATGGCTATCCTATAAAAGATGGTTTCAATCTGCTCGATCGTACTGAGGCTTCGTCCAATTTCAAGCAGGTAAGTTTCCCCGTTGATCTCAATCAGGTCTGCATAAACCCGATAGCTGATTTCTTCCTCCTCGATGATTCTTTTCTCTACAAAAATACTGTCCTCCAAAAAGCGCTCTCCTGCAGATTTCTCGAGCAAAATGTACTCTTCTTTCAAAATGTTATAAGATCCAAAGCCTTCTTCAGGGTTTTCTTCGGAAATAAAGCTCTCAATCCCTCCGGCAGTGATCAGTGCCAAGACTTCGCTTTTTTTCTCAATCAACTGTCGGTCGGTATTCTTTAAAATCAGGTAGCTAAGCAAATATGGCCCTGACATCAGGAAAAGGAGCAGGAACAAGCCTTTTCCCAGTAAATTAAAAATGAGCAGTTTGTGAAAAAGCTTCATGTCAGCCGATGAGTTTGTAGCCAAGTCCCCTCACCGTCTCCAGCCATTCGACCTGCCCGTATGCACCGAGTTTTTTACGGATATTCTTCACATGGACATCAATGTAGTTGGACTGATACTCGTCATCTAGCTGATCACCCCACAGGTGCTCTGCTAGCTGGAAGCGGTTGAGCACACGGTTTTTGTTGATCAGCATAAACTGCAACAGGATGTATTCCTTCTTGGTGAGCTTGATTTCCTGTCCTTCAAATGCTACCAAAGGTTCATTCAGGTGAATTTCAAATCCTCCGAGCTGGATCACATCTTTTCTCCATCCGCTTTTTCGGCGAATAATGGCTTGCATGCGGGCTTTCAGCTCTAGCAGAGAAAACGGCTTAGAGAGGTAATCGTCAGCTCCACTTTCCAGTCCCAGGATTTTATCCCCAACCTCAGTTCGAGCAGTAAGAATAATGACGGAAGCATCCTTTTGGTACCGACTCACATCCTGAAGCAGGTCCAGTCCATCTCCATCCGGTAGTCCCAAGTCTACCAAGGCAAAGTCATACGAATTGACGGCCAGATTTTCGGAGGCCATTTTTTTGGAACTGACCGCATCCACGACATGATGTTCTGACTGAAGAAAATCGCTGATTTCTTTAGCCAATGCCCGCTCATCTTCTACCAGTAGGATTCTCATTTGGTTCTTTTTAGGGGAAAAGCATAGGTGGCTTTGAGTGCCAACTGAAAATTTGTGGAAGACAAATCGTATTCCGGTACCTGTGTAGGAATCACCCATCGAGGCTCTAGTTGGAGATCCAAATTGCCCAAGCTTAATGAAATGGGAACAGCCAAATCCAACCCTTGAGTACTAAATCGCTGCGTGTCTTGGTACTGCCTCCAAGTGAGTTCGTATCCTCCGATTCGGTAGTAATTGCTAGTGCCCAAGTAAAACGAAAGTCGAGGCTCAAAAGACAAGATGCCATTGCCCCCTATCCGCTGATCGACTTCAAAGTATCTGGAATGTCGGCTGACCACAAAAAAATCTCCCGGCTGATTGACCAAGTACATGAGTTGGGTAGTGGAGTACAACAAGCCCCAATCCAAACCCACTGTGGTCTGGAGGATCCCAATATTATCTTGGCCGGATTGGTTGAGATTGCTGGCTCCGAAGAATTGGTTGTAAGAAAGATCGATGTCTGTTTTTGCAGTCAGCTGTCTGGCAAATCCTCCACCGATTCCCTTTTGCCAGGACAAATCCGTAATGAAAAACTTAGCAAGGGTTGCATTGAGGTAGATCCCTGAGCGGTGCCAATACATCAAATCAGCTGAATAAAGTGGGATTTTTTGGCCAAAATCTCTTGCCATAAAGCTGACACGATTTTGGAAACCTGAACTCAGAAAAAGGTAATTAGACGAAACGGTCTCTACCGTATCGGCAAGAGAATCCAACTCTTGGGCTTTGCCAAGATTAAGCAAAAGTGACTGAAAGAGGAGCAAAAGGGCCAGACCTTTTCTCATGAAGTACAGTGGTCGCGGTGGGTGGATAAAATCAGGAGGTAAACGAATTCAGAAAAACCAAAACACGATCAACCTCCCGGAGGTCGTTGTCTTGGCACGTTTGGTCTAGTTCCCGGAGGTACATTCGGTCTTGTGCCCGGTGTGCCAGAAGGACGGGTAATCGGTCCTCCAGGTCTGGTTTTGGGAACACGGACATCAGGTCTATTTCCAGGTCCTGCACCATTACCCGGAACATGCTTTTTAGTGCCATCAGCTCCCGGACTATTGGCATCCCGTTCTGCTTTGGCACCCGGCTTCATCGTTCCTGGCAGAGAACTTCTTCTCGCTGCACTGGAAATCCCTACCTTTTTTCCTGCTTCACCAGATTGTACCTGGGCAGGCACTGCTTTTTTGGAAGCGTCCGTCTGTGCCGAAGCCATCCCCGAAACCAAGAGCAACACAAGAAATCCAAGAATCCTAATCATGGCAAATACAGAAGTTGAAGTGGCAAGTTGGAAAAGAAAGATGAAGAAAAGATGAAGGAATGTTAAAATTTTACCTAATTATTTAAGAAAACATACCCTATATAGGGTATTTTTCGACGTTTTACGATTATTTGTTCGGTTGGAATTTGCATAATAATAATAATAATAATAATAATATGTTAGTCATCGCTAGCAGGTTTGTTAGCCTCTAATGGCCAAGGAGTTATCCAATTTTAAAAACAACCAAATGAAAAAGACAGCAAAAATTCTCATTGGGGTTACTTTAACCCTCTTTACTCTAGCAATGACAGTCCCTTTTAATGCTACTGCCAGTTGCCCAAATGCATACGATGTCACTTATCCATCAAGATTTTGTGACCCTCAGGGATACGGAAGTTGTACTAGGCAATGCCCAGGCAATCCCTAAATAGTTTAATTTATTCCATTAACCTAGCTGGATTGGAGCTAATTCCAATCCAGCCTTTTCTTTAAAACTTATGAAAAAACAAATTCCATCTTCCATCCATTTTTTAGTTTTCGCCCTCCTAACCTTCGCCTGTACTGGAAAAAATCAAAACACTCCTTCCTTTCAACTGGCCGAATCAGGTAAAATGATCCATATTCCTTTGGATACGGCCACTTCCAACGTCAGTGATGGGCTACAATTTTTCTCTGGCGAAAATCCTCTGTTGTTCAATCTCAATTGGATGGAAAACAGCATTCAGATCTATGATTTGACTCAAAAGAAAAAAATTAAGGAACTCAAGTTTGACTATGAGGGACCAAATGGAGTCTTGGATATCATGGGGATTTACGTACATAATTTGGATAGTATTTTTCTTTTTAATCAACTCGTTGGTCAACTGACCTTGATCGACACTGCAGGAACCATCAAAAACAAAATTAGCTATGAGGTTCCCGACCAATACAGCCCAGCATTTATTCACAATGCCTATTTCAAAAGCCCTCCAATTCTAAAAGCAAATAAGCTTTTGGTAAAAACCCACTTTTATGGACAGATCACCTCCGTGACCAATGAGCAACTCAATGAAAAAGAACTCATTTACGAAATCGACCTGAAAACAGGTAAAACTGATTTTTTTGGAGTAAACTATCCAAAGGACTACCTACTTGCAGGATTCAAATTATTTGAGCCCTCAATTGCTTTTGGTGCAGGAAAGTATGTCGTTTCAATGTTTGGAGATCATCGGCTTTTCTACATGGATTCCATTGGCACATCTCTCAAGGAAGTTGCTGCCAAAAGTAATTACCTCAATGAGGCTATTCCGCTTTTTCCAAAAAATGCTGACGGACTGACCTATCGTACCTATTCCTACTACAGTCCTCACTACGAAACCATTGAATTTGACCCCTATCGGAACGTATTTCTTCGATTTGCTTTTCACGCCATGGACCATGATCCTAACGTCCCAGTTCCAGAAATGAGAAATCACTCCGGTCCATTTTCTATTCAGATTTTTGACCAAGATCTGAAGTTGGTTTCTGAAAAATTCTTCGACAAAAATCGATACCACCCCTTTGACTATTTCCTTACCAAGGATGGACTATACCTCTCTACGAATCATCCCTTGAACCCAGAAACAAAAGAGGATGAATTGGCATTCGAACTGATTGAATTCAAACCCATCGAAAATCAGTAATAGAAAAGGCCACCTAAGTTCAGGTGGCCTTTCTATTTTTTGAAACCTTTCAGGTTTTGAAAACCTAAAAGGTGTTCCATTTACTCTGCCAAAGCAGCGACTCCAGGAAGGACTTTTCCTTCCATGTGCTCGAGTAGCGCACCACCACCGGTAGATACATAAGATACCTGATCGGTGTAGCCAAACTTATTCACTGCAGCTGCTGAATCACCACCGCCGATCAGTGAGAAGGCACCGTTTCGGGTAGCTTCAGCCACGTATTCTGCGATTGCTCTGGTTCCTTTGTCGAAAGATTCCATTTCGAACACGCCCATTGGACCGTTCCAAAGGATCGTTTTAGATTCCAAAATCACTTGACCAAACAGCTCTCTGGTTTTTGGCCCGATGTCCAAGCCCATCCAGTTATCAGGAATTTCACCCTTATTGGCCACGCCTTGGTTGGCGGTATTGGAAAATGCATCTGCAATAATGGTATCCACTGGCAAAATCAAGTTTACTCCTTTTGCCTTTGCTTTTTCCATCAACTCCAATACAAAGTCCATCTTGTCAGCTTCTAAAAGGGAGGTTCCGATGCTACCGCCTTGTGCTTTTGCAAAGGTGTAAGACATCCCACCACCGATGATGAGGTTGTCTACTTTTTCAAGCAAGCGCTCGATGATCAAAATCTTGTCGGCAATCTTCGCTCCACCCATGATCGCGGTGTATGGACGCTCAGGATTACCTAGAACTTTGTCTGCATTGGTCAATTCGGACTCCATCAAGTAGCCGGCTACTTTTTCGGAGAAAAACTCAGCAATCACCGCCGTAGATGCGTGTGCTCTGTGCGCTGTACCGAAGGCATCATTTACATACACATCGCCCAACTTGGCCAATTTGCCAGCAAAGTCTTTGTCACCTTTTTCTTCTTCCTTGTAGAAACGAAGGTTTTCCAAAAGCAACACCTCGCCTGCACCAAGACCAGCTGCCAAGTCAGCAGCATCGGCTCCAATGCAATCCGTAGCAAACTTAATGGATTGACCCAAAGCAGCTTCTACAGCAGAAATGATGTGCTTCAAGGAATATTTATCCTCAGGACCTCCTTTTGGACGGCCAAGGTGAGACATCAAGATGGCCGAACCTCCATCTTTCAAAATTTTCTTGATCGTAGGGACTGCTGCTTGGATACGGGTATCATCAGAAACAGTAAAGTCTTCATTCAAGGGCACGTTGAAGTCCACTCGAACCAGGGCCTTTTTGCCTGCAAAATTGAGGCTGTCCACATTTTTTACATTCAAACTCATAGGATTGGTTTAATAGATGTTGAATTGGTTTTCGTAAAAACTGGCCTGAATTTAAGCCAATTTCATCCAAAAGGGAATCAAAATCGGGGAAAGTTGAAATAGGAAATGAATTTGAGATTGGGGATTTGAAATTTGAGATTTCAGATTTTGGACAAGCTTCATCCTTACCCTCTTACCCCCTTTCCCCCAAACTTCCCGACTTTTCAGCTTTTCACCGCTGCTCTTCTTAGTCGGTCATTGATGGCACGACCTAAACCGGTTTCGGGTGTGAGTTCGGCTAAAATCACTTCCACAGGAGTTTCATCCAGCTTTCGCATGGCGGAAAACAGGTTTTTAGCTGCTTCGTGAAGGTCACGACGGGTACTCAAGGCCATTTGATTCGCTGGGCTTACTTCTGAAAAAAAATCAGAAAAACTCAAGACTCCGAACTTGGTCCCTTTCTCAAGATTTTCTTGGATCAACGCCTTCAAATCACCCAAAACAAAAGGCTTTCTCGGCGCATAATGGCTGTCCAGTTGTCCAGGAGCAGCAGGATTGCTGGAACTGTGATCTTTGACTTTGACTGGCCCAACCACTTCTTCAATCGCTGAAATTTCCAATCCACCCAGACGATACAACACAAGCTCCTCTCCTTCCATTCCCACGATCGTACTTTCCAAACCCACTTCACAAGATCCGCCATCCAGGATATAAGGAATCTTTTCACCCAATTGTGCTTCCACATGCGCAGCTTGTGTGGGACTGATGTATCCAAAAGGATTGGCACTTGGAGCCGCGAGCGGAAAATCCAATTGCTCCAGCAAAGTCAAGGTCAAGGGATGGTTAGGAACCCGGACAGCAACTCTATCTAATCCGGAGGTGACCAAATCAGGAACAATGGGTTTTCTCGGCAAAAGCAAGGTCAAAGGACCTGGCCAAAACTGCTCTCCCAATACTTTAAGCTTATCCGGAAAATCCGAAACGAACTCCTCCACTCTGGCAAGTGAGGAGGTATGCAAAATCAAAGGATCAAAACTTGGTCGGTTTTTAGTCTCAAAAATCAAGGCAACCGACTCGGGATTTAGCGCATTTCCGGCAAGGCCATAGACCGTCTCTGTGGGAATACCCACGAGCTGTCCGCTTTCCAAAAAGGATTGGGCTAAGGCGATATCGGTTCCAATCTGCGCCATGAAGGTTACTTATCGCAGAAATCTTTGATCCAGGTTTCAGCCTCCGCATAACCAAGGGAAAGCGCCATTTTGAGATCGGCGCAGCCTTCATTTTTCTGACCTAAGGCACTCATCCGCGTCACACCCAACAGGTAATAGGCCTCCGCATTTTTGGGATCGAGGTTCACGGTGTTGGTCAAAGACTCCATTCCGTGGATTGGGTCACTCATTCCTAACTCGGATTTTCCTTTTCTGAAATGAGCCTCGGCATTGTTTGGGTCAGACTGAAGGACTGATTGGAAATCAATAAGTGCATCTTCATATTCTTCCATGTTCAACAGAGCCGTGCCACGGTTGAATAGGATATCTAATTGAGTAGGGTCCAGCGCAGAAGCCAAATTGAAATCAGCCAGTGCTTCCTTGTAGTTTTTAAGCTCCATTTTGGCATTTCCCCGATTAAACCAAGGCTTGTAATTGGTAGAATCGGCCGTGATGGCAAGGTCAAAAACAGGGATAGCTTCCTCAATTTCCCCCTGCTGAAAAAGTGCGACTCCCTTAGCATTTAGCGCGGTAGCATTGCTTGGGTTCTTCTCCAGCAACTGATCAAAATAAGTGACTGCCTCAGGCCAAGCCTGCGCATCCATTTTCTCAATTCCTGCTTTTAACAGTTCTTCCTCACTGGGGCTACAGGCAAAAAGGCTTACGAAGAGCAAGCCAAGAATCCAAAGTTTGTTCACGGGGTAAATTTTGGGCAAAGATAGGGAAAAAGGGCTAGAGAAGACTGTCGGCATTTTGGCCAACTTAAGCGGCAAGAATTGGCCTCCGTGAGTGTCACTCACGGAAATTTATTTTCAATCCTACTGAGTATCCATATTCTTGAATCAAACTTATGCTTGAGGATTTTGCACTCCGTGATAAATACGAATGAGAATTAAAAATCAAAGTATGCTGTGAGTGAGGACACTCACAGGGGCGAAGTCCTTAGATGAGGGCCAACTTTTCACGGGCATCAGCAGGAATGGGAACGGGCTTCATCGTCTTCATGTCCACAGCTACCATCACGCACTTGCATTTGGCAAAGACATGCTCATTTCCTTTGGCATCTTTACCCATGAGAAACTGCTCCAAATCAAAAGAAGAATTACCCAATCGGGAACACTTAACCAAGGCCTCTACCTGATCTTCCAAGTGGATCGGACGCAGGTAATCAATCTCAATCCTACCCACGACAGTGCCGATGGTCATGACATTCCAATCCGCAACTTGGTATAAAAAAACTGCTCTTGCATGCTCAAAATAGCTGAAGTACACCCCATTATTCACATGCAGGTAGCCATCAATGTCTGAAAATCGAACCTGAATGGGCGTTGAAAAAGAAAAATCCGATTTGAGTTGGGAAGCTTCAAACTTAAGCATCAGAGTAGAATTTCTGATTTGGAGGTTTTTTCAAGCATCCGGAGGATGGAGGGATTGTATCCGATCATGTCCACTACCGAGTCGAACGTAATCCAAGCCAACGAGATGCTTTCATCACTCATGATCAAAGGCTCATTGATATCTGCCTCGAAAAGGTAGCGAACATCGTAGTGAAAATGCTCAGGCACGTGAGGACGTTGTGGAATAATATGCTTATCGAGATCAAAGATGTTTTCGTCCACCAATCTCAAGGATTTCAGCCCACTTTCCTCTTCCGCCTCTTTCATTGCCACTTCGATCAGATTCTCATTGCCATCGGCATGACCTCCGAGCTGGAGCCATCTTCCGAGTTTGCGGTGCAAAGTCAACAGCGTATGGGTTCTTTTTTCATTGACTATCCATGCCGAGGCGGTGAAATGACCTTCCAATCGCTCTCGCTTGTACGCCAGTGGGTCCAAGGTTAATTCGGAAAAATCTTGAATAAAATGGGACTCTTCTTCGTAGGGTGTACGGTAGGATTCCAGTTGGTTTTTGAGCGTAATTCTATCCATTTTCTGGTCTATCAAATAAGCGATCAAGGAATTGATCGAAGGGTTTGGCATCTTGAAACAGGCGATCGGAATACACCGTCACCAAAAGTTTGAGGTAACTGGGCTGATTATCAATGGTGATTTTCTCCAAAGCCACGTTGCCGTAAATCTGAGAAATCAATTCGCCTTCTTCAGGCAGTTGTAAGGGTGGCTTAAAATAAAACTTTTCGGTGACTTTCACCCGATCATTTACCTCCTCAAATTTCCGATCCAAGCTTACCTGAGCATAGCCCTGTGCCAAAATCCGCCTACTCAATCCCAAAAACAGTCTGGAAAAGGACTTGGGGTCAAAGGGTGGCTCGTAACTCACCGCAAATCCATTGGCATAGGGGGAAGAGAAAATATGAATTTGGGGAGTCTCATTAATCTGAGTTCGCTTGAAGTGGTAATTTTTATAAATCAGTGCGAAAAGGTCTTTTGCATCTTGAGTTTCCAGCCAACTTTCCAAATCCTCCCATTCACTTTCCTTGATCAAAAAATTCTCTTTTACATTCAAAGGCAGCTTTTCAGAAGGCCTAAACACTTTTTTAAGTAAGTCATCCAGAAAATTACCCATGCGAATTGAGTTTGTATTTGCCTTCTGAGGCGGTTAATACCTTTCCTTCATCGACCAGTTGACGAAGCCAGCGGAGATGATTGGAGGAGGCGGGTTTGTTGATTTTTTCAAACACTTCGTACTCTCCTAACTCCCCATATCGTGCTAAAGTTTCGAGGACTTTATTCTTTAACAATTCTTCAGTCAACTCAGCCTGATCAGATTTTTTCCTTTCCACACAGAGATCGCAGATACCACATTCCTGATCGGTCTTTTCTCCAAAATACTCCTGAATAAACTGAGATCGGCAGATTCGGGTCTGATGCGCATACTCGACCATGCTTTTGGCTTTTTCCAGAGTCAGCTCTTTGCGTAGCTTGATCCGCTGAAAGTTGAAAGGAAGCTTGGCGGCATCGTAACGCTGGGTGAGAAAAGTGAGTTGCGGGGTGTCTTTTCGTTGATCATAATCCAGAACTTCCAACTTGGCCAGTTGCTGTAGGGCCTTGATCAGGTCATATTCCTTCATCTCTAGCGACTTGGCGAGTTTGGACTCTTGGACTCGAATGTATTCGGAGAAAAGATTGCCCCCGTAGGTTCGAAGCATCATCTTGATCACAGGATCCAGCTTGGCATATTGGATTTGGATTTCGTATAGCCTCTTAGGATCCACACGAAAGTGTGCTCTAGAAGGCGCAAAAAAACTCTCATTAAACTCTACAAACCCCTCCTCTTCCAAAACCTTGAGCGCATAAAACGTGTCCAAAACCGAAAGCTTGTACGTCTGGCAGAAGTCTGAAAGATCAAAGTCAAAACTGCTGAGGATATTGGTCCCTACCGCAAGTTGGAAGTAGTTAGCCAGGCATTGGTAGACCTTGCGCAGGTATTCGATCGGTGGATAAACCAATGCCGCCCTTCCCAATACTTGCTCAAAATCCTGCTCATTGGCCAGCAGTACTGCAAAAGCCTTTTTGCCATCGCGACCTGCACGCCCAGCCTCTTGGTAATAGTTTTCTAGATTTTCGGGGAGATCACTATGAATAACCACCCGCACATCAGGCTTGTCTATCCCCATCCCAAAGGCATTGGTACTGACCATCACCCGCACTTGGTTATTCTTCCACGCTTCCTGCTTGGCAGAGCGATCTGAGCTGGACATCCCTGCATGATAGGCGGCCGCTGAAATCCCCATTTGATTCAAGGCTTTGGCGAGCTGCTGAGTACCTTGACGATTTCTCACATACCAAATCGCCGTGCCGGAGATTCGATTGAGAATTTCGGTTCCTTTTTCGAGTTTGTTTTCGACGATTCTGACGCTGTAGCTGAGATTTTTCCGGGAAAAGCTCTGGTGAAACTCCCGATGACGGGTCATTTCAAGCTTTTCCAAGATATCCTTACACACCTCAGGAGTAGCCGAAGCGGTCAGTGCGATGACGTTTACTTTGGGGTGAAAGGCACGAATTTGAGCGATTTCAAGGTAAGAAGGGCGAAAATCATAGCCCCATTGGGAAATGCAGTGGGCCTCATCTACGGCGATCAAGTTGACATTCATCTGCTTAAATCGCTCGATGAAAATCTCAGTTTTGAGACGTTCTGGAGATACGTAGAGAAACTTGAAATCACCATAGATGCAATTGTCCAGCATCGTATCGATCTCTCGAAAGCTCATTCCGGAGTAAATTGCTACGGCTTTTACCCCACGCGCTTTCAGGTTATCTACCTGATCTTTCATCAAGGCAATCAATGGAGAAATGACCAAGCAAATCCCCTCTTTAGCCAATCCGGGAACTTGGTAACAAAGGCTCTTTCCTCCTCCTGTCGGCAAAATCGCCAAGGTATCCGTACCGGAAATCACCGAATCCACGACGTCCTTTTGGACTGGACGGAAGTCGTCAAATCCAAATACCTCCTTGAGTATTTGTCGCGGATCTTGTGTCACTTACCAGTTCGGTTTGCTTTTTGTCAAAAATGCGGCTATTCCTTTTTTACAATCTTCATGGGCCCGCGCTCGGGCATTTGCCTCTGCTGCTGCATCCAAGGCTCGATCACGTGATTTTTTGCCCAAAGATCTCAGCAATCTTTTGGTCTCCGCCATGGAAAAGGCGGAATTTTCGCGAATCAGTTTGGCTGCAAACTCATGCTCCACCCAATGATCGAGGGAATCACCACTCATATGACTAGTGATCAGGCCAAACTCATCGGCTTTTTTGGCAGAAATCATCTCACCGGAAATTAATAGTTCTCCTGCTCGATAATGCCCTATTTGCTCTGCAAGAAAGACGGAAACCAAAGCAGGCACAAACCCAATTTTCGCTTCGGTATAGCCAAAAAGTGCATCCGAATCCGCAAAGGCGAAATCACAGACAGTCACCAAGCCACATCCCCCTGCTAAGGCATGACCTTGAACTTTGGCAATAACCACTTTTGGAAACTCATAAATCTGAGCAAAAAGGCGCTTGAGGCGATGGCTATCTTCCAGATTTTCTTCGAAGGTGAAATTTTGGAGGGATTGAATGTACTCTAAATCAGCTCCTGCACAGAAGGCCCTACCATTTGCTTGCAGGATGACAACTTTCACTTCTGGATCAGCTTCCATTTGAGAAAAAGCCTCGGCCAATTCCGAAATCATCTGTGGGCTCAGAGCATTTCTTTTTTCGGGTCTGTTGAGGGTAATGATTCCCAATTGATGATTTACTTGGGTAAGTACGGCGCGTTCCATGGTGTGTGGACTTTAGGTTGATAAATTAGGTTTAGAAAAAAGCTTAGGCAAACCGGATCTCAGAAAATTGCCCGAAAGCCTGCATTTTGATTCAAATTAGGATCGGTTTGAGTCTTTTCTCCTGAATTATCTCTGCGAAAATCCTGAATTTTCTCAGGCTTTTTGCTTCCCAAAGTGATTTCATTTTTTCTTGGAAAAAATCTCAGATCCAATCCGGGAAACCAAACGGCAGAATCTAGCAAAACTCCTCGCATCGGTTCGGGCATTGCTGACCTTTTCTCCATCAGTCTATTCGGATCTATGGAAAAGGAGAGTTGATCGGAAGGAAAACTCTGATTCCAAGACAAATGATGATCCCCCAACTGAAAATCTATAATCGCCTGTTTTTCTTCTTTTTTGAAAAACCAAAACTGCTCTGTTGGGCGGTTGATTTCCCGAATGAGACCTTCGAATCCCCAACTAGCAAAAAATACCATGGCCAAAACGGCCAGCTTTTTTCGGTTACCCATTTCCCAATTGCCCCAAATCAAGAGTAAAATCCAAACCAGTACCATACCTGAAAAAGTGATGGTCAGGCGGTCGATTTTCCCCAAAGGCAAAAGTTGGATAAAGAAGGTGATTTGAATTTGGATGTAAATCAGCCAATTCACCAGCCATCCCATGACCTCACCCAACATCGGGATCCATCCTAAAAACAAGAAAGGAACCCCAACCGCCATGATCAAAAATGCAAGAGGAACCACGATCAGGTTGGCAAGCAGGAAATAGGTAGGAAACTTATGAAAATAGAAAGCCGAAAGCGGGAAGGTAACGAGCTGAGCTGCCAAACTTACCGCTGCCAGTTGCCAAAAATATTCCAGGACACGGTTGGAAGGAAGCCACCATCGGACTATCAGAGGTTGCAAACCCACAATACCAGCCACCGCTAGGTATGACAGTTGGAACCCCACATCAAAAATCACCTCCGGCTCAACCACCATCATGAGCATGGCTGAGAATGCCAACACATTCCAAATGGAAGGTTTTTTCTTTCGCATCTGACCGGCAGTGACCAAAGAAAACATAGTAGAAGCACGCACCACCGACGGCGAAAATCCTGTCATTACAGCATACAACCAAATCAAGCCTACTACTGTGAGCAGATACCCTTTTCGGAATTTGGAATCACTCTTAAATCGCTTGAGCGGAAGCAAAAGAATGGCATAAATGATCCCGACATGCAATCCTGAAACTGCCAGGATGTGCATGGTCCCCGTCTCCGAATAGGCATTTTTGATCTCTTTGTCGAGGGACTCTTTTTGTCCAAGCAGCAGGGCGTTAGCGATCTGTTTAGACTCGGTAAATTCCACTTTTTGATCAATGAGATCAGAAAGTGATTTCCCCAATCGATCTATTGCAAATTCTGGACTGGTGATATTTGAAGAATCCACTTTTACCAAGCCTGAGCGAATAAATTGGCGGTAGTGAATGTCCTTTTTCGCCAAAAAACCCCGGTAATCAAACTCATCCGGAAAGGATGGAGAAGAGATAATTTCGGGAATTTTGTTTACCAAAACCACTTCACCCGGCTGAAGGGAGGAGGCTAGCTGATGGTAGATCAATACCTTTCCTTGGGCTTTTTTCCACCTCAGACTATCTCTGATAGAAAATACTTCCAAGAGATTTTCTGAAGAATTGGGCTTTTGAATATCAAATTGCTTCACCTCTGCCAAATACATGGTGGCTCCTTGCCAAGCACCCAAAGGTAGCGATGCTTCCTTGTTTGGAGACCCAAGAAAGAAACCCAAAACCAGCAAAAGCAGGTAGCCAAAACCGCTGGAAAGACCGAGTGAAACCGGAGTTTTTTTTGCTACTCCAACCAAGTACAATATCCAGAGTAAACCGAGTGAAATAACCTCAAAACCCGTCGGTAAAAACCTGGAAAGTAGAATACCTGTCACCAAAAAAGGCAGGTACCTTAAAAATGGAAAGTCAGCAAATCTCATGTTTGAAAAAAAATTAAACCTTAAGGTAAAACAAATCAGGCAAAAAAAAGAGCCCCGAAAGGCTCTTTACTGTAGTTTTTTCAAGTTGGATTAAAAGCGGTAACCTAGGCTGAAACCTCCATTGAGCTCCACTGGAGAAAAGCGTGCGTTTGCAGCTTCTCCAAATCCACGTCCTACACTCGCATAGGGTCCAAAAGCAAAATGCTCGGAAACTTCCCACTTGTACCCAAATCCTGCTCCCAAAATAAAGGACGTCATGTCTGTAGTCGTAATTCCTCCCGAATTGGTGGGTTCCTCAAACTCTCCAAATCTGATTTTGGCAAAGGGATAGATGTGAAAACGACCATTGGGTTTGTTGCCAAAATAAAAATTGAGCGCAGTCATCGCCGAATTGGTTTTGTATTTTTTCCCATTCCCCTCGGAATTAAATCCAAATCGGTCATTGGCCAATACCTGAAATTCGAGTGAGTGGCTTTCGCTGAGATAGCGTTCGTACCCGATTTCAAAAGAGCCCAAAAGAATCAGGTTCATGAAATTGACTTTAAGCTCATTTTCAAAAGTTCCTAAGTTGGGATTCCGAGTACCCGAGGAGGAAATGACCTGCTGTGCAAAGCTTGCGACTCCCAGGTTGACTACAAGTAGAAAGGATAAAAGTGATTTTTTCATATAAGAGTAATAGTTGGTTTGGCTGACTTGGTAACAATGATCAAGCCAACTGCATTTTGTAGTGTTGGATGAAACATTCTTCAAAAAGATCTCCCACCTTTTCAAAACCAAATTTGGAATAGAGTCCAACAGCGGAAAGCTGGGCATGGAGGTATTTGACTTTGCAAGCAGCTTCAGGATGGGCATTAATATCTTTCAAAACTTCGGCAACCAAAGCTTGACCTATTCCCTGACCTCGGTATTGGCTGAGTACTGCAAAACGCTCCAATTTGACACCATAGTCAGTGACTCTCCAGCGGGCTGCACCGACTGGAGTTTTATCCAAATAGGCCATAAAATGATTAGAAGTCTCTTCGAAATTATCTCTTTCCTGAGCAGGATTTACATTTTGCTCCACAACAAAGACTTGATGTCTGATCGCAAAAGCTTCCTCCAAGAGGGCTTTATCCGTTATTTTTTCTACCCTGAGACTCATTTCTGTATTGTTCCCTTTCCTCCTGATTTTTCTCGTAGGCCTCAATGATCGCTTTTACCAACTTGTGGCGGATGACATCCTTTCCGCTTAGGTTGACGATGCCGATTCCTTTCACATCTTTCAAAATACGTAATGCTTCCGACAAACCGGATTTTTGTCGGACTGGCAGATCGACTTGAGTTTGGTCACCAGTGATGATCACTCGAGAATTAGGTCCCATACGGGTAAGGAACATTTTGATTTGCTCGCTGGTAGTGTTTTGCGCTTCATCTAGAAGGACAAAAGCATCATGGAGCGTTCGACCACGCATGTACGCAAGCGGAGCTATTTCAATGACTCGGGTCTCTTGGTAATACTTGAGCTTCTCAGGCGGTACCATATCCTGGAGGGCATCATAGATCGGTCTGAGGTATGGATCCAGTTTTTCCTGTAAATCTCCAGGCAAAAATCCAAGATTCTCTCCAGCTTCCACTGCAGGACGAGTGATGATGATTCGCTTTACCTCTCTGTTTTTCAGTGCTCTGACAGCAAGGGCTACAGCGATATAGGTTTTTCCGGTACCTGCAGGACCGAGTGCAAAGACTAGGTCATTCTTCATGGCTGCATCCACGAGCTTGCGTTGGTTTGCAGACTTTGGCTTGATGACCAAGCCTTTATTGCCAAACACAATTACTTGATCACGGCTGGCTTCTTCAAATGGAATACCTTCGATATCGAGGTAGTCTTTGACATTTTCTGGAGTAATATGCCCAAAACGATCAAAATGTTCTAAAAGCAAATTGATCAGATCGTTGATTCGGAGGATTTCGGGAGCACTTCCTTGAATTCGTATTTCATTGCCTCGCGATACAATTTTGCTCTGAGGGAAAGCCTGGGCAATTTGTCGGATATTTTCATTGGCTGTGCCTAAAAACTCAGCCAAAGGGACATTTTCTAGGGTGATTACTTTTTCGACCAAACTCGTGTATTGATTAGATTAACCTTGAAGGCAAAAGAATAAAATATCTATTTTTGTTCACTCCCCCCTCAAACAAAAATACAATTTTAATCGACTTGCTTGTATGGCATTGGTGACATTCCTCTCTGATTTCGGGGATAAAGATTATTACGTACCTGCTGTGAAAGCCAAGATGCTTTCCATCAATCCGCAGCTACATATAGTCGATATCTCCCATGCCATCAACCCCTTTGATCTAGAACAGGCTGCATTTATCCTTCGGTCCACTTTTCGGGAGTTTCCAAAAGGAACAGTTCATCTAGTTGGCATCAATACTACAGGAACTATGACCGCTGGCTATGTGGGAATCAAGCTGGAGGATCACATTTTCATAGGTCCGAATAATGGTATCTTGAGTATGCTGGCAGACTATGATCCCGGGATCATTGTGCAGTTTGCGGATATTCATGTAAAAGATTCTACGTTTCCGACGCGGGATATTTTGGCGCCGATTGCAGCGAAAGTAGCTTCGGGTGCCGCCATTCATGATTTTGGAGGACCTTCTTCCTCCTTCAAAAAACTGATGTCCCGACAAGCCAAAGCTACCAGAGAGCAAATCATCGGTCACGTAGTCCGTGTAGATCGATATGGCAATCTAATTACCAATATCAAAAAAGAGATTTTCGAAAAATTGAATCCCGGCAGATTCACCATTCAATTTGGGAGGGAGTCTGTCAATCGCCTCCAAACAGGCTATGATCAGGTAGAGGCTGGTGACCCCTATGCATTTTTCAACAGCCTTGATTTACTGGAAATCGGTATCAATCATGGAAATGGAGGAAGCCTACTCGGCCTAAAGCAAGACAGTGTGGTGTATGTAATCTTTGGTAGCTGATGTTGATAAGGATCGTAAGAATGACTTTCCGCCCGGAAGAGGTGGAAGCATTCCTGAAAAACTTTGAAGCCAACAAGCAAGCAATCAGAAATTCTCCCGGCTGCAGCCATTTAGAGCTTTGGCAAGACGATCATCAAAAAAATATTTTCATGACATACAGCCATTGGGAAAGCGAAGAAGCCTTGAACAAGTATCGTGATTCTGAGCTCTTTAAATCTGTCTGGAGCTTTACCAAGGCCCTTTTTGCAGAAAAGCCGCAAGCATTCAGCACAAAAAAATTGCAGGAAGTGGAGAAATGAGTTTGTAGGAAATCATTTTTGTATTCATATTTGCAGCCCGTTCAGGAAGGAACGGAATTGATTGAAATGCCCAGATGGCGGAATTGGTAGACGCGTTGGTCTCAAACACCAATGAGGTTACACTCGTGCCGGTTCGACTCCGGCTCTGGGTACTCAGGCTCACAGAAATGTGAGCCTTTTTTGTTTTTAGCCCTTTGCTGAAAGGAGTTTTTCAAAAGTTCGAACTTTGGAAAAGCTGGAATCAATCACACTTTTAAATGAAACCATGTAATTTGAAAGTTAAACTTTCAAATTACATGGTTTTTCATTATTTTTCATGCGGATTGAAAGTAAAGATAGCCTCACATGATTCAACGAACTCTTGAAGTACAGCTCATCCAAGGTCTGAAATCTATGCCTGTGGTGGTGATTTTAGGTCCAAGGCAGGTAGGTAAGACAACGTTGGCATTGGATTTCGCCAAGCCGCTTTTGGATAAGCCAATTAATTATCTGGATTTGGAGCTGGACTCCGATCTCGCTAAACTTGATGATCCTGAAAGCTATCTCCGACGATTCGAAAATCAACTGTTGGTCATAGATGAGGTGCAACGTAAGCCAGATTTGTTTCGCATCATTCGTGGGTTGGTGGATATTCGCAAAAGAGCAGGAGAAAAGGCAGGTCATTTTTTACTTCTAGGTTCGGCTTCAAAAGAGCTTCTCCAGCAATCTTCTGAAACATTAGCGGGAAGAATCCGCTACCTGGAACTCACTCCTTTCACCGCAAAAGAACTTCACCAAAACGATCCACTAGGTTTCAATGTCGAGAAACTGTGGTTTAGAGGAGGATTTCCGGACAGCTATCTAGCCGAATCAGAATCAGATAGTTGGAATTGGAGGCAGGATTTCATCAAGACCTATGTAGAAAAAGATATTCCTTTATTTGGGCCCCAAGTACCTGCCACACGAATGAAACGATTTTGGACGATGCTGGCCCATTATCATGGACAGCAAGCCAATCTGAGCGATATTGGAAAAAGTCTGGAGGTAAGTCATACCACCATCAAGACTTACTTGGATACACTTCAAGATTTTTTTATGGTCAGGCAGTTGCAACCTTGGTCGGGAAACACCAAAAAAAGACTGGTCAAAACACCTAAAATATATATCCGAGACTCAGGTTTACTTCATAGTCTGCTGACTATTCAGGATCTTGAGCACCTTTTGGGTCATCCTGTATTGGGTGCTAGTTGGGAAGGGTTTGTGGTAGAAACCATCCTGAATACCATTTCTCCCACTTGGAACCCGAGCTATTACCGGTCCAGCAATCAGGCGGAAATAGACTTAGTCTTGGAAAAAAGTAATCAGGAGGTATGGGCAATTAAAGTGAAAAGATCGATAGCACCCTCCCTTTCAGCAGGCTTCCATCGGGCATGCGAAGATATCGGGGCTACTAAGAAATGGGTGATCTATTCAGGCAAAGACCGATTCCCAATTAAAAACGACATAGAGGTAATTGGATTAATTGAGTTTTTGAGTTTGATAAAAGATTAAGTCTTGCAAGAGAAGAAGATCACTTTTCTTCCCAATATTTCAAGCATGGACAATAGGATTGGAATTCACAGCCTTCCAAGGTTCCTAAATTGGAATCCAATTAAGAAATCATTCTATTTCAAAATAATTTCTTCTAAAGATTTGGTAGGATAGCTGATATCCAAAGAAGACGGAACAAAACCATAGACTTTTTCTAAAATAGCTTTGGTCTTTTCATTTTCGTAGTTCACCAATTGAAAAGTCCTCCCTTTGTCTAAACTGAAACCTATCACAAATCCTTTGGACAAAACCCGATATTTTTTTTCCTGTTTCTCTATATAAACTTCTCCAGACATTTCAGATCTCACACTAAAAAAAACATTACCAGAATGTTGATTCATTTCGCCAATCTCAAAGAAAATATCCAAATCATGATTGCCAAAATTGTCATAAAGAACTTCAACGATCTGTCCTTTCAATTCTTCTCTGGATATTTTTATTGAAGATTGAGAAATAATTTCGTCTGCCACTTCATCTGGTAAAAATCCTACCACTGATTTAAAATCCTTGCTATTCCAAGCATTTTGGTATGAAACCAAAGTACTTTCCAGGTTTTTTTTTGAGGTTAATTCATTTACGCAAGAAGAAAAAAGGAAAAATCCTGTGATAACCAATAATTGAATCTTTTTCATTACACCATCAAAGTAGTTGGACACAATGTTAATCTTAAAATCTACAACTATAAAGTAACTTAACTTTGGTAGGAAAAATTTTCAATTAAATCAACTTTTCCAAAGTTCCTTACCTCCCCAAAAACCAATAAATCAACAAAGTCACCACACAAAGCATCACTGCCATAGGTTTTGCAAATTTCCATCCCTCCATGTCAATAGGCCCCGGAGGTAGAGTGACCACTTCTTTTGGGGGAAATTTTAGGCTTACCAGATACATTACCAGCAGATTGAGCAAAAACTCAATCCCCCAAATGTGGATGAAATGCAATTCCACCTTGATGATAAAGGTCGTCAACAGGTAAAAAGACAAGCCGATGGCCAACCCGGCTTTGGCACCCGCAGCTGAGATTTTAGGCCAAAAGAAACCCGCCATCAAAACCGAAGCAATCGGGATAAAGAATATTCCATTTAACTCCTGCATAAGCTGATACAGACCTTCTGGTGCATTGGCAACCATGGGAGCGATCAGGATAGAAACTACAGCCAAAATCAACGCACTTAGCTTTCCTACTTTGACCAATTGAAATTCTGTGGCATTAGGTTGAATGATCTTTTTGTAAATATCCAGACTGAAGATCGTGGAAGCCGAATTGAGCACGGAATTAAACGTACTCAATACCGCACCCAAGACCACCGCAGCAAAGAATCCAATCATGCTCATTGGAAGCACTTTTTTCACCAAAACAGGATAAATCATATCCTGCTCTCCAAAGTATTCTTCACCGAAATAATAAAAAGCAATAACTCCGGGTAGCACAATGATCAGGGGGATCAGGATTTTGAATACTCCAGTAAACAGCAAACCTTTTTGAGCCTCGGCCATATTTTTTGCCCCGAATGCCCGCTGGATGATCGTCTGATTCATCCCCCAGAAGTATAGCTGATTGATCATTAACCCTGTAAACAAGGTGCTAAAAGGCAAAACAGAATCCTCCGATCCGATGACATTAAACTTTTCAGGAACTGCCTCATACAGTTTTGAAAGACCAGCAACCATGCTTCCCTCGCCGATTTCCCATAGTGCAAATGCAGGCACTGCCAATCCTCCAATCACCAACCCGACCGCATTTAAGGTATCCGAATAGGCTACGGCTTTTAATCCTCCAAAAATCGCATATACCGATCCTATGACGCCTATGGCTAAAACAGATAGCCAAATCCCTTGGGACTTACTGATTTCAAAAACTTCAGAAACATTGAAAATACTTTCCAGATTGATCGCGCCCGTGTACAACACGATCGGAAGCAATGTGAATACAAAAGACAGCATCAATAGCACCGAAACAATGGTTTTGGTCGTCTCATCGTATCGATGAGCCAAATATTGGGGAATCGTCGCTAGCCCCATCCGCATGTAAATAGGCAAAAAGTAAAACGTAGCAATGACCAGCGCTATCGCAGAGGTCACCTCCCAGGCTATGATGATCATTCCATTTTTGTAGGCGGATCCATTCATTCCGATCAGGTGCTCCGTAGAAATATTGGTCAAAATCATGGATCCGGCGATCACTCCGCCGGTAAGACTTCTCCCTCCCAAAAAATATCCCTCGCGGGATTTTAGATTTTCATTTCGGAGTTTATACCATGAAAAAAAGGCCACAAACAAAGTGAAGCCTACAAAGGAGAGGACAGTAAGCATGCGAAATAAGAAGGCTAGATTGGGTTTGTAAATAGAAAAGGGGATGAAGTCATCATCCCCTCTATGCAAAATCGTCGGTGCTTAAAACTTGACCACTGAGGGTAAATATTTGGCAACCAAATCCTCGTAGTATGGTCTCAGCGCTTTAGCATCCGGTGGCACGGGCACTTTAGAATACAAATCGTACGGGTTGAATTTGTCTACCCACTTAAACATCTCCCGATCATGGTCACTCAACAAATGATCGTAGGCATTTTCCCGATGCTGTGCGTAGAAAGAGTGGTAACGAATCATGTACAAGGCAGGTTCAGGAAGGTAATCTTTGAACATTTGGTAAAGGTACTCATCGTGTCCCCATGACATCTTCACATTGTCCAAGCCACAATGATGGGAATAGACGCCGTACTTGGTATTGAATCGCTCATCGGTAGAATCAGGATTGAGGGCAAAAAACTCAGGATATACGATGCTGTCCGAATGCTTGCAGCCAACCGGGAAAGTGTCACCTACGACTGCCCACTGTGGCTCGCCAAAAAGACATAGCACCTTTCCCAAATCATGAATAAACCCAGTCAAAACAAACCAATCAGGATGTCCATCCTGTCGGATGGCTTCTGAAGTCTGAAGTAAGTGCTGCAATTGGTCAAGATTGGTGTCCGGATCTGAATCATCTACAAGTGTATTCAAGTAGTTTACCGCATCCCAAAAGGGCATTTCCTTTTTTTCAAACTTCAAAAACTCCTTTTCCTTCTCAACCACAAAGTCATAGGTCTGATAGGTATGGTTCAGCTTATAAAACTCTCTTACGGTATTGACTCGCTCGGAATCATGATAGTTTCGGTAATCATCTTTCGCTTTTGCCTGCTTGCTTTTTGGCTCAGGGTATCGGACAAGCAAATCATCTTCCCATTCTTCTATCGATTGGAGAGGTGCCTTTTCACTTTCTGACAAATTGGTTTTCATGGTTTTAGAGTTAAAGTCGGAAGATAAAAACAAATTCAAAAAAATCCAGCCTGCTACAAGAATTGCAACTAAAAATCAAAAAAATAAGCCTCCGAAACCGAAGGCTTATTATATACTCTTCAACTTATCAATTTCTGTCTTTATCCATTCCCTCTCAAAATCTCCATCGGTGGCTGATTGATAATTGTTCTTCCATTTAGCCAACCTAACACGATCGTCAAACCTGTAATGGCAAGGTAAATGACCAAACCCTCTTTCCAAGCCAAGCTAAAGTTCATCTCAAAAACAAATTTACCTAAAAGGAAAGTTGCCATGAATGAAAGTAAAATACCAGAAAGTGATGCCAAGCTTCCCAAAAAGAAGTATTCCAAGGTGTTGATCACTCTCACAATCCCTGAACTTGCTCCCAACGTACGAAGCAAGATACTTTCCCGCATCCGCTGATATTTGGAGATAATGAGCGAGCTGATCAATACCAAAATACCCGTTGCAATGGAGAAAAAGGCCATAAACTGAATCACGAAGCTGATTTTGCTCAAGATATCTTCCAAGGTCTCCACAATAGTTCCGAGGTTTATAATCGAAATATTGGGAAATTCCCGAACGATCTCAGACTGCACATCAGCAGCCTGACGGTCATTCTGTGTCTTGGTGATGATCACATGGAATTTTGGCGCCTGCTCCAACACCCCATTTGGAAACAGCACCAAGAAGTTGGTAGACACCTGATTAAATTTCACATCACGAAAGCTTCCTATGTACGTTTTGATAGGCCTTCCTTGCACATTGAAGATCAGCTCATCTCCTAATTTCATTTTATTTCCTTCACCAAACCCTCTTTCCAAAGAGACAAAAATGCTATCCCCTTTAGCCCCAAGCGGGATTAATTCCCCCGAAGTCAGGGTCTCCGAGGAGATCAATGTATCGCGGTACGTCACACGAAACTCCCGATTATACAGCCATCGACTGTAATTCTCTTCGTCGGGCTTTTCCTCATTTTCCTTTTTGTCGATGCCATTGATCTCGTTGAGCTGCATGGTCACGATAGGCACTTCCTGCAGAATACGCATTTTTCTGCCCGTTACCCTAGATCGGACATCCTCCAACTGTGGTGTCTGAATGTCAAACATCAGCATATTGGGCTGGTCCTCCTTGTCTGCAAACTTGGCTTCCTGAAGGAGTTGATTTTGGAGAAAAAAGAGGGTACTAATCATTGCGGTCCCCAAGCCGATGGTCGCAATCAGAGAAATAGTCTGATTATTTGGCCTATACAGATTTGCCAAAGCCTGTCGCCAAGGATAGCTAAGTGAAATCGGCAAAAAGCGTCTCACCGCCCACATGATCAATTTGCCCACTCCCCAAAGCGCTCCAAATGCCACCAACACAAATCCGGTGAAGCCTAGCGCCCAAGTCACTTGCTTCAGTAAAAAGAAGCTGAATCCAAAAATGAAGAGCAAAATTCCCACGATCACGGCCCATCGAGCAGGATCTTTCAGCATCGTCGAGTCTGCAGTTTCAGGCCTTAATGTCGCCATTGGAGACACATTTCGAACCTTGAGCAAAGGAAGTAAAGCAAACAGCACCGAAACCAGCAAACCTGTCACCATACCAAATCCCACTGATTGCCAGGAAATCCCAACAGTAACCTCCACCGGAAGAAAATCAGCGAAAATCACTGGGAGGACAAACTGAAGAAGGGTCCCTAAAACTGAACCGATAAAAGCTCCGAAAAGTCCCATGATGATGATTTCGATCAAGTAAATGAGCAATACATCCAGTGAAGCAACTCCCAAGCATCTCAAAACAGCCACGGAAGCCAGTTTTTCTTTTACAAAAACATTGACTGCCGAAGCGACACCCACGCAACCCAAAAGCAGCGCGATGAAGGCAACGAGACTCAGAAAATTGGAAAGATTGCCAAAAGATCGACCGGTACTTCTTTTTCTGTCTTCCACCGTATCAGCATCTACCCGGTCGATTTCCCATTGATCTTCAAAGGGCTTGATCAGCTCGTCGACATCAGTGCCCGGCTCAAACTGTAAATAGCGACTGTATTCCACACGGCTGCCATACTGCACGAGCCCGGTTTCTTCCAGATAGGCCATCGGAATGTAGACTGCAGGAGCTACAGAAGCGGTAATGCCTGTTTGACCCGGAACCTTTTGAAGCTCTCCGACAATCTCAAACAGGACTGCTCCGACTTTAATCGAGTCTCCAACCTGTGCATCAAATTGCGCCATGAGCGTCTTTTCAACCAAGGCCTTTTTTCCTCCACTTCTGAAATCTGCGTCCCCTTCAACTGGAACTGTTTCCAATTTTCCATAAAAAGGAAAATCCCCTTCCAAGGCCCTCACTTGGGTCAAACGGCTGGCATCTTTTTTTGGAAAAGCTACCATGGAAGCAAAGTTGACCTCAGAGGCCATAGCTACAGCCATCGAGTCCAATGCCTGGTCGCCGAGAGGCTTGTTGTTTTCCAGCACTAAGTCTGCACCCAAAAGCTCCTTGGCCTGATTGTCTATGTCTTTGACGAGATTTTCACCAAAGCTGCTGATCGCCACCAATGCTGCGATTCCCACCACAATAGAAGAAACAAAAAGCAGTAAGCGGGAGAGATTCTTTCGAAAATCCCTCATCGCCATCCTAAAGATCCAATTAAAATCAGGCATGGGTTTCCTCCTGTATTTTTCCGCCCTTGATATGAATGATGCGCTGTGTTTTTGCAGCTAGTTCCAAGTCATGTGTGACCAAAATCAGCGTCGTTCCTTTTTCCTTATTGAGGTCAAAAATCAATCGCTCAATCATCTCCCCCGTTTCCGTATCGAGGTTACCGGTGGGCTCGTCAGCAAAAAGAATCTTTGGCTCATTCGCAAAAGCTCTCGCAATGGAAACCCGCTGCTGTTCACCACCTGAGAGCTGGGTCGGGTAATGTGTAGCTCGGTCTTTCAGACCTACTTTCTCCAAAAGTTCAAGCGCTTTTTCTTTCGCATCCTTCCGCTTTTTCAACTCTAAGGGTACCGTCACATTTTCCAAGGCGGTCAGCGTGGGAAGCAACTGGAAGTTTTGGAAGATAAATCCCACGTCCTTATTCCGGACAGCTGCACGCTGATCTTCGTTGAGTTTTTCTAGTGCTTGACCGTTGAGTACTACCGATCCAGTAGATCCCGAATCCAAGCCCGCACAGAGGCCAAGAAGAGTGGTCTTCCCGCTACCTGACGGCCCTACAATAGAGATTGTCTCTCCGGACTGAATTTCAAAATTGACATTTTCCAAGACGGTAAGCTTGCGGCTCCCACTTTGGTAGGTTTTAGAAAGATTGCGAATCGCTAGAATGCTCATGGATGGTAAATTGGAAACAATTGAAAGGACAAACGCTTTTGCGGTAGAATAGTTAAAATGCTCAAATTAGGCATAGTCAACCCCTGTAAAGAAAATAAAATTCCATGGCTTGGGCCAGTCAGATTCGACAGACGGGTAGAATGCCTCGACCAACGAGGAAAAAGGAATTTTTGCAGAATATTTTCCAACTTTGAATGCTGGGTTTTAAACCTTTTTGGCTGAAATCCTTTCATAGATCAAAATCCCTTTAACCATGAAGATTCAATTCCAGATTGCCTCATTTTTTACACTCGCATTTGTAAGTTTCTTGTTTGTTTCCTGCGGAGGAAACAGCTCTGAGACAACCATTCAAACCAATTCTGACAGCACGGCTGTAAGCCAAAAATCAGAAAAAAAACTTATCCTGTTTTTTGGAAACAGCCTTACCGCTGGATACGGAATCGACCCTGAAGATGCCTTCCCCGGTCTGACTCAAGCTGCTCTTGACAGCCTAGGCAAAGACTACAAAGTGATCAATGGCGGACTGAGTGGGGAGACCACAGCGGGCGGATTGAGCAGGCTGGATTGGTTTTTGGAAGAGGAGCCCTATTTGTTCGTTTTGGAACTGGGAGGAAATGACGGCCTTCGTGGGATTCAGCTTAGCGAAACCAAAAAAAACCTCCTTGGCATCATTGATAAGGTGAGGGCAAAGTACCCGAACACCAAAATAATCCTTGCAGGCATGCAAATCCCACCAAACATGGGACAGGAATACACAGATGAGTTTAAAACCATCTATCCGGCTGTAGCTCAGGAGAAAAAGATCACCTTGATTCCTTTTCTCCTGGAAGGCGTAGCAGGAAATCCGGATCTCAATTTGCCAGATGGAATTCATCCAACCGAAGCGGGACATAAGATCGTTTTTGGGACGATTTGGCCTTATTTGGCAGAATTGATCTGAGTTTTGGTTTCCACCATCCTCAATCCTTTCATTGACTTTGTTCCAATTTTTGGAACCAGGCATTCAGTCGGGTCAACAGGCAGTGCTTTCAGCCAATGGATTAGCGCTTTTGGCAAATTGATCCCCGCACTGTGAGAAAATGGATATCCCCCACTAAACCTTGGATTGAATTCCAAAATGTACGGTGTGTCATCGGACATAATTACATCCACATCCATGACCAAAGGATGTTTGGATATACTTGCGATTTTCGCTCCCAAGGCCTCAAGAATTGGGTGACTCACAGTTTCTACAGCCTCTGTTTCCCCTCCTTTTCTGAGCAATTTCTTATTCACTACCGTCACTAGGTGATTGCCTTCCAGATCATTGATGATATCGAGCATGTATTCCTCTCCCTGGATCTTCGGCATGATCAAGATCTCTTGCTCAGGGGCTTGACTGCTTTCGTATTTCAAAAAAGAACTCAAGACTTCTTTTCTTGCTTTTTTGACAAAAAACCGAAGTTCTTCTTCATCCTCTACCTCATACACCGACAAGGAGCCCATTCCCCATCGCGGCTTAATAATCAGCGGAAACGGGGCCTGCTCAGATCGATAGTACTCGTGAAAGGAGCTCAGATCGGTAAATGTGGGCAGAGAAGGAAACCCAAATTCTTTTAAAAATAGGAACGTCTTATACTTATCGTTTGCCATTTGGACCAGCCATTCATCTGCTACCAAAACAAAAATTCCTACCGCTTCAAAAATTGGTTTTGCTTGAGCCAAAACCGGTAAATCGTTGTCCAAAAGAGGTACGATGACCCTTATTTCATTTTCAAGGCAGTATTCTACCAGAAAAGGAATGTATAGATCAGAGTGAATAATTGGAGCTATCGCAAAACCATCTGCATGGTAAAGTCCGGGGGCATTGGCGTGACTGTTTACAGCAAATACGCTACCGCCAAATTCAGTGAGCGACTCTTTGAAGTACTCCACGAGGTAATTTCTCCGGCCTACGCTGGTGAGTAAGATATTCATATCAAAATCAAAGCTTATTTATCTAAGGCAATATTGGCCCATCTTTCATTTTCACGTATGACCTTACATGGATTTCCATAAGCAATCACGCCGTCAGGGATATCACGTGTCACCACACTTCCAGCACCGATCAGGCACCTTTTTCCGATTTTCACATTATTGGACACAGTTGCCCCGACGCCAATCTCTGTTCCTTCTCCAATGGTGCAAAATCCAGAAAGAACAGCTCCTGGATTGATATTTACAAAATCCTCCAAAATAGCATGATGACCTACAGATGCGGACCTTTTCAGAGTCACCCCAAACCCTACTTGAGACATAGTGGATACCACGGCCATCGGTTCCATGAGGAATCCTTTTTCCACGGTAGCACTTGGCGCCAGGTAGCTCGTCGGATGGATGATGTTGAGGTATTGCTCTTTTTGGATGTGATGTTTATTGAAAAAATGATGGTAGAGCAAGTATTTGACATTCCCGTGATGCACACCAAACTGAACCGGAAAGTCCCTTTCTTTCCCAAAATCATATTCATAGTCAAAAAAATGGAATGCCCGGTACAGCTGCTCCGGAAATGGGCAATTTGGTCTGTCGACATTCTTGATAATGTCAAATTCCCAAAATGCCAGGATTTCAGATGCCAAATCCATCACAATAGGAACTCCCCCATCGCTATGCCCGAGTAGAACTAATTTTTCAAACTTCATTTTCTCTTTAATTTGCTCAAAACAAAAATGTCCACTCCTCTCCTCAAGATATACCCTACAGCACGACAATAGAGGAAAGTGTCTTTATGAAGGTATCGGTATAAATACCAACTGTTTCTGAATTGCGCTTTATAATTCTTTTTGGCCGATTGGCTTCTATATACCCCTGTTGGGTTGTATCGGTATACTGAGGTAGTCTGGGAAAGAAAATACACATTGCCTTTGAGCCTGTAGAATAGAAAAACAACTTGATCCAACGGCACTGCCTTTTTTACTATTGGACTTTCCACGAGCGACTTCATGTCATTTCTTACCATCCAGCTTGATATATGCCCCAAATAGAACCTTTTGAACAACTCTTCAAAAGTGAATAACTTATCCTGACTTGGTAATCCTGAAATCAAAGATTGTGAACCGTCTTCGCCAGAAAGCATGGTATCTGTAAGACACAGGCTGATGTCTGGATTAGATTCCATTTTTTCAACTTGCTGTTGGAGCTTTGTAGGATCACACCAAAAATCATCGCCATCACAAAAACAGACATATTTTCCCTTGGCGCTTTGATACAATCCAAGGTGATTCAAGCGTCCGGATTTTCTTCCAAACAGAAAAAACTTTTCTTCTTCCTTCCGAAGAAAAAGCCGTATGCGATCAGGATAGCTAGCAGCATACTCCAAACAAATCTCTCGGGTGCCATCTGTGCTACAGTCCTCCCCGATCAAAATCTCAAAGACAAAATCTGTCTGCTGTGCCAGTATTGAATCAAGGCATTCTTTAAGGTAAGGCGCATGCTGAAATGTGGGGACACAAACACTTACAAGAGGAAGATTTGGATCGCAAGAATACTTGCCTTTTTGGGTCACTTCTGTCACTTAATTTACTATCTTGGAATAAGTTCTCCGAACGATTGGTAATTGTAGAAACCTCGTTTTCCGAATTCTTTTGGCGTACAAAACTGCTTGCCATGAAGTCGGATCAGGTCATGAACTCTAGCCAAAAGCTCAAGGTTGGTAGCCAGCTTTTTCCGATCGGAATCCCAAAAAATATTATCCTCAAGACCAACCCGAACACCAAAGCCCATCGCGATGGCTACAGAATTGACCTGTAACTGCGATTCACCAAGACCAGCTAGGACGATTGTATCTGAATCAGAAATCTCCTGTACAGCCAAGCCAATTTGGGAAAGCGAGGGCTGAAAACCTGCAATATTTCCGAAGAGCAAATTCCAATAATGCGGCCCCTTTAAAATCCCTTTTTTGATAAGATATTTGCCATAATTGATCATTCCCAGGTCAAAGCATTCCAATTCAGGCACCACCCCATACGCGTTCATTTTTTCTGCCAGTTGAATGATCATATCAGGCGCATTGACAGAAGCCTGCTTTAGAAAATTGAGCGAAGAAAGGGTAAGCGAGCACATGTCGGGACGGAGCTCAATGACCTCAGATCGTTTTTCAAATTCAGGAAAGTTTCTCCCCGAGCTACTGCCGCAGATGACTAATTCAGGGCAGTGCTTTCGTACTCCTTCAAATATTTGTTGATAAATACTTTTTCGATAAGATGGAATCCCATCCTCCTCCCGGGCATGCAGGTGAGCAATGGTGATGCCGAGTTCATAAGCTTCGTGAGTCTGCTCTATAATCTCCTCGGGACTGATGGGCACATGGGGTGTATTGTCTTTTTGTGGCACCATCCCAGTAGGACAGAAATTAATGACCACTTTATCAAAAATTGACTTCATCTCTTTTCGGGCTCTAAATTCCAGTTGCCAAAGTTATAAATGAATTAGATTTGGTTAGAAATAAAAAAAACTAATAAAAGCCTGCCTCAGTCCAGCTCTAGGTATGCTTAAGTATTTATAAAATGATTCATGTATTTAGAAAAATAAAAAACACGGTCACTCGGGAAGTAAAAAAATGGAAAGCTGAAAGAAACTGGCATTCCAAAGGACTGCCTGTAGAGATGAATAGCAAGAAAAAAAAGGAGCTGATTGCGAGAGGATTTTATCCCAGTACCAGTCTTTTTTTCGACTTTGAAAATTTTGGATACGATCTCTTCCTAAATGAAAGAGACTATAAAAAAATGTATCCGATCAATCGGCCATCTGTGTCCTCATTGATTGACAGCAAAGCCTATCTCCCAGTCCTATTCAGATCTAGACCAGAATGGTTACCTGATTTTTATGCCAATTTTCAACAAGGCCAACCGCTCTTTCATCAGGGCATAACAGACCCAAGCCAATCCATGCGCCAAATCCTGAAAAGTGCCCTGGAAAAGTTTGGCCCACTCATCGTCAAACCTACTACAGACGGGGGCGGGAGGAAAATAATCAAGCTAGATGCCGGCAATTTTGAAGAACAACTCGACCAACTGCTTGCAAGAGATGTAGTAATCGTCTCAACTCTCCAAAATGAGAGTTTTTTAAAAGAAATTTTTCCGCTTTCCCTCAATACTATGCGGGTTATGTTTTTCAAAACGCCAGCTCGGAAAAACAAAATCCTGATGATTGGTCAGCGTTTTGGCACCCAGAAATCCAAGCTCGTTGATAATATTTCAAGTGGTGGCTTGGGATACACCGTGGACCTCATATCCGGAAAATTTTCCAAGCCCTACTCATTTACTATTCCATTTAGACCAGAGGACTTCCATTTTCATCCGGATACGGGCGCCGATCTCAAAAACTTCCAATATCCTGATTGGCAAGCTCGGCTAAGCCAGATCCAAGAAATAGTGGATTACCTTGATTTTGTTGAGTATGCGGGGTTAGACCTGGCATTTACTCCATCCGGTATAAAAGTGGTCGAAATCAATTCCCATCCCGAATCCATTTTCTTCCAATTGGATCAACCGGCCTTGCTTGACCCTGAGTTTAAAGAGTTTATTTTTTCAAGAAAAAAAAGATGAAATCCGGATTAAAGTCCTTGGGATAAATTAACTACCAACAGCATGCAAGACCTTTCTCCTATTGAGTATTCTCCCTACTTGTCAAGACTAACCCAAACCGAGTTTTATATTAAGCGAGAGGATATGATTCCATTTGGCGGGGGAGGAAACAAGGCCAGAATAGTCAAAAAACTCTTGGCTATGGTCAAAAATCATCGTGCAGATGTAATTGTCACCGCTGGAAGTACCTATTCTAATTTCAACAGAGCCTTAGCTTTGATGGCCATACCCGAGGGAATTAGGGTGCAGATTGTTCTTATCAATTCCGAAACATCCTTAGATAGAGAATCTTCCAATAAAAGAATCGGAGATATGATGGGAGTTGAATTTTTTTCTGCCAATCCAGATGAGGTCAAAGAAACTATCCAAAATAGACTACATGCCCTACAATCCAAAGGCCTAAACCCCATCTATATCTATGGTGGAGGACAGACTCTACAAGGATGTCAGGCATACATGGAGGTAGCGGAGGAGATTTCTTCCCAAACTGACGCTAATTTTGACCTCATTGCCACCACACTTGCCACGGGCACTACATTTTCTGGACTTTTAATAGGCGGGAAAAGCCACCTAAAATCTTCAAAGATTCTTGGAGTGAGCATTGCAAGAGAAAAGAATCAGGTAATGCAAACCGTCCAATCTAACATCGACGGTAGTCCTTTAACAGACAAGGAAAAGAATGAACTTTTGAGCGCCCTCCCCGAACATATCCTAGATGACTACATCGCGGGTGGATATGGAAAAACAACGCAAGAACTCCTCCAATTCATTGAGTCTACTATGAGGAAAACCGGGATCATTTTAGACCCTGTCTACACCGGAAAAGGCCTCTTTGGACTAGTCGATTATCTGAGAAAGCATAGTGGGCAATACCAAAATCAAAGAATACTTTTCCTTTACACAGGAGGATTTTTCAACTTTTAGAGCGTTGTGATTTCAGATTTGAATCCGTTCAAAAATCCATTTTCGGCAATTATTCCGCTTTTCAGGCCTAGACTCAATTGGTATTTATTTCTTCTTTCTGATTCAAACAAAACCTTATGACATAGCCACTGTAAGAAGTCAACCCAGTGATAGATTCAACTCCTGATGCCAGCCACATCAATAAATCGTTCTAGTTCCAATTTTAGGCACTTTTCGTATAGCCACCTCTTCCATCAAGATTTTTTTTACTTTATATTTCCCACTTAATTAAAATTTTTGAAAAATGAGCTTTCAAATCAAAGAAACTCCAGATAGCTACGATGTGATCATCGTAGGATCTGGTGCCGGCGGAGGGATGGCTTCCAAAATCCTTTCCGAGGCTGGGTTGTCAGTAGCAGTGGTGGAGGCAGGAGGGGATTTTGACCCGGCAAAAGACGAGGACAGAACCCAACTCAGACCACCTTGGGAATCACCAAGAAGGGGTGCCGGTACCCGTATCCGCCCGTTTGGAGATTTTGATCAGGCCATCGGCGGATGGGATATCGACGGAGAGCCTTATACCCGAAAAGACGGAACGCAGTTTGACTGGTTCAGATCCAGAATGGTCGGTGGACGTACCAATCACTGGGGAAGAATATCGCTGCGTTTTGGACCAAATGACTTCAAGCGTGCCAGCATTGATGGCATGGGGCACGATTGGCCCATCGGATACGATGACCTGAAGCCTTACTATGACAAAGTAGATAAGCTGATCGGGGTTTTTGGATCCAAGGAAGGGATTTTTAATGAGCCGGACGGCTTTTTCTTACCTCCTCCAAAGCCAAGACTTCACGAACTGATCATCAAAAAAGGTGCGGATAAAGCCAACATCCCGATGATCCCGGGTCGTCTGTCTATGCTGACCCGTCCGATCAATAATGAGCGCGGCGTTTGCTTCTTCTGCGCACAGTGTAACCGGGCTTGCCAGGCTTATGCAGATTTCTCGGCAGGTACTTGTCTAGTACACCCTGCGATGAAAAAAGGAAAGGTGGATCTCTATACCTATTCCATGGTAAGAAAAGTAACCACTGATGAGACAGGAAAAGCAACAGGCGTTTCTTTCGTATCCAAAGTGGATATGAAGGAATACAAACTCAAATCCAGAGTAGTGGTATTGGGAGCATCTGCTTGCGAGTCCTCTCGTATCCTGATGAACTCTAGATCAAAAGTTTATCCTAACGGTATTGGAGCTGACTCTGGAGTCCTTGGACGCTACTTGCATGACTCCACCGGTGCTGACCGTATGGGCATCATGCCTGAACTGATCGATCGGGATCGCTACAATGAAGACGGGGTAGGTGGCATGCACATGTACACGCCTTGGTGGCTGGACAACAAAAAACTGGACTTTGCACGTGGCTACCACATCGAATATTGGGGAGGAATGGGACAGCCTGCCTACGGGACCGGCGGTAGCATGGACAGCATGCGGAAATACCTGAAGGATGAATTTGGTAATCCAAGTCCAAACGGAGGCTATGGCGAAGGGCTGAAAAAAGACATCCGTCGCATCTATGGCTCCACCTTGGGTATGTCAGGCCGGGGAGAAAGTATCCCACAATACACAAACTATTGCGAAATCGATCCAAATGTGGTCGATAAATACGGTATCCCTGTCCTACGATTCCATTATAAATGGACCGATCAGGAGATCAAGCAAGCCAAGCACATGCAGGACACCTTTGAGGAAATCCTGACCAATGCCGGTGCCACACTACTTGGAACCAAGCCAGGTGCCGACACCATGTACGGTCTGGCCGCACCGGGTCGAATCATCCACGAAGTGGGTACCACTCGAATGGGCAATGATCCAAAAGCTTCCGTAGTCAACTCTAACTGTCAAGTTCACGACTGCAAAAACGTATTTGTGGTGGATGCTGGACCGTTTGTGTCACAAGCAGACAAAAACCCGACTTGGACCATTTTGGCGCTTTCTTGGAGAACCTCAGATTACATCGTCGATCAGCTAAAACAGAAAAACATCTAAGCCATGAACAGAAGAGAAAACCTAAAACTGCTCTTTACCGGCTCTGTGGGAGCAGGGTTGTTATTGACCGGATGTGAACCTGAGCAGGTCGCTGTACAAGGTCAAGTCATCACAGGTGGCACACCAGGCGGACGAACTGAGGAAGAAAAAGCACGTGATGCGAAGTTGCTTTCTGAAAATTTCTTTACTGACGAGGAAAAGAAAAAGCTAAGCACACTGGTAGACATCATCATGCCGGCTGATTCAGAGTCTCCTTCTGCCACCGAGTTGAAGGTTCCCGATTTCATCGAGTTCATGATGAAAGATCAGCCCAACATGCAGACCCCGATGAGAGGTGGCCTGATGTGGCTGGACTTTGAAGCTGATGAGCTTTTTGGCAAAAAATTCATTGACCTCAGCAAAGAAGAAGTGATCCAAATTGTGGATCTAGTGGCCTGGCCTGACAAAGCTACCGAAGCTTATTCAGGCGGTGTCCGCTGGTTTAACATGCTTCGCAACCTGACTTGCTCCGGTTACTTCTCGACTGAGGCAGGTTGGAAATACATGGGCTACATGGGCAACCAAGCAAATGTATGGGATGGCGTACCACAAAAAGTACTGGATAAACACGGAGTTTCTAATCCTGAAAAATATGCAGCTATCTACCTCAAACCGGAAGAACGAGGCAAAGTCGCCGAATGGGATGAGCAAGGAAACCTAATCGGATAGCCTTTTTTTGAGATTGAATTGAAAATCCACGGTCTACAAACCGTGGATTTTTTTATTCGTTCTAACTTCGTCCCAGTTAAAACCCCCTTTATGAATTTTATCTTTTCTTTCGAGAACATCCGCAGTCTACTCTTTTCAGTTTTTCTTCTACTAGTATGTAGCTGCTCCAAAAATGTTACCATGACCCGGCTAATACCCGCTCCGGTCACAGTGCCCAGCCATATTCAAAAAATCGTGCTGGTCGATCGAACCAAACCTCAAAGTGAAGGCTTGGCAATCTTAGAAGGAATCATTACCGGCGAACTCCCATTTGAGGTTCGCAATGCTGTACAGGCGACCCTTTCATCACTCCAGATGAGCCTCAATTCTTCCCCTAGATTCCAAATAATCAGAGCTAACGAACGACTTCCTGGAGGAATTTTCGGACAGATGTTTCCCAATCCACTGGATTGGTATACGGTGGAGCAACTTGCCAATCGATACGATGCCGATGCAGTCTTGACTTTGGAAAATTTCAGTTCAGACTTCATCATCACCGATCAGCAGCGGTTGATCAAAAAGACTGTGACAGAAGGCAAAACCACCCGACAGATCGAAGTACAGGGCTGGTATGTAGAGGGAGTGGCCAATGTCAGCGCAGGATTTCGCCTGTATGATCCAAAGGATCGGAATATGGTAGATCAGCAGCGGTTTGAGAAAAAAAACCTCTGGTCGGCCGAGGGTGAGACCAAAGCCCAAGCTTTGGCCTTGCTCATCACCAAAGCAGACGCGGCAAGAGCTGTGGGAGAAATGGCCGGTGCAGGATATGCCACCAAAATAGCGCCGATGTATGCCGAGATCAATCGTGGCTTTTTCCCCAAATCCAAAACCGACCCAGCCGTATCAAAAGGTGCCCGACTCGCTGAAGTAGACCAATGGGAGCAAGCGATTGAAACATGGAAAGCGGCTTTGCCCGGGGTCGATGAGAAAAGCGGGGGGATGCTTGCTTACAATATCGGTGTTGGATATGAAGTTTTAGGTTCACTTGACCTAGCCAAAGAATGGGCGGGAAGAGCCTACACAGATTTTGGACTCAAGAAAGGAAGAAATTACGTCCGAACTCTGAATGGTTTGATCAGCCAACAAATTCTACTTGAGCAGCAGATGCAAAGGGAAATTGTCAACGATAAAAATCAGTAAGGATTTGAGGGGAACTAACTTTCAGTTCATCTAAAAAAGAACTCGCTTCCTGAAATTCTCCCTCCCAAAACCTGCTTTTTCCACTCGCGGGGAAGGTCGTCTGACTTTCCCCGCGATTGTTTATATTCCCTCCTGATCAAAGAAACCCACATGCAAAAATCATCTTACCTCATTCTCCTCGCCGCAGGACTGATTTCCTTCAGTTCCCTGGCACAGGATATCAAACCCACTTCTGAAAAAGCCCTGCAAGAGTCCGTGGACAAGCACAAAGCCATGCTTGCCTCCACTCCTCTCAAAGATTTCAAGGCCAGAAACGTTGGACCAACCAACATGTCAGGCCGAATTGTGGATCTTGAAGTAGCCAACAATACCAACACCTTTTACATCGCAGCTGCTTCGGGTGGCGTATGGAAAACGGAGGACAACGGTCAGTCTTTCACCCCAATTTTTGACCATCAGGGAGCCTTGGGAATCGGCGCAATGGCGCTTTCAAAGTCCGATAATCAAGTCTTTTGGGTAGGCACAGGCGAAAACAATTCCAGCCGATCCACTTATGCAGGAGCAGGTCTTTACAAATCCACTGACGGAGGTAAGACCTTCCAAATGATGGGGCTACTCCACTCCCACCACATCGGTCAAATCCAGATTCACCCCACCAATCCGGATATCGTTTGGGTGGGCTCGATGGGTTCACTTTATTCCAAAAACAAGGAAAGAGGCCTCTACAAAACCACTGACGGAGGCAAAACCTGGAAAAAAGTCCTTTACATCGACGACAATACAGGCATCATCGACATCAAAGTTCATCCAACCAACCCAGATGTACTTCTCGCAGCAAGCTGGGAGCGATTCCGTCAGGCGCATGACTTCGTCGGCAACGGAAAAGGTTCTGCGATCTGGATATCCGAAGACGGTGGAAATACTTGGAAAAAAGCAGTGGATGGATTTCCTCAGGATGAGTTTGTAGGGCGAATCGGCTTCGACTTTGCACTTTCTCAACCCAACACTGTTTATGCCCTTTTAGACAATCAGGGCAAATCCGACAAACCAGCACCTGCGCCAAGACAGCGTGGCAATCAGCCGCAGGAAGAAAACCCAATCAAAATCGAGGATTTCAAAACGATGACTTTGGATCAGGCCTTGGCTTTGGATGACAAAAAGCTCGAATCCTTCCTGAGAAGGAATCAATTTGCTACCAAATACACGCCGGCCGAACTCAAGCGCCAACTGAAAACCGAAAAAGTCACCACTACCCAGATTGCCAACTACCTTGGCGGCGCAGTAGATGCCAATGCAGCCATGTTTGGGCAGCCGATCAAAGGCGCAGAGGTATACCGTTCTGAAGATGCGGGCAAGAGCTGGAAAAAAGTCTCCGAATCAGACATCAGTCAACTTTACAATACCTATGGCTATTACTTCGGGGAAGTACGAGTAAGTACTTCTGATGAAAATGAAATCTTTGTTTTGGGTGTGCCACTTTTGGTTTCGAGAGATGGGGGTAAAAATTTCTCCAGAACAGACTCCATCGGCAGACCACACTCTGATCATCAGGCGATGTGGATCAACCCAAAAGACAGCAAACACATTCTCCTGGGTAATGACGGGGGCTTGTACCGAAGCTACGGAGGAGGTGCACGATGGGATCACCTGAACACGCAAATGCCGATTTCTCAGTTCTATTCCATTATGGTCGATGATGCCAAACCATACAATATTTATGGAGGCATGCAGGATAATGGGGTTTGGTTTGGGAAGTCAACCAATAAGCCCGAAGATCTTTGGGAGCCACTTTTGGGTGGTGACGGGATGGTGGTCGCTGTAGATACCCGAAACAACAACATCGTCTACACCGGATCTCAATTTGGCAACTACATGCGCATCAATAAGGAAACTGGAGAAAGAAGAAGAATCACCCCGGGACACGATATCGGTAATGCTCCCAACCGTTGGAACTGGAGAACGCCTGCTGAACTCAGCTACCACAATCAGGATATCGTGTACATGGGTTCGCAATACGTTTACCAATCTTTAGACCAAGGAAATACGTGGAAAACCATCTCCCCTGACCTGACCAAAAATCAGAAAAGCGGAAACGTTCCTTTTGCCTCGCTTACGGTGGTAGAAGAATCTCCGCTCGAGTTTGGAACGCTCTACGCAGGATCAGACGATGGCAATGTCTGGGTAACCCGTAACAATGGTGGCACTTGGACTAGTCTCAATGCAGGGCTTCCACAGGACCGTTGGGTGAGCAGCATTTCGCCTTCTCGATTTAAAGAAGGTCGAGTGTACATCACATTGAATGGATATCGCTACGACGAGTTCAACACCTATGTATATATGAGCGAGGATTATGGAAAAACTTGGACCTCGATCAAGTCAAACCTGCCTGATGAATCCACCAACATCATCATCGAAGACCCAAAAATGCCAAACCTACTTTATTTGGGAACCGATCATGGCTTGTACGTGAGCATGGATGAAGGCAAAAACTGGAACCTCTTCCAAGGCCAAATTCCAAATGTGGCCATCTATGACATGGTCATTCAGCAGCGTGAAAATCACTTGGTAGTGGGGACCCACGGTCGTAGCGTTTATGTGATCGACCTGAAGCCTATTCACGAGTGGGCAAAACCGGGACCGATGGTTATGGAAAAATAAGCCTCCAAATAAGCGAAGAATACAAAAATGGCCCTTCTGAATCGATTCAGAAGGGCCTTTATTTTTGGTTTCGTTATGTTAAACGTCTTTTCCCGATTAGAAAATCTTAAATCCTACAGATACTACCCATTGGTTGATGCGGTTGTCAGTAGCAAATGAACCGATATTTTCTGTCCACTTGCTAAGGCCACCCTCATATTTGGCATCGATAAAGAGATTGCCAATATCCACACCTAGTCCTGCCTGATAGCCTAGGGTAGCATTCTTAAATTCGGCATCGCCAATGGTATCGCTCACTTCGCTGAGTTTGGAATTGATATTTAAGCTGGCAATAGGTCCTGCCTGGAGTCTGAGAACTTTGAAAAACCGCATTCCAAGCATCACAGGAATATCAAGCCTGTTAAACTCGGCCTTTAGCTGGTCTTGATCATTGATGAATTTCCCACTTGTCTGGGTGAAAAGAAGCTCAGGCTGTACAAAGAACCCAGCCCCTCCTAATCTACCAAAAACCCCTACATGATATCCTGTCTGAGTACCTTCTGGAGAGAATTGTGAGTTTTTGAAATCTACTTTGGTACTACTTAGACCGGCTTTGATACCAAAACCATTTTGCTGAGCATATGTCTGAAATGCCACAAGGACAAATGCGAGAAAAAGCATTATTTTTTTCATGGAGATTAGATTTTGTTTTAGTAAGTGAATGATGAATGTCCCGATTGCAATTCCTTTGCCAAATCCAAAAAACAAACTTTTCATCAGATCAAGTTTGATTCTGCCCTATTTTTAAAGTTCTAGATAACCCTTTTGCTTGGGCTACAAATCAAAAAATCAGCTCCCAGAAAATGTCAAAAAATAAAGGGCTAACCTCTCGGAAAGCCCTTCAAATCTATTTTTAATGAACTGCTTACGCTGCCTGAGGAGCGCCAAATAGCCCCATCATATTTAGGATCAAGAGGATAATCACAATCGGACAAACCCACTTGATAAAGAACATCCAACCGGAACGGAATGCACCTGTAAATCCCGGAGCGCCCAGGGAAAGTTCGTCTGCATAATCACTGATTTTCTGTGCCCAGCCCGTATACAAGGCCAGCATCAAACAAATCAGGATCACTGCGAATGTGCCAAATATAAAGTCCATTGCTCCGAAGAATCCGACAAGTTCATTGCTTAGGAATGTAAATCGGATTTCTTTAAACATATTTCCTTCGATAGAAGAAAGTGCAGATGGAACCGACAGAATCATGGCTCCGATTCCGACAACCCATGTTGCTTTTTTGCGATTCCACTTTCTGTCATCAATCAAATAAGCTACAGGTACCTCCAACATGGAAATGGTAGAAGTCAAAGCTGCTACCATCAATAGAATGAAAAACAAACCTCCGATGATATTTCCGCCGGGCATCGCATCAAATACTTTTGGCAAAACATCAAAAACCAAAGCTGGACCGGCAGCAGGATCTTTTCCTGGAAGCAACGCAAACAAGGCCGGGAATACCATCAATCCGCCCAATAAGGCAACAGCTGTATCCATTCCTGCAATCCATCCGGAAGCATTGACAATGTTGGCATCTTTACCCAAGTAAGAGCCAAATGTGATCATCAAACCCCAGCCCACTGACATGGAGAAGAAAGCTTGACCCAATGCCTGAAGAACAACCGTACTGTTGATTTTGGAGAAATCAGGATTCAAATAATACTGAATTCCAGCCTCTGCGCCTTCCAAGGTAACCGAGCGGGCCGCAATGAAGAGGATGATGATAAAAAGGATAGGCATCAAGAATTTTGCAGCTTTTTCGATACCACCGGATACACCACCCAGTACAATCAGGATGGTCAACAGGATAAAGAAAAAAGTCAATGGAATGACATACAACGGAGTCTGAACAAACTCTTCGAAATCAACAGGAATATTGATGATTTCCGTAAAAATATACCCGACTGTCCATCCAGCAATGACAGAGTAATAGCTGAATACAAAGAAGCAAACCAATACACACAGCACACCCGCCAGCTGCCAAAACTTATTTCCTCCGGTTTCTCGGATTGCACCGATAGGGTTTTTTCCAGACTTTCTACCCAATGCAATTTCATTGAATAAAAGAGGTAGTCCGATAAGAACCACACATAGGATATAAACGAAGACAAAAGCCCCACCTCCATTTTCGCCGGTGAGGTAAGGAAATCTCCAAATGTTGCCCAGTCCGACGGCTGAACCAGCCGCGGCCATGATAAAGCCAAGGCTGGAGCCAAACTGACCTCTGTCCTCAGTATTAGAACTTGCTGCCATAGATAATGCTAAAGTTAAATTAAGGGTGTAAACTGCTTTTTAAGAGCGGGCTAAGATAATTTGTTTTGCCAAAATACCTATCCCCATTTGGAAACTTTTGGGCTCAAAACCGAGTTGCTTTCTAGCTTTTTCGATGATAAAGCCCGTTTTCATTGGACGCTTAGCCGGCTGTTTAAACTTAGTTGAATCAGTTTGCTTGATTAAACTTTTGTTAAGGCCGAAAAACTCCGCTGTTTCTATTGCCATTTGGTAAGGTGTCAAAAGTTCCGCTCCTGAAATGTTAAACACCCCCGTTGAGCGCTTGTCCACAATCAAAATACAACCTGTAGCAAGGTCTTCTGCCAGTGTAGGAGTCCTCACCTGATCATCCACTACTTGGATTTCTTTCCCTGCTTCCAGGGATGCTTTCACCCAAAGAATGATATTGGACCTACTGAGATCATAGCCGATTCCAAAAACAATAGCGGTCCGGGCTATCGCCCAATTCAGTCCGGAATTCTTCACTATTTCCTCCGCTTCGAGTTTAGTCTGCCCGTAATAATTGACCGGATTTGGAGCGGCATCTTCATCATAGGGGTTCTTGCCATCTTCTCCGGAAAAAATAAAATCCGTCGAAACAAAAACGAAATGGGAATTATATTTCTTAGCCCCTTCTACCAAATACTGAGTAGCCAAGACATTGGCGCGGAAGCAAGCTTCTCTATTGAGCTCACATTCATCCACATTGGTCATTGCCGCACCATGAATAATCACTTCGGGCTTTAATGCTGAGAAAACCAATTCAACATTTTGCTGATCTTCTATATCCAAAGTCTGATACACAAAGCCCTCTCCCGAGAGTCGGCTTGGCCCTCGCCCTGTAGCGATGACATCAAATTTGCCCTGCTCGACTAGCTGCTCGACCAGCTTTTGGCCCAGGAGACCGTTGGCTCCTGTGATGAGAATCTTCGGTTTACTTTGAGATAGGATAGACATAGCCAAATTCTTTTTCGATTTTTTTTCGTGATACCTTTTCTACTGTCACTTTAATGAATACCGGTTCATTCGGCACCTCTCGGGAGGTCGGTTCTGCAGCAATTTTATCAACTACTTCCAACCCACTCAGGACTTGGCCGAATACCGTGTATTGAAAATCCAGATGCGGAGTCCCTCCTTTTTCTGCATAGTCTTTAATTTGCTTAGCTGTATAATCTTTGGTCAGCTTGATTTTGAGCGTCTCAGCAATCTCATCTCTTTTGGACAGCAGGAGATTAGTAAGGCTATCAAACTTTTGCTCTTCAAACAATCTTGAATACTCCTTTTTTAAATCTTGACCAGAACCCAACTGCATGTATTGAAAGACGGCCTTTTGAAGTGCCGGAAAATCAGTTGTCAGTTCCAATTCCTCATAGGTTCTACCTTGAACGATGTAAAATTGAGAACCATTACTGCGCCTTTCTGGATTGATATTATCACCTTGTCGGGCTGCTGCGATCATACCTTTAATATGAACATGTTGCTTGCTGATCTCTGCGGGCAAAGTTGGCCACTGTTGGGCAGGAAGCCCTTCTTTACCAAACACATCACCTCCCTGAACCATGAAATCTTTTATGACCCGGTGAAATTGTGTAGAGTCGAATCTCCCCGCTTCAGCCAAAGCAATAAAATTGTTTTTGTGCTCCGGAGTATCGTCAAAGAGAATCGCTTTAATTTCCCCATGTCGGGTAGTGATGGTGATCAGGTAATCTTTATCCTTTCCGCAAGCCCAAGAGCTGATCAGGATTAGTCCAAAAACCAGGAGCATATTCAGCTTTCTCATATCAGGATTGTGCTTTTTTGATTTGTTCCAAAATTTCTTTCCCACCGGCAGCCAAGACCTTTGAGGCTAACTCTTGACCTAGGCTTTCTGGATCTCCAGCGGATCCATGGAGATGGAAGGTAATCCGCTTTTTTCCATCCAAACTCACAATCCCTCCATTAAGCATCAATTGGTCATTTTCCAGACTAGCCATGGCAAATACAGGTATGCTGCATCCGCCCTCCAAGACTCTGAGGTAGGCTCTTTCAGCTCGGAGTCGGGCTTCGGTCTCGGGATGATTGCAGGCTTGGATGATTTGACTTCGAAGTGTTTGATCAAGATTCTTTGCCGATTCAATCGCCACCGAACCCTGGCCAACTGCAGGTGTGAATTCATCTAAACTCAAGTATTCAGCAATCATGTCATCATACCCCATCCGATGAACACCTGCATAGGCCAAAAGTAAGGCATCGCAAAGCCCTTCCTCCATTTTGCGGATTCGGGTTTGTAGATTACCTCTGACGTCGACGGTCTTTACATGGGGATAAAAATGCTTAAGAGTCGCAATCCTTCGGGTGGAAGAAGTCCCCAAAACCAAGGATTGTGTAGCATCCGATATAGAAATCCCTTTTTTAGCAGAAAGGAGGATGTCATTTTCCTTTTCTCGCTCGGTAAAGGCGATAATTTCAAAATCCTCCGCCAGATTGGATTGCATGTCTTTGGCTGAATGGACTGCGATGTCGATCCGGCCGTCGAGCAACTGATCTTCAAGCTCTTGGGTAAAAACGCCCTTAGAACCGATTTTTGAAATAGAAACATCCAAGACCTGATCGCCTTTGGTATCGATGATGACAATTTCGGATTCAAGTCCCGCTCTTTTCAGCAAGTCCTCCACATGGTAGGCTTGCCAAAGTGCCAGCTTACTACCTCGGGTACCGATTTTTATAACTCTACTCATTAATGTTTTTCTCGTTTAGAGGATTTTTTGCGGACCCCTTCCTCCACAAATTTGATGATTTCGGCTGCGATATTTACTCCAGTCGCACTTTCTATTCCTTCAAGTCCAGGCGAACTGTTGACTTCCAAAATGAGTGGCCCTCGCAAAGATTGAAGCATGTCCACTCCTGCTACGTCGAGCCCGAGAGCCTTGGCTGCATTGAGGGCGGCTTGCTTTTCTGCCCTGCTCAGCTTGATTACTGTGGCCATGCCTCCGCGATGCAGGTTGGACCTGAATTCTCCTTCTGCGCCTTGGCGCTTCATGGCACCGACCACTTTGCCATTGACCACAAAAGCTCTGATATCCGCCCCTTTGGCTTCTTTGACAAATTCCTGCACAATGATCCTGGCTTTCAAGCCATGAAAAGCTTCTACCACCGACTGTGCTGCCTTTTTGGTTTCAGCCAAAACAACACCCAATCCCTGAGTCCCTTCCAGTAGCTTAATGATGACTGGAGCACTGCCGACCTGCTCGATCAGTTGTTTTTCTCCTCCTTTGGAAAAGTTGGTAAAAGCTGTCTTGGGCATTCCAAGGCCATTTTTAGAGAGAATCTGCAGACTTCTGAGCTTATCCCTACTTCGCACAATGGCCTGCGAAGTCACGACAGAAAACGCCCCCATCAGCTCAAACTGACGAACCACGGCCGTCCCATAAAATGTCACAGATGCTCCGATTCTTGGGATGATTGCATCTACTCCTTCGAGCTTCTGTCCTTTGTAAATAATGGAAGGCCCCTCCTGCTCGATGATCAGATCGCAGAGGCTGTGATCCACCACCATGGCCTCATGCCCTGCGTGTTGGATCTCTTCGACAAGCCTTCGAGTGGAGAATAATTTTGGATTCCTCGAGAGGATGGCAATTTTCATTTCTTTTTGCGGTAGGATTTACCCAAGTTGGTTTTGGATACATCGACGAGGAATTTACCCCGAAGAATTTTTCTGCCCAGCAAGATGGAATTTTTCATGCTAGACCTGTCCGTGAGCGTAAACTCGGCACGATAGGTTTCTCCGGCGAGTTGGATTTTGGTTTCGATCAGGTAGCGGACTTCTGCCTGACCAAAGGAATTTTTCACTTTCTTTTCTCTGTACTTTTCAAAAACGAGCGTTTTGCCTGTAAATTTTTGATGCTTTGGCATCAGGATCTGAAATCTCAGGACTTTCTTCCCATCCAATTCTTCTTCTCTGATCTCTTCTGCGTGCAAGCTGCTGGTGTAGGCACCGGTATCGATTTTAGCCCAGACCAGGTTGAGCCCCAATTCGGGTAGGGTAATTTTTTCTTTTCGACCGATTATCTTCTGCTCCACGACTTAGTTTTTTGACATCATCAGGAGCAATTCCATGGAAAGATCGGTAAAGATCATCTTGGCATTCCCATTTCGCTCGAGGTGGTAGTGCGCCTGATTGAAGGCTTCGTACATCTTCAGCGCATGGTCTTCTGTCAGTACATTTTTGCTGATTTTGTTTATAAAATCACGATCCTCCTCTGTAGTTCTAAGAAGTTTATCCAAATCAAGATTTTTGAGCATGATCTCACGGGTCACATTAAGACCTGCCAAGATCATGGATTTTTGAGCCTCTTTATCATACTTATGAAACTCATCTGAAAGGTTGAAGATGTCCTTTAGATTTTTGGTCACGCAGAGTCTAAACCAGTCTCTCACCTGCTTGACAGTCTGATCTTCTACGTTTTCAAGGAGTCGGTAGGCTTCTCTGAGATTCCCATCGGCAAGCATTGCGATCTGCTCCGCTGCTTTGCTTTCGCAAAGTCCTGCTTCGACGAGGTGGCTTTTGATCTCCTCGTCGGAAAATGCTCTAACCATTATTTTCTGTGTACGAGACAAAATGGTCGTCAACAACTGATCTGCCTGAGAAGTCACGAGCATAAAAATGGTCTTCGCTGGTGGCTCTTCGATGATTTTCAAAAGCGAGTTGGCTGCCGAAGGGTGCAAAAACTCCGGAGCCCAGATCAGCATGATTTTGTATCCGCCTTCAAAGGACATCAGCGAAAGTGCTTGAATGATCTTTCTGGCTGCAGCTTTGGAGATATTCAACTGCTTTTTTTCAAAGCCATTGAAGTATATGAAATCGTGAACATTGCCATATGGATTACCCAAGGCAAATTTCCTCCAGTTGGCCAAGACATCTACTTTCTCTTCCTTTTCTCCATCCTCTCCTCCGTCGTCATCTTTTGAAGAAGCTACTACCGGAAAAGCAAAGTTCAAGTCAGGCATGATCAGCTTTTTCATCCGTTGACAGCTACCACATGTGCCACAGGAATCTGCATCGGAGGGATTTTCGCAGTAAAGATACGTGGCTAAAGCCAGGGCCATTGTCAAATTAGCCGAGCCTTCTGGTCCGTGGAAAAGCAGCGCGTGCGCCAAATGGTTAAACTTGACAGCGTTGAGTAGCTTTTCTTTGGTCTCGGGGAGCCCTGGTATTTCTGCAAACTGCATATCCGGATCGATCAGGAAGTTTTATCCCAAATTCTATAGCTTTTGGTCAATTCAAAAACCTTATCTAAGATTTCTTTTTCGGCCGGAGTCCATTCCAGACCTCTTCTACCAAAAACCGCCTTGGCTGTTTCTTCAAATTTAACCATGGTGAAGGTCGAAAAGCCGGCCGCTCCTCCCCATGAAAAGGATGGAATAAAATTTCGTGGGTAACCATCTCCGAAAATATTGGCACCGACTCCGACCACCGTTCCGGTGTTAAACATCGTATTGATTCCGCACTTGCTGTGGTCACCCATCATTAAGCCGCAAAACTGCAGCCCGGTATTGGCAAAGCCACCTCGGGTATAATCCCAAAGTTTGACTGGCGCATAATTATTCTTAAGGTTGGAAGTATTGGTATCCGCACCAAGGTTACACCATTCGCCTAGGACAGAATTACCCAAGAATCCTTCGTGGCCTTTGTTGGAATAACCAAAAATCACCGAATTGGAGATTTCACCACCCACCTTCGAAAAAGGACCAACAGTTGTATCCCCACGGAGTTTTGCCCCCATATTTACCGTAGAGCCTTCGCAAAGAGCAAATGGCCCGCGGATCAAGGCTCCTTCTTGGATCTCCGTATTCTTTCCAATGTAAATAGGTCCACCTTCCGCATTGAGTACGGCTGCTTTGATTTTGGCACCTTCTTCGATAAAAATCTGATCTGCCCCATAGACGATGGTATGAGGATCACCTACAGGTTGAGAAGTCCTCCCTTTCGTCAATAAGGAAAAGTCTTTTCTGATTTCTGAACCGTTATACTGGAAGATCTGCCAGGTTTTTTGAAGCAAAACAGGTTCGGATGAAAGCTGAACAGGGCGTCTCTCGGCTGCAAAGCTGAGGTTCTTCTCTGTTTCACCGATATAACCAGCCAGAAATACCTTTCCGAAGTAAAGTGCCTCATCCTCTTTCAAGGAGTTTAAAGCTTGCAATGCCTCAGCATCGGGTAACCAGGAACCGTTTACCGCGAGTGCCTTTTCCGTGTTTCTTGGGAATTTTGCCTGCAGGTAGTCCTGAGTCAAAAATGAGATCTTGGCACCTGCATGTTTATTCCATTTTTGAGAGATCTTGAGGATTCCCACCCGGATATCTGCCACAGGTCTTGTAAAAGTGAACGGAAGCAAGGATCCTCTTATCGCAGGATCATCGAATAATAAGATATGGGTCATAGGGCAAAAATAAAAAAGTCTCCCGGAAACTTTGCTCCGGGAGACTTTTTCGGCTGAAGCCGCCAAGAATTACTTCTTCGCGTATCTTTTGTTGAATTTCTCCACTCGACCAGCGGTATCAAGAAGCATCTTCTTACCAGTGTAGAAGGGGTGAGACTCAGAGCTCACTTCGATTTTGTATACAGGATAAGTGTTGCCGTCTGTCCACTCGATAGTTTCACTAGTCTCAATGGTTGACTTGGTCAAAAACTTAAACTCGCTAGAGGTATCGTAGAACACTACGTCTCTGTATTTAGGATGAATATCTTTTTTCATATGTTCAGCTAGTTTTCTTGGCTTTTTTGAAACGAGGCACAAAGATATTCTTTTAAATAAATCTCACCAAATCTTTATCAATGATTTATTTGGCTTTACAGACAAAATACCCTCAAAGGTCTGCTACTTACTCTTCAAGTCTCCCCGTTTAATCGATCGAATAAACTGTGACCAAGCAAAAGGATCCAAAATTCGAAGCGGACGTGGGCCATAGAGATCTTGATTTTGAATCATCTGCCCTTGTTGGAAGTACCTAAAATTCTCTCCTCCGGAGGCTGGCATAGACTCTGCCCATCTTAAAAGCATCTCAGGACTCATGTTGGACCTACTAATCGACATCGGATCCACCACACTCATGGCGATTACCGCTTTTTTAAATTCTTCTTCCGTAGGATACGGCATCACCTCGATCTCAGCCAGGGCGATTTCATCCACCTCCATAGTAAGAATGAGCGAAATGCGGTCGCTTTCCACTTTTTCAGGGACTTTGAAAGTTTGTTTCTTCAAACCTATGAATGTGAAGACTACGCTATCACCTTCTAAAACAGGCATAGAAAAGTATCCAAATCGACCGGAAGCAGTCCCTCTACCCTTTTTGGGCACGTAAATATTTACGCCCGGTACAGCATCCGTACTGTCAGCATTTAGAATTATACCAGAAAGCTGAATAACTTTTCTTTCCTTATCATCCTGAGCGAATGACTCATGGCTGAGGAAAAAAAATCCTAAAACCAGAACAAACGGAAGTAAATGGGTAATTTTCACAAATATTGAATTCAGAAATGGCTCTTGGATTCTGTAACGATTTAAAACGAATTTCGGCTTAAAATTTATTTTCGCGCCGTAATCCAAGTTAAAACTTACTAATGAGACTCAAAAATATCAGTTTAACCTATGGTTTGCGAATTTTTAAAGCGCTTTCCGAAGAACCTCGAGTAAGAATTATCCATTTATTGATGCTCAACAAAGAATTGAGCATCTCGGACTTGGAGCACATCCTGGATTTTACCCAAACCAAAACGAGTCGACACCTCATTGGACTCAAAAACGCCGGGCTTCTGGGAAGTCGCCGGGTAGATCAATGGGTGTTTTATTACATCCTCGAAGAATATCTTGAAATCATTCAGCAGATTTTCAAGTTTATCCAAAAAGATCCCAGTCTCATAAAGGATCAAGAAACCTACGAAATCCTCAAATCCAACCGAGAACTGGCCATCAACAAGATCCAAAACAATCAATACCGACGCTGAATCCATTTTGAAAACGTACCAACACCTCTTCTTCGATCTCGACCACACCCTGTGGGACTACGATCGAAATGTCACCGAATCTCTCTCTGAACTCTACCAGATTTACAGCCTTCAAGACTTGGGAATCCCAACTTTTGAAAAATTCTTCGAATCCTTCCATGCGGTCAACTTCCAGCTTTGGGATTGGTATAACGTAGGAAAAATTGATAAGCACAACCTGAGGAAAGAGCGATTTCCACGGATCTTTGCCCATGCCGGGGGAAATCCCGAAGCCATACCTGCAGTGTTTGAAGAGGACTTCATGCACCGAACTTCCTCCAAGTCGCACGTTTTTCCCTATTCCAAAGAAATCCTCAATTACCTCAAAGAGAAGTATCGGATTCATGTCATCACCAACGGATTCAATGAATCCCAAGCAAAAAAAATGAAATCCGCCGACTTGGATGGGTACTTTGAGCTTGTGGTCACATCCGAAACAACCGGCTATAAAAAGCCTGACCCGAGGATTTTCCATTACACCATGGACCAACTTCAGACCAAACCCGAAGCCTGCTTAATGATTGGGGATAATCCCAATTCCGATATTCTCGGTGCACAGCGTGCCAAAATCGACCAGGTTTTTTTCAATCCAGAAAGAAAAAAAATCGAACTCACTCCTACTTACGAAATACAGCACTTGAAAGAACTAGAGTCGCTTTTGTAAAAGAAATCACTGCCCGTTCTGTGAGTAAAACTTATCTTTGGCCACTTGAAATCACATAAACTCCAAATATCATGTTAAAGGGATTTTTCAACGTACCGACTCCTGTCAATGAGCCGGTAAAAGCATATGCTCCGGGTAGCCCCGAGCGAAAAGAACTTCAGGCCATGTTGGCGGAACTCCGTTCCAAGCAAATCGACGTGCCCATGTACATCGGAAGTGAGGAAATCAGAACTGGAAATACCCGTCCGATGTCTCCTCCCCATGACCATCAGCACATTTTGGGATATTTCCACGAGGGCGACGCTTCTCACGTGGAGCAGGCGATAAACGCCGCTCTAGGAGCTAAAGAAGCCTGGGAAAATCTGGAATGGGAGCAGCGTGCGGCTATTTTCTTGAAAGCAGCAGACCTGATCGCCGGCCCTTACCGAGCTAAAATTAATGCGGCGACTATGCTTGGTCAATCCAAAAATGCCATGCAAGCCGAGATCGACTCTGCCTGTGAGTTTATCGACTTCCTTCGATTCAATGTGAAATACATGACGGAAATCTACGCGCAGCAGCCTCCCGTATCCGGAGGTGGCGTTTGGAATCGCGTGGAACAAAGACCGCTCGAAGGATTTGTTTTTGCTTTGACCCCATTCAACTTCACCGCGATCGCAGGAAACCTGCCAACTTCTGCAGCTATGATGGGAAATACCATCGTTTGGAAGCCTGCTTATACTCAAATCTATTCCGCTCAGGTGCTGATGGAAGTATTCAAAGAAGCTGGTGTGCCTGACGGGGTGATCAACCTGATCTATGTGGATGGACCGACAGCCGGTGACATCATTTTCAAGCATCCTGACTTTGCCGGAATCCACTTTACAGGTTCCACAGGAGTCTTCCAACACATTTGGAAAACAGTAGGCGAAAACATCAAACGCTATAAATCCTACCCGAGAATCGTGGGAGAAACAGGTGGAAAAGACTTTGTACTCGCTCACAAATCCGCTGATGCAAAAGCGGTAGCTGTTGGATTGGTCAGAGGTGCTTTTGAATACCAAGGCCAAAAATGCTCTGCTGCTTCCCGCGCTTACATCCCATCCAACCTGTGGGAAGATGTGAAAAAGTACATGCTCGAGGACCTTGCCACCATCAAAATGGGAGGCACGGAAGACTTCACCAACTTCATCAATGCAGTGATTGATGAGAAGTCTTTCGACAAAATCGCCAAGTACATCGACAATGCCAAAGCAACTCCGGGAGTAGAAATCATCGCCGGTGGCAACTACGACAAGTCCAAGGGCTACTTCATCGAGCCAACCGTGATTCTGACCCAAGATCCCATGTACACCACCATGTGCGAAGAGATCTTTGGTCCGGTCTTGACGATCTATGTGTACCACGAAGAGCACTTCGAAACCGTACTCGAACTCGTAGACCAGACTTCACCTTATGCCTTGACAGGCGCTGTGTTCTCCCAAGACCGCTATGCAATTGAACTTGCGACAAAGAAACTGAGAAACGCAGCCGGTAACTTCTACATCAACGACAAGCCAACCGGCGCTGTGGTAGGTCAACAGCCATTTGGCGGCGCCAGAGCTTCCGGAACAAATGACAAAGCTGGATCGATGATCAACTTGCTTCGTTGGGTTTCTCCTCGCACTATCAAGGAAACTTTCGTATCTCCAAAAGATTATCGATATCCTTTTTTGGGAAAGGATTAAAGTTAAACCATAGAAAAAGCCTCCTTAAAGAGGCTTTTTCTATGATATGGATAGAATAAATTTATTTCATGAAAATAGATTTGTTTACTTTTAACGAAACCAAAACATAAGAATCTTTTTTTAACTCAGATTTATTTTCTTGGACGAATTGATGAATATTTCCTCTTATTTCAACTTCAGAATTATTAATGAACTTTTTTTCATAGTCCTCTAGAAATAGAAAAGATGGAATCAAATAACCAATTTTATCTTCCGAAAAAAACCATGGTAAATTTCGTATTGGCATATAATCTATGTCATTTTTATACTTATTGAATTGAGCTATAGGTACAAATTCTTTATCTAAAAAAATCTCATGAAACTCTTTTTCACCTCTAAATACTCTTAAAAAATACCCGTCTTCCAATGGATAAAAGGAAGAAATCTCACTAACCAAACCCTCGATTTTTACCCTCTCGTCAAATTGTTGAGGATTTAATCGATGAAAATCTTCCATAGAAGCTTGATCTTCACCAAAATCAAAATTTATTTTTCGGATATTTTCGCCATCCTTTGAAAAAATCACTGAAGTTGTTTCAAAGGGAATTGTAAAAATTATTTCCTTGGTAAACGGGTTTAAAACAAATCCATCCTTTCCAGAATACACTTTTCCTTCCAACCGTTTATCCGCTTTTAAAATCCCCTCGAAAGTATTTTTTCTCATTCTAAAGAAATAATAAGCTCCCAGGTCAAAGCCATTTTTAGAATAAAAAAGAGTGGATGAATTAGTTCTATAAAAGTTGCCTTGGATTGATGATAATTTCTCCTCCTCCCTAAATACCCCGTTTAAATCAAATGTCAAAATCTTATTCAGATATGGATCTTTTATCAAAATGGATTCTTCCAAAATCTGAAAATCTTCAGTTCTGATAAATTCACCGGGACCATCTCCTGAAGCGGATAAACCAAATCTTAGTTTTCCTTTTTGATCATAAAATACATACTTCTCACCTCCTCTGTCCTCTATCCCGATCAGCTCTTCCCTTATGATAACCTTCATTGGTCTAATCAATGGTAAACTATCTGGATTTTCAAGTAAAAGGTAGTCTATTGATTGATATGCATTCGATAGATCGCCATTTTCGGATTTATTTAAATCAATCTGAACAGAAATAGCAGTCGTGCTTTCTTCAATTTTTTTCTTCACACATCCAATACAAAAAAAAATTAAAAAGAAGGGCAATGCCATTCTTAAATTACTCAATGCCACCACCATATCCATCGCATACAGTTTGTGCTTCAACACTACACCCAATGTTGGGAAATGGACGACATACATAGAAAGACCCTCTTCCTGAATTACAAGGTTCTCGCTCCATTCTATAATTATAAGCTGCAAATAAATTGCTTCCACATGAAATTAAAATGAGGAAGAATAACAAAATTTTCTTTTTCATGATTAAAATAAGTTTAAGATTGATTTAAAAGTTTTAGCGCTAAAAACTTAACTAACATATTTTATTTCCCCTGAAAAAAAAAAAAAAAAAACATATTTTTTTTT
>Ga0209278_1000133_pt1 | contig 101607 bp, 92 predicted proteins | sample JI81BgreenDNA_FD_187504 | JGI IMG/M metagenome (GOLD analysis project Ga0209278, IMG submission 187504) | Wastewater effluent complex algal communities from Wisconsin, to seasonally profile nutrient transformation and Carbon sequestration -... | ecosystem: Engineered > WWTP > Effluent > Algae... | reverse complement strand
CGGGTGTGGTCTGTGGCATTTTTTGCCCCGTTGCAGGTCTGGCTTGAACAACCACATTCCTACAACAATGCAAATGCTTACACCACTCCCGCCAACCCTTCACGGCATCGCCGGTGAATAAGATGGGCTAAGCTTGAGGGGGCACAGATCGTTACCTCATAAGCTTGAGCACATGTGTTCCGCAAAGGGATTTTGTCGTGCTTTCCCAGTAGCCTTCAGCCACTCCAAGGCTCCGGGGCGAGGCAGTGTTCAACCGCCCCCCACACACAGACCCCGCATCTGCACATTTTGTGGAGGGGATAGTCGGGCATTCCCGCGCCGCTCCGTCACCATTGTGAGCACCACCAGCGGCCTTTGCGCCAGCATTAGCATTGCAGCTTCACCCATCAGCCATAGCGCGCAATGTCTGTGAGTGTGGTGATACGTCGATATCCCATGGCTGGAACATACGTCGAACATGCGCGCTCCAACAATAGGACAGCTCTGTGGGAAACCTGAGGAACAGGTGCGGACTTCGTCCTCCGCTCGGATGAGGCCATAAACCGTCGGCCACGTCCATGAGTATGCTCCACATTTTGTGGAGGGCATCAATGTGACGCTGGCGAGCTGCTATCAGTCGGGCAATCGCCTCCCTCATCCCTGCGTGAAGCTCTTTACAGCTTTGGCTCTGCCCAAGAATTGGCGTAAACTGTATTGTCCTATTCAACGAAGATTTTGCCTCAAAAATAGATGTCCAATTTTTGGACGATATAATTGAAATCAAACTCACCTTAAAAATAGTATTTGACGTATTTTAAATTCATGATATCCGGAAAGTGTCAGCACAAGTTGACCCATGACGCCGCCAGCCGGGGCTGTGAGGTTCGAACCCTCAGGTGGTCACCAAGAAGCACTGTGTTTCTTGACGCCTCGCAAGTTGCGATGGCGGTGATCACTTGTGGAGAATTCGAAATGACTATGGTTGTTGAGGCTCAGGCCGAAGAGCGCGTTGCGGTTGTTGCGGTCGCGGATCAAGCACCTGCGAGCGAGGATGAAGTTTTGTCGTCGCTTCAGGGGCTTCGCTCGAAGGCTGCACAATTTGTGCAAGGTAGTCAGGACGCATCAAGGTCCCATCAGACGACGAGCAACCAGCTTCGGGCTAGCTTTATGACCGAGGTGTTGCCTTGGGGCAAAGTGCTCATGGAGGCGGCCAATACCCCGCTCCGCTGTCGGCTCTTCGAGGGCCACGGCCTCGCACACACTGAAGACCCTCAAAAGGCCTGGCAGAACATCTTCTTCCTCGCCATGGCCAAGAAAAACAGCGACGGTGGATGGTATGTTCCGGCTCGTCGTCACGAGCGGCTGGGGGCTCAGGCCTTTTACATCGCCTCAAATCCCGAAGCGTATCCCCCGGGAGCGATTACCGAGAAGCTGGCAGTTTGGGGCGCCTTTTCAAAGCTGGACGCGGCCATGAAGCCCACTTTGAGCAGTGCAGAAAGTGACGCGCTTCGGACCCGCAGGTCCACCGTCTACCAGCACGACGCCAAGGATCGATTGGTCAAGCTTCCGGGGCTCGAGCCCGAGGACAGGAAGTTTGGACTTGCGCTCGTCACGCTCCATCGCGGCGGGGTCAAACTGCTCAATCTGGTGAAGGGTCAGGACAAGCTCGCCGACCGGCTAGCCGACCGCTACTGCGTCGAGCGTATCGCAGACCTGAACGCCGAACTGCTTGCGAGCATGGCCGAGCAGGACGCAGAGTGATTTAACGGGGAGGCTCCTGCCTCCCCCCAAACTCCGGAGATACATCGTGAGCAATTCGGCAATTCGCCGCATCCGTTTGCGCACCATAATTTCTGCCATGGAAGCAGACCCATGGTATACACTCAGCGAAGAAGAGCTTCGTGAGTTCATCGATGACAACAACAGAGGTCTGCTTATCGTCGAGATCAAACAGCTGGCCGACCTTCGGGCATTAGAGTTGGAGGCCAAAGGTGGACGGCTTGATGCGCAAGATTTTCGGCAGATCGAAGATTACATTGAAGCCCTGCGCAACGGGCAGAGCAATGCTCGTTTTTACCTGAGCAATATCAAGAGGGATGCGCGCTGGGCCGAAAAGCTGCGTGCTCAGATGCAGGTTTATCTGGACCGCATCGAAAGAGACGAGCAGCGCCTCGCGACAGAGCTTTCGGCCCTGCTCGAACAGTGGCACGCGTTGAGCGATCAACAAAAGCTCTTTTTCGGGCGGCCGCGACAGCACATTGCCCAAGCGCTCGAGTTGCCAGTCCCATATAAATCGGGCGAGCTAGCTTTGCACTATCCTGAGCGGTCTGCGGAACAAGAGGTCCAACTATCAAAGTTGAAGCTCGTGCTGGCCGCGATCCAACGCGAGGGCGACTTCGGGGATTAGGTAGTTTGCTAATCGGACGGGCGTGTCATGAGCCGATATACGCTGGCGCGGCCCACGCCCATTTCCTGAGCGATGGCGGCGGGGGTCATCCCCGCCGCCATCAGTTCTTCGATCCGCCCGGTATCGATGCTCGGCCTGCGACCGCGATACACGCCCTTCGCCTTGGCGCGTTCGATACCGTCGCGTTGGCGATCCCGGCGAATGTCGGCCTCGAACTCGGCAACCGCGCCAAGGATTGAGAGGGTGAGCTTGCCGGTGCTGGTCGTCGTATCGATGCCGGATTGCTGGAGAACGCGGAAACCACAGCCCTTGGCCGTAAGTCGCTCGATTAGCCGGTGTAGGTCAACGACGGAGCGGGCGAGACGGTCAAGCCGGGTGACGGCGAGCACATCGCCCTCCCGCACGAAGTCGAGGGCATCGGCCAGCGCATCGCGCCCCTCAACTGTTCGTCCGCTGCGCTTTTCCGCGAAGATTTTCTCGCACCCGGCTGCCTCAAGCTGCTCGTGCTGGACTTCAAGGCTCTGGCTGTTGGAACTGACGCGTGCGTAACCGACGATCACGATGTTCTCCTTGTCATCTGATGCTCGTTGCACGATGTGTCTTGCCGCCCATGCGTCAACCGATAAGATCGTTGTCCAACCCGCTCCGATCACCATACTTGCGTTTGATCCTGTCCATAACCTCACTTGCTCATTCAGAAATTTTGTCGATGATGCAGCAAGTCGGCAGCATTCTGGGTGATGATCACTCTTCGGCACCCAGCATCGAGATCGACGCAGAATGCCAAGACAACGGACCTGCAGTATATGCTTGGGTCTTTCAGGGCACGATACTCTACATTGGCAAAGCAGGCCGGGGCCTGCGGCATCGCATGCGGCAGCACACGAGCGGGTTCCGCAATTCGGCGCGCGGGAAAAGCCACGCACAGTTTCTTGCACCACTTATCGCAAGCGGAAACGGAGTGCAGATTTGGGCATGGTGGCCTGAACCCACAACCGTGAGGGGCTACGCAGTTCCGATGCATTCGGCGATTGAAGATTGGTTGATCGTCAGCGCCGATCCGACGCCCGTTCGTAATCGGGTGGCTGGCCGCGTTGCAGACACAGACTGATATGTCTCGATTGGGTCTGACCCGCTTAGCGGCTTGTCTCGAAAGCCTTCGACCAATCCAAACAAGACGGACGGTTGCGTCTCATCAGGGTGTCTCGGCAGGGTAAACCCTCGCAACACCGTCCGGTGGGGCGGAGGAATTCTTGATTGCTCGATTGAAGTCTGTCCCCGATCACGGCGAGGCGTGCGATTTTAACGCGTTGCCCTCTGCCATTCCAACACAGACGCCTATGAGTGTGGCCCGGACGGCACTGATCCTATTGGCAGCGCATGTAAATGTGCCGCATGATCCGCTTCGCCATCCGGCCTTCCTCCGTCCCGCCAAGATCTTCGGAGGTCTCGCCAGCGATAGCAGTCAGGCGCATGATCACACGCAGCAGCGTCTCTAGGCTCGGATGGGCGCAAGAGCACCGCAGGTAATCGTAATAGCGCGGCGAGCGTCCGAGGTAATCGGTCGAGAAAACAGCGTGGTTTGGCACCCGGCCAGTCGCATTCAATAATTCAAATACTTCATCAAGGATCATACTCCGAACCTCCGATTACGGGAACGCAAGTATTTATCGATATCCCGATCCCTTCACCCCGTGCGCGTCTGTGAAGCGCGGGACGTGCGGATAAATTTAATGTCCGTTGGGCGACATGTATGGGCGTGGCAGTCGGCGACAGGCGATTACACTAACATTACAGTTTAAGCCTCAAACTCAGGCAAGGCAGCGCGTCCTTTAAATAATGGCTTCTTGCCTGTGCCGTCTGAGAAATAATCCAGTGTGATCGGGAAAAAGGCTTTGCCAACTACCAACAGTGCGGTGGCAGGGACATCATTTTCCCAGCCTAGGACTATGGCGCAGTCCTGCACTACCGGAGGCTTGTAGCCATACGTGTCGTTGGAGGCATAAAGGGGCGACATCACATATCGGGAAAGCTTGCCCTCATCAGCGGCTTTGCGGGACGCGCTCCTGAGGTCGTTCCCTCCTTCTGCATCGAGCCATTTCATCCATTCCGGGTCCGAGACATCGCGCAGCCTCGCTTCGGCACTATCGGCGGTGGCAAAGAGCAGGCTGAACTTGTCATCGCCGAATTCGAACGTGGCGCTGGGAGCCTTAGCTGGGTCATTGTGGAAATAGCTGATCGCCATTTCAGATCGGCGGGTCTTGCGGGGTGCCATTTGCGCGGTCGGCGCGGGCATCTCCCTTGCCATCTCCTCACCACCATCATTCTCTATGATCGTCTTGGCTCTGGGAAAGCCAGCCGCAGCAGGCTCATGGGCTGTCATGGCATGTCCTGAGAGCGCCGCAGGCTCATGGCCTGAACAGGCGAAATCATGGGGCTCTGGCGAGCCTGCGAGCTTCATCTCGTCCGAAGGACAAGTCATGGCGCTCTCATGATTAATTTCATTTGATTTGATTTCATTGCGCCACCAAAACTCCAGCAATTGCGCGGGTCTCAAGCCCAGAATGGATGAAAGTAGGGTGAAATCGGGTTGGATGTGGGATGAAACATGGATGAAATGACGTTGGAATGCTTCCAGCAACTCGTCCTTTCCGTCCTCAGGATGAAATGAGGATGGAATTGTCTTCGCCGCTGGCGCCGCGATCAAGTGGTCTCGGCTATGCTGCCGGGCATATTTTATCTGGTTCGCCGTCAACTTGATTTCGCCATCATAGGCAAAATCGGTGCGCTGGGTCCGCCGCCTGATGTTCTCAATGAAAGTTTTTTTCAGGCCATCAGGCAGAGCCTGCTTGTTCATGAGCGTGCGGGTGACGTTGTTCAGCACATTGATGGTTTGGCGGTCATGAATGGGGGAATTGAGTAGGCCAATGCTTTTTGCGACCTCATCGCGCAGATCGAGCCAGCGAGGCATGTAAGATTGTTTCGTCATTATGTTCTGTTCTCCGAAATGAAAATGGACCTGAAAGGCGGGGTGCAATCGCCAAACAGGTCCAAATTCTTCTGGAAAACAGAACCGATGGCTTTTCGCTGGAACAGCGAAGCACCCACCGTTCAGAGTATTTATCAGCAAGAACGATCCCCAAGATCGATACTGCTCTGATCACAACATTAATGACGATCCTATTGAGGCAGTAAGCAGCCGTTTGATATTTCATCTATCCATAAACTTCATAATTCGGTGATAAAGCCTCGATCCGCAGCAAAGTAAATGGCCAACAACTCCTCCACGACCGAAGGGTTCTGTGCGGCAATTACTGAAAATCTGTGATCATGGCGGAAGAATTATTTTTGAATAATTTCTGACACTTACCGCCATTCTTCGGTCGCTCTTTGAAGAAACGACATTACTGCTTGCACTCCCGAAACAAGCCAAGGAGATGCGCATGTCGATCCTCAAATCCCTCAAGCTTACTGCTGCCACCCCGGCCACTACCGGCACGTCAGAGCATGCCTTTCGCGAAAAGCTGCTTCGCTACCTCGCGGAGCAGAAGGCGTTCGCGGAGGCTGAAATCGCTGGCCAGCCGTTCACCGCGACCCGGCGCGTGACGCGCACCAACGAAGCGGGCGGGAAGGTCCGTGTCGATGCCCCCCACAAAGTGCGGAAGGGCTGGTTCACCGATGCCACCGGCAAGCTGTTCTTCCAGTTGCGCTACGGCGCGAAGCCCCTTGAATTTTCCAAGGGCATGAACGCGGTCGAGGTGGCCGATCGCATTGCGCTCCCCGGCGTTATCGGTTCGATCATCGAGGCGGTGAACGCCGGTGAGCTGGACGCGCAGCTCAAGGCCGCAATTGCCGAGCGCAAGGCCGCGTTCAAGCCCAGGTCGAAGAAGACTTCCGCCTAATGGGCGCAAGGGAGAGGCGGGCAGAAATTGCCCGCCTCAATGACCAGTTCCGCTCGACGGGACAGGGCGGCGAGATGTTCATGACGCGGGACATTGGCGCGCTGCCTATGCTTGAGAGGCTCCATATCCTCGCTGCTGTCAGGGGCTTCGATGCCTTCACGCCCGATAACGACCCACACGGCGAACATGACTGCGCAGTGCTGAAGGTCCGTGGCCACCGCGTCATTTGGAAGATTGATTACCTGCCGCGTCAGGACGACCAAGATACTGACCCTGCCGATCCGCAGACGGTCATGCGCGTTATGACGATCATGTTGGCGGAGGAATACTGACCGGGGCCACGGCAGGCTCTGGCGCAAAAGCGTGTGGCCGATGCACATGCCGTGGGGGCGGTTCACTACGACAATGATCCGGTACGGTATGGGTGGCGGGTTTTGGACCGGTCCAATCGGCGGCTGAATGACCGAACGTGGGTGGATTGTCGAAGGTCTGCCTTTATTTGTGAGTAGGTTAAGCTCGTCAATCGCTTGGCTTTTGTAAAACAGCCTCAAGATTGCTTAGGTGGCGAGCGGTTCGAAAGGCTCAATGTGAGAGGCATCCAACCCAATGGCTAAGCTTAAGTCGGAACGACACCACTGGTGGCCGGAATGTGTGTCGAAGTATTGGGCAGACAGCGAGGGTGGAGTTCATTGGCTGCTGCCCAGTGGCGAGGTTCGGCGATCTGTCCCAAAGAATTTCGGCGTCATCGGCAACGGCCATGCGATCAAATTAGGCGATGACCCAACCGTGGGAAGTGCTTGGGACACAAGCTTTGAGGCCGAATTTCAGAATGCTGATGACAACTTCCCCGCCATCATCGACTGGCTCGACACTCTTGATCGATGCGGCCCGCCGTTCGAACGAGCAATCAGCGCTCGGATTGTTCCCGTTCCAGTCGAGGACCTGCAGTTTACGACAATGATCGAATGCCTAGTTTCGTTGGCGGCCAGAAGTCCCATTCATCGTGAGCAGGGTGTCGCACTGGCTGAACATCTTCGCGGACCGCTCCCCGAGCGCGAACGAAATGCATTAATCGGAGCCAACATTCAACGCACGCTACGAAATGCGGTAAGGAATTTGGGTGGCCACGGCAAAGCCATGGTGATTTTTTCACCTGAGCGCGAGTTCATCTTTGGTGACGGTTTTTTTCACAATCTCACAGTCCAAGGGGATCACTGGCATCTTCCCAAGTTACTTGCGCCGCTAACGCCTTGGATGAGTGTACTATTTACTCGGCCCATGGGTTACACTGTCGAACCCCGTCTTGTGACATTCGTCGCGAACAAGGCTGAAGCTGACGAGTTGAATTACGCGGTTCAAGTTCATGCTCGTGAAATGCTATTTTACCGTAGTGAGCGCCCACGAGTAGACGAGGCATTTACGTGCGGGGCACACAAGACGTTCGCCGACAGCCGCAATGCTGTGGACACGCTTATCTATCAGATCCCCGGAGTTCCGCCGCGTGACCCAAGGATGGATGCCCTGATAGACCTGATCGACAAGCACTCCGGACGATAAACTCCTGCTTGTCTGACAAATGCATGATCTGCTTCGAAAACGGTACTATGGTCAACTGATCAAGCGGCTCAGCAGGTCGCCATGTCCGACAAGTCTGCCGTCACGATCCCGGGTTTCGTCGCGCGCGGTGTCGTACCAGCCGACCAGCCTGCCGTTTCGGTCACGGCCATTTAGCCTCACCCCAGCAGGGTCCGCCCAGCCAATCAGCCGACCATCTTGATCTCGGAATTCCTGTCGCATCACTTGCCTCCATCGTTGAGGCCATGCGATCAAACGCCATGAGGCTGATCCGTCAATCATATCTCGCAAGCGCCAAGCGGGAGAAAGCAAGCTGAGGGCTCAGGCCGCCATCCAGCTACCCCACATAGCGCCAAGCGTCATTCGGCCCTGTACGCCCCTCTGTGGGTAGCACAGGGCACAAACTAAGCGGGTGAAGTCACCACGTTCCTGTATTCGGCATGCTCGCCCAAGGTTCTTCGGGCGGCAGGTGGCCATCCTGTAACAGCTCCACCGAAATGCCGTCAGGGGATTTGACGAAGGCCATGTGCCCGTCACGCGGAGGGCGGTGGATGATGTGACCGGCGTCCGCGAGGCGCTGGCAGGTCTGATAGATGTTCTCGACCCGGTAAGCGAGGTGTCCGAAGTTTCGACCACCATCGTAAGCTTCAGGTGCGCTGCCGTCTTCAGGTGGCCAGTTATAGGTGAGTTCGACCTCAGCCACACCCTCCTGCCCCGGCGCAGCGAGGAAGATGAGCGTGAAACGGCCTTGCTCGCTCGAGAAGCGCTTAACCTCCTCCAAGCCTATGAGCTGAAAGAACTTTATCGTCGCATCCGGGTCAGAAACCCGAACCATCGAATGCAGGAACTTGACCACGCGTTACTCCAAAATTTTTGCGCACAATCCCACATCCACTAAGGCGGCGCAACCTTATGAAATTCATCGATTAATCAATATTTTGCTACTCTCTATACACGGATCATGGAGTGGAGGTATTTAACCATAGAACTGCCCTTCATAATTACGCGATTTCGGTCGCTTCAGCGACCGCAAGCCCGAACGGGCGCCCGCAGCGACGCGCCCGCAGGGCGTGTGAGCGAGGATTTCGCATCGCGGATGCGATGCGGAAAACAAAGTCTTCATTCAAAAACCATTCATCGACACTGATGCACAATTCGTCGCACCAACTCTTACTGGGGGACAATGCGATGAGCGGCGATGATGTGCAACCGGCGAATGGGACGAGCGGTTTTATCGGTGCGCCGACGACGCGGCTGTGGTTCGGCACGGCGGGCATCCTTGCGGTCGGCCTGATCGCGGGCGGATATCTGCTCGGCGACGGGCTGCTGCGCGCCAAGGATGCCGAGCGCGCTGTCACCGTGCGCGGGCTGGCCGAACGCAATGTCACCGCCGATCTCGCCACCTGGACGATCTCCTATTCGGCCACCTCCAACGATCTTGCCGAGGCGCAGGCCAAGGTGCGCGCCGATACGCAGGCGATCGAGGCGTTCTTCAAGGAGCTCGGCTTCCCCGCTGACGCACTCCAGCCGACCGGCGCCAACGTTTCGAGCTATACCAATGAAGGCCTGACCACCTTCACCGTGCGCCAGCGGCTCGCGCTGCGCACGCAGGACATCGCCCGCGCGCAGAAGGCGGTGGCGCGGCAGTTCGATCTGGTCGGGCGCGGGGTGTTCCTCGAAGAAGGCTCGGGGATGGCCTACACTTTTACCAAACTAAACGACATCAAGCCCGAAATGGTGGCCGAAGCGACGAAGGACGCGCGCGCGGCGGCCGAACAGTTTGCCAAGGATTCGAACTCGGGCGTGGGCAAGATCCGGCAGGCGACGCAGGGCTATTTCGAGATCGAGGCGCGCGATGGCGAGGCCGGTGGCTGGGGCATGGCCGACAGCCCCTACAAGAAGGTGCGAGTGGTCACCACGGTCAGCTTCTCGCTCGAATAAACCGTCGGGTCTCAACCTTTGGGCGAGGATTTGGCACCACTGGTCGCGCGAACCGGAGGGTTTGTTGCACTGCAATGTTGATACCTGTATCCCGCTGATCCTTCGGATGCCGGGGCGCGAGCACCCGCACCGCTCCACGCTTTCCGGGGTCGCAAAACCGGAACCGCTTTACCACCATGCTGCAGAAATTGCGCGATATCTTCCGTCCGAAACCCCCGCCGAAGCTGCCTTCGGTGCCGGATGGCACGCGCTATTACGTGGTCGGCGACATTCATGGCCGGCTCGATCTCTACGACGCGCTGATTGCCGCGATCGAGGAGGATGATCGCCTCGCCGCTCCGGCCGATACCCGCATCGTGCTGCTGGGCGATCTGGTTGATCGCGGGCCTGACAGCGCCGGTGTGATTGCCCGCACCCGCCAGTGGCAGGAGCGCGCCAAACTGCGCGTGCTGGCCGGCAATCACGAGGAAATGTTCCTCTCCGCCTTCAACAAGCCCGAAGCGCTGCGCCACTTCCTCAAGCATGGCGGGCGCGAGACGATGCTGAGCTACGGCCTGTCGACCAAGCAGTTTGCCACGCTCGACATCGACGAGCTGTTCGCGCTGCTGCCGCGGCTGGTGCCCGAGGCTGATCGTGAATATGTTGCCGGTTTCGAGACGATGATCCGCGCGGGCGATTATGTCTTCGTCCATGCCGGGATCGATCCGACCCGCCCGCTCGACGAACAGAAGCGCTCCGATCTGCTGTGGATCCGCGAGCGGTTTCTTGCCCACGAAGGCCCGCTCGAAAAGGTTGTGGTGCACGGCCACACGATTTTCGACCGGGTGATGGATTGCGGCAATCGCATAGGGATTGATACTGGCGCTTTTCGTTCGGGTGTGCTTACAGCGCTCGTGCTTGAGGGCGATCAGCGGCGGATCATCCAGGCCTGTTCCAGTAACGGTGGCCCGGTCGAGATCTTCCACGGCGACCGGGCACGATAGCCCTCCGCACAGCCGGCGGGGCACTTTTCCGACGTTACGCGTAAAGGCAGCTGTTCATGAAGATTGCGATGGTGGGTTCGGGCTATGTCGGGCTCGTGTCGGGGGCGTGCTTTGCCGATTTCGGGCATGATGTGGTCTGCATCGACAAGGATCAGGGCAAGATTGACCGGCTGCACGCTGGCATCATGCCGATTTACGAACCCGGGCTGGATGCGCTGGTGGAAACCAACGTCAAGGCGGGCCGCCTGAGCTTCACCACCTCGCTGGCCGAGGGGATCAAGGGCGCCGACGCGATCTTCATCGCGGTCGGCACGCCGAGCCGCCGGGGCGATGGCCATGCCGATCTCACCTTCGTCTATGCCGTGGCGCAGGAAGTGGGCGAGAGCCTTGCCAATGACGCGGTCGTCGTCACCAAGTCGACCGTGCCGGTCGGCACCGGCGACGAGGTGGAGCGGATCATCCGCGAAACCGGCACCGCCCACAAGTTCTCGGTCGTCTCCAACCCCGAATTCCTGCGCGAAGGCGCGGCGATCGGCGACTTCAAGCGCCCGGACCGCATCGTCATCGGCGCCGAGGACGAATTCGGCCGCGAGGTCATGCGCGAGGTCTATCGCCCGCTGTTCCTCAATGAATCGCCGATCCTGTTCACCAGCCGCCGCACCAGCGAGCTGATCAAATACGCCGCCAACGCCTTCCTCGCGACCAAGATCACCTTCATCAACGAGATGGCGGACCTGTGCGAGAAGGTCGGCGCGAATGTGCAGGACGTTTCCCGCGGGATCGGGATGGACAACCGCATCGGCTCGAAGTTCCTGCACGCAGGGCCGGGCTATGGCGGGAGCTGCTTCCCCAAGGACACCCTCGCCCTGCTGAAAACCGCTGAGGATTATGACAGCCCGACGCGGATCGTCGAGGCGGTGGTGAAGGTCAACGACAGCCGCAAGCGCGCGATGGGCCGCAAGGTGGTCGACGCACTGGGCGGGATGGACGCGGCGCGCGGCAAGAAGGCGGCGCTGCTCGGCCTGACCTTCAAGCCCAACACCGATGACATGCGCGACAGCCCGGCGATTGCCGTGGCGCAGACGCTGATGGACGCCGGGGTGGCGGTCGCCGCATATGATCCCGAGGGTATGGAACAGGCCCGCCCGCTGCTGCCCGAAGTCACCATGTGCGACAGCGCCTACGAGGCGATCGACGGCGCCGACGTGGTGGTGATCGTAACCGAATGGGACGCCTTCCGCGCGCTCGATCTGAAGCGGGTGAAGGAACTCGCCAAGGCCCCGGTGATGGTGGACCTGCGCAACGTCTACAAGCCCGAGGACATGCGCGCGGCGGGCTTTGAATATGTGAGCGTGGGCAGAGCGTAGTTTGCTTGCGTGCCCGCCTCCGCGGGCACGTCCTCGGTGCTGTTTCCGTCGCTGCGCGTCGGAGCACCTGCGGCTCGGCCGCTTGGCCTCGCGGTCGCTGCGCGACCGGGATCATCGCCATACGGCAGGTTTGCCGATGTTTCGGCCCGCCAACGGACGGGCCGCGAGCGCACGCGCGCGAGCCGCAGCGGGTCCGCAGCGAAGCGGAGGACGTCTAGCGAGGACGTGCCCGCGGAGGCGGGCACGCAGGGCAAAAACATATCAGGGGGCCATCATAAGCCGGGTTCTGTCTCCCCGGACGGTATCCTTGCGGACCAGCGCCGGGGTGGCAGCCATTCATCTGGGCCGGCGATTGCTCGACGGCTCTAGCAGCCAACCCGGGTCTCTCGGCGCGAAACCCGCCTACCCCTCTTGCGAGCGGCACGAGACCCCTATTCGGCCTTGCTCCGGGTGGGGTTTGCCATGCGGACCCTGTTGCCAGCGCCCCGGTGCGCTTTTACCGCACCCTTTCACCCTTGCCTGTGCCCCGAAAGGCCATCGGCGGTTTGCTCTCTGTGGCACTTTCCCTTGCGCCCCCGAAGGGACGCCGGCGGGCGTTACCCGCCACCCTTGCTTCGTGGAGCCCGGACTTTCCTCGCGCTTTCGCACGCGGCTGCCTCAGGCCCCCTGACGGACGGGCCTTAGGCGGCATCGCATAGGAATACTAGGTTGTGTCGACATTCAGATGATGAGGTGCCGAAAATGGTGCGTTTTCAGAACCCGGAGCGCAGCGGCCTTTTGGGCCGTGAGCACCGGAAGTCTGGAAACGGGCCATTTGCAGGCCCTCAGCGCTGAATGTCGATACAAGCTACCGCGTCCGCCCCTGATCGCGGTCTAGCAGCAATTGCCACAGGATCGCGGCAATCTCGCCGTCGACCACGCCGGTGATGTGTTCGGGCCGCCAGCGCCGCTCGAAGGCTTCCACCGCCTTGCGCTGATCGGTGATGTCATAGCCGAAGCGTTCCAGCGCGAGGAAGAACGCGCCCTCATTGTGGAACGGATCGCCTGCCGCCAGCGATGTCGGACGCGGCAGGCACAGGCGGTATTGCGCCAGCCGGTCCCACGGGAACAGCTCGCCCGGATCAATCTTGCGCATCGGCGCAACGCAGGAATGGCCGACCACATTGGCGCGCGGAATGTCGTAAGTCCGGACGATCCGCGCCAGCAGCGGGATCAGCGCGTCGATCTGCGCTTCGGCAAAGCCGCGATAACCGCCGTTCTCGCTCGCATGGCCGGGGTGATCGAGCTCGATCCCGATGCTGGCCGAGTTCACATCCGGAATGCCGCGCCAGTAGCTCGCACCCGCGTGCCAGGCGCGCTTGTCTTCGGGGACGAGGCGGATCACCTCGCCTTCCTCGGTGATGCAGTAATGCGCGCTGACCGAGGCTTGCGCGTCGCACATCCGTTCCAGCGCAGCCTCGACCGGCTTCATCTCGGTATAGTGCAGCACCACCATGCTGACGGGCAGGGTGCGTTCGCCGTAATTGGGCGAGAGCAGCTCGCGGTGGACCAGTTCTGCGTCATTGCCCCCCAGCATCGACGCCGCCCTAGCCGATCATGCCTTCCGGCTCGGGCAGCACCGCGCCCAAGACCAGCACCCCGTCACCCAGCTTGTACTGGAGGCCGCCCTCCATCTCCTCGGCCACCACCGCGATCATGTGCGCGGCGGCGGTGCGGCTGGTGATCTCGCTTTCGTGGAGATCGCCCTGAAGCGCGCGGCCGATGGTCTCGTCGAAGGCGATCCGGTCTCCGCGGGCGCGGGCGACGATTTCAACCGCCCCGTCGCGCCGCTCTGCCCCGATATCCAGCGTGCCGCCGCGCACCAGCGCGTCCAGCGCGATCTGCGCGAGGTTGAGCAGCACCTTGACGGCGGGCTTGGGCAGGCTGGGCTCGGCAATCGCCCAGTTGATTTCGACCCGCTTGGCATCGGCGGCGAGCGCGTTGATGACGCTCTGCGCCTCGTCGATCGGGATTGCCTCGCCAAAACCGCCCGCCGCGCCAAACGCGAGGCGGAAGAACTTGAGCTTGTCGGTGCTGATCCGCGCCGACTGTTCAAGCAGTTCCATGCAGCGCGCGCGCATTTCCGGATCCTGCTCGTCCGCGAGCAATTCCAACCCGTTGGCGAGCGCCCCCACCGGCGAGAGCATGTCATGGCACAGGCGCGAGCACAGCATCGCGGCGAGATCGGTTTGCGAAATCATGCGCCTTTCCTAACCAGCGCTGATGGTAAAGGAAAGTGCGGTGAAGCCCTGTCCCCCGTCTTCCCAGAACGTCACGTCGTCTCCAGCAAGAATGGCCCACACCCGCCCGTCACCCGCGGCGCTGGCGCGGTCGGTGGCGGAAGGGGTGGCGGGGCCTGCGGGGTGCGAGTGGTAATAGCCGACCACCTGCGCGCCGCCTGCGCGCGCGGCACGGTGCGCATCGATCAGGGCCTGCGGGTCGATTTCGAAATGGGTTGCAGGCGCAGGGTGGACGTTGGCGGCCTCGCGGGCTGCGGTGATGCGCTTGCCCTCCCCCAGCAGGATGCCGCAAGCTTCGTGCGGATGGGCAGCCGCGGCATGGGCGCGCATGGCGGCGAGGGCTGAGGATGTGATTTCTATCGCCACTTTTTTCACCCCCGCCCTATCCTCCGTCATTCCCGCGCAGACGGGCATGACTGAGATGGCTAGGTGAACGGCCCCCCTTCGACAAGCTTGCACCGAACGGTTAGGGGGATCCGGTGAGCGACGTTCAGACCATCACCGGCACCATCTCCTCCCCCGCCCGTCTCGACAAGGCGCTGGCCGAGGCAACCGGGTTCAGCCGTGCCCGTGTGCAAGGCTTGATCGACGAAGGCCGCGTCGATGTGGCTGGCAAGACCGCCACCACCGCATCGATGAAGGTCGCCGCCGATACGCCGTTCCGCATCATCATCGCCGCCGCCATGCCGGCCGAGGCGCAGCCGGAGGATATCCCGCTCACCGTCGCCTATGAAGACGCGCAGCTGATCGTCATCGACAAGCCTGCGGGCATGGTGGTCCATCCGGCGGTCGGCAATATCACCGGCACGCTGGTCAATGCGCTGCTGCACCACTGCCGTGGCAATCTATCCGGCATCAACGGGGTCGCACGGCCCGGGATTGTCCACCGGATCGACAAAGACACCTCGGGGCTCCTCGTGGTCGCCAAAACCGACGCAGCGCATGAAGGCCTTGCCGTGCAATTCGCCGCGCACACCGTCCACCGCCGCTATCTGGCGGTGTGCGGCGGGCATCCCAGCGCGGCGGAAGGCACGATCGACGAGCGCATCGGGCGTTCCGATGCCGATCGCAAGAAAATGACGGTGCTGCCCAAGAATTCCTCCCGCGGGAAAACCGCTGTCACGCATTATAAAGTGCTGGAGCGGTTCGATGATGCCAGCCTCATCGAATGCCGGCTTGAAACCGGGCGAACCCATCAGGTGCGCGTTCACTGTGCGTCAATCGGTCACGCGCTATTGGGAGATCCTGTCTATGGACGCACCCCGAAACCGCTCCGGCCGCTGCTCGATCGACTCGGCTTTGCCCGGCAGGCGCTCCACGCCGCAGAGCTGGGCTTTATCCACCCGGTCACCGGCGAAATGCTCCGATTCCGTTCGGATCTCCCGGCCGACATGGCGGAACTCATCGACCAACTGGGACGTTGTAATCGATGAAAAGCGCTCACAACGCCAAGGTTTGCGTGTATATGTAACCGCGTGGCCACCACGGCAGGATGCCCATCAGGGGTCCGGCGCAGGCGGTCGACACAGGAAAGGTTAGGAACATAGTGACCAAGACAAAATCTCCTTCGGTCCCGGCCCTCAGCGGTGAGCAGAGCCTCAACCGCTATCTGTCCGAGATCCGCAAGTTCCCGGTGCTCACCGCCGAGCAGGAATACATGCTCGCCAAGCGCTATGCCGAACACGAAGATTCCGAAGCCGCAGCCCAGCTGGTGACGTCTCACCTGCGCCTCGTCGCGAAGATCGCGATGGGTTACCGCGGCTATGGCCTGCCGGTTGCCGATCTGATTTCCGAAGGCAACGTGGGCCTGATGCAGGGCGTCAAGAAGTTTGAACCCGATCGCGGCTTCCGCCTCGCGACTTACGCGATGTGGTGGATCAAGGCCTCGATCCAGGAATATATCCTGCGTTCGTGGAGCCTCGTGAAGATGGGCACCACCGCCGCGCAGAAGAAGCTGTTTTTCAACCTGCGCCGCATGAAAAAGAACCTCGACGCTTACGAGGATACCGATCTTCACCCTGACGATGTCGCCAAGATCGCGACCGATCTCGGTGTGCCCGAGCAGGAAGTGGTGAATATGAACCGGCGCATGATGATGGGCGGCGACGGCTCGCTCAACACGCCGATGCGCGGGGGCGAGGAAGGCTCGGGCGAATGGCAGGACTGGCTGACGGATGATCGTCCGCTGCAGGACGAAACCGTCGCCGACGCCGAGGAATCGCAGATGCGCCACGACATGCTGGTCGAAGCGATGGAAAGCCTGAACGAGCGCGAGCGGCACATTCTGGTCGAGCGCCGGTTGACGGACAAGCCGCAGACGCTGGAGGAACTGTCGCAGACCTACGACGTCAGCCGCGAACGCATCCGCCAGATCGAGGTGCGGGCGTTTGAAAAGCTCCAGAAGGCCATGCAGCGGATCGCGGGCGAACGGCTGCTGCCGGGCGTCGCTTGACGCGTGGCATAACCTGGCGGTCGTTGCACAGTCATTGCACAGCCATTGTATCATCATCGAGGGGCGCTGCGCTGGTCGCGGCGCCCCTTTTTGATATGTTTCACGTGAAACATTTCAGGAACATCAGGCATCCCCAGATAGCTTCATCGGGCTGGCTAGCGATGCTTTCCCGCGGGCGCGCCTTCGGCTAAGCGGTTGGCCATGATGCTCACCATCGCCCGCTATGCCGCCAAGGCGATCCTCGGCTTTGTCGGCCTGACAGCGGTGCTGGTGATCGCCTTCAAGTGGCTCCCCGTCCCCGTCACCGCGACCATGCTGATGGACGAGAACGGGATCACCAAGGATTGGGAAAGCCTCGACAATATCGACCGCAACCTCGTCAGCGCGGTGATCGCGGCGGAGGATTCGCGCTTCTGCGAGCACTTCGGCTTCGACACCGAAGCAATCGAGCAGGCTATTGCTGAAAACATGGAAGCAGCCGAAAACGGCGGGCGCATCCGCGGCGGATCGACCATCAGCCAGCAGACCGCCAAGAACGTGTTCCTGTGGCAAGGCGGCGGCTTCTTCCGCAAGGGGCTGGAGGCGTGGTTCACCTTCTGGATCGAGGCAGTGTGGGGCAAGCGCCGGATCATGGAAGTGTATCTCAACGTCGCCGAAACGGGGATCGGCACCTATGGCGCGGAAGCCGGAGCGCAGCGCTATTTCGGCAAGTCGGCCGCGCGCCTCAGCCGCGACGAGGCAAGCCGCATGGCCGCTGCCCTCCCCAGCCCGAAAAAGCGCGCGGTGAAGAACCCCGGCGGGTGGCTCGCACGCCACGGTAACCGCATCGAACGGCGGATCGGAATCGTCAGGCGTGACGGGCTCGATGCTTGCGTCTACAACTGACGCAATGGCCCACGCGCACGCCCATAACCATCACGACCATCATCACGGGGATGGCCACGCGCACGGGCATGGGCATCACGGGCACCACCACCACGCTCCGGCCGATTTCGGGCGCGCCTTCCTGATCGGGATCGTGCTCAACACCGGCTTCGTGCTGGTCGAGGCAGTGGCGGGGGTGATCTACGGCTCGATGGCGCTGATCGCCGATGCCGGGCACAACCTGTCCGACGTGCTGGCGCTGGCGCTGGCATGGATCGCCAGCATCGCTGCCAAGCGCCCGCCCTCGGGCCGCTTCACCTATGGCTACAAGTCATCGACCATCCTCGCCGCGCTCGCCAATGCGTTGCTGCTGGCGATTGCGATCGGAGCGATCCTGTTCGAAACCTTCCACCGCTTGATGGAGCCGCAGGCGCCGCAGGGCATGGCGATGATCGTCGTCGCCGGGATCGGGATTGCGATCAACGCGTTGACGGCCATGCTGTTCATGCGCGGTCAGGGCGATCTCAATATCCGCGGGGCCTATCTCCACATGGTGGCCGACGCTCTGGTGTCGGTCGGCGTTGTGCTGGCGGGCATTGCGATCCTGCTGACGGGCCTTGCGTGGATCGATGCCGTGGTCAGCCTCGTGATCATCGCCGTCATCGCGTGGGGCACCTGGGGCCTTGCGCGGGACAGTGTAGCGATGAGCCTGCTGGCGGCCCCGGCCAATATCGACCTTGCCGAAGTGCGCAGCCACCTTGCCGGGCTTGAGGGCGTGGCTACGGTGCACGATCTGCACGTCTGGCCGATGTCGACCACCGAAACCGCGCTCACCGCCCATCTGGTGATGCCGCAGCGCCCCGCCTCCGACGGTTTCCTGCGCGATGTCGCCGCCGGCCTGCGCGCCCGCTTCGGGGTGGGGCACGCCACGATCCAGATCGAAAGCGGTGAGACCGCGTGCGAGCCTTCGTGCGGGGTGCATTGCTGATGGCCGCCCGCCCCCGCCCCACCAGTGACGAAGCGCGCGAGGCGCTGCGCGAGGCGATGGAGCGCCTTGCTGCGGGCGATCAGGCGGCGCTCGAAGATATCTATCGCATGACGCGGGTGAAGCTGTTCGGCATCACCTTGCGTATCTTGGGCGACAGAAAGGAAGCCGAGGACGCCTTGCAGGACGTCTATGTCAATCTCTGGCAGCGGGCCGACCGCTATGATCCCGCGCGGGCAAGCCCGATTTCGTGGCTGGCGACGTTCGCCCGCAACCGCGCGATTGATCGTCTGCGGACCGGCAAGGTGCGCGGCGGAGCCGTGGGGATCGAAGAAGCCGCGCCGCTCCCCGATGAAAGCCCGCTGGCCGACGCGCTGCTGGTCGATGCCGAGCAGGCCGCGCAGATCCACAAGTGCATCGCCACCCTCGATGAACGCACCCGCACCCACATCCGCGCCGCCTTCTTCGACGGCAAGACCTATGCCCAGTTGGCAGAGCAAGCGGGCGTGCCGTTGGGCACCATGAAAAGCTGGATCCGCCGCGGGCTGCAACGCCTGCGCACCTGTCTCGAAGCGAGCGAAGCCGTATGAGCGCGCCCGAAGACACCCCCGGGAACGGCGAGAACGGTATGGACCGCGACGATCCGGTGATTGCTGCCGAGTGGGCGCTCGGCCTGCTCGAAGGCGAGGAACTGCTCGCCGCGCGCGGGAAATATGCGACCGATCCGGCCTTTGCCTGGCGCAAGGAGTGGTGGGACAACTGGTTCGCCCCTTGGACCGACGAGATGGCGGGCGCGGCGGAACCGGGCGATCATGTGTGGCAGGGCATCGCCGCGCGGGTCGGCACTCCGGCGGATGCGGGGACGGACACGCCTGTCGTGAACAACGGCGGCGAGGTTATCGAACTCAAGGCGCGGGTGCGGCGCTGGCAGTGGGTCGCCGGGATCACCTCGGCGGCGGCGGCGCTGGCGCTGGCGGTTCTGGCCTTCGCGCCGGGCAATGCCCCTGTCACTGCGCCCGGCGAAGCGCCCCCACAACTGGCCGCAGCACCCATGGTCGCGACCGTTCCCATCGGCGAGACCGGCCTCCGGCTCGACGTTACCTATATCCCCGAAAGCGAGAAAATGCTGATCGCCGCGATCGGCCTCACCGCCGACGGGGTGCATGATCACGAACTGTGGCTGGTGCCCGACAATGGCGGGGCCGCGCATTCGCTCGGCGTGGTCACGCCCGGCTCGGTTCGCAGCATGAGCGTGCCGGCCGAGGTCACCGCGCAGCTCCACAATGGCAGCCGCCTGATCCTGACCCGCGAACCGATCGGCGGCAAGCCCGAAGGCGTGGATGCCGGTCCGGTGGTGGCCGAAGGCGCCTTCAGCCAGGTTTAAACCGGCCGCACACGGCTCGCCGCGCGAAAGCGGCAACTCGTCCGCATCAGCATTTTTTCCGCATCCGCCGTGCGCGGGGCTGCGTAGCTTTGCATGCAAGCGGGAGGGGCTTGCAGACGTGACGTACCCCAAAAGGAGATCCCCCGTGACCCCCAAGACCACCCTCACCGCCGTGATCGCCGCCGCGCTCGCCGCCACCACCGGCCTTGTTGCCGCACCGGCGCTGGCCGATCATCACAAGGCCTCGGCCCCGGCCACCCCGAACATCGTCGAAACCGCAGTCAGCACCGGCGTACACACCACGCTGGTCGCCGCGGTGAAGGCCGCTGGCCTCGTCGACACGCTTGCCAGCCCCGGCCCGTTCACGGTCTTCGCGCCGACTGACGCCGCCTTCGCCAAGCTGCCGGCCGGCACGGTCGAAACGCTGGTGAAGCCCGAGAACAAGGGCACGCTGACGACCATCCTCACCTACCACGCCGTCGCCGGCAAGGTGACCGCGGGTGACCTCGTCAAGCTGATCAACGCCAATGGCGGCAAGGCCACCATCCCCACCGTTCAGGGCGGCACGCTGACTGCTGAACTGGTCGGCGGCAAGGTTGTGATTACCGATGCGAAGGGCGGCAAGACCACTGTGGTGCAGGCCGACGTGATGACCTCGAACGGCGTGATCCACGTCACCGACGGCGTGTTCCTGCCGGCCTGATTGGCAAGATTCCCGAGCTAGCGCCGCTCCGGTTTCCCCATCCCCTCCACCCCGAGGGGCGGCGCTAATCCCGACCCCGTCCGGCCTCCCCTCCAAAGGCCGGGCGGGGTTTTTGGTTTTTTAGGGGGAGCGATTTTTCAGCGCTTGTTGGCGCTTTGATCGCCTAACGCAGTCGCTTTTGCGGCAATAGCGCGCTGACGGGCCTGTTCAGTGGTATCGGAGGTCCATGTTTTCAGCTCGTCAAAAGCAGCCTTAGACGCTGTCTTGTCGCCATTACCCTCACCTCTAAGGTGAGGCTTCCCCAGCAGATCCCGGATCAACGAGAAAACAAACGGCCCCGCTGGGTTGCCCTTGGCGGAAATGATGACAATGCTTGCCTCGTCATCGCAAGCGTAGACGAGCCATTCATTCCCCCCGATCAATCGCTTGTCAGGGCCTATATCGCAGTTCAGCGGGGACGGCTTTTCCGGCCAACGCCTGACGGTATCAGCAGAAGCCTGAGCTGCAAGGCACGCCGCCACCAGGGCGAGCGCACCTCGCGTCATCAGGCCGCCTCTTCCTTTTTCTCTTCGCCGCCGATCACGCGGACCGGTTCCTTCTTGCCCTCGACCACTTCGCGGTCGATCACGATTTCGGTCACGCCTTCCATGTCGGGCAGGTCGAACATCGTGTCGAGCAGAAGGCCTTCGACGATGGAACGAAGCCCGCGCGCTCCGGTCTTGCGCTTGATCGCACGCTCGGCAATCGCCTGAAGCGCATCGTCGGTGAAGGTGAGTTCGACATCCTCAAGCTCGAACAGCTTGCGGTACTGCTTCACCAGCGCGTTCTTCGGCTCCTTGAGGATCGTCACCAGCGCCGGAATGTCGAGATCGTGCAGGGTCGCGATCACCGGCAGGCGGCCGACGAATTCGGGGATCAGGCCGAACTTGAGCAGATCTTCCGGTTCGCTCTTCTCCAGCAGCTCGCCCACGCGGCGCTTGTCCGGATCGGCGACATGAGCGCCGAAACCGATCGAGCGCTTCTGCAAGCGGTCAGCAATGATCTTGTCGAGACCGGCAAAGGCCCCGCCACAGATGAACAGGATGTTGGTGGTGTCGACCTGCAGGAATTCCTGCTGCGGATGCTTGCGCCCGCCCTGCGGCGGAACGGAGGCAGTGGTGCCTTCCATCAGCTTGAGCAGCGCCTGCTGCACGCCCTCACCCGAAACGTCGCGGGTGATCGAGGGGTTTTCCGCCTTGCGGGTGATCTTGTCGATCTCGTCGATGTAAACGATCCCGTGCTGCGCCTTCTCGACATTGTAGTCCGAGGCCTGCAGCAGCTTGAGGATGATGTTCTCCACATCCTCGCCCACGTAGCCCGCTTCGGTCAGCGTGGTGGCGTCGGCCATGGTGAAGGGCACATCGAAGGTGCGCGCCAGCGTCTGGGCCAGCAGGGTCTTGCCCGAACCGGTCGGGCCGACCAGCAGGATGTTCGACTTCGCCAGCTCGACGTCGCCCGCCTTGCCGGAGTGCTTCAGCCGCTTGTAGTGGTTGTGCACCGCGACCGAGAGCACGCGCTTCGCCCGGTCCTGCCCGATCACGTAATCGTTCAGAGTGGTAAAGATGTCCATCGGCGTGGGGATTTCGCCTTCCTTGCGGCCAGCGATCCCCGCCTTGGTTTCCTCGCGGATGATGTCGTTACACAGCTCGACGCATTCATCGCAGATGAACACCGTGGGGCCGGCGATAAGCTTGCGCACCTCGTGCTGCGACTTCCCGCAGAAGCTGCAATAGAGGGTGCTCTTGCTGTCGGATCCGCTCAATTTGGTCATTCCTGTGTCCTCGAATCCGCGACGCATAGCATGGCTAGGGCACGAGCGGATTCGGCAAATGTATCTATGGCACCAGATGAATCAACACATGGCGCACGTTTTAATGCCTCCGGCGTGGAGCCATGGCCTGCGAAATACCGGAAAACTCCCGGGTATCGGTTCGCTGTCCCGCCGCGGGGCAGGTGCCGGGAGAGGCGCTTATTCAGGCGCCCCGCCCGAACCGTCCTCAAGACCGGTTTCCTCGTTGTCGGGCCGGCTCTCGAACACCTTGTCGACCAAGCCGAAGGCCTTGGCTTCCTCGGCTTCGAGGAAGGTGTCGCGGTCCATCGCCTTCTCGATCTCGTCGAGGCTGCGGCCGGTGAACTTGACGTAGAGATCATTCATGCGGCTGCGGATGCGCAGGATCTCGCGCGCCTGAATCTCGATGTCCGAGGCCATCCCGCGCGCGCCGCCCGAAGGCTGGTGGATCATGATCCGCGCATTGGGGAGCGCGATGCGCATGCCCGGCTCGCCCGCCGCCAGCAGGAAGCTGCCCATCGAAGCGGCCTGCCCGATGCACACCGTCGACACGCGCGGCTTGATGTATTGCATGGTGTCGAAAATCGCGAGACCCGCCGTCACAACCCCGCCCGGCGAATTGATGTACATGCTGATCGGCTTGGAAGGGTTCTCGCTTTCGAGGAACAGCAACTGCGCGACGATCAGCGAGGCCATCCCGTCTTCCACTTGCCCCGTCACGAACACGATGCGTTCGCGCAGCAGGCGGCTGAAGATATCGAAGCTGCGTTCGCCCCGGCTGGTCTGCTCGACCACCACCGGAACCAGCGCGCCGGTAATCGGGTCGCGCGTGAACTGGCCCTGGGTGCCGTAGGTTTCGCCGGTATTGCCGAACAGATCGATCATGGGATGTGGGTGTCCTTCGTGAGTTCCGATAAGGCTATGTCGTCAGGCGCGGGGCAATTTCAAGGGCGTTTACCGTGTCGCCTGTGAATTGCTGCGCGCAGCGCCGGTGCGGGCCGTCTTGCATCCCCGCGCATAACAGGCAAACCTGCGCGCCATGACCATTCACACCCTTGCGCGCAGCGCGCTCGCCGCCCTTCTTGCGACCACCTCGGTAGCGGCTTTCGCGCAGGAGACGCCCCCGCCCTCCCCCGACCGCGAGGCGATGGGCGAGTTGCTGGCGGTGGACGAATATATCCTGCGCATTCAGGCATTGGACGATAACGGCCCGCGGCTCAATGCGGTGATCGATTATGATCCGGCGGCCGCAGTCAAGGCGCGCCAGTTGGCTGCGACCGGGCCGCTGCGGGGGCGCACCGTGCTGGTGAAGGACAATATCGAGACCCGCGAATTTGCCACCACTGCAGGCAGTCTGGCGCTCAAGGACAACCTGACGGGGCGCGACGCGCCGCTGATCGCCAACCTGCGCGCAGGCGGCGGCGTGGTGCTGGGCAAGACCAACCTCAGCGAATGGGCCAATATCCGCGCCGACGGATCGACCAGCGGGTGGAGCGCGATCGGCGGGCTGACCCGCAATCCCTATGCGATCGATCGCAACAGCTGCGGATCGTCGAGCGGCAGCGGCGCGGCGGTGGCAGCGGGCTTTGCGTGGGGCGCGATCGGGACGGAGACCAACGGCTCGATCACCTGCCCGGCGAGTATCAACGGCATCGTCGGCTTCAAGCCCAGCGTCGGGATCGTCAGCCGCACCCATGTGGTGCCGATTTCCAGCACGCAGGACACCGCCGGGCCGATGACCCGCACGGTGCCCGATGCAGCGCTGCTGCTGACCGCCATCGCCGGGCCGGACAAGGCCGATCCGGTGACGCTCGAGGCCAAACGCGTGAAGGATTACACCGAGGGCCTCGACAGCTATTCGTTGCAGGGCGTGCGGATCGGGGTAATGCGCGACCAGATCGGCAACCGCGCGGACCTTGCGGCGGTGTTCGACACCGCGCTCAAGGATCTCGAACGTGCCGGGGCGGTGCTGGTCGATATCAGCTTCAAGCCCGACCAGCAGATGTATGGCGACAGCTTCACGGTGATGATGTTCGAACTGCGCGAGGAGATGGGCAAATATCTAACCTCGATCCCCGCCTTCAAGGAGAGCACGACGCCGCGCAGCCTCGCTGACCTGATCGCCTTCAACAAGGCCAATGCCGATTCGGAAATGCGCTGGTTCGGGCAGGATCTGTTCGAGCTGGCCGCAACCACGACCGACCGCGCCGCCTATGAAACCGCGCGCGCCAATGCGCTCAGAATTGCCGGGCCGGAGACGCTCGACAAGCTGCTGGCCGACAACAAGGTGCAGTTCCTCGTCGTCCCGACGCGCGGACCGGCGTGGACCAGCGATCTCGTCAATGGCGACAATTTCAACGGCTCGATCGGCTTCGGCAGCCCCTCGGCGATTGCGGGCTATCCGCATCTGACCGTGCCGATGGGCGCGATCGAGGGCTTGCCGGTTGGCCTCAGCATCCTGGGCGCGAAGTGGGATGATCACGCCGTGCTGAAGGCGGGCGCCGCCTACGAAAAGGCGCGGACAGCCAAGCTGCCCGCGCCCAAATTCCGTCAGTGGCGTGCGGCGGAGTAACCTGCTCCGCCTAGGCCGGATTACTTCTTCTCAGCCGCCTTCTTGGCCGGGGCCTTCTTGGCGGGCTTGGCTTCAGCTTCCTCAGCCGGAGCCGCTTCCTTCTTCGGCGCAGCCTTTTTCGCCGGAGCCTTCTTGGCAGGCTTTTCTTCCGCAGCCGGAGCTTCTTCCGTGGCTTCGGCCTTCTTCTTGGCCGGAGCCTTCTTGGCAGCCGCCTTCTTGGGCGCCGGAGCGGCCTCGTCGGTTTCGTCCGCTTCGATCGCGGCCTGCAGTTCTTCCACAGTCACTTCACGCTCGGTGACTTCGGCCTTGTCGAACAGGAAGTCGACGACCTTGTCTTCATAGAGCGGGGCGCGCAGCTGTGCGGCGGCCATCGGCTCGGACTGGATGTACTGCACGAACCGCTCGCGATCCTCGGTGCGATACTGCATCGCGGCCTGCTGGATCAGCATCGACATTTCTTGGCTGGTCACTTCCACGCCATTGGCCTGGCCGATTTCCGAAAGCAGCAGGCCCAGACGCACGCGGCGTTCGGCGATCGAACGGTATTCGTCCTTCTCGTCCTCGATCTGCTTCAGGGCCTCGGCGGGGTTCTCTTCGCGCGCGGCTTCCTGCTGGAGCTGGGCCCAGATCTGGGCGAATTCCGCCTCGACCATGGTGCCGGGGACTTCGAAGCTGTGACCGGCAGCCAGCTGATCGAGCAGCGAGCGCTTCATCTGGGTGCGGGTCAGGCCAGCGGTCTGCTGCTCCAGCTGCGCCTTCATGATCTCGCGCAGCTTTTCGAGGCTGTCGAGGCCGAGGCTCTTGGCGAAATCCTCGTCCACGGTGGTCTCGGTTTCGGTCTTCACCGCCTTCACGGTGACGTCGAAGGTGGCTTCCTTGCCGGCGAGGTGCGCGGCCTGATAGGCTTCGGGGAAGGTGACCGTGATGGTCTTTTCTTGCCCTGCCTTGACGCCGATCAGCTGGTCTTCGAAGCCGGGGATGAAGGTGCCCGAGCCGAGCACCAGCGCCGCGTCTTCGGCCTTGCCGCCGTCGAATTCCACGCCGTCGAGCTTGCCGACGAAGTCGATGATGAGCTGATCGCCTTCAGCCGCCTTCTTGGTCTTGGCGGCGTCCTTGTAGCTCTTGTTCTGCGAGGCGATGCCCGCCAGCGCTTCGTCGATCTGCGCGTCGGTGACGGGCACGACCAGACGTTCGAGCTTCAGGCCATCGATGCTGGGGGCTTCGATCGCGGGCAGCACTTCGAGCGCCACGGTGATCTCGGCATCCTTGCCCTGCTCGTAGTCCTGATTGAGGCCCACTTCCGGCTGCATCGCCGGGCGCAGCGCTTCGTCACGCAGCAGCTTGTCGACCGATTCGCGGATGGTGTCGTTCACCACCTGACCGTGCAGGGCTTCGCCATGCATCTTCTTGACGAGGTTGGCCGGAACCTTGCCGGGACGGAAGCCGGGCATCCGCACCTGCGGGGCGATCTTCTTGATCTCGGCGTCGATCTTGGCGGCAAGGTCAGCGGCCGGGATCGTGATCGAATAGGCGCGCTTGAGCCCTTCGTTGACAGTCTGCTTGGTGTGCATGGGAACTGGTCTTAGCCTTCTTGACGAGAATTCCGTTGGGCCGGGCGCTGCTCAGCGGCGAATTGGTGCGGGCGAAGGGACTCGAACCCCCACATCTTGCGATGCCAGAACCTAAATCTGGTGCGTCTACCAATTTCGCCACGCCCGCATGCCCGAACGAAGCCGCGCGGGAAGCATGGCCCCCCGCGCGTATCAGCCGGTGCCCTTATCCCCCCCAAGCCAAAAGGGCAAGCGCAACACGCTTGAAGGCGGATGGAATGGCGATTAAGGGCGCGGCCATGAGCGAAGAAACACCTGAAACCGCGCCCGTCACCTCCGGTGCCGACGTTCCGCCCGATCACCTCTCGGTGAATCCGCGCAGCCCGTTCTTCGATGCGGAGAAACTGCGCCGCGGCATCGGCATCCGTTTCAAGGACCGGGTCCGCACCGATGTCGAGGAATATTCGATCTCCGAAGGCTGGGTGCGGGTGCAGGCCGGTAAGACCTTGGACCGCAAGGGCCAGCCGCTGACGCTCAAGCTCACCGGCCCGGTCGAGGCATGGTACGAAGACCTCGGAGAGAACCCGCCGGTCGCCAAAAAGGCTTAAGGCATAGGGGGCTTCGGCCTCATAACTTGCCAAACGGGGCGTTTGCGCCCACTTGGGCGGGGATATGTCCCTCCCCAAAAAGCCTGAAGTCGTCATCATCGGCCGTCCCAATGTCGGCAAGTCCACCCTGTTCAACCGGCTGGTGGGCAAGAAACTCGCGCTGGTCGACGATCAGCCCGGGGTGACGCGTGACCGCCGCATGGGCGATGCGGTGATCGCGGGGCTGCACTTCACCGTGGTCGACACCGCCGGGTGGGAGGACGAGAACGAACTCTCCCTCCCCGGGCGGATGCGCAAGCAGACCGAGGCGAGCCTTGCTGGTGCGGACGCGGCGATCTTCGTGATCGACGCGCGCGCCGGCCTCACCCCGCTCGACGAGGAAATCGCCCGCTACCTGCGCGAGCAGGAAGTCCCCGTAGTCGTCGTCGCCAACAAGGCCGAAGGCGCGGCGGGCGAAAGCGGGGCGATGGAAGCCTATGCGCTGGGCCTTGGCGAACCGCTCGCCATGTCGGCGGAGCACGGGGAAGGCATCGCCGATCTGTTTGGCGGGCTGTGGCCGATCATCGGCGCCAAGGCCGAAGAATGGGAAGAGCTGAACGAGGCCGAGCGCGCCGCGCTGCGCGAGATGGACGAGGAAGATCGCCCCTCCGGCCCCTTGAAGCTGGCCATCGTCGGGCGGCCCAATGCGGGCAAATCGACGCTCATCAACCGCCTGCTCGGTGAAGATCGCCTGCTGACCGGCCCGGAAGCCGGGATCACCCGCGATTCGATTGCGATCGACTGGGAATGGACTGACCCCAAGTCGGGCGAGAAGCGCGAGATTCGCCTGATCGACACGGCAGGGATGCGCAAGAAGCGCAATGTCACCGAAAAGCTCGAAAAGCTGTCCGTTGCAGACGCGCGCCGGGCGGTGGACTTTGCCGAGGTCGTGGTGCTGCTGCTCGACGCGACGCAGGGGCTGGAGCATCAGGATCTCAAGATCGCCAGCATGGTCCTCGAAGAAGGCCGCGCGCTGATGATCGCGATCAACAAGTGGGACGTGGCCGAGGACGCGAGCAAGCGGTTCAACGGCATCCGCGCCGCTTTGGATGACGGGCTGGCGCAGGTGCGCGGGCTGCCGCTGTTCGCCGTCAGCGCCAAGACCGGCAAGGGATTGGACCAGATGCTCGGCGGGGCTTTCGAACTGCGCGAGTCGTGGTCGAAGCGCGTGCCGACTTCGGCGCTCAACCGCTGGTTCGACGATGCGCTGGAGGCCAACCCGCCCCCCGCGCCCGGCGGCAAGCGCATCAAGCTGCGCTACATCACCCAGGCCGGCACCCGCCCGCCGCGCTTCGTGATCTTCGGCACCCGGCTCGATATGCTGCCCAAGAGCTACGAGCGCTATCTGGTGAACGGCATCCGCGCCAAACTGGGCTTTGATGCCGTGCCGGTGCGCGTCACGCTCAAGGCCAACAAGAACCCCTACGCCAAGGAGTAGCCCGCGATGCTGCTCGATCTGCTGGCCGTCGCCACCGAGGCCGCCCAGAAAACGCCCTTCGCCGTCGAAATCATCGAGCGCACCGCCTCCACCCCGCGGGTGCAGCAGGTGGTGCAGCTGAGCCTTGCGCCGGCGTTCCTGCTATCGGGTATCGGGGCGATCATGAACGTGATCATGAGCCGGATGATCTGGATCTCGCAGCGGATCGAGAACATCGAGGAACGCACCGAGGCGCAGCGCACCGCCAAACAGGCGCGCGAGGTCGGGTGGCTGATGCGGCGGCGCAAGCTGATGCAGGGCGCGATCATGTTCTCCACCGCGGCCGCCGTGATGATCAGCGCGGTGATCATGCTGCTGTTCATCTCGGCCTATATCACGGCCCAGATCGGCACGGTGATCGCCGGGCTGTGGGTGCTGACGATGCTGCTGCTGGTAACGGGCCTTGCGTTCTTCCTGATGGAAACGCGGTTGGCCGCGCTCGGCGCGCAACCGCAGAAGGACTAGGCCGAAAAAAGGGGGCAGCGCCTCGCCCGGCTCTGCCCCCTTTCCCGTTCGGACGCGCCGCCGGAGCAGCGCTGCCAGACTTTGTTCAGCCTTCGCCGGCGGGCTGGCTCTGCAACTGGCAGTAGTTCTGGAGGCCCATGCGCTCGATCAGCTCGAACTGGGTTTCGAGGAAGTCGACGTGCTCTTCCTCGTTCTTGAGGATATAGGCGAACAGATCGCGGCTGACATAGTCGCGCACGGTTTCACAATGCTCGATCGCGTCGCGCAGCAGCGGAATCGCCTCGTTTTCAAGCGCCATGTCGGCCTTGAGCACTTCCTCGACGTTCTCGCCGACCTTGAGCTTGTGGATCGCCTGGAAGTTGGGAAGCGCTTCCAAAAACAGGATGCGCTCGGCCAGCTTGTCGGCGTGCTCCATTTCCTCGATCGATTCGTGGCGTTCGTAGGCCGCCAGCTTCTTCAGGCCCCAGTTGTCGAGCACGCGATAGTGCAGCCAGTACTGGTTGATCGCGGTCAGCTCGTTGGTGAGCGCCTGGTTGAGATAGTCGATGACCTTCTGGTCGCCCTTCATGGGAAATGTCCTTTGCGTAATGTCAAAGCCGGTGTGCGGCATTGCGTCCTAGATACACGCTGCTGGGCCTTGTCCGCAAGGGGCGGGCGATAAAATTTCTTTGCGAATCAGTCGCTTGCGAGCTGTTCGCAATCGCGTTTCAAGCGGCTTCTACTGCGAATACCTCGCACTTGGCGGCGGCGCGTTCGGCGTCGATGATTTCCTGCGCTTCCTCAAGGCATTGGCCGCAATTGGGGCGCTTGCCGAGGCAGGCATAGGTCGCTTCGGCGTCGCCGTCGCAGGTCAGCGCGGCTTTACGCAAGTCACTCTCACGGATGGCATTGCAGATGCAGATGTACATGGCCGGCGAATCACTCCTGCGAAGCGTTTGCAGCGGTCAATATATGCGAGCAATTCGCATTAACAAGGAGGATTTTGTGTCCGCAGCCCCTACAGGCTGCGAAATCCTCGCTCACACGCCCTTCGGGCGCGTCGCTGCAGGCGGGCAGTCGCGCTTGCGGCGGCTGCGTCGCCGGAATCGCTCTACCCCTGAAAGCTTCGCGCCAATCCCGCTACTTCTTCAGCGGGAAGAATGTCCGATACGTCAGGCATCGCCAGAGCCATTCGAGCGGGCCGTAGCGGTAGCGCGCAAGCCACGGTTTCGACCATGCCAGTATCACAACCCATGTCAGCGCTACGACGATATAGAGCTGCGGGCGGTTGAGCTGCCCGAACAGCCCCAGCGCCCAACCGTGGAACACGAACATCATCAGCACCGACGTGCCGAGGTAATTGGTGAAGGCTGCCCTGCCCGCTGCCCGCACCCGCTCGCCCAGCCAGCCGGTCGCGCCCGGCGCATAGGCGACCAGCACCGCCGCCAGCCCCAGCACCATCCACAGCCGCGGCAGCATACTCCAGCCCACGAACCCGGCCAATGTCGCGAAATAGCTGAACCCGTAGGCCTGCACGACGAGGCCGATCGCCAGATGCGCCAGTCCGCCCGCGATCAGCCCGATCCAGCCCCAGCGCAGCAGCGTTTCGCGCGGGACTGCGCCGCTGAAGAAGCCGCGGCGATAAAGTGCCATGCCGATCAGCATCAGCGGCAGAGTCTCGAACCCGAACAGCGCGGCGTTGGCGAGCGGCTCGTGCCATTGCTCGGTCAGACGGTGCATCACCAGCGTGCCGTATTCGCCCGCCGCGATGGCGGCGTTGGGCACCTCGCCGTGGGCCAGCGCATTGTCGATCTCGGCGATCATGCCCGCGCGCTGCTCGATGCGCTCGGGGCTCGACTGGCCGAAGCCGGTGTCGGTCATCAGCCACGGCATGGTCAGCGAGGTGCCGAGCAGCAGAACGCCGAGCATGTAGCCGCTGATGCCGACCTTGAACTGCGCGCTGTCGCTCCACTTGAGGCAAGCGAGCGCGATCATGCCGAACAGGGCGTAGTAGAACAGGATGTCGCCCGGCCAGATCAGGAAGAAGTGCACCATCCCGAACAGCCCGAGCAGCGCCAGCCGCCACGCCTGCAACCCGCGCGTCGCGCCGCGAGCCCAGGCCTTCTCCATGAACAGATACATGCCCGCGCCGAACAGCAGGGTGAACAGCCCGCGCATCTTGCCGTCGATCAGGATGAACTGCGCGATCCACATCCACCCGCCCGGATCGCCCGGGTCGGTGAGGAAGGCGGCGGGGTACATATAGGCCTCGAACGGCTGGCCGAAGGCGACGATATTGGCCGCGAGGATGCCCATCACTGCGATGCCGCGGATGAAATCGAGCGTATCGATCCGCTCGGTAGCAGCCACCGGGGCGACCGCCGCTGCCGTTTCGCCAAGATAGTCCTGCGCAGCGCGCGCGCTTGCCGTGTCGTCCATGGCTGATCCCCCGCCCTTATGGAGCGGAGAGCCTAGCAAAGCCCGGGCCGGTGATAAAGTAACCTCGCGCGCGGCTTATCGAACCGCGTCAGGCGCTTGGCGGGGCTCAGCCCTGTCCGGCGACGAGGCAGGCCTGACCCTGCGCCTTCAGCCGGGTGCAGGCGCGCGCCGCATCGGCTTCGCTGGCGAAGCCGGTGGCAAGCAGACGGGTCAGGCGGCCACTGGGGACGAGCGTCTTCTTGGTGCCCGCAAGCGCGGGGTTGCCCGACAGCTGGCTCCACATCCGGTCGGCATTGGCAGGCACCCCGAAGGATCCGAGCTGGACGCGCCAGGTGCCGCCGGTTCGGACCGCAGGCGCGGGCGCGCGTGTCGGAGCAGCCGCGACGCGAACCGGAGCGGGCGCGGCGACCGGAGCCGTCGCCGGATAGGAAGCACGCGGCTCGACTGGCGCCTTGGTCACCACCGGCGCAGGTGCCGGCACAGGCGCGGGTGCCGGAGCGGGGCGCGTCAGCACGGCGGGCTGCGGCTGAGCCGCCACTGCCGGAGCAACGGTGCCGAGCTCTGCCGCGGCCAGTTCGGCGCTACGCTGGGTCTTGGCCTCGGCCTCAAGCTGGCGAGCGAGCGACTGCGCCTGCTGGCGCTGCACCATCGGCACATAGCGGTCCATCTGCGCGATCGCCTCCTGCGCCTGCGGCAAGCCCTGCCCCTGCGCCAGCGTCATCAGCGCATAGGCGCGCACCCAGTCGCGCGGCGCATAGTCGGCGTTGAAGTGCGACAGGCCCAGCACATATTGCGCGCGCGGATCCCCGCGCTCGGCCGCCGCGCGAATCATCGGCATCGCCTTTTCCTGCTCGCCTTCCTGAAACAGCATCAGCCCGAAATTATCCGCCGCCTTCACATGGCCGCGCTTGGCGGCTTCTTCATAGAGCTGGCGCGCGCGGGCATTGTCAGCCGGCACCCCGCGCCCGAGGCGATAGGCCTGCGCGAGATTGAACAGCGCATCGGCATCACCCTCGGCTGCCGGGCCCTGCCACTCGACCACGGCGCGGCCATAATCGCCCGCGCTCCAGGCATCGACCCCGGCCTTCACATCGGCAACCGCCGGTGCAGCCAGCAGTGCCAGCAGCGCCGCAGCCATGCCCGTCCGTGTTCCTGCATTCGTCAAAGCCATAACGCCTCGCGTCGTCCTGTGCGGTTTTGGTTGCGCTTTCTTAAGCACGACAGGGTTAGCAAACCGTTGCCGCCGGCTCGGCCATCCTCCGGAGGTGGCCGCGCTCGTGGATGCGGCCGATCGGGCCTGCCGGAAATCGCATAAGCTTCCGGCTGTTTACCCAAAATTAGGGGTATCCTGCGATCCCGTTCTTATCCGGTCGCAAATCGGGGTCGCAATGGGGCGACACCTAGCGGCATCTATCCAGGGGGACCCAGGCGTTGCGTGTACTCGCTTTGGCATCGCAGAAAGGCGGATCGGGCAAGACCACCCTGTCCGGTCATCTGGCCGTCCAGGCCCAGCGCGCGGGCGCCGGCCCGGTCGTGCTGATCGACATCGATCCGCAGGGTTCGCTGGCCGACTGGTGGAACGAGCGCGAGGCGGAATATCCCGCCTTCGCCCAGACCACCGTATCGCGGCTTGCCAATGACTTGCAGGTGCTGCGCCAGCAGGGCTTCAAGCTTGCGGTGATCGACACCCCGCCCGCCATCACGATGGCGATCCAGTCGGTGATCTCGGTAGCCGAACTGATTGTCGTGCCGACTCGCCCCAGCCCGCACGATCTGCGCGCCGTGGGCGCGACGGTGGATCTGTGCGAGCGCGCCGGCAAGCCGCTGGTGTTCGTCGTCAACGCTGCCACCCCCAAGGCCAAGATCACCTCGGAAGCCGCCGTCGCGCTGTCGCAGCATGGCACTGTCGCGCCGATCACGCTCCACCACCGCACCGATTTCGCCGCCTCGATGATCGACGGCCGCACGGTGATGGAAGTCGACCCCGAAGGCCGCTCGGCTGCCGAGATCGGCGCGCTGTGGCGCTATATCGCCGACCGGCTCGAAAAGAATTTCCGTCGCACCGTGTTTGCCCCGACTCCCAACGGCGTCGGTCAGCAAATGGGCGGTGTGCCGCGTCCGGCTGGTGGCTTCGGTCGCCGGGTGGCGCAGTAAGCTCAGGACAGGGAACCAGGGCGATGTCCGAACCCGGTTTTGCCTCGCTCGGCCCCACCTTGCTGGCCCGCAAGGGCGGCGCCAAGCCTGCGATGCGTCCGCAGCTCGCCCCGCTGGTGGCGGACGAGCAGCAGATCGCCGCGCTGGCTGACGAACAGCTCGAGGATCTCGGCTGGAACGACATGGGTGACGGCGCGGAGGCCGAGGCCCCCGAATCCGGTGCCGATGTGGTGCCGATCAGCGCCGCCATCAACGCCGCCGATCTCGCCGCCGCGCACAGCCCGATCGTCCACCGCCAGCAGCGCAGCCTCGAACAGCGCGTGCTCGCCGATGCGGCGATGATCGGCCCTGACGACATCACCGAAGGAACCGGCGACGATAGCCTTTACGAATCGGCACACGAAGCCGGTGAAGCCGACGAGTTCGACTACGAAGCCTGGACCGCCGAAGACACCGACGGCGAATCGGACGAGGACGGTTACGAGCCCAGCTACGGCGACGCGTTCGAGGACGAATCAGAGGCCGGGTACGAGGATGAAGCAGAGGCTGGCGATTACGCCCCCCTCGCCCCGGCTCCGGCTCCGGTCCCCGTCGCTGCCCCGGCGCCGGCGCCTGTTCCCGCCGCGCCGCGCGTCACGGCCCGCAAAGCCGTTCGCAAGACCGGCCGCAAAACCATTCTGGCACCCGCCATCGCTTCCGAACGCCGCGCCGCCTTTACTCTGCGGCTCGATGCCGAGCGCCATCTCAAACTGCGCCTTGCCGCGACCATGCAGGGCGTGAGCGCGCAGGCACTTTTGACCGAGGCGCTCGACGCCATGCTTGCCGAATTCGACGATCTCGATGTGATCGCCGCTCATCTGAAACGCCACTGACCGACCAACACCACCACCGCGAACCGACAGGATCAACAGGGGGAAAATGACCATGGACCGCAGCACCAAGACCGGCTTCACAGCGCCGCGCCTCGCGCTCGCCGTCACCACCGCACTGGCGGGCCTCGCGCTCGTGGGGTGCAGCACTTCGGCCGCACCGCGCGCCGACGTGTCGTTCTCCAACGCGCAGGTGGCGTTGCAAAAGGGTCAGGCCGACAAGGCTATCGCCCATGCCGAAGCCGCCGTGCTGGCCGAGCCGCGCAACCCCGGTTACCGGGCGCTGCTGGGCGCAGCCTATCTCGAAGCGGGCCGGTTCCAGTCGGCCGCGACCAGCTTCGGCGATGCGCTCGACCTCGGCAATGAAGACCCGCGCACGGTGCTGAGCTTCGCGCTCGCCAAGATCGCGCTGGGCGAAGGCAAGGCGGCGGTGCAGGTGCTCGACGACTATGCCAAGCTGATCGATCCGGCCGATCTCGGCCTTGCCTATGCGCTGGCCGGGCAGCCGGAGCGCGGCGTGCACGTGCTGATCAACGCGGTGCGCTCCAGCGAGGAAGCCACCCCCAAGCAGCGCCAGAACCTCGCCTATACCTATGCGCTCGCCGGCAACTGGCGCGCGGCGCGGGTGATGGCGGCAGAAGATGTGCCCGCCGACCTGCTCGACGCGCGCCTCACTGAATGGGCGACGATGGCCGCGCCCGAACATTTCCAGCAGCGCGTTGCGGCGATGCTGCAGGTGACCCCGCGCATGGATGCGGGCCAGCCGCAGCGCCTCGCGCTCGGCAATTTCCCCTCGCAGGACGTGATGGTGGCCGAAGCTGCCGCACAGGGCGAAGCCCCCGCGCCGGTGCTGGCTGAAGCCGCGCCCGCTGCCCCGCAGCTGGCCGCCGCCACCCCGCGCCCGAGCTTCGACGAGGCTTTCGCAGCCCCGGTCGCAGCCGCTCCGGCCAATGCCGGGGGCGTGCGTTTTGTCTCCAATCCGGTGGTGCAGCAGCTCCCGGCCCGTGCCGAGCGCACCAGCACCCCGCGCGTTGCTGCCAGCGCCCAGCGCCGCATGACCGGCACTCTCGCCGCCGCTCCGGTGGCCAGCGACAAGAGCGCCAACACCCACTTCGTCCAGCTCGGGTCCTATGACAGCAAGATCGAGGCTGAGCGCGGCTGGACTGTGCTGAAGGGCAAGTTCCCGCAGCTCAAGGATCACGACGTCGTCATCACCGAAGCGGTGGTGAACGGGCGTACCTTCTGGCGCGTTGCCGCCGCCGGGTTTGGCCCGACCAGCGCGAAGTCGATATGCGGCACCGTCAAGTCGGCCGGGCGCGGGTGCTTTGCCTATGCCGCATCGAGCCCGCCAGCCGGCGCGGTCGACCGCGGCGTGCGGCTCGCCAGCCGCTCACGTTAAAAGAAGTTTCCCCCTGCGGTTAACGCAGCGAAATGCCCCCGGCGAGCGATAGCTCTGCCGGGGGCTTTTGGTTTTAGCGATCAATTTCAGGAAGCGAGCCTGACGCCGCCCTTCCACAAGCCCAGCACCCGCCCCTGCGCGCCCTGCCGGTCGAACGGGGTGTTGTCGGCGGTGGCCTCCATCTTGCGGCGGTCGATAATCCACGGCGCGTCAGGATCGACGATGGCGATGTCGGCTTCCAGCCCCGCCACCAACACGCCCGCCGGAACGCCGAGCAGACGGGCGGGATTGCGGGAGAGGCAATCGAAGGCGCGCGACAGATCGATCACCCCGTCGCGCACCAGCCCCAGCGTCATGGCGAGCAGCGTCTCGGCCCCCGCCATGCCGGGCAGCGCATCGGCGAAGGGCAGGCGCTTGTCCTCCGGCCCGCGCGGATCGTGGCCGCTGGCGATGACGTCCACCGTGCCGTCGGCAATCGCGGCGAGTGCCGCCTGCCGGTCCGCCTCGCAGCGCAAGGGCGGCGAGAGGCGGGCGAAGGTGCGATAGTCGACGGTCGCCAGATCGGAGAGCATGAAGTGCGCCGGCGTAATGCCGCAGGTGACGGGAAGCCCCCGGGCCTTGGCTGCGCGCACCAGCGCAAAGCCTGCCGCTGTCGTCACCTGCCGGAAATGGAGCTTGGCCCCTGCCAGTTCGGCCAGCGAAATATCGCGCGCGATGGCGAGTGCCTCGGCCTCGGCAGGCGCGGCGGGCAGGCCGAGCCGGGTCGCGATCTCGCCCGCAGTGGCGACCGCCGCGCCCGCAAGCCCTGAGTCCTCGGCATGGGCGACGACTACCAGATCGAGCATCGCAGCATATTGGAGCAGTCGCAGCATCACGCCGCTATCGCCGATCCAGCGCCGCCCGGTGGCAATCCCGCGCGCGCCGGCCTGCTGCATCAGTGCCAATTCGGCGAGTTCGCTGCCCTCCAGCGCCCGCGTCGCCGCAGCGAGGGGGTGGACCCACAGATCGGGCTTGCCGCTCTTGGCGATGAAGCCAACCCGGCTCGGCAGATCGAGCGGGGGCGACTGGTCCGGCATCAGCGCCGCACGGGTAATCCCGCCAAAGTGGAACGCAGGCTTGTCGACAGCGAATACGCCCAGATCGACAAGGCCGGGGGTGACCAGCTTGCCCTTGGCATCGATCACCTCGTCCCCCGCCTGCGCGGCGACATCGGCCCCGACGGCGGCGATGATCCCGTCAACGCAGCGCAAGGCCCCCGCGACCACGCCTGCGGGCGTAACAAGCTGTGCGTTAGTGATGGTGAGAGGCCGCACTTGTTTCATGCCCAGCCCTCCACGCCCCGCGCCTCGCGCGTGAGAATATCGAGGCAGGCCATGCGGATTGCCACGCCCATCTCCACCTGCCGGGTAATCAGCGAGCGGCCTGCCATGTCGGCGACCTCGCTGTCGATCTCGACCCCGCGGTTCATCGGCCCGGGGTGCATCACCAGCGCATCGGGGCGGGCGAGCGCGAGGCGATCTTTGGTCAGGCCGTAGAGGTGGCGATATTCGCGCGGACTGGGGATGAACTGGCCGCTCATCCGTTCCGATTGCAGCCGCAGCATCATCACCACATCCGCACCGTCCAGCGCGTCATCGAAGCGGTGGAAGGCGCTCACCCCCATTGCCTCCACGCCTGCGGGCATCAGCGCCGGCGGCGCGCACAGGCGGACATTCGCGCCGAGCGCGGTGAGGCACAGGATGTTGGAGCGCGCCACCCGGCTGTGCAGGATATCGCCGCAGATCACGACGTTGAGACCGGTGAAGTCCTCAGCTGTCTCGCCCCGCTCGGCAAGGGCATGGCGCAGCGTCAGCGCATCGAGCAGCGCCTGCGTCGGGTGTTCATGGCTGCCGTCGCCTGCGTTCAGCACCGGACAATCGACCTTGTCGGCAATCAGCCCCGTCGCGCCCGAGGAACTGTGGCGGATCACGATCGCATCGGCGCGCATCGCATTCAGCGTAATCGCGGTGTCGATCAGCGTCTCGCCCTTCTTCACCGAGCTTTGCGCCGCGTGCATGTTGACGACGTCCGCTCCGAGCCGCTTGCCCGCAATCTCGAACGACAGCAGCGTGCGGGTGGAGTTTTCGAAGAAGGCGTTGATGATGGTCAGGCCTGCCAGCAAATCGGTGTGCTTGGCGCTCTGGCGGTTCAGCGCGACCCACTGTTCGGCCTCGTGCAGCAGGTAGAGAATCTCGTGCCGCGCGAGCTTGCCAATGCCGGTGAGGTCGCGGTGCGGAAAGGCCAGCCGCCCTTGGGGAAAGCGGCCCGAAGGCGCAGGAGAATTGCTCACACTCATTAAAGCGATGCCCTTAGTCGAGCCGCATCCGCCGCTCAACCCATGGCGTAAGCTTTCCGATAGAAGTTGGCGTGCAAAGCACCTAGACGATGCAAGGCACGGCGGGGCGGCCAGTCAAGAAGGGGCAGCGTTGATGAGTTTCGTGAGCAAGGTTTGGAAGATCCTCGTCGGGATCAAGGACGGGCTTGTCCTCCTGTTCATGCTGCTGTTCTTCGTCGCGCTGTTCGGCATCCTCTCGGCCCGCCCCAGCCCCGGCCAGGTGAGCGAGGGCGCGCTGCTGATCGAGCTTTCGGGCCGGTTGGTGGAGGAAAAGTCGGTGCTCGATCCGATCGAGGCGCTGCTTTCGGGTGCCGCCCCGGTCGAGGAATATCGCGCCCGCGACATCGTGCGCGCCATCGATGCCGCTGCCACTGATGATCGGATCAAGGCGATCGTGCTCGATCTCAGCACCTTCACCGGCGGCGGTCAGGTGCACCTCACCGAAATCGGCGAAGCGATGGATCGTGCGCGCAAGGCGAAGAAGCCGGTGCTGACCTTCGCGCTCGGCTATGCCGACGATCACCTGCTGCTGGCCGCCCATGCAAGCGAGGTGTGGCTCGATCCGCAGGGGGTGGCGCTCGTTACCGGGCCGGGCGGGAACAATCTCTATTTCGCCGACCTCTTGCAGAAGGTCGGGGTAAATGCCCGCATCTACCGCGTCGGCACCTTCAAATCGGCGGTCGAGCCCTATTCGCGTAGTTCGATGTCAGATGAAGCGCGCGAGAGCATTGCGGGGGTTTACAACGCGATGTGGTCGGAATGGCAGGCCAATGTGAAGAAGGCCCGCCCCAAGGCCAATCTGGCGCAGGTCACCGGCGATACGGCCGGTTTCATCGCCGCAGGCGGCGGCGATCTGGCCGATGCGGCGCTGAAGGCCGGGCTGGTCGACAAGCTGGGTGACCGCGAGCAATTCGGCGCGCGGGTGGCCGAGATCGCGGGCAAGGACCGCACCGACGAGACCCCGGGCGCCTTCGCCTCAAGCGACCTCGGCGCCTTCCTCGCCGATATCGGTGCCGAACGTTCGGGCAAGGCGATCGGCGTGGTGACCATCGCGGGCGAAATCGTCGACGGCGAGGCAGGCCCGGGCGCAGCCGGCGGCACCCGCATTGCCGATCTGCTCAACGCGGCGCTCGACGATGATCTGGCGGCGCTGGTGGTGCGGGTCGATTCGCCCGGCGGCTCGGCCATCGCGGCCGAGGAAATGCGCCGCGCGATCCAGCGCTTCCGCGATCGCAAGATCCCGGTCGCGGTGTCCTTCGCCAATGTCGCGGCGAGCGGCGGCTACTGGGTCGCCACCTCGTCCGACCGCATTTTTGCCCAGCCCGAAACCATCACTGGCTCGATCGGGGTGTTCGCCGTGGTGCCGACCTTCGAGCAGCTGGGAGCGAAGATCGGGGTCAATGCCGATGGCTACAAGACCACGCCGCTGTCCGGCCAGCCCGACATCATCGGCGGCTTCACGCCCGAGATCGACGCGGTGCTGCAGGCCGGGGTGAGCTCGACCTATCGTGATTTCCTCGTGCGGGTTGCAAGGTCGCGCAAGATGACGGTCGCCAAGGTCGACACCATGGCGCAGGGGCGCGTGTGGGATGGCGGCGCGGCGCGGCAGATGGGGTTGGTCGACCAGTTCGGCGGGCTGGATGACGCGCTCGCATGGGCGGCGGCCAAGGCCGGACTGAAGGACGGCGGCTGGCATCCGGTGTTCCTGGGTGACGAGGGCGAGAACTTCGATCCGCTGATCCGCCAGCTGCTCACGAGCGATGCACGTGCGCCCGCCGCCATGACGGGCGGCGATCCCTTCGCACTGGTGGCACGCCGCCAGAACGAGGTCGCCGCGCGGCTGCTGCAGGATGCCGAGCGGCTGATGGGCACCAGCGGGGTGCAGGCCTATTGCCTCGAATGCCCCGCCCGCCCGCCCGCTCCGGCCGGTTCGGTGCGCGCTCCGGCAAACGGGATGGCCACGCTGGTCCGCCTGCTGATGGCCGATTGAGCCAGGGCCTGAGCACAGGCTGCGAAAAAGTCTCGCTCCGAAGGCTTGCGGGTGCTTGCCAAACGCAACCGACCACAGTAATGGCCCGCCCCTGTCCGGGGCAGATGCCCCTTTCGGACGGGCGCGTAGCTCAGCGGTAGAGCACACCCTTCACACGGGTGGGGTCACAGGTTCAATCCCTGTCGCGCCCACCATCTTTCCCCGATAGCGTTAGATGGTGCCGGATACTTCCGGCTATTGGCCAGAGCCCGCCGGCATCGCCATGGCGGCCTCCCAGCTCTGCATCAACGCCTCCGGCTCTCCTGCTCCAAAGACATAGTGATCGGGCCGCACCAGCACCGCTGCGGCGGCGTGGTGATCGAGCCATTCGGCAAGGCCTGCCGCGAAAGGCGCGACCCGGGGCTCGGCCAGATCGGCGCGGCGGATCAGCCATGCGTCCGGGCCGAGCGTGTCATCGAGCAGCACCCCGTCCGCGCCGCGTAGTTGCGGGAAGTAGCTCCCCGCCCCGGGCGAACCGGCGAGAATCGCGCCCTCGCCCAGCGGCGGATAGGCGGGCGGGCCGCCGGGCAGCTTGCCCAGCATCCGCGCCAGCGCCAGCTTGGTGTCACGCAGCAACGCAGCAAAGCGGTTGGTGGTGCACACCATCCGGCCCATCATGATTGCCATATCGATCGTGGCGCGCAGATTGGGCGCGCGTTCGGGCGGGTAGGTGTCGAGCAGTGCCGCGCTCGCCTCGCCCCTAGTGACGGCTGCCAGCTTCCACGCAAGGTTAGCCGCATCCCTTAGCCCCGAGCACAGGCCTTGCCCCGCAAACGGCGGAGTCTGGTGCGCGGCGTCGCCGGCCAGCAGCACCCGGCCCTTGCGCCATCGCTCGGCGATGCGGGCGCGGAAGGTGTATACCGCGCGGCGTTCGATCCTGACGGCACCATCGACCTTCCACGGCGCGAGCATCCGCGTCACCGCCGCGTCCGAGCTGACCTCCTCGGGCGTCTCGCCGGGCAGGATCATGAACTCCCAGCGGTGGCGGCCCTCGCCCATCAGCACGCAGGTGGTGGGGCGTGCGGGATCGCAGATTTGCAGGTTGGCGGTGGGGAGCCGGGAAGGATCATCGACCAGCGCGTCGACCACCAGCCACGGCTCCTCGAAGCCCAGGTCCTCGAAGGTGATACCGCAGGCCTTGCGCACCGGACTGCGCGCCCCGTCCGCGCCGACCAGCCAGCGGGCGCGGATCAGGCGCTCGCCTGCGGGGGTAGCGAATTGCGCTGTCACACCCTCCCCGTCCTCGCGAAACGAGAGCATCTCCCACCCGCAGCGCAGCGCGTCCGGTGCGCGGGCCGCCAGTGCCGTGCGGAGCGCCGCTTCGACCGAGGGCTGGTGAATCATGTTCGCGACCGGCCAGCCGCCCGGGCCGATGCTCTCGGCCCCGTCGAAGCACAGCAGCACTTTGCCCTTGGCGTTGCGGAACTCGTAAGCATCGGCGCGGCGGCTGGTTGCCATCACAGCCTCGGCCGCGCCTGCCTCCTGCACGATGCGCATCCCCTCGTGATCGATATGCGCCGCGCGCGGGAGCGGGTAGATGTCCGCCTCCTTCTCGGCGACGATCACGCTCACCCCGCGCTTCGCCAGCAGGCCTGCGAGCGTCACGCCGGTCGGCCCGCCGCCGACGATCAGCACGTCGCAGTCTTCGATGCTGGCGAAGGCGGCGCTCACCCCCTCAGCCCTCGGCCACCATCGTGCCTTCGATATGGCCGATCCCGTCAATTTCGGTGCGCACCACATCGCCCGGCTTCAGGAACTGGCGCGGGTCCATCGCCGCGCCGATGCCGCCCGGGGTGCCGGTGAACAGGCAGTCGCCCGGCTCCAGCGTCATCCCGACCGAGAGGTGCTCGATCTGCTGCCAGACATTGTACACGAGGTGCTGCGTGTTCGAATTCTGGCGCTCCTCGCCATTGACGTAGCAACGGATGCCGAGGTTATGCGGATCGCCCAGCTCGTCGGCGGTGACGATCCACGGGCCCATCGGCGCATGGGTGTCGAAGCTCTTGCCCAGCGCCCATTGCGGCACGGCGTGCTGCCACATCCGCTCGGTCACATCATTGCCGACAGTGTAGCCGAACACCGCAGCGGGCGCGTCGGCGGCGGAGATGTGCTTGCCGCCTTTGCCGATCACCGCGACCATTTCCGCCTCGTAATCCGGCGTCATGGTGCCGCGCGCGATCAGGATCGGTTCGTAGGGAGCGTTGACCGAGGTCTGCGCCTTGGTGAACCACACCTGCCGCTCGGGCGTGCCGAGGCCGCTTTCGGCAATGTGGTCGGCATAGTTGAGGCCGATGGCGAAGATCTTCCCGGGACGCGGGACGGGGGCTTCGAGCTTTACGGCGGCAAGCGGGATGCCGTCGCCCGTCGCCGCCTTGGCTTCGAGGCCGGGCTTCAGCGCGTCCCAATCGCGGATCAGATCGATCATCGTGCCGGGCACGCCGGTCTCGATCACGCTATCGCCGACCACGATCCCGGTGCGGGTCTTGCCGTCATGGGTGAAGGTGCAGAGTTTCATCGGTCAGGCTTCCTTGGGTGTGCGCGAGAACAGGCGCTTCAGCCGCAGCTGGAGCGCGGTGATAAAGGCGACAAGGCCGGGCGGCGGGGCTATCTTCCCCGCGAACATCGGGTGCGGCGCGCCCCACTGCACCGCCAGCAGCGCCTGCATGGTCTGCTTGACGGGCGGATCGGCGGCGGTGAACAGATCGCCGTCGGTCCAGTGCTCCAGCTCGTTGCCGAAGGGGTCTTTCCAGTAGTCGAAGATCTGGCTGCCCATGATGTGGCGGCCCACGCCCCATGCGGCCTGCCGCTCGCGGGCCTTGAGGTGTTCGTGGCCGAGCATCAGGTCATCGAGGCTTTCCACTTCGAAGGCGGCGTGCAGCAGGCCGAGTTCGCCCGGCAGCTGGGCGAGGAAGATGGTGTGGTGGTCGGACGGCAGATCACCCCGGTCGCAGCGCATGAACGCGCCGAGCGGGACATCGGGCGCGGCCTCGATCTCGTCGGAAGTGAGGAAGCCGAAACGTTCCTTCCACCAGCGTTCGGAGGCGCGGAAGTCGCTGACCTTGAGCACCGCGTGGCCGATGCGGCGGACGTGTGCCGGGGCGGGCTGGAGCCGGATCGGCTCGCGCTGGCGCGGCTTGGCGGCGGCGCTGTTGAACTGAGGGGCGGGCACCGCCGCGGGCGGCGCGCAGGTCTGGCCCGCGACCACCTCTATACGGTAGCCATCGGGATCGGTCAGCCGCACCACCATCCCGCCGCCCGGCTCACCGCTCGCTTCCACCGGCACGCCTTCATAGGCGGCCAGCCGTTCGAGATCGGCCAGCGAGCCCGCCCGCAGCCCGACAGCGAGGAACCCCGCCTCCCCCGGCTCGGTAACGTGGACGAAGGCCCGCCCGTCGCTGCCCTTGCCATAGAGCCTGCCGCCTTCCTCGAAGCAGGACAGGCCGAAGTCCTCCAGGAAGCCGCGCATTAGGGATAGATCGGGCGCCGCGAAGCGCACGTGGGCTATGTCCTCTATCCTTATGACCGGCATGGCCCCCTGCCCCTTCGCGATTCGTATATGACTATTTGGTCAAGTAACTTGAAACTGACCGGTTGGTCAAGTATGGATCACACATGGCCACCTCGGCAGACCTCTCCCCCCGCTCCCGCCGCACCCGCGCTGCGCTGATCGCCGCGGGGCTCGATCTGCTGGTCGACCGCCCGATCGACGCCATTCCGATCGACGATCTCGTCGCCCGCGCCGGGGTCGCCAAGGGAAGCTTTTTCAACCACTTCCCCGACAAGCACGCCTTTGCCGCCGCCGTCGCCGCCGAGGTGCGTGCGGAAGTCGAGGCCGAAGTCGCGCGCGCCAATGCGGGTGTCACGGACCCGGTCGCGCGCATTGCCGGAGGGATGCAGGTCGCCGCCCGCTTTGCGCTCGAACAGCCGCGCCGCGCCACGGTGCTACTGCGCTCGCAGGTGCCCGCCACCCGCCAGACCCACCCGCTCAACCGCGGGCTGAAGGACGATATCGAAGCCGCCCTCGCCCGCGGCCTGCTGCGCCCCGAAGCGCGCCATGTCGGCCTCGCCTACTGGCTCGGCCTGTGTCAGGTGCTGATGACCAACCTGATCGAAACCCGCCCCGCGCCCGAGGACGCCGCTGAAAGGCTCGCCGAAATGCTGGTGCTGGGCCTCACCGGCCTCGGCGTGCCGCAAGAGCGCGCCGCGCAGACTGCCCGGAACCCCGACAGCGCATAAGCCCGATTGCAGCTGTAACACGCGGATGCTACGCGATTATCTGCAATTCGAGCGACATGCGTGGAAGCACCCGCTCTCAACTGCGATTCGGAGAGCGGAAGCATGGCGCAAATCAACGGCACCCCGGGCGACGATACCCTTGACGGCACCGAGGGCGATGACACCATCAATGGCGCAGCAGGCGACGACCGGATCGACGGGCGCGGCGGCAATGACACCATCGATGGCGGCATCGGCAACGATTTCATCGACGGCGGCTTCGGCAACGACAGGATCGATGGCGGCGACGGGGACGACCGGCTGTTTTCCTATTCCGGCACCGATCAGGTAATCGGCGGCCTCGGCAATGACGAAATCCTCATCCAGAATTCCAACTTCGGCGGCGAGACCAATTCCAGCGTCGATGCCGGCGAGGGCAATGATGCCGTCACCTACAACGCCACCGGCGTAAACGGCACCATCAATCTGGGCGCGGGTAACGACACGCTCTTTTACGGGCTCGAAGGCAACGGCACCCGTGTCACATTCGGCACCGGCGCGGATGTGGTGCAATTCACCACGCTCGCCTTCAGCGGCGATCGCGAGACCGTGTTTACCGATTTCGCCGCCGGCAATAATGGCGACCGGATCGATCTCTCGCGCATCATGCAGTTCAACCTGTTCAACTATGACAGGGTCAGCAATCCCTTCGGCACCGGGCATTTCCGGCTGGTGGCGAGCGGGGCCGACACGCTGCTGACGATGCACCCCAACCCCGATTTCGGCCCGACCCACACGATCCGCTTCCTCAATGTCGCGCCCTCGGCCTTCACCGCGTTCAATTTCTCCGGGCTGAACCCCAACGGCGTGTCGACCAACGGCCCGCCGATCACCGGCACGCCCGGCGACGACACGCTGAACGGCACCAATCTGGGCGAGACGATCTCGGGCTTTGGCGGCAATGACACGATCAACGCGGGCGGCGGCGACGACACGCTGATCGGCGGCGCGGGGGCGGATATTCTCAACGGCGGCGACGGGGATGATCTGTTCATCTCCGAACTGACCTTCGGCCCGGACGAAGATCCGCGGCTCGACACCATCAACGGCGGGGCCGGAACCGATACCCTGCGCGTGATCGGCTCCAATCAGGGCTTTGAAATCACCACCTATAATCTGGGCGCGCCGTTCTTCACCTCGATCGAGGGGCTGGAACTGTCGGGCAATCTCGGCCTGATCGGCACGGTGGCGCAGGTCAATGCCTACAGCACCATCGTCACGCCCAACCTGCGGATTACCGACAATGCGCTGCTCGATCCCACCGGGCGGTTCGAGGTGACGCAGCTGTCGCTGCCCAATGGCGGCGCGCGGGCGAACCTTTCGGGCGAGCGCGTGTTCGTGCTCAACATCGTCAGCGGCGATGGCAATGACAATATCATCGCCCCCGATGGCGCCATCGCCAATCCCAGCCCGAACCAGACCGATCTGGAAATCGGGATCGACGTGCGGCTCGGCAATGACACCGTGGTGGCGGGCAATTTCCGCACCCGTATCCTGTCGAGCGGGGGCAACAACCACTTCACCGGAAGCGCCTTCAACGACAGTTTCTATCTGACCGGCGATGGCGACAACACCATCATCGGCGGCGCGGGCAACGACATGATCACCGTGATCGGGCGCGGGCGGCTGAACATTTCCGGCGGCGCGGGCGATGACACGGTGCAGGTCGAATCTCTCGATAATCTCGATAGCATCAGCGGCGGCGACGGGTTTGACCGGCTGATCTTCGATACCGGCAACGGCTTTAGCACCTACGATCTCACCGGCGTGACGCTCTCAGGCGATTTCGAGGCGATCGCCAGCGCGGGTGAAGGCAATGTCATCATGCGGGTGGCGCAGTTGCAGGCGATCCAGCAGCTGGAAGTGCGGTTCCTGACACTGGCCGATGGCGGCTCGATCACGCTCAACCGCGCACCGATCCGCATCACCCTCAGCGCGGCGGGCAACAGTGTCGATCTGGGCGCCGTGACGACCAGCGTCCAGGTAACCGGCAACCGCGGCAACGACACCATCATTGGCGGATCGAATTTCGATCAGCTGCTCGGCTTTGACGGCAATGATACTATCTACGGCAATGCCGGGATGGACAGTCTGCTGGGCGGCAACGGGATCGATTTCCTCGTCGGCGGGACGGGTGATGACACCATCATCGGCGGCAGCAATGTCGATACCGCGCGGGTCAGCGGCACGCGCTCGCAATACACCGTTACTCAGCGCGATATCGGCGAATTCATCGTCACCGGCCCGGATGGCACCGATGTGCTGCGCGAAGTCGAGTTCCTCGAATTCGACGACCAGATCCTGCGCCTGCGTCCCGGCACCGGGGTGAGCGTCAACTTCAACACCGCCGACCGCTTCGCCTATCAGGACGCGATGAGCGAGATCCGCGATTTCAACGGCAATTTCCTAGGCGGCAACGGCGCGTGGCTGCGGATTGGCTCTGCGGATGTGAACGGCGACGGGGATGTCGACCAGATCCTCGTCAACTTCCTGATCGGGCGCTTCGCCACGGTCGGCACCGCGCCTGACGGCCTTGTCTATTTCATGGACTTCAGCTGGGCAGGCGAAACGCGCGTCGCCGGCATCTATATCGACCCGCTGGTGCGCGCCGGGATTGTCGAGCGGTTCGGCCCCAACGACAGCCAGCGCCGCTTCCAGAACGACTTGCAGATCGAGAACATCAACCGCGTGCTGGGTGCGAACGACTACGACCGCGACGGGTTGCAGGAGGTCTACCTCGCGCTGACCGACGGCACGGCCTATCTGCGCGCGATCATGGAGTTTGACGGCAACATCCGTTACGCCAACTACCAGAGCCAGCAGGAAGTAATCGACTATCTCGCTGCCAACGGCTTCGGGCAGGAGACTTGGGGCACGTGGTTCACCGCGCCCACGGCAGGCGAGGCGGACCTGATGCAAGCCAGCCTTATGCAAGAACGCGTCGATTTCGCCGAAGCCAACGGGCTTGGGCGGGCGGCACTTGCGGCGTTTGACGCCCCCATGCCGGGCACGATCAACCCCGCCACCCTTGCCTTCCACGCCCCCGCGCTCGACGATCACATGCGCGCGGAGTTTTACGGGTAACGGAGGCCGCATGGGCCAAAGGCCCCTCCCCGCTTGACCGGGCAGCGGACTTCGCGGCAAGGCCTCGCGCGCCGGGCTATCCGGTCACAGCGAGGAAAACCGATGCGGAAAACTTTGTGGGGGCGATGCCTGATCGTGCTGGCGGCGGCCTGTGCCGTGGTGCAGCCGGCGAGCGCGCAGTCGTTCATCGCGGGCCGCTTCGATGAGGCGATTCCCACGCTCGAAGCAACGGTCGGCCATGCGCCGGGCACCCGCATCACCTCGCCTGACGAGACTTACGCCTACCTGAAGGCACTCACCGCCGCCGCACCCGATCGTGCGCGGCTGATGCAATATGCCACCAGCTGGGAAGGCCGCCCGCTTTATTACGTGATCCTCTCCAGCCCGGCGAACATCGCCCGGCTCGATGCGATCCGCGCCGATCTCGCCAATATCGCCGCGGGGCGCGCCTCCAACGGCGCGGCGCTGCCGGTGACGTGGCTGGCTTACGGGGTCCATGGCAACGAGATTTCCTCGACCGACGCGGCATTGATGACCGCCTACCACCTGCTCGCCGCCGAGGGCGATGAACGCGCGGCCAAGATCATGGCCGAGACGATCGTGGTGATCGACCCGATGCAGAACCCCGACGGGCGGGCGCGGTTCGTGAACAATTTCCTCGCCTCGACCGGCATCACCCCCGCCGCCGACCGGCAGGCCGCCGAGCATGACGAGCCGTGGCCCTCGGGCCGCGTCAACCACTACATGTTCGATCTGAACCGCGACTGGTTCACGCTTTCCCAGCCCGAAACCCGCGGCAAGGTCGCCGCGATCCGCGAATGGAACCCGGTGGTGGTGGTGGACCTCCACGAAATGGGCGGGGACGAGACCTATTTTTTCAGCCCCGCCGCCGAGCCCTTCAACCCCAACCTCTCGGCCGCCCAGATCCGCGCCTATGAACTGATCGGCCGCGCCAACGCCGCCGCCTTTGACGCGCGCGGAGAGCCCTATTTCACCCGCGAGGTCTATGACCTGTTCTACCCCGGCTATGGCGACACCTGGAACGCGCATCAGGGGGCGATCGGCAGCACGTATGAACAAGGCTCGGCGCGCGGGCTGGTGTTCGAGCGGCGTGACGGGACGCGGCTGACCTATACCGACGGGGTGATGAACCACTTCACCGCCAGCCTCGCCACAGCGGGTGCGGTGGCCGACAATCCGCAACGCTTCCTCAGCGACTATGCCCAGTATCGCGCCGCCAATGCCAGCGGCGCGGCGGGACGCGGGACTTATCTGATCGACCTTTCCAAGCGGCGCTGGAATGCCGAGAACCTCGGCCGCCGTCTCGCCGCACAGGGCATCACCGTGCTGCGCCGCGACGGCCCGGCGAGCGTCTGCGGCAAGAGCTACCCGCAGGGCTACCTCGCCGTGCCGCAGGCCCAGCCCGCCGCGCGCCTCGTGAAAAGCCTGCTCGACCGCGACACGCCGCTGCCAGCCGATTTCCTCGCCGAGCAGGAGCGCCGCCGCTCGGCCGATCTGCCGCATGAACTCTATGACGTCACCGCATGGTCGGTCGGCATGATGGCGGGCACCGACGTCACCCTGTGCAATGCCGCCGCGACCGGCACCGCGCTCGCCGCCGACATCCCGATTGCGCCGGTTGCGGAGGGCGCAGGCGCCTTCGCCATCGCCGTCCCGTGGACCGACAGCGGACAGGCGCGCCTCGTCGCGCTGGCTCTGCGCGAAGGGATCGAAGCGCGCGTCACCGACAAGGCCTTCACCACTTCGGGCCGCGAATTTCCGCGCGGCACGGTGGTATTCCCCGCGGGTAGCAACAGCCCTGAGAAAATGGCCCGCCTCGCCGAGCTCGCCCGCGAAGTCGGCGCGCAAACCGTCGCGCTCGATAGTGGCTGGGTCGAGCGCGGACCGAACCTCGGCAGCGAAAGCTTCGTGCGGCTCACGCTGCCGCGCGTCGCCATCGCTTGGGACGACGGCATCTCGCAGCTGAGCGCGGGCGCGATGCGCTACGTGCTCGAACGCCGCATCGGCCTGCCCGTCACCCCGATCCGCACCCAGCGCCTCGCCCGCGCCGACCTCAGCGATTACGACGTGCTGCTGGTGCCCGAAGGCGAGCCCTCGGCAGTGCTCGGCGAGGGCGGACAGCGCGCCCTTCGCGAATTCGTGCGCCGGGGCGGCGTGCTGGTGGCGGTGGGCGACAGCCTCGAAACCTTCAGCGCCGGCGACACCCCGCTGCTCGCCGTCAAGCGCGAGGCGGCGCTGGGCCGCGATCCCGGCGCGAACGACAAGGACAAGGACGGGGCAGGCCTCGCCGAAGCAGTCGAAATCGCCACCGACGCCGAATATCGCGAGGCGATCAAGGACCAGCAGGCCCTGCCCGACACCCTGCCCGGCGCGCTGCTCAACGTGGTGGCCGAGCGCGATCACTTCCTCTCCGCCGGTTACGATGGCGGGGCGGTGGTGCTGGCGACGGGGACGCAGATTTTCACACCGCTCGACCGTGCCGACGGCGTGAACGTGCTGCGCTTCGCCGCGCCCGGCAATCTCGTCGCCAGCGGCTATGTGTGGGACGAGAACCGGCGGCAGCTGGCCTACAAGCCCTACCTGATGGCCCAGCGACAGGGCAGCGGGCTGGTGATCGGCTTCGCCCACGATCCCTCGACCCGCGCCTATCTCGAAGGGCTCGATCTGATGATCGCCAACGCCGTGCTGGTGGCGCCGTCGCGGGTGCGTTGAGGGGCTCTAGGCTAAGCGCGCCGAATGTGTCATGCCTTGCCGCATGGCGCTGTTCGAGGCTCTTGTCGTTGCCCACGTCATCACCGGTGCGGTGGGGCTGACCGCATTCTGGGGGCCGATCGTCACCCGCAAGGGCAGCATTAATCACCGCAAGTGGGGTAAGGCGGCGTGCTACGGCTTTCTCGGCGCGGGCGCGCTGGCAATCGCGATGGCGCTGCTCTCGCTCTACGGGCCGGAAGCCCGCCACCCCGAAGTCACTGACCGCGCGCTGTTCGACGGGCTGTTCGGGTGGATGATGCTCTATCTGGGCACGCTCACCATCGGCTTTGTCGACTATGGCCTTGCCGTGGTGAAGCACAGCCGCAACCGCAAGGCATTGCGGCGCTTGCGCTATCAGGCGGTCATCGCCGCTGTGGTGATTTCGGGCGCGTGGTGCGGGATTTATGGTTGGGGCGTCGGGCACCCGTTGATGGTTCTTGTCGCGGTCATCGGCATCGTCTCGATGATGATCCAGCAGGTCTATATCTGGCGGGCGAGTGATCCGCCGCGCACCACCTACCACGGCGAGCATTTCCGCGCGCTGATCGGGATGGGGATTTCGGCCTATACCGCGTTCCTGTCGGTCGGGCTGATCCGGATGGTGCCGGAACACGTCTTCAACCCCGCGATCTGGGCCGGGCCGAGCGTGATCGGGGTGAGCCTGATCCTCTACTTCACCGTCAAGGGCAAGCGGCCCGCCAAAGCCTCAGGCCAGCGCCCACATCCGCAGCAAATTGGCGATGGTCTTGTCGAGCGTCAGTAGTTCGCCCGACTGGCTGGGCAGCTGACGGCGCAGCGAGGACCGCAGGTTTTCCAGATCGAACAACATCTCGCGCCGTGCGCCATCGGCAATCATGCTCTCGATCCAGCCGATGCACACGATCCGCGTGCCCCGCGTGACAGGGCGCACTTCATGGATGCTGCCCGAGGGGTAGAGCACCAGATGCCCGGCCTCGCCCTTGACTTCCTGCGTCATGCCGGCGGTGTGCACCACCAGCTCGCCGCCGTCATAGTCCTCCGGTGGCGTGAGAAACAGGGTAAAGGACAGATCGGTGCGGAGCCGGGCCCCGCCCTTCCCCATCAGCGCATTATCGACATGGGGGCCGTAATGCCCGCCACCTTCCGTCTTGCTGATAATCAGGGGCGAGAAGCGGCGCGGCTGGGCGGCGGCTTTCAGCACAGGGTTGTCGGCAATCAGCGGCAGCAGCTCGTCAGCCAAGCGCCGACCGGCGGTGCTGTCCATTGCCGCTTGCAGGTTGCGCTTGACCTCGCGCGCCACCGCGCCCGCCGTCTCGCGCCCGTCGCGCCATTCGAGCAGGGCGATCCGTTCCGCCAGGGCAGCGAGGTGTCCGGCGTCGTCGATGGCGTTGATGACAAGCAGCATGGCGCGTGATGTAGCGCCGGGCGCGCCCATAGGGAAGCGCGCCCGGAGCGGGGGAGGCTCAGCCGCCGCTTCGCGCTGTGCCTTCCTCGATCAGCGCGAGCGCCTTGGCGCTGGCAGCCTCGGGGGTTTCCTTGCCGTCCTTGATCTTGTCGGCGAGGATCATCAGCTCGTCGGCGATAGTGGTTCCGGCAGCGGCTTCCTGCGCGATGCGGATGCCGCCATTGGCCTCGGCCACCGCGTCCCACTTGCCGCGCACCGCGTCCCAGTAGCCCTTGGTCTTGTCCCAATAGGCTTCGGCGGCGGCGACATTGTAGCCGTTGAAGCGCTCATAGGTGTTGAGCACGTATTCCTGCACCACCGGCTTCGCCTCGCCGGAGCCGCCGGCGGGCGTCGTCATCTTGGTGTTGTCCTGCCAGTGGATCCACCCCGTCGGGGTCAGTTGGTGGCGGTTGATGCCGATGTAGTGATCGTAAACGGGATTGCGGATCGCATCGCGGCGGGCGAGCGGGCGCGCCGTCCAGCTGGAGCGCCAGCGGCGGATGCCGTGGGTCGTCTCCCACTCGCCCCACCCGGCATAGCGCGGGCTGTCATCGACCTGCCACACGGTCTGCGACCAGCGCCCGGCGCGCAAAGCTTCGGGCACGTCCTGCCATTCCCAGCTGTCGCCGCCCTTGAAGGCGAGGATCTTTGCGGGCCGGTATTCCCAGTCCTGCCGCCAGTGCTTGACGACATAGGGGTTGGCCTCATCCCCGGTGACGAGCAGGTGCTGGAGCACGATGCGGGTGCCGGTATCCTCGATCACGCGCACGCTTTCATAACCGCCCGAAACCTTGCGTTCGAGCGGCTGGTAGCCTTCCACCCACGGGGTCGATTCCTGCATGTCGAAGGTGACTTTGAAGTCGCCCGCCATGGCGAGGATGGTCTGGCGGTCGGCCTCGAAGGCGGCCTTGGCAGCATCGCCGGTCTGGACGATCGGATCGTCGGCCAGCGCCGGAGCAGGCGCGGCGGCAAGCGCCAGCGCGGCGAGGCTGGCGGAGAGCATGGTCTTGGTCAGTCTGGTCATGGGTCGTCCTCCTTGCGTGGATCAGAAGCGGTAGCTGGCCGAGACGCTGAGATTGCGGCCCGGGCGGGTGAAAGCGTCGAGGATCCCGGCGTCCGCAACGCGCAGGCCGCGCACCTCGGACCACAGGGCGTAACGCTCGTCGGTCAGGTTGAAGATCCCGGCGCGCAGTTTGAGCCGGTCGGTCACCGCGACAAAGGCGGTGAGATCGAGGATGGTGGAAGCCGCGGGGCGCACGAACAGCTCGGCGCCGTCCGCCGCGCGCTCGACTTCGCCCGCCTCCTTGCCGCCATTATGGGTGACGATCAGCTCGCCCCCGAAGCGCCCCTCGGGGTCGCGGTAACCCAGCCCCGCGACGACATTGAACGGATCAATCGTGTCGAGCGGCACGCGCGCGCTGCCGGGGTTGATGATGTCGCCATTGGCATAGGCGAGTGCGAGGCGCGCGTTCCAGCCGCTGTAGAGCTTCATCTCGGCGCGGGCCTCCAGCCCCTCGATGGTGACCGCGTTGAAGTTGACGAACTGGTAGATCGCCGGGTTCTGCGGGGTGAAGCCGCCGCTCACCACTTGCTGATTGATGAAGTTGTCATAGTCCCCGCGGAAAGCCGTCACCTGCGCCGAGAACATGTCCCCGATATAGCGCGCGCCGGCTTCCCAGCTCTCGCTGGTCTCGGGGCGCAGATCGGGGTTGGGGATCGAGGTGTAGCCGCCGGCGATAAACTCGAAGAAGTTGTTCACCTGTGACGGCGTGGGCGCGAGGAAGCCTTGCGCGTAATTGCCGAAAAGGAACACGTCGGGGGCGAGTTTCAGGGTCGCGCCGAATTTGGGGGAGAGACGGCTGTCGCTCTGGCCCTGCGGGGTGAAGGTGGTGAGCAGCGGATCGTCGGTGGGATTGAGGTCGTAGAAGTCGAACCTGAGCGCCGGGAACAGCGTCAGCTTGCCGTCGAACAGGGTAATCTCGTCGGCAAGGGAGAGGCCGCCCAGCGTGAAGTCGGTGACGGGGAAGGCGCGGGTCGGGAAGCTTTCGCCGCGCCCGGGAAAGGTGCCGTCGCGCAGGCCCTCCTGCCGGGTCCAGCTGACATCCCCGCCCAGCGCGATGCGGTGCTTCATGCCGCCGAGCTTGAACCCGCTCCGCACTTCGCCGACCGCGCCATAGACCCGGTTGTCGAAGGTGTTGAGCCGCTCGCGATCGGGCGCGGGGCTGGCGGTTAGGCTGGTGCGCTCCTCGAAGGCGAACTGGCGGTCGCCTGCGTCCTGCCAGAAGGCCGAGAGGAAGGCATATTTGATCGCGTCATCGCCGCTGCCTTCATAGGTCCAGTCGAGCGAGACGCGCCGGCGCGCATTGGTGTCGCGGGCGTTCAGGGCATCGACATTCCACACCGGGCGCGGGCCGAAGGTGAAGGCCGGGCCGAGGCCGGTGAGCACTTCGGTCTCCACCGTCATGTCGAGCCATTCGCCGGTCAGCCGGATGCGGTGCGGGCCATTGTCCCACACCAGCTTGGCGAGCACCGCGTCGCTTCGTCCGTCCTGCGGATTGGGCGCGGTGCGGCCTGCGCCAATGCCGTCATTGCGCCCGCGGTTCTCCAGCTCGGCAAAGTCGCGGCGGGTATAGGCGACCATCGCCGAGACATTGCCGCTCTGCCCGGCGAGGGTGGCGGTCTGGGCAAATTCATCGTCCTCGCTGGAATATTGCGAGGTGACGAAGCCGCCGAAGCTGGCCTCCTTGATGAGATCGACCGGATCGGCGGTGACGAAGCTGACCGCGCCCGCCAGCCCGTCCGAGCCATACAGCGCCGAGGCCGGGCCGCGCAGGATCTCGACCTGCTTGACCAGACTGACATCGGTAAACCCGCCGCGCCCGGCGTCTTGCGGGCCGAAGCTGAAGCCTTGGGGGGTGCGGATGCCATCGATCTGGATCAGCACCCGGTTGCCGCCGATGCCGCGGATGTTGAAGCCCTCGTTGCGCGCGCGGCCCGTCGCCCCGATCGCCGCCCCGAAGCGGGCCGGGGCGCGGCGCACGGTCACGCCGGGTTCGAACCGGACGAGATCCTTGATGTCGGTCGCCAGCTGGTCGGCGATGTCCTCGTTGGTGATGACGGTGACGGTCGCCGGAGCCTCCTCCTGCAACACGGGGGCGCGGGTGGCGGTGACAGTGATGCGGCCGGTCTGCTGCTGGCTTTCCCCCTCGGCTTCCAGCGCCATATCCTGTGCGGCAAGCGGCGCGGCGAGCAGCGCGAGGGGGGAGGCAGTCAAGGCAAATAGGGTGAGCGATTTCATCCGGAAGGCGTCCTGCTGGGGGAGAGAGGGAACGCCGCGCTTCTGTCCTTATTGAGAATGAGAGTCAATACGCGTTGCTAATGAGAATCTATCGCATCTTATCGGCAGAGCTATGCAGGCCCGACCTATCGGCGCACAACAAGGCCGCGCCGCGCCAAGCGGCACCGCGCAGCATCAACAATCATCCGGAATGAACAGCGCTCAGCGGCGCAGCACGCCCTCGGCGAGCAGGCGGTTGACCCCGGCGGCGATTTCGTCGGGCGACTTCTCCGCCCCGCCCCACACCACATAGCGCAGGCCGACGAATACGTTCATGCCCATCAGCGCCCAGGCCTCCAGCTCGCCCAGCCCCTCGCGGAACTCGCCGCCCGCGCCGCCTGCCGCCAGACGATCGGCAATCCGCGCCGCGATGGTTTCATAATGCTGGCGATAGGAATCAGGATCGACGAATTCGGCTTCGTCGATGATGCGGTAGATTTCCTTGTTCTCGGCCGCAAAGCGCAGGAACGCCGCCAGCGCCGCACGCTCGATCTCCAGCGCGCCCATCCCCTCATGCAAGGCCGAGCGCGCGCTGGTGCGCACCTTCTCGCTCATGTCGGCGACCAGCGCCCGGAACAGCGCGTCCTTGCTGTCGAAATAGGTGTAGAAACTGCCGAGCGCCATGCCGGCACGGCGGGTGATCGAGCTGACCGAGGCTTCGTGAAAGCCCTTCTCGCCGAATTCCTCCGCCGCCGCGTCGAGCAGCTTGCGCAAGGTCCGCCGTCCGCGATCGGTGCGCGGCACTTTCGCATCACCGCAAGCGGCGTGTGCGACTTTGGTCCCGCTGCCCTGAGTGTTGCTCATCAGCTACTCCCTCCACGCTTTCGGTAGGCCGCGCAAGGGCCACACACAAGTCTAAACTTGAAAGGTGGTTCAACTTTCAATATTGCTGGACTCACAAGAGGGCCAGGAGAGGACACATCCCATGACGAATATCATTTGCCGCCGCGCGCTGTTGCTTGCCGGTTGCGCCGGACTTGCCACCTTTGCCGCGCCTGCGATGGCGCAGGACATGGCGGCCGACACCGCTACCGAGGCCTCCCAGGCCGAAGACGGCGTGATCATCGTCACCGCCCGCCGCCGCGAAGAACGCCTGATCGACGTGCCGCTGTCGGTCACCGCTCTGTCGGGCGATGCGCTGATCCAGCAGGGCGTGCAGGATCTCACCCAGATTGCCCAGCAGGTGCCCAACCTGACGCTGGAAGTCAGCCGCGGCACCAACACCACCCTCACCGCCTTCATCCGCGGCGTCGGCCAGCAGGATCCGGTCGCCGGTTTCGAAGCGGGCGTCGGCCTTTATATCGACGACGTCTATCTCAACCGTCCGCAGGCCGCCGTGCTCGATATCTACGAAGTCGAGCGCATCGAAGTGCTGCGCGGACCGCAGGGCACGCTCTACGGGCGCAACACCATCGGCGGCGCGATCAAGTATGTCACCGCGCCCCTGCCCGATGACACTGCCGTCAAGATCCGCGGCACCTATGGCTCCTACGATCAGGCCGATCTGATCATCAGCGCCTCGACGCCGGTCACCGACAACCTCAAGATCGGCGCAAGCGGCGCGCGCCTGTCGCGCGGCGGCTTTGGCGACAACCTCACGCTCGGCACCGAGAATTACAACAAGGACGTGTGGGCCGGGCGCGGCACGATCGAATTCGAAAGCGGCGCCTTCTCGGCCCGCCTGTCGGGCGATTACGTCAAGGACACCTCCGAAGCCCGTCAGGGCCACCGCCTGATCCCCAGTCTGGTGACGAACCAGCCGGTGCTTGACGACGTGTTCGACACCCGCGCCGGGCTGAACATCGTCGATCAGGAAGTCGAGGCCTATGGCGGCGCGCTGACCATGGCGCTGGAACTGTCCGACACGGTGACGGTCAAGTCGATTACCGGCTACCGCGAGGACAAGTCGACCACGCCGATCGACTTCGACAGCCTTGCCGCGGTCGACCTCGACGTGCCGGCGGTCTACGAGAACGACCAGCTGAGCCAGGAATTCCAGCTGCTTTATGAAGGCGACAAGCTGTCGGGCGTGCTCGGCTTCTATTACCTTGATGCCAATGCCTTCACCGCCTTCGATGTGGCGCTGTTCACCACCGTGAACGGCCTTGCCGCGCAGACGCTGGGCGACGTCAACACCAAGACCTGGTCGGTGTTCGGTGATTTCACCTATGATCTGACCGACACCATCAGCATCTCGGCCGGCGGGCGTTACACCAACGACAAGCGGAACAGCCAGGTGCTGCGGACGACCTTCGTCGGCGGGTTCTCCAACCTGTTCGGCGGCACCGGCGTAGCGGCGGCGGTGACCAGCAATTTCAACGGCAGTGCCACCTTCAAGGACTTCAACCCGCGCGCCTCGATCAGCTGGCAGCCGAATGCCGATCACAACCTCTATTTCAGCTATTCGCAGGGCTTCAAGGGCGGCGGCTTCGATCCGCGCGGCCAGAGCACCGCGTGCCGCAACGCGCGCGGCGGGGCCTGCACCGCGGACGAGGTGTTCGATTTCATGGCGTTCGATCCGGAAACGGTCGACAGCTTCGAGCTGGGCTGGAAGGCCTCGCTGCTCGATAACCGCGTGAACATCAGCCTTGCCGCGTTCCACGCGCAATATACCGATGTGCAGATCCCCGGCTCGGTCGGCTTCGACGCCAATGGCGACGGCACCAATGAAAGCTTCATCGGGATCACCTCGAACGCTGCCGATGCTGACGTCAACGGGATCGAGTTCGAAGGCACCGCGCTGATCGGCAAGGATTTTGCGGGCGAAGGCAGCCGCTTCAGCATCAACTGGTCGCTGGGCGTGCTGGATGCCAAGTTCAACACCTTCATCGACGCTTTCGGCAATGACGTGGCCGACCAGCGGGTGTTCCAGAACACCCCGGACATCACCGCGCACATGGGCTTCAACATGGGCGTGCCGGTGGCGAGCGGGACGATGGACTTCATCGGCCTCGCCTCGCTGCGGTCGGACGCGAGCCAGTTTGAAGTGCCCAACCCGTTCCTCGATCAGGACGGCTTCGTGCTGGTAGATGCGAGCGTGGTCTACACCGCTGATAGCGGGCTCTATTCGATTGGCCTCCACGGCAAGAACCTGTTCGACAAGGAGTATATTGTCGCAGGCTACAACTTCACGGCTGGCGGGGTGGGCGGTGCGCCGTTCATCTCGACGCTGGGCCGCGAAGGCACGCTGACCGGCTTCTACGGCGATCCGCGCCGGATCTTCGTGACCGCGCAGCTCAACTTCTGATGCCTCCCCGAAGGGGCGGCGGCCTCTCGATTGCCACCGCCGCCCCTTCTCTCCCCCCTTCCCTTGACGGGGCCAAGCGGGCATAGGCTCGGCCATGCACGACATCCGCTTTATCCGAGAAAATCCGCAAGACTTTGACGCTGGCCTCGCCCGCCGCGGGCTGGCGCCGCTGGCCGCCGAACTGATCGCGCTCGACGAAGAACGCCGCGAGGCTGTCACCGCGGTGCAGGTCGCCCAGAGCCGCCGCAACGAGGCGAGCAAGCTGATCGGCGCGGCGATGGCCAAGGGCGACAAGGACGGGGCAGAGGCGATCAAGGCCGAAGTCGCGGCGCTCAAGGAACAGATGCCCGCGCTGGAAGCCCGCGCCGAGGAGCTGGCGGGCAAGCTGAAGGCGGCGCTCGAAATCATCCCCAACCTGCCCGGCGCGGATGTGCCCGATGGCGCGGGTGAGGAGGACAACGCCGAAGTCTCGCGCTGGGGCACGCCGCGCGGCTTCGAATTCACCCCCCGCGAACACGCCGACATTGCGCCGGCGCTGGGCATGGATTTCGAGACCGGCGCAAGGCTCTCCGGCGCGCGCTTCACCTTCCTGCGCGGCGGCATGGCGCGGCTGCATCGCGCGCTCGGCCAGTTCATGCTCGACGTGCAGACCGGCGAGCACGGCTATGCCGAATGCAACCCGCCGGTGCTGGTGGGCGATGATGCCATGTATGGCACCGACAAGCTGCCGAAGTTTGCAGATGATTCGTTCTCCGCCATGAACGAATATTTGAAGGCCAAGATCCAATTCGAGACTGCTGGCAATTTATTTGGAAAGATAAATAGCATCTTCAAAAGAATTGATGATGTTGATAGTAAATTCAGAGAGTTCGACAATCTCGTAAATAAGGACATTAAGGCGTTGGAGAAGTATAAGGAACTTCTGAATTCCTTTATTCGCGTCTATGCTTTTGGAGTAAAAAATCTAAAGTCTGTAAATTCTGACATTGAGAAATTTGGGAATCGCCTTTTGGAGTTGAAAGATCGCAGGCAAGATACCTCATCTTGGCTCATCCCCACCAGCGAAGTCTCCCTCACCGCCAGCGTCATGGGCGAATTGCTCGACGAGGCCGCGCTCCCCATGCGCCTCACCGCGCTCACCCTGTGCTTCCGCTCCGAAGCCGGCGCGGCGGGGCGGGATACGCGGGGGTTCATCCGTCAGCACCAGTTCGAGAAGTGCGAGCTGGTCAGCATCGTGCGCCCCGAGGACTCCGAGGCCGAACACCAGCGCATGACCCGCGCCGCCGAGACGATCCTCGAACGCCTGAACCTGCCCTATCGCAAGCTGCTGCTGTGCACCGGCGACATGGGCTTCGGCGCGCGCAAGACCTACGACCTTGAGGTGTGGCTGCCCGGACAGGGTGCCTATCGCGAGATCAGCTCGTGCTCGAACACCGGCGACTTCCAGGCCCGCCGCATGAACACCCGCTACCGCGTTGCGGGCGAGAAGCGCACCGAATTCGTCCACACCCTCAACGGCTCCGGCCTCGCGGTCGGGCGCACGCTGGTGGCGGTGATCGAGAATTACCAGAACGCAGATGGCAGCGTGACGGTGCCTGATGTGCTGAGGCCCTATATGGGCGGGCTTGAGGTTATCGCGCCCCAATAAACCAGCCCCGTCATCCTGAACTTGTTTCAGGATCCATGGTGCCCCAAACACCGCACGGCGACTGGTATATAGATGGATGCTGAAACAAGTTCAGCATGACAAGATTGGAGAAGTCCGCTGAGAATCCTCCTCACCAATGACGACGGCATCCACGCCCCCGGCCTCAAGGTGCTGGAGTCCATCGCGCGCCAGTTCTCCGACGATATCTGGGTCTGCGCGCCGTCCGAGGAGCAGTCTGGCGCGGGCCATTCGCTCACCCTCACCCGCCCCGTCCGCCTGCAGAAGCTCGGCGAGCGGCGCTTTGCTGTCACCGGCACGCCGACCGACTCGGTGATGATGGCGCTCCGCACGGTCATGCCCTCGCCCCCCGATCTGATCCTCTCGGGCGTTAACCGCGGGGCGAACCTTGCCGATGACATCACCTATTCCGGCACCGTCTCCGCCGCCATCGAGGGCGCGCTGGCGGGGGTGCGTTCGATCGCGCTCAGTCAGGTCTATGCCCGCGAAGGCATGGGCGATGATGTGCCCTTCGGCGCGGCGGCGGAATGGGGGCCGAAGGTGCTAGCACCGCTGCTCGACGCACCGATGGCCGAGCGCACGCTGATCAACGTCAACTTCCCCGCGATTGCGCCCGACGCGGTCAAGGGCATCCGCGTCGTCCGGCAGGGCTTCCACGACTATTCGCGCGGCACCATCGTCGAAGGCCGCGACCCGCGCGGCTACCGCTATTTCTGGTTCGGGCTCGACCAGATCGAGCACACCCTCGATCACGGCACCGATCTGGAAGCGATCGAGGAAGGCTACATCGCCGTCACCCCGCTCCAGCTCGACCTGACCCACTATTCGACCATCGGCATCCTTGCCGAACGGTTCGACGGCTAAGCGCGCGGCATGGCCTCAGGGGGCGGCCCGACCAACCCGTTCCGCCGCAAGCCGCGGCTGGCCGAACAGTTCCAGCCGCTGCGCCGCGCGGTCAGGATCCCGGTGTGGGGCGACATCAGCATCCGCATGGGGCTGGCCTTCCTGCTGATTGCCTTCGTCGTGCTGGTCCACTGGATCGACCGCGAGGGGCTGAAGGACGCCCACGACGGCGTCATCAGCTTCCTCGATGTCGTCTATTTCACCATGATCAGCATCACCACCACGGGCTTTGGCGACATCGCCCCGATCTCCGACCGGGCGCGGCTGATCGAGGCGGTGATCGTCACCCCGGTCCGCATCGCGGTGCTATTCATCTTCGTGGGCGCGGCCTACGATTTCGTCATCAAGCGCAGCTGGGAGAAATGGCGCATGGCTCGCATCCAGGATCAGCTCACCGAGCATGTGGTGGTGCTGGGCTACGGCGTTTCGGGCTCGCAGAGCGTGGGCGAACTTATCGAGCGCGGGGTCGAGCCGCGCGCCATCGTGGTGATCGACCCCTCGGAAGACCGGCTGGCCGAGGCCGAGAAGCTCGGGGTCAACATCATGGCCGCCGATGCCACCCGTGACGAGACGCTGAAGGCGGTCCGCATCGCCGAGGCCACGAACGTGCTGGTAAGCGCCGGGCGCGACGATACCTCGATCCTGATCGTGCTGACCGTGCGCCACCTCGCGCCCAAGGTGCCGATCAGCGTGGTGGTGCGGGCCGAGGATAACGAGCTTCTGGCGCGGCAGGCCGGGGCAAATACTGTCATCAACCCGGTGCGCTTTACCGGCCTGCTGCTGGCCGGCACCGTCAAGGGCGCGCACATCGCCGATTACCTCGCCGATCTCGCCAGCGTCGGCGGGCGGGTGCAACTGGTCGAGCGGGTGGTGGGGCCGGAGGAATGCGGCCGGCCGATCACCGATCTGGCCAGCGGCGGCCAGGGCCTGCGCGTCTACCGCAACGGCCGCGCCATCGGCTTCTGGGAACAGGAGTGCCAGACGCTCCAGCCGGGCGACGTGGTGGTCGAGATCGTGCCCACGGCGGGAAGCGAAGCAGGGTAAATCCCGCGTGGCCGGGGCTGCGGGCGCGGCTGCCGGATGGCTGCTGGGGCGCGCCCCGCAGGACTTTATTAAGGATAATTCGCTAGTCCGAACCCATGGCCCCGTCATCGCGCGGCGGGCCGGGGGACGATGACCATGAATATGCATTCTCCGGCAATGATCGACCTGCTTGCCGATCCCAAAGCAGCCAGCGCCGGTTCACCGACTGCCGTCGCGCCCCAGCCGCGCTACCTGTTTGGCCCCCTGATCGACTTCTTCTGCCTTGGCGGAAGTTCGCTGCTGCTGCTGCCGTTCATCTTCATGCTGCCGGAACAGGAGCTCAAGGCCGAGTTGGCTACTCTGATGATGTTGCTGACCAACCTGTTCAACCACCCGCATTTCGCGCACAGCTACCAGATCTTCTACCGCGGCTACGGGAAGAAGGCGTTCGCCAATTCGCTCGGGCGCGAGATGCAGGCACGCTATCTGCTCGCCGGCCTCGTCGTCCCCGCGCTGCTTGCGGCATTCCTCGGCTATGCCGCGTTCGCCGCCGACACCCGATTGCTGGGTTACGGCGCGAACCTGATGGCGCTGGCGGTCGGCTGGCACTATGCCAAACAGGGCTACGGCATGCTGATGGTTGATGCGGCGCTGAAGCGGCGTTTCCTCGACGAGCGAACCAAGAAGATCCTGCTCGCCAATTGCTATGCGGTCTGGCTCGCGGCTTGGGTGAGCCTCAACCTCGCGGTCAACCAGCAAAACCTGTGGGGCCTTGCCTATTACAGCTTTGCCGTGCCGCAGCCGCTGTTCGTGGTGACGAGCCTTGCGGCCTTCGTCACGAGCGCGCTGTCGGTGTGGGCGCTGGCGATGCACCGCAAGAACAAAGGCGCGCTGCCGGTCACCGGCGTCGTCGCCTATGGCGTGAGCCTCTATCTCTGGCTGCTGTTCCTCAACGTCAACCTGCTCTGGATGCTGGTGGTTCCGGCGCTCCATTCGATGCAGTATCTGACCGTCGTGTGGCGCTACCAGCTCAACTACGAGAAGGCGCAGCTCGCCTCGGACGACTATCGCAAGGGCTCGTTCCTGCGGGCCGTGTTCGGCAGCAATCCGAAGGGCCATATGGCGGCATTTGTGCTGACCGGCGCTGTGCTGGGCTTCCTCGGCTTCTGGGGCATTCCGATGCTGGCCGAGGGTCTGGTGCCCTATGACCGGCAGGCAATTGCGGGCGTGCTGTTCCTGTTCGTCTTCTGGATCTTCATCAACGTCCACCACTACTTTCTGGACAGCGTGATGTGGCGCCGGGAGAATGCTGATACCAGGCGCTACCTGTTCGGTTCATGACCGGAACCACACGAACACCGCACCCATCGCCGCCATGCCGAACAGCAGGTGCCCGGCATCGATCAGGAACAGCGCGAGCGGCTTCCTCAGGTAGAGGTAGTTGATCCCCACCGCCGGGATCATCACGCCAATCGCAAAGCCTATCGCCATCATCATCACCACGAAGGACGGCGGATCGGTGCGGGCCAGCAGGTGCCACAGCACCATCGCCACCAGCATCTCGAAGGCGAAGGTCAGGCCGAAGATCAGCCCCATGTTACCGCGCTTCAGATCGGCATCGGAAAGGCCCGCCGCGCGCTGCCACGCCTTGGGAAACAGCACGCCATACCACAGCGCGCCAATGGCAAAGAACGCCGCGGTTCCCGCCAGCACCGGCCACAAGGCAAAGTCGTTCATCGGCGCATCTCCTATCGCTCGCACGCCCTGCTAGCGCAAAGCGCCCTCGTCGTGTAGGGGGCCGCCGTCATGACCTCTGCCCCCACCATCCTCCCCGATCAGAAGAAGATCGGCATGGTCAGCCTCGGCTGTCCCAAGGCGCTCGTCGATTCCGAGCGTATCCTCACCCGCCTGCGCGCCGACGGCTATGCCTTTGCCGAGGACTATGCCGGGGCCGATGTGGTGCTGGTCAACACCTGCGGCTTCCTCGATTCCGCCAAGGAGGAAAGCCTCGCCGCGATCGGTGAAGCCATCGCCGAGAACGGCCGCGTCATCGTCACCGGCTGCATGGGCGAGGAAGCTGACGCGATCCGCGCCGCCCATCCGCAGGTCCTCGCGATCACCGGCGCGCACCAGTACGAACAGGTGGTGGAGGCAGTGCACACCCACGCCCCGCCGTCGCAAGGCCCGTTCATCGACCTGATCCCGCAGCCCGATATCAAGCTGACCCCGCGCCACTACAGTTATCTCAAGATTTCCGAGGGCTGCAATCACTCCTGCGCCTTCTGCATCATCCCGCAATTGCGCGGGAAGCTTGCCAGCCGCCGGATCGACGCGGTGCTGCGCGAGGCGGAGAAGCTGGTCGCGGCGGGCACCCGCGAACTGCTCGTCATCTCGCAGGACACCAGCGCCTACGGGGTCGATATCCGTCACGAGGCACGCCAGTGGCACGGCCGCGAAGTGCGCGCGCACATGACCGATCTGGCGCGCGAGCTCGGCCAGCTTCGCACCGCCGACGGCATCGCGCCGTGGGTCCGCCTGCACTACGTCTACCCCTATCCGCACGTCGATCAGGTCATCCCGCTGATGGCCGAGGGGCTGCTGACGCCCTATCTCGACATCCCGTTCCAGCACGCCAGCCCCAAGGTGCTGAAGCTGATGAAGCGCCCCGCCAACGAGGCCAAGGTGCTCGAACGGCTCAAGGCATGGCGGGAGATCTGCCCCGATATCGCCATCCGCAGCTCCTTCGTGGTCGGCTTCCCGGGCGAGACCGAGGAGGACTTCCAGTACCTGCTCGACTGGCTGGAGGAAGCGCAGCTTGACCGCGTCGGCGCGTTCCGGTTCGAACCGGTCGAAGGCGCCACCGCCAACGCTCTGCCCGATCCCGTTCCCGAAGCGGTGAAGGAGGAACGCTACGCCCGGATCATGGAAGTGACCGAGCGCATCTCCGCCGCCAAGCTCGTCGCCAAGGTCGGCCGCACGCTCCCCGTCATCATCGACGAAGTGGGCGAGCCGGACGAGGAGGGCGATATCGGCGCAACCGGTCGCAGCCAGGCCGACGCGCCCGAGATCGACGGCGCGGTCTACCTGCGCAACGTGCCGGAGCACCTCGCTCCCGGCGACATCGTGCAGGCCACCATCGAGGATGCCGACGCGCACGACCTGTTCGGGGTGATCGCCTCCTGACAGCGCTCCGGTTCAGCTTGGCCGCGACAAGGCTGAACCGTGAGACACAGGAGACACTGTCCAGAAAGCGAAAACCCGTCCTTGCGCGGCGGGCAGCCGGACGGTGGGGGAAACGACAATTCCAAAGAGCGCGATCACGGGCCTAGCGCGCGCAGGCGGTGTAGGAAAACGCGCCGGGACTTGGGCAAGCGGCCGCGCCCAAGAGCCGTGCCCACCCCCAGCCCCTCCCGCAAGCGGGAGGGGAGTCTGGGTGCGGTGTTCCTCCCTCCCGCTTGCGAGAGGGGTCAGGGGTGGGAATCACCCCCGTTAACCCCTCGCCCGCCACCGTCCCCGCGAGGGACGCGCATCGGTTAACGGCTGGCAAGCTTTCGGGCCTTGCGGCATAATCGCTTGCATGATCCGGTCTTTCGTCATTCCCATCGCCGTTGTCGCCCTTGCGGCTTCCTGTGCGCCGCTGCTGGCCCAGCCCACCGCCGGGGATGCGGCCGAGGCTGCACAGCTGGTCGCCGCCCGTGCCGATCAGGCGTTCGAGCGGATCGACCCCGATCTTGATAGCGCCCCGATCATCGACACCGCCCTGCCCGAAGATCCGGCGCTGACCTATGCCGGCCTGCCGCCGATTGCCGGGGATGACGATGTGACCTTCGTTCCGCCCGCACCCCCGCCCGTCTCCGCTCCGGTGAGCGAGGCCCCGCGCGGTCCGGCAGCGCGCATGATCCCGGCAGAGCCTGCCCCGGTGGCCGTCTCCGCCCCCGCTCCGGTCGCGCTGGCGAGCAATGATCCCTTCATCATCAAGTCGATCCTGCCGGTCGAAGGCTCGATCCGCTATGGCGACTGGTTCTGGGACGAAAGCGCCGCACCGCGCGCGGGCAAGCTCGTCATTACCGTCGATCTCGAAGCGCGCGTCATCAGCGCCTTCCGCGACGGACACGAAATCGGCACCGCTGTGGCCCTGCTCGGCACGCGCAAGCACCCGACCCCGCTCGGCACCTTCCCGATCCTGACCAAGGAACGCAACAACGTCTCGGAGAAGTATAACGACGCGCCGATGCCCTTCACGCTGCGGCTGACGTGGGACGGGATCGCGATCCACGGCTCACCGGTGATGAACGGCTACGCCAGCCATGGCTGCATCGGGGTGCCCGACGAATTCGCCGCCAAACTGTTCGCCGCCGCCAGCCGCGGGGACAAGGTGATTATCACCCGCGGCAAGATGGTGAGTGTCGGCGACAAGGTGCTGTAAGGGATAGCAAGAACGTCCGCTCGCCCTGAGCTTGTTGAAGGGCCGTTCTCCACTTTCAGACGAACGGCGCTTCAGTTGACCCGCCCCCGCGCAGGCTCCGGGCGGAAGCGCCAGACGCGCATCGTCACGCCGACTTTCTCGACCTTCTCCACCCCCGGCACCGCCAGCACCCCGCCCAATGAGGCGTTTTCGCCCTGCCACAGCCGGTCCCATGCGCGGGCGGCCTGGGCGCGGGTGGCGTGGCCGCCCAATTCGGCGATGATCTTCAGGATCGTCTCGATCGCCACCACCCGCGGGCTATTGGCGCAATAGACAAAGCCGAGCCCGCCGGGCGCGTCTTCATCGCGCACCACCATTTCGTCCCATTCAAGCTCGGCATACCATTGCAGCGCCTGCCAGCCTTCCGCGATATGCGCGGCGCTGACGGCGAGTTGCGCCGGATCGAGCCAGTCGGCCTGCGCGAGCCGCGCACGCATCGCGGCCCGCTCGAAATCGGGGTTGGCGTTGGAAGGATCGCGCACCGCGACAATCCCGGCGGCGGCGACCAACGCCTCAAGCTCGGCCTTGCGCCAGCCGAGCAACGGGCGCAGCAGCGGGATGTCGGTGCCCTCGATGCGCGAGGACGCGCGCACGCCCGCCAGCCCCGCCAGCCCGCTCCCGCGGTTGAGGCGCATCAGCAGCGTCTCGGCCTGATCGTCGGCATGGTGGGCGGTGGCGATGGCCGCCAACCCGCGCTCCTGCGCCCAGCCCGCCAGCGCCGCATAGCGCCCGGCGCGGGCCTGCGCCTGCGCATTGCCGGGCCGGGGCACGAGGGTGATGGCGGTGAAGGGAATGCCGCGCTCCCCCGCCAGCCGCTCGACCAGCGCGACCTCGCCGGCGGCTTCCGGGCGCAAGCCGTGATCGATGCTGCAAACGGCAATGCGCCCAGGCAGCCCGGCATGGGCGAGCAGCATCAGCGCGAGGCTATCCGGCCCGCCCGACACCGCGAGGCCCAGCGGGCCGGTGCGTTCATCCTCCGGCCACAGCGCCGCCAGCGAGGCAGCGAAGCGCGTGACGTCGCCTAGTTGCACTTCACGCTGGCGCGGGCGGCCTGATACTCGGTCGCGAGCCGGCCCGAGGCGATCAGCGGATAGGTTTCGGCGAATTCAGCGAGGGCGATGCAGGCGCGCTTGGTGTCCTTCATCGCGATCATCGAATTGCCGAGATAGAGCAGGCTGTCAGCCGCGCGCGCGCCGTTCTTGTCGGTCTGGTAGTTCTTGAGGAACCAGCGCGCCGCCTCCTCGGGCAGCTTGTCATCGAGGAAAGCGCGCCCCAGCAGGTTGCGGCCAAAGCTGATGCGCGAATGGGTCGGATATTTCTCGACAAACTTGGTGAGCTGCTGGCGCGCTTCGGGGAAGAACCCGGCGCTCCACAGGCGGAAGCCGTAGGAATATTCGTCATCGCCCGCATCGGCGGTCTGCGGTTTGGTGATTGCCTGAACTGCCGCGAGCCGCTCGGCACTGGGAGCCACGACTGTTGGAGCAGGCGTTGCGGGGCGTGCCGGGGTGGCGGCGGCGGTGGTGACAGGCGCGGGCGTGGCGGGGCGCGTTACCGGCTGCGGGGCAGGCTGGAGGGCAGGCAGCGTGGTCGCGGCGGGCGCAGCGGCGGCGGCGGGCGCGGCGCCGCTTTCAAGCGCGGCGAGGCGCAGTTCCATCTGGGCGAGCGTGTTGGCCTGCTCCTCCGAACGCGCGGTGAGCACCTGCAACTGGGCTTCGAGCGCTTCGAGGCGCACCAGAATATCGGTCACCGGCGTGGTCGCGGGCGGGATCACGCCCATCACCGGGCCGCTATCCGGCGCGGTCTGGCTGCCCGGGGCGATCTGCGGTTCGAACAGGCGGCTGTCCCCGCCCGGGAAGACCTTGCGCTGCAATGCGCGCACTTCCGCCTCGATCTTGCGCAGCCGCGCTTCGGCGGCGGTGTCCTGCGCTCCGGCAGCGACCGGCAGCGTGGCGATCGCGGCGGCGGCAAGCATCACGCGCATGAACCGCAGGCGGAGCGGACGGGGAGAATGGATCGGGGCGGCGGTGGTCATGTGCGGCGGGCTCCCTGAAGATGCCATACAATGCGATGCGATGGCCGCCCCGTTCTGGCGCGGGGCAGATGAACACAGGGGGAATCCCTGCCCGCTTGGTGCGGCCAAGTCGAGAGCGATGAACCCTCTAATCAACGGGAAAAGCCTCCACTTGCGTGCAAGCGGGAGCCTAGAAGCGGGCGGCCTCGTCGGCGGGTGCCGGGGCTTCGACCTCGGGCGCAGGTGCGGGTTCGGGCGCAGCCGCCTCGCTCGCTGCCGGACGGGGGGTGGCCGAAAGATTGCGGCGCACCGCCGGACGCGGCGCGCTGGCAGCGGTCAGCGCGGGGGCAGGCGTCGCCGTGGTGGACGCCGCAGTGGTCGCCGCAGGCGCCGCGCGCGACAGCAGGGCTGCGGCAGACACCGGCACGCCCGACAGCTGCTCCGGCTTGTCCGACAGCGCTGGAACCGGCTTTCCGCCCACGGTAATCGCCAGCAGATCGGGCCGTCCGGTGTTGATGCGCGGATCGGCGGCGGTGGCGGGAATGGTGAAGCTTTCGTCCTTCATCAGCTGCTTTTCGAGCAGGCGTTCGCCGCCTTCCTCGTAAACCCTGAGCCACACGTCGGCAGTCGCCGTCAGCACTACCGGGCCGCCAGTGGCAGGCACAGCCGCAACGGCAGCGGGCGCAGCAGCGACCGGCTTTGGCGCAGGCGGCGCGGCAATCGGCGCGGGGCCATCGCCTGCGCCGAAGCGGGTGGAGAAGAACGCGATCAGGCCTACCGCCAGCACCAGCGCGGCAAAGGCGCCGAACCAGGCGAGGCCCGCCGAGGGCAGCTTGGCCGGATCGCCCGGCTCCATCCCCGAACTCGCTGCAGAGCGATGCGCCTGTCCGTCCGCCAGCTCGCCGCGCACCGCGTCGATGATCGCGACATGATCCAGCCCGACCGCCTTGGCGAAGGTGCGGGTGAAGCCGATGGCGTAGGCGCGCGAGGGCAGCGATCCGAAATCGCCCTGCTCGATCGCTTCGAGATGCCGCAGCGGAATGCGGGTTTCAGCGGCAATCTGCGGCAGATCGAGCCGCCGCGCCTCACGCGCGGCGCGCAGCCTCGCCCCGACCCCGTCATAGGCCTGTTCCCGCGCGCTGTCCGCGCCTGTATCCTGTTCGCTGTCCATGACCCGAGTCCCGCCTTCTATAGAGGCTTTTGTGACGAATTGCGTGAATTGCGCTTGAACGGCAATCAGCCCGCCCGGGGGCCTCCTGTCAAGCGCGCATCCCGCAAGGCACCCGATGCACCGCACGGCGCGGCGCAAGGTGCCTCTGGCGAAATCTCAGTCGTATTCGATATCGCGCGCTTCGGCCCAGGCGGAAAGCTGCGCGCGCAGATCGCCCTTGGGCTCGGCCAGCCAGCCGGTCATCGCTGCCGAGAGTTCGGCAAGATCAACCTTGCGCACCAGCTCCTTGATCGGGCCAACCGCGGCAGGCGTAATCGACAGGCGGCGGTAACCGATGCCCATCAGCGCCAGCGCCTCCAGCCGGCGCCCGCCCATCTCGCCGCACACGCCGATGTCCACGCCGCTGCCGACGCTGCTCTGGATCACACGGCGCAGGAAGCGCAGGATCGACGGGCTAAGCCAGTCGTAACGCTCGGCCAGCTTGGGGTTGGCGCGGTCTGCCGCGAACAGGAATTGCGTCAGATCATTGGTGCCAATCGACAGGAAGCTGAGGCGCGGCAGCAGCATATCGAGCACTTCGGCGAGCGCGGGCACTTCCAGCATCGCGCCAAAGTGGATGCGTTCGGGCAGCAGCTTCTTCTGTGCGCGCAGATAGGCGAGCTGTTCGTCGAACACCGCCTTGGCCGCATCGAACTCCCACGGCTCGCTCACCATCGGGAACATCACATAAAGCGCCCGCCCCGCCGCCGCTTCGAGCAGCGAGCGTGCCTGCACCTTCATCAGCCCCTCGCGTTCGAGCGCAAGGCGCAGCGCGCGCCAGCCCATCGCCGGGTTCTCGTCCTGCGCGGCGATTTCACTGGCGAGATAGGGCACCGACTTGTCGCCGCCGATATCGACCGTTCGGAAGATCACCGGCTTGTCGCCCGCGGCCTCCAGCACATCGCGATAGAGCCGCGTCTGGCGATCGCGCTGGGGCAAGGTGGCACTGACGAGGAACTGGAATTCGGTGCGGAACAGGCCCACCCCGTCCGCGCCGGTCATCGCCAGCATGCTCATATCGTCGCGCAGCCCAGCGTTCATCATCACCTGAATGCGGGTGCCGCAGCGGGTGAAAGGCTCGACATCGCGCAGCGACGCATAGGCCGCCTGCTTCTCGCGGCTCTTGGCAAAGCGCGCGTGGAAGGCGTCGGCGACCTGCGGCAGCGGGCGCACGATGGCATTGCCGGCGGTGGCATCAAGCAGGATCTCGTCACCCTCGCGGATGGTGGTGCGCACGCCTTTGGCGCGCCCGATCACCGGCACGTTCATCGCCCGTGCAACGATCACCACATGCGCGGTGAGCGAGCCTTCCTCAAGGATCACGCCCTTCAGCCGCCGCTTGTCATATTCGAGCAATTCGGCCGGGCCGAGGTTGCGCGCGATCAAAATGGTGTCGCGCCGCAGCCCTTGTGATGCGGCGGTGCCGACCTGCCCGGCGACAATCCGCAGCAAACGGTTCGCCAAGTCCTCCAGATCGTGCATCCGGTCTGCCAGCAGCGGATCGTCGATCTCGCGCATCCGCATCCGGGTGTGTTGCTGCACGCGCTCGATCGCGGCTTCCGCGGTGAGGCCGGAATCAATCGCCTCGTTGATGCGCCGCGACCAGCCCTCGTCGTAGGCGAACATCTTGTAGGTTTCGAGCACCTCCTCGTGCTCGCCGCCGACGCCGAATTCGGCCTGGCTGGCAAGGGTGTCGATCTGCTCGCGCATCTTGTCAAAGGCGCGGTAGACGCGCTGACGCTCGGCCTCGATATCCTCGGCCATCACCTGCGTGATTTCGACCCGCGGCTGGTGATAGACCGCATGGCCCGCGCCCAGCCCCTTCACCAGCGTCAGGCCGGAAAGCGTCTGCGGCCCGGTCTGCTCGGCAGTGAGGCCGAGGGCCTGCTCCTCGTCGACCAGTTCGGCATTGGCGATCAGTTCGCTCAATACCATCGCGGTGGTCTGGAGCGCCTCGATCTCGACTTCTTCATAGCGGCGCGGCTCGACATGCTGGACGCACAGCACGCCTACCGCACGCTCGCGATAGACAATCGGCACGCCTGCAAAGGAGTGGAACTTTTCCTCGCCGGTTTCGGGGCGATACTGGAAATCCGGGTGCGCCTTGGCCTCGGCCAGGTTGAGCGTTTCCACCTTCTGCGCAATCGCGCCGGTCAGACCCTCGCCGATCGCCATGCGGGTAACGTGCACCGCGCTCTGGTTAAGGCCGCGGGTCGCAAACAGCTCCAGCATGCCTTCGCGCAGGAGGTAGATCGAGCACACCTCGCTCGAAAGGCATTCGCCGATGATCTCCACCACCTGATCGAGCTTGGCCTGCGCGTGCATACGCGAGGCCATGACCTCGGTCAGGCGGGTGAGGATCTGGCGGGCGGCTGCGGCTGCGCTCATGCCGCAGGGCTTAAGGCCGCATCCGCAAACCTGCAACTGTCGCGGCAGGTCTGGCCGGTATCAGTGGGCGGAGATTTCCTCCTTCAGCCGCAACTTCTGCTTCTTGAGCGCCTGAATTGCCGCGGTGTCGGGCACGGGCCGGGCCATCTCGGCGCGCAGCCGCTGATCGAGCTCGGCGTGCTTGGCCTGAAGGGCGTGGAGGTGGGAAGACACTGCGGTCGAAGCCATTCGAGTTCTCCTGTCCTGCGCGGGGGGATGCCCCCGCAACGGCGACTCGAACCAAACGCGGCCGAGCCGCAGGTTTCATTGAAACCATATGCAGTGTGGAATGCAAAGCCCTACCGGATGGTAAATCGCTAACTGCGTGGTTTGCTGCGACGAACCGCTGGCCGACCCGCTGTGGTGCATGGCGGAAAAATCCGCGCTGGCATCTTACCGAATCGCGCCAGAACGCGTAGCGCGGCGGCGGGATTGGCCCGCAGTACAAGGGAACGGCATAAAGGCATGACCGAGCAGGAGCTCCGCAAAAAGCTCGAATTGCTGAGGACCGAGCACCGCGACCTCGATGCCGCGATCGCCGCCCTGACCGAAGCCGCGCGCGGCAGCGCGACCGCCGACCAGCTCCAGATCGCGCGCCTGAAAAAGCGCAAACTGCGCCTGAAGGACCAGATCGCGATCATCGAGGACACGCTGCTGCCGGATATTATCGCGTGATTTGGTTTGCGGCCACCTATCGGTGGTGCAGACCTCCCGCCCCGCCTCGCCACCCGGCCACCATAACATAGTGGTACTCTTGGTGGCCGGGTGGGGAGGCGGGGCGGCCAGAGAACGGGAACGTCTGCATCGCGCGCCAGCGCGATCGCGAAACAAAACTGTTCCCCGGCGGGACAAAGTTCAAAAATTACTTGGAAAGTAACCATAGGCCAGTGGCGGGGCGGGCCTCTGGGGCGTAGTCTGGCGCGCAACATGGCCCGCACCACCAATCTTTCCCGCCCGATCATCGAGGCGCTCTACACCGAGGCGCTGGTGCTCGCCGACGAAGTGCGCGCGGTGTTTTCTGTCGGCATCCGCGAGCCGATGATCGGCGAAGATGCCTTCGTGCGCCTCGCGCTTTCGACCGAGGGGCTCAAGACCACCACGCGGATGATGCACGTGCTGGCGTGGCTTCTGAACCAGCGCGCGCTGTTTTCGGGCGAGCTGAGTGAACATACGGTGCGGCTGCACGGCGCGCTGCCGCCCGATCGCGGCTCGGATGAAAAACAGCTCGCGCTGCTCGAACCGGAAACCCGCGCCCTGATCGCCGAGACCGAACGCCTGCACCAGCGCATCGCCCGGCTGGACGAGGCATGGCGCCAGCATTTCGAAATGACCTCCCCGGCCCGCGCCTTTCAGGAACGCATCGGGCGGGAATTCGGGCGGCGGGGGTAGCCCTCCTGCTCCCCTCCGCTTGGGGAGGGGGCGGAGATAGGGGGCTCCACGCCCGACGCATCGCCGAACACCCATCCCCAACCCCTTCCCTTGCGGGAAGGGGCTTTTGTCGTCACGCTGCCGCCAGCGCTTTCCGCCAGCGCCCCAGCCGCTCTTCGCGCAGGCCCGCGGGCATCGCCGGATCGAACCGCGCCAACTCGCCGCGCATCGCCGTCGCCGCATCGTTCAGCGTCGGGTACAGCCCCGCCCCGGTCGCGGCCAGCATCGCTGCGCCCAGCGCGGTGGTCTCGACGAAACCGGGCCGCTCCACCGGCACGCCCAGCATGTCGGCCAGATCCTGCGCCATCCAGTTGTTGGCCGACATCCCGCCATCGATCCGCAGCGCCTTCCAAGCCGCGCCATCGGCGGCAAAGGCGGTGGCGAGATCGTGGGTCTGGTGCGCCATCGCCTCCAGCGCAGCGCGCGCCAGATGGGCCTTGCCGCTGGAGAACGAGAGCCCGGCAATCACTCCGCGCGCCTCGGCCTGCCAGTGCGGCGCGCCCAGCCCCGACAGCGCCGGCACGATCACCACCCCGCCGCTATCCGGGATCGAACGCGCGAGCGCCTCGGTCTCTTCGGCAAGATCGACGATCCCGAGCGAATCCCTGAGCCACTGCACCAGACTCCCCGCGACGAACACCGAGCCTTCGATGGCATAGGTGCGGTTGCCGTCGAGCTGGGTCAGCACCGTGCCGAGCAGCCGGTTCGACGAGCGCGGAATGGCGCTGCCCTGGCAGGTCAGCACGAAGGCGCCGGTGCCATAGGTCGCCTTGGTCTGGCCGGGGGCGAGGCAGCCCTGCCCGATGGTCGCGGCCTGCTGGTCGCCGACAAGGCCGGTGATCGGGATCGCGCGGCCCAGCAGCGCCGGATCGGTCATGCCGAGCGGGCCGGCCATGTCGGTTACGCCCGGCAGCGCGGCGAGCGGCACGCCGATCAGATCGCACAGGCTCTCGTCGAACTGCGCGTCCTCCAGCCCCATCAACAGGGTGCGGCTGGCGTTGCTGGCGTCGGTGATATGCGCCGCACCCCCGGTAAGCTTGAAGGTGAGCCAGCTTTCGACCGTGCCGAATGCGAGCGTGCCCCGCTCTGCCGCGGCCTTCACCTCGGGCACATTGTCGAGCATCCAGCGCATCTTGGTGCCCGAGAAATAGGGATCGAGCAGCAGGCCGGTGCGCTGCTGCACGCCGCTTTCATGTCCGCCGGCCCGCAGCGACGCGCACAGCGGCTCGGTGCGGCGGTCCTGCCACACGATCGCGCGGGTCAGCGGTTCGCCGGTGTTGCGATCCCACGCCACCACGGTCTCGCGCTGGTTGGTGATGCCGATGCAGGCGATGCCCGCCGCCCCGCCCGCCTTGGGCAACACCTCCAGCGCGCAGGCGAGCGACTTGTCCCAGATCTCGCGCGGATCATGTTCAACCCAGCCGCTCTGAGGATAATACTGGGTCAGCGGTGCCTGCGCGCTGGCGACCAGCACCCCGTCGGCGGCAAACAGCATGGCGCGGGTGGAGGTGGTGCCTTCATCAAGCACCAGAATATAGTCGGACATTCAGGAACCCCTCTCTCGTTTCCCATTCTTTAGCCGCCGGAATCGCGCGAAGTCGAGATACCCTTTCCCCGCCGCGGGCTTGCGACAAGGCCAAGCCGGGGCCATGAGGGGCGCCATGGTCACCATCCCGCCCCAACCCTGGCCCACCGGGCTTGCCGAAGCTGTCGAGCCGCTGGTGCGCCGCGTGCTCGCGCCCAATCCCTCGCCCTATACCTTCACCGGCACCCAGACCTATGTCGTCGGCGCCGAGAATGGCCCGGATTGTGCGGTGATCGATCCCGGTCCGGACGAGGCCGCGCATATCGACGCGATCATCGCCGCCGTCGCCGGGCGCACCGTGACGGCGATCATGTGCACCCACACCCACCGCGATCACTCGCCCGCCGCAGCGCCGCTGGCGGCGCGCACGGGCGCCCCGATCATCGGCTGCGCGCCGCTGGTGCTGTCCAGCGATCTGCCGCGCTCGGACGAGAGCTTTGACACGACTTACGCGCCAACCCGCGTGCTGCTGGACGGCGAGCAAGTGGCGGGCACCGGCTGGACGCTGACCGCGATTGCAACACCGGGGCACACCTCCAACCACCTGTGCTTCGCGCTGGAAGAAAGCGGCGCGCTGTTCACCGGCGATCACGTGATGGGCTGGTCAACCAGCGTCGTTGTGCCGCCCGATGGCGACATGGGCGCTTATATGGCCAGCCTCGAAAAGCTGCTGGCGCGCGAGGACCGGGTCTATCACTCGGCCCATGGCGAGGCGATCACCAAGCCGCGCCAGCTGGTGCGCGGCATGATCGGCCACCGCCGCCAGCGCGAAAACCAGATCCTGCGCCTGCTCGGCGAGGCGGCGCGCCCCGTCAGCGGCTTCATCCCCGAGATGTACAAGGGCCTCGACCCGCGCCTGATTCCGGCGGCGGAAATGAGCGTCAGCGCCCATCTGATCGACCTTGAAAAGCGCGGGACAGCCCGCTGCGACGACGGCATCTGGCACGCGGCCTGACAGCACCCGCGCCCACAAACCTGCTTGCCCTGCCCGCGCGAACGTGGTGAATCCGCGTTTCAGGGACGCGCACAGGGAGGGCGGGATGGCCACACTGGCTCCACGCAGCGCGTCGGCGCGCGATACGCGGTTCTTCTTGATCATGGCGCTGGTGATGACGCTGGTGATCGTCGCGGGCTTCAGCATGAATCTGGCGATGGGCCGATCAAGCTTTGCCGCGCCGTGGCCGCTTCATGTCCACGGGGTGATCTTCATGACATGGCTCGGGCTGTATGTCGCGCAAGGGCTGACCATCGCCAGCGGCAACATCGCGCTGCACCGGCAGCTGGGCAAGCTCGCCTATGTCTGGATCCCGCTGATGGTGGCGGCCGGCATCATGATTATCTTCGTTACGCTGCGCACCACCGGCGGGCCGTTCTTCTTTGCGCAGAACGAGTTCTTCGTCAGCAACTTCGCAGGCCTGCTGACCTTTGGCGGGCTGGCGTTGTGGGCGCTGCGGGTGCGGCGGCACACGGGCTGGCACCGGCGGCTGATGCTGGTGGCGATGAGCGTGCTGACCGGCCCCGGGCTTGGCCGCCTGCTGCCGATGCCGCTGTTCATCCCCTATGCCTGGACGACCATCATCGTGCTCACCTTCATCTTCCCGGTGATCGGCATGATCGCCGACTGGCGCCGCGATGGCCGGGTGCATCCGGCATACTGGTGGGGCATGGGTATCAATGTCGGGGTGTTCGTAGCCTCGATGGCACTGGCCCATTCGCCGCTGGGCTTTGCCGCCACCGAGTGGGTGATTGCCGGAACGCCGGGGGCAGAGCGGCCGATGCCGGGCTTCCTGCCGCCCGGCTTCGCGATGTAGCAAGGCCTCTCGCTTTTCCGCTCGAAAATCGCGGGCCAGCGCCTATATCCCGCAGGCCTATCCAACAGCGGGATTGACCCATGAGCATCGTTACCAAAGTCCCCACCGGCGCCGATCTGCTGGCCGAAATCGACCGCTTGCGCAAAGAGCGCAACGCGGTGATCCTCGCGCATTATTACCAGACGCCCGACATTCAGGACATTGCCGACTTCGTGGGGGATTCGCTGGAGCTGTCGCGCAAGGCCGCGGCGACGGACGCGGACGTGATCGCCTTCTGCGGGGTCAAGTTCATGGCCGACACGGCCAAGATCCTCTCGCCTCAGAAAACCGTGATCCTGCCCGACATGGACGCCGGGTGCAGCCTTGAAGACAGCTGCCCGCCCGAGAAGTTCCGCGCCTTCCGCGAAGCCCACCCCGATCACATCGCGCTGACCTACATCAACTGTTCCACGGAGGTGAAGGCGCTCTCCGACATCATCGTCACGAGCTCCAGCGCCGAGACGATCCTTGCCCAGATCCCGCCCGAACAGAAGATCATCTTCGGACCTGACCGCCACCTTGGCGGCTATCTCGCACGCAAGTTCAACCGCGAGATGCTGCTGTGGCCGGGGGTGTGCATCGTGCACGAGGCGTTCTCGGAAACCGAGCTGCTGAAACTGAAAGAGCAATACCCCGGCGCGCCCATCGCCGCGCACCCGGAATGCCCGCCGACGATCATCGACCACGCGGACTATGTCGGCTCGACCAGCGGCATCCTGAAATTCGCGCAGGAGTTCGAAGGCGACACCCTGATCGTCGCGACCGAGCCGCACATTATCCACCAGATGCAAAAGGCGCTGCCGGAGAAGACCTTCATCGGCGCACCGGGCGCGGACGGCAACTGCTCGTGCAACATCTGCCCCTACATGGCGCTGAACACGATGGAGAAGCTGTATGTCGCCCTGCGCGACCTGACACCGCAGATCGAGATCGAGGAAAGCATCCGCCTGAAGGCGAAGCGCAGCCTTGACCGGATGCTGAACATGGCAGGCGGCACGGTAGGGCTGGGGGACTTGGGGAAGGTGCCGTTTAGCGGGGATTGATGCTCTGCGATGGCCCTAGGTGCCAGCGTTCGCTGGCATGACGTTGCTTATCCGTCACCCCAGCGAAAGCTGGGGCCTAGGGCGGCTATGCGTTGAGGGTGAGGAAGAGATCATCCCACAACGGATTCTGCTGCTCGATCGCTGCGATCTTCCACATACGCTGCCACGCCTTGATCGCCTTCTCGCGGGCGATCGCATCCTCGATGGCGGCGTGATGTTCGATGTAGACGAGGCGGGTGCATTTATACTTGGCGGTGAACGCCCCACCCTTGCCCTCGCGATGTTGGGCGCCGCGAGCGGCGAGATCGCTGGTCACGCCCGTGTAGAGCACGCCGTAGCGGCGGTTGGTCATGATATAGACGTAGCCACCGCGCTCCATTTCAGGGGCTTAGCACATTGCCGCCCTAGGCACCAGCTTCCGCTGGGGTGACGGGAGCGCTCAGGTCGCCCTAGCCCGACTAACCGCCAGCGCCGCGCCCACCAGCACCATGCCGACAATATCCAGCCCCGACAGCACCTCGCCGAAGGCCAGCCAGCCGTAGATCGAGGCGACTGCGGGCTGGGTCAGCAGCGCCAGCCCCACCACCAGCGGCGGGAAATACCGGAGCGCGAACACCATCAGCCCCTGCCCGATCAGCTGGCTCAGCACGAACAGGCCCACAACCGGCCCCCACGCCTGCGGCCACACCGGCTCGCCCAGCGCCAGCGCAATCGCCAGCAGCACCGGCGCGCCGAACAGGCTGACCCAGACAAGCAGGCTCCACGATCCAAAGCTCCCTCGCGCATTCTGCAACGTCAGCAGGTACACCGCGTAAAGCAGCCCCGCGGTGACCGAGAACAGGTCGCCCATCAGCGTCTCGTTGGAAATCTCGAGGCTGCGCCCCATCAGGATCGCCGCGCCCGCCAGTGCGAAGACAATCGCCAGCCACTCCAGCCGCCCGGGCAGCGTGCGCGCCACCAGAAAGCCCCAGAACAGCAGCACGATGGAACCGGCATTGCCGAACAAAGTCGCATTGCCGATCCGCGTCATCTCGATCCCGATGTGCCAGCTCGCCAGATCGAGCGCGAAGGTCACCGCGCCGAGCGCCACCAGCGCCAGCGTCCTGACCGGCATCCCCGTCAGCCGCTGGCCGTTCATCCGCGCCAGCACCACCAGGAACGGCAAGGCCAGAAACAGCCGCCAGAACCCCGCCGCGACCGGCCCCGTATCGGCCACCCGCACGAACCACGGGCCGATGGCGAGCGCCACATTGCCGCCGAACAGCGCCAGCAGCAGCAGCCACTGCGCCGGACGCGCCGCCTGCGCCTCGGCCTCGCGCAGAAGTTTCTCTTGGGCGTGGCCGTCATTTTCCATGCTTGCGCCCTAGCCTTGCGCTCCCCAATTGGATAGCCAATCGCAACTGACCCAAGAGGATTTCCCACATATGCACGACGTTCTGTTCCAGCCGCTCCAGATGGGCGCGCTCCATGCCAAGAACCGCATCCACATGGCCCCCCTCACCCGCGGGCGTGCGGCCGAGCCGATGTTCGTGCCCAACGAGTTGATGGCGCTCTATTATCGCCAGCGCGCCGGGGCAGGCATGATCCTCACCGAAGCGACCGGCATCAGCCGCGAAGGCCTCGGCTGGCCCTCCGCGCCGGGCATCTGGAGCGACGAGCAGACCGAGGCGTGGAAGGCCACCACCAAGGCCGTGCACGAGGAAGGCGGCCTGATCGTCATGCAGCTGTGGCACATGGGCCGCATAGTCCACCCCTACTTCCTCGATGGCGAGCCGCCGTTCTCGGCCAGCGCGACGCAGGCCCCGGGCGAAGCCCACACGCCGACCGGCAAGTCGCCCTATGCCGTCGCCCGCGAGATGACCCACGAGGATATCAAGCGCACCGTCGCAGATTACCGCCGCGCGGCCGAGAACGCCAAGAAGGCGGGCTTTGACGGGGTGCAGCTGCACGGCGCGAACGGCTATCTGGTGGACCAGTTCCTGCGCGACAAGACCAACCTGCGAACCGACGAATATGGCGGCTCGCCGGAAAACCGCACCCGCTTCATGCGCGAAGTGCTGGAAGCGATCATCGATGTGTGGGGCGCGGACCGCGTCGGCATCCGCCTCTCGCCCAACGGCGATTCGCAAGGGACCGACGACAGCAACCCGCCCGCGACCTTCGGCGCGGCTGCCAAGGTGTGCGAGGAACTGGGCCTTGCCTTCGTCGAGCTGCGTGAACCCGGGCCGGACGGCACCTTCGGACAGACCGACGTGCCCAAGCAGAGCCCGCTGATCCGCCAGATCTACACCGGCAAGCTGATCCTCAACAGCGACTACACCGCCGAGGAAGCCGAAGCCGATGTGGCCAGCGGCAAGTGCGACGCGGTGAGCTTTGGCCGCCCCTACATCTCTAACCCCGATCTCGAAAAGCGCATCGCGGCCGGAGCCCACTGGAACCCCAACAAGGACGTGCCCAAGAGCTGGTACTTCCCGATCCCCGAAGGCTACGTCGATTACCCGACCCTCGCCGAAGAACAGGCGCAGGCGGAGTAAGGTCTGTCTCCCGGCAGCGTCCACTTAGGCCGCTGCCGGAGAGAGGCTGGCTTTTCCATTGCGGTCTTTACCGTCACCCCAGCGCAAGCCAAGATGACGAATGAGACGGCGGCTTTACGGTTGCGGTTCTTCAGGGGCCGGGGCGGCAGGCGCTGCCTCGGCCCCTGTGCTTGGGGCCGCGCCCTCGACGCCCTCCGCCGGGGTCACCAGCGGCTGTTCGGCATCGAGGTCGGCAGGCGCAGGGCCTTGGCGCGGGGCGAGCGGGGCCTGCGAATCAAGCTGCTCCAGCGGGATCATCGCATCGCTGATTTCCCCGCCGAGCACCTCGCCCGCCGCCTTACCGCCGCGCTCGGCAGTCGTGGACGCCTCTTCGGTGCAGGCAGCGGCCAGCAGCGTCAGGGCAGCAAGAAGCGTGAGGCGGTTCATCGGCACGCTCTTTTCGCGGCAGCGTCGAGCGCGTCAAGGAAATCCTCGGACGTGGCGAGCAAGGCCGCGTCCCATTCCTCGGCAGTGACCGGAAGCCCCAGCCGCGCCATGCTGGTGACGCCATATTCGGAAATGCCGCAAGGCACGATGCCGCCGAAATGGGTAAGGTCAGGATCGAGGTTCACCGAGAAACCGTGCATCGTCACCCAGCGCCGCACGCGCACGCCGATTGCGCCGATCTTGGCCTCGCTACCATCGGTGTCGCGCGTCCAGATGCCGACGCGCCCTTCCGCGCGCCAGCTTTCCACGCCGAAGGTCGCGAGGGTGGCGATCACCCAGCCCTCGATCGCGTGGACGAAGCAGCGCACGTCCTTCCCGCGCTTGTTCAGATCGAGCACCAGATAGCCGATGCGCTGGCCCGGCCCGTGATAGGTGTAACGCCCGCCGCGCCCGGCATCGACCACTTCGAAGCGCGGATCGACTAGTTCGGCCGGATCGGCGCTTGTGCCAGCCGTATAGACCGGCGGATGTTCGAGCAGCCACACCAGTTCCGCCGCCTCGCCCGCATGGACGGCGGCATTGCGCGCCTCCATCACCGCCAGCGCCTCTGCGTAAGGCACCAGCGCCGTATCGCGCCGCCATTCGGGAGGCGCAGGTCTCAGGGTCTCGGGAGCAATGCTTGCCATGCCGCTTCGGTGGGGGCATTGAGCGCGCATATCAAGAGGCGATTGCGTGAGGCTATCGCCCCCGGCAACAGGGATCGGAACCGCGGGATGGCAAATGCAAAGCTCGACATGGGCAAGGCCTGGGCACAGGCGACCGCGCTGATCGGGGCCAACAAGGACACGATCTCGGCGCTGGCGGGGCTGTTTTTCTTCCTGCCCTCGTTCGGCGCGGGGCTGTTCATGCCCGAAGCTACTGCCACGATCCCCCCCGGCGGCGCCCGCCAGAGCGGCGATCCGCAGGTGGCGATGCAGCAGGCGATGGACCAGATCAGCGCGCTCTATGCCGATAACTGGCCGTTCCTGCTCGCGGTGAGCGTTGCCGGGTTCATCGGCTCGATGGCCCTGCTCGCGCTGCTGTCCGATCGCGGCAATCCGACGGTGGGCGAGGCGCTGGGCAAAGGCATCCGCTCGATCCCGGCCTATATCGCCGCGCAATTGCTGAGCGCGCTGGGCGCAGGGGTGATTATCGGCCTGCCGCTCGGGCTGCTGGCCGCGCTCGCGCCGCCTGCGGTGGTGGGGGTTGCCGGGCTCGCGCTGGTGGTGCTGGTGATCTATCTGGCGGTGAAGTTCTCGCTGATCGCCCCGGTCATCGCCATCGACGAGGAGCGCAATCCGATTGCCGCCATCCGCCGCTCGTGGCGGCTGACCAAGGGCAATAGCGTACGGATCTTCGCCTTCTTCGTGCTGCTGTTCGTGGTGATCGTGATCATCGGCGCGCTGGTGCAGGGAATCCTGACGCTGGTGCTGTCGGCGATCGGCGGCGAGGTGGCGCGCATCGGCATTGCGGCGGTGAGCGCGGGCGTGAACGCGATGATTACGGTGATCTTCCTCGTCGTGCTGGCTGCGATCCATCGCCAACTCGGCGGCGCCACGCCCGAGCGGCTGGCCGAGACCTTCGAATAAGGCAGCAATGGCCGAAACCGATCCCCATGTGACCGCGCAGGCCAGCACGCCTGCCACCGGCGCGATCCCGCCGGGGCGCATGGCGCTGCTGTTCATGGTGATGCTGGTGACCGCGGCGGGCAACACCGCGATGCAATCGGTGATGCCCTCGATCGGCACGGCTTTGCAGGTCGAGGATGTGTGGATCAGCCTGGCCTATAGCTGGTCGGCGCTGTTGTGGGTGGTGTGCGCGCCGCTGTGGGCGCGGCGTTCGGACAAGCGCGGGCGCAAGGCGATGATGGCGGTGGGGCTGGTCGGCTTCGTTACCTCCTTCGTGCTGTGCGGCGCGGCGCTGTGGGCGGGGCTTGCGGGCTGGATGACCGCCTTCTGGACGCTGATCGCCTTTGCCGCCGCGCGCAGTCTTTATGGCGGCTTCGGCAGCGCCGCGCCGCCTGCGGTGCAGGCCTATGTCGCCTCGCGCACGCCGCGGGCCGAGCGCACGCAGGCGTTATCCTTGATAGCATCAAGCTTTGGCCTCGGCACGGTGATCGGCCCGGCGCTGGCCCCGCTAATGGTGCTGCCGTTCCTCGGCATCGGGCTGACGGGGCCGTTCCTGTGCTTTGCCGCCATCGGCGTGATCGCGCTGGTGCTGCTGCGCCTGCGCCTGCCGGATGACGAGCCGCAATTCGCCGCGCGCGGGCAAGCCGTGGCCTATTCGAGCGGCTCGGGCGCGCCGCTCGATCCGCAGGAGTCCCCCGATAGCGAAGAGGCCGCCGCCACCACCGAGCCGCCGCGCCTGTCATGGCGCGATCCGCGGCTGCGGCCATGGGTGTTCGCAGGCTTCTTCGGCGGCCACGCGCAGGCGATGGTGCTGGGGATTTCGGGCTTTCTGGTGCTCGACCGGCTGGGCCTGCGCGACACGCCTGCCGAGGGTGCGGGGCCGGTTGGCCTCGTGCTGATGAGCGGGGCGATCGCGACCCTGCTGGCACAATGGGGCCTCATCCCGCGCTTCGATCTCGGCCCGCGCGCGGCGACGCTTTGGGGCATCACCACCGCCGCGCTGGGCACCGTGGTGCTGGCGGTGGCGAGCGACCTGCACCTGATTGCGCTTGGCTATGCCATCGCCTCGCTGGGCTTCGGCCTGTTCCGCCCCGGCACCACGGCAGGCACCTCGCTCGCCGTCAGTCGCGCCGAGCAGGGGCAGGCCAGCGGCATCGTCGCGTCACTGGCAGGGGCGAGCTATATTTATGCGCCCGCGCTGGGCGTGTGGCTCTACGGCCATTCCGACTGGCTGGGCTTCGGGTTGATCGTGGCTCTGTGCGCGGCTGTGGTGCTGCACGGCTGGAAGGGGCTGCAGGCGGATAGAGAGCTCACCAAGGACAGGGGCTAGCCGTGAGGCTGATCGGCGGCAAAGCCACCGCAAGCGCGAACGCGCGTCCGCAGGTGCCCGAAGCGTAGCGGAGGAACAGCACCGAGGACGTGCCCGCGGAGGCCGGCACGCCAATTAAAGAATCTCCAGCACCTTGTCCTGCGGGCGGCACAGTCTTACGCCCTTCTCCGTCTCCACCAAGGGCCGTTCGATCAGCTTCGGTTCCGCCACCATCGCCGCCAGCACTGTCGCATCATCGGCATCGGGCAAGCCGCGCTCCTCCGCGTCTGTGCCGCGCAGGCGCAGGCCTTCTTGCGGGGTGATCCCGGCATCGCGGTAGAGCTGCGCGAGCTTTTCCGCGCCCGGCGGAGTCTTGAGATATTCGACCACCGTCAGCTCGACGCTGCTCAGGCTTTCGAGGATCGCCAGCGTCTTCCTCGACGTGCCGCAGCCCGGATTGTGCCAGATCGTCGCTTTCATCACCGCTCTCCTTGCGCTGCCATCACGGCCGAGGCCGAGGCCGATAATCCGCGTGCGGCGCAAATGCTACAGCTTGATGATTATCAATTTCAAGGACACACAGCGCTTGCAGATGCGAGTAAGTTGCAATAGCGCGCTCGCCAAGATCTGAAAGGCCCCCCATGATTCGTCCCCTCGCCCGCACTGTCCTGTTCCTCGGCGCTGCCGGCATTGCCTTCCCTGCGATTGCGGAAACAGCCCCTGCCGCCGCCGAAGCGGCCGCGGCGACCGGCGCGGAAGATGCCGGGGATGCCGGCCCCAACATCATCGTCACCGGCGACGTGCTCTATTCCAACCAGATCAACGCGACCAAGACGCCCACACCGATCATCGACGTGCCGCAGTCGCTCAGCATCACCACCGCCGACCAGATCATCCGGCAGGGCTTCGACTCCGTCGGCGACATCGTGCTCTACACTCCGGGCGTGACCAATTCGCAGGGCGAAGGGCACCGCGATTCCGTGGTGTTCCGCGGCGTGCGATCGACCGCCGACTTCTTCGTCGACGGGGTGCGTGACGATGTCGAATATTACCGCGGCCTCTACAATCTCGAACAGGTCGAAATCCTGCGCGGCCCCAACGCGCTGCTGTTCGGGCGCGGCGGCACCGGCGGGGTGCTCAACCGCGTGACCAAGAAGGGCGTGGTGGGAGAGACTTTCGCCGGCTTCCGCGCCTCGGCTGGCAGCATCGGCGCCTATGACATCTGGGGCGATGTCAACCTCGCGCTCGGCAGCAGCGCGGCGCTGCGGATCAATGCCGCCTACGAGCATCTGGATAACCACCGCGACCTGTTCGACGGCGAGCAGATCAGCATCAACCCGACGCTGCGGGTTGAACTCGGCAGCCGCACCACGATCGACCTGTCCTACGAATATCTCGATCACGAACGCTTCATCGATCGCGGCATCCCGACCGACGATAACGGCGATCCGGTGCGCGCGCTGCGGAACATCACCTTCGGCGATCCGGACAACAACTACGCCACCTTCAAGGCGCACGTGCTGCGCGGGACGCTGCAGCACAGCTTCTCCGACAGCTTCAAGGCCAACCTCACTGCCCAATATGGCGATTATGACAAGACCTACGCCAACTATTTCCCGGTCGGTTACAACCCGGCCACCAACGTCGTGGCGATGGACGGCTATATCGACAACGGCCAGCGCAAGAACCTGATCCTGTCGGGCAACCTTGTCGGCGAATTCGATACCGGCGGGATCGGCCACACGCTGATTGTCGGCGGCGAATTCATCGATACCAGCAACGATAACGACCGCTTCAATTCCGTGTTCGACACCGCTGTCGCCGATGGCCGCCGCCCGGATATCGAGTTCTTCAGCGCGGTGCGCCCCTTCCCGCTGCGCGGCGGGGTCGGCACGCTGGCCGACGGGCGCACCACCCGCGTCGGCTTCACCTCGCTCAACGACGATACCGAGGCCGATCTCACCGTGTTCTCCGCCTATATCCAGGACGAGGTGAAAATCGCCGAGTGGCTGCGCGTGGTGCTCGGCGCGCGGTTTGATTCGTTCGAGATCACCGTGCTCGACAACCGCATCGGCACTGTCCGCACCCGCAAGGACGAGGAAGTGACCCCGCGCGCCGGGCTGATCATCAAGCCGGAAGCGAACCTTTCGCTCTACACCTCCTATTCGGAAACCTTCCTGCCGCGTTCGGGCGACCAGTTTGCCGACATCAACCCGCCCAATGACGCGCTTGATCCCGATACCTTCTCAAACCTCGAAGCGGGCGTGAAGTGGGACATCTACCCCGGCCTCGCGCTGACCGGAGCGGTGTTCCAGATCGAGCAGTCCTCGCCCCAGCCGGCGGACAGCAATCCCGACACGCTCGATGTGATCGACAGCCGCATCCGCGGGTTCGAGGCGCAGTTGCAGGGGCAGGTGACCGACGGCTGGTTCCTGTCGGCGGGCTATTCCTATCTCGATGGCGAACAGCAGAGCCGCACCGGCCCGACCGGGCGCCGGGTGCGCGAGCTGCCCGAGCACATGTTCTCGATCTGGAACAACGTGCAGGCGACCGAGCAGCTCGGCTTCGGCCTTGGCCTGACCGCGCAGGACGAAAGCTTTGCCGACAACGGCAACACCGCGACCCTGCCCGCCTATGCGCGGGTGGACATGGCGGTGTCCTACCAGTTCAACGACAATCTGCGCCTGCAGGTCAATGTCGAGAACCTGTTCGACACGCTCTACTTCCCCAACGCCCACTCCGCCGACGAGCTGACCGTGGCCCCGCCGCTGAACGCGCGGTTCACCATCACCGGGCGTTTTTGAGAGGTTCAGACCTCCCGCCCCGCCTCCCCACCCGGCCACCATAACATAGTGGTACTATTGGTGGCCGGGTGGGGAGGCGGGGCGGGAGGTCTGCGGTTCGCGCAATCGAACCCCGTCAATCAGGATCCACCACCCGCAGCGCTGGAACCGCCTGCGCCGCGTCTTCGGAACTGATGCCGGGCGCGGGCGCGGCGCTGATGCTCTCGCGGCGCTGGGCCACGCGCCCCGCCCGCTCGACGGCGCGAATCAGCCGCGGATAGACCCCGCAGCGGCAGATGTTCGGGATGGAAGCGGCGATTTCCTCGCGCGTCGGGGCGGGATTGCGCTGGATCAGCGCGGCGGCCGCGATGACGATGCCGGGGGTGCAATAGCCGCACTGGATCGCCTGTTCGGCCACCATCGCCTGCTGCACCGGATGCGCGCGATCACGGCTCAGCCCTTCGATGGTGGTGATGAGCCGCCCCTCGGCCTCGGCCAGCGTGATCTTGCATGAACGCAGCGCCACCCCGTCGACCAGCACCATGCACGCACCGCCGCAGTCGCCCCCGCCGCCCGAACCCCCGCAAGCCTTGGTGCCGGTGAGGTTCATCGCTTCGCGCAGCGCGTAAAGCAGCGGCATCCGCGGATCGAGATCGAACTCCACTGGCCGCTCGTTGACGGTCATGCGCGGCATTGCTGGCTCCTGCTAGCGGCTTACTGGCGCCAGCTGTCGTCGATCTTGTCGACCCGGCGCTTCCACGCCTCGAAGTCGAACATCCCCGCGCCGCCCTGCCCGCTCATCACCGAAAGGTCGCGCTGGTGCACGTCGACCACTTCCTGCGGCACAAGCACCGGATCGCCCATGCTGAGGGTCGCCACCTGAATCTCGCAGGCGCGCTGCAAGGCCCACATCTTGACGAACATCCCCTGAATGGTGCGGTCCATCACGACAGGGCCGTGGTTGCGGAGCATCAGGATGGTGTGATTGCCGAGGTTTTGCACCAGCCGCTCGCCTTCCTCGGGGCGCACAGTCACGCCTTCGAAGTCGTGATAGCCAATCTGGCCCTGGAAATTGCAGGCGTAGAAATTGGTCGGCAGCAGCCCGTCCTTGTGGCTCGCCACGGCCATCGTCGCGGTGGTGTGGACATGGCAGATCGCATCGGCACGGGCACCCAGATGCTTGTGGAAATAGGCGTGCTGGGTGAAGCCCGCCTTGTTCACCATGTAGGGCGAGCCGCCGACATTATTGCCCTCGACATCGATCTTGACGAGGTTGCTGGCGGTCACTTCGCTATACAGCAGCCCGAAGGGGTTGATGAGGAAGGTGTTTTCCTCCCCCGGAACCTTCAGCGAGATGTGGTTGTAGATCGATTCCGACCAGCCGAGATGATCGAAAATCCGGTAGCACGCCGCCAGATCGAGCCGCGCCTGCCACTCTTCTGCGCTGCATTCGATGGTGGGCTTCAGCTGGGTCGCCATAGGGGTATCCTCTCCGTCAGTCTTTGATCGCGGCTATCGCACGCACAGGGAATGCTTTGCAAGCAGCGCGCGGCGCGGCTAGGCGTTGGGAAGAATGAACGCGCCCGGTCAAAGCCTTCCCAAACTGGTCAGCGGCAGCATCCCCGGGCATCTCGTCAGCCAGACACTGCCCGCAGTCATCGGCGTGGCCGCGATCATGTCGATCGGGATTGTCGACGCCTATTTCATCGGCCAGCTCGGCAGCGCGCCGCTGGCCGCGATCAGCTTCATCTTCCCCGTGGCCGTCGCCAGCACCTCGCTGGGTGTGGGCGTGATGGTGGGGATCAATTCGGTGGTCGCCCGCGCACTGGGCGAAGGCGATCATGAACGCGCCGCGCGCCGCGCCAATTTCGGGATCGTGTTTGCCGCTGCCATCGGCGTGCTGATGGGCCTGTCGCTGTGGCTGGCGATCGACCTCATCTTCACCGCGATGAACGCGCCGCCCGCACTGATGCCGCTGATCCGCGCCTACATGACGCCCTATGCCTGCGGCTTCCCGCTCAGCCTTGCGATCATGGGCTTCAACGGCGTGCTGCGCGGACAGGGCGAGGCCAAGCGCACCAGCACCGTCAGCATCACCTATGCCGCGGCCAACTGGGTGCTCAATCCGGTGCTGATTACGGGGGCTTTCGGCTTTGAAGGCTTCGGGATTGCGGGATCGGCCTATGCCACAGTGATCGGCTGGGGGATCGGGGTGCTGACCGCCCTGTGGCTGCTGCGCGGCACCCCGCTGCCGTTCAATCTGGCGCTGCTGAAGGATTGCGACCTGGTCGAACAGGGCCGCGCGATCATCCGCGTCGGGCTGCCCGCGGCGTTCTCGAACGCGATCAACCCGCTGGGCCTTGCCGTCCTGACTTCGCTGGTCGCGCTGGAGGGCGAGGCGGCAGTGGCAGGCTTCGGCGCGGCGGGGCGGCTCCAGAGCTTCGTGATTGTCCCGCTGCTCGGCCTGTCGGGCGCAATCGGGGCGATTGTCGGGCAGAACTGGGGCGCGGGCCGTTATGACCGGGCGCGCGAGGCGGCGCTGTATGCGGCGGGGTTCTGCGTGGTGTGGGGCCTCGGCGTGGCGCTGGCGATGATTGTCGCGGGCGAGAGCTTTGCGCAGGTGTTCACCGATGATCCCGCCGTCATCGCCGAATTCGCGCTCTATCTGAAGATTGCCGCCTGGGGCTATGCCGGGTTCGGGCTGCTGATTGTCGGCAACGGCATCATGAACGCGGTCGATCAGGCGGGGCTGGCGCTGCTGCAATCGGTGGGGCGGGTGTTTCTGGTGATGCTGCCGGTGGCGCTGCTGCTCCAGCCGGAAATGGGCAGCGCGGCGATCTTCACCGCCGAACTCGCCGCCAACCTGTTCGGCGCGGTGTCGGCAGTGCTGCTGGTGCGCCACATCTTCGCCAGACCGCAGCCCGCGTGGGCGCCGCGCTAGGCCTTCATTAACCACCCTGCCGCATAGAGTGCTCCGCAAGACGAAGGGGCGCGCGACCTGATGGACGATCTGCTGGCGGAATTCATCGCCGAGACCCGCGAAATGCTGGAGGCTTCGGGCGGCGAAATCGTCGCCTGGGAAGCCGATCCGGCTGACCGCGCACGGCTCGATACGATCTTCCGCTTTGTCCACACGGTGAAGGGCAATTGCGGGTTCTTCGACTTCCCGCGCCTCGCCGCCCTGTCCCACGCCGCCGAGGATGCGCTGGCCGATTGCCGCGCGGGCCGGCGCGAGCCTGACCCTGCGCTGGTGTCAGCGGTGCTCGCGATCATCGACAGGATTGCGGCGATGGTCGATGCGGTCGAAGCGGGCGAGGAATTTCCCGAAGGCGGCGACGAGGCGCTGATCGCGGCGCTCGACGATGTGGCCGAGGCTGGTGCGGATTGCGCCGAGGTTGCCGAAGCCCCGCTCCACGCCCCCGCCAGCGCCCTGCTGGAACGCGGCGAGGATGCCGCCAGTCCCGCCACCCGCCGCACCGATGCGGCGACGGCGCAGCGCACCATCCGCCTCCCGGTCGAACTGCTCGACCGGGTGATGAGCGGCGTTTCCGACATGGTGCTGGCGCGCAATGATCTGGCCCACCGGCTGCGGCAGGCGGGCAACCAGCCGACCATCGACGGCCCGTTCGAACGCCTCACCGCGATCCTCTCCGACGTGCGCGACGCGATCACGCGGATGCGGATGCAGCGGATCGAGACGCTGTTCGGCGCCCTGCCCCGGCTGGTGCGTGACCTTTCCGCCGAGCTTGGCAAGCAGGTGATGGTCGATCTCGACGGCGGCGATGTCGAGCTGGACCGCGAGATGATCGAGACGATCCGCGATCCGCTCACCCATCTGATCCGCAACGCCATCGATCACGGCATCGAAGCGCCTTCTACGCGGCTGGCGGCGGGCAAGCGCGAGATCGGGCTGATTTCCATCGCCGCGCGCCAGTCGGGCAACACCATCGCCATCGTCATCCGCGACGACGGGCGCGGACTGGACGAGGACCGGATCGCCGCCAAGGCGCTCGCCACCGGCCTCGTCACCCCCGCCGACCGCGTTGCCATGAGCCGCGACAAGCTCGTCAACCTGATCTTCGAACCGGGCTTCTCGACCGCCGAGACCGTCAGCAATGTCTCGGGCCGGGGCGTGGGGCTGGATGTGGTGCGCCAGAACCTCGAAAAGGTCGGCGGCAGCATCAAGGTCGCCAGCGTGCCCGGTGAAGGCACGCAGTTCACGCTCCAGATCCCGCTGACGCTCAGCATCATCGCCGGACTGACGGTCGAGATCGCCGGACAGCGCTTCGCCATCCCGCAGGGCTATGTCGAGGAAATCGTCCAGGCCACGCCCGCCGCGCTCGAACTCACGCGAATGGGCGAGGCCGCGCTGATCACCTTCCGCGGCAACCGCATCCCCTGCCTGATGCTGGCCGAAGTGCTGGGCCTCGAAACCCGCGAGGCGCGCCGCGAGCTTACGCTGGTGCTGCTGCGGCTGGCGAGCGGCGATCTGTTCGCGCTGGTGGTGGAGCGTATCCACAGCCACGGCGATCTGGTGGTCAAGCCACTGGCGCCGGCAGTGATGAAGTCCGGGCTTTATGCCGGATCGACTCTGCTCGATGATGGCCAGCCGGTGCTGCTGCTCGACATCACCAACATCGCCGCGCTGCATAATCTCGTCTCGGACGGGCGCACGCGGGTGGTCCGCCCGCTCGACGAGGAGGCCGCCGGGCCAGCGCAGGCCGCGCCGCGCGCGATGCTGTTCACCGACTTTGCAGGCCGGCGCATGGCGGTGCGGCTGGAGCTGGTGCAGCGCATCGAGACGGCTTCGGCCAGCGCCATCGACCGTTCCGCTGCGCGGCCAAGGCTGGTGATCGACGGGCAGATCCTGCCGCTGGTCGGCCTGCCCGACACTCCGCCCGCCACCGACAAGCTGCGCCTGCTGCGGCTCGGCGACGGGCTGTGCGAAGTCCTCCAGGCGGTGCGCGCGGTCGAGGATGCGGTCGAGCTGACCGAGGCGCTGGTGCCGGTCCCCGAAGACCCGCTGATCGAAGCCATGACGCTGGTTGCCGGCCAGCCGGTGGCGCTGATCGACGCGCATGAATTGTTCGCCCGCCACGGCGAGCCGCCGCTGGCCGCCCCCGGCGCCCGCCCGCGCTGTGCCTTGCCCGATAACGAATGGGCGCGCACCATTCTCGCCCCGCTGGTCGCCTCGGCAGGCTATGACATTGTCGCCGGTGACAGCGCCGATCCGCAGGTCGTCACGATCCTGTCCGAAGACCTCTACGAAGCCGCCAAACTGCTCGGCCGCGTCCCCGCCGGGCCGGTCATCCGCCTGCGCGATCATCCAGGGGACAGCGCCAGGAGCGAAACCATCTACCGCTACGACCGCGAGAGCCTGCTCGCCGCGCTCGCTGCGGTCCGCACCGCGCGGCTTGCCGGAGGACAGCGGTCATGAGCGAATTGCTGGTCATCATCCAGATCGCCGGGCGGCGCTGCGCGCTTTCGGCGCATGACGTCAAATCGGTGATCGAGATCGGCGCGATCACGCCGGTGCCGCGCGCGCCGGACTTCATCACCGGCATCGCCGCGCTGCGCAGCCAGACGCTGACCGTGATCGATTGCCGCCGCGCGCTCGGCCTGGCCACTGGCGAGGCGCCCACCGATGATCGCGCCGTCGTGGTCGCCAGCGGGGGCCATGCCTATGCGCTGATGGTCGACGCGATCGAGGATATCACCACCGCCACCGGCGCGCCCGGACAGGTGCCCGGCGGGTTCGGCCCCGAATGGTCGCGCGCGGCGCGCGGCATGATCGAGACCATAACCGGCCCCGCCCTGCTGGTCGATCTGGCCGCCCTGATCGCCGGCCCGGATGCTGCCCGCGGCGAAATCGAAGTCGCGGCTTAATCCAATGCTTACCAGATGGTCCTAGCCTCGTGCCGGGTCCAACGCAGGAAATGCCATGAAAACGTGCCTTATCGTCGATGATTCGCGGGTCATCCGCAAGGTTTCGCGGCATATCCTCGAAACGCTCGGCTTCACCGTGGACGAGGCCGAAGACGGCAAGGCCGCGCTTGACGCCTGCGAGACGGCGATGCCCGATGTGGTGCTGCTCGACTGGAACATGCCGGTGATGACCGGAATCGAATTCCTCATCCACCTGCGCCAGCGCCCCGGCGGCGAGCGGCCCAAGGTGGTGTTCTGCACCACCGAAAACGACGTCGCCCATATCCGTCAGGCCATCGAGGCCGGGGCGGACGAATATGTGATGAAGCCGTTCGATCACGAGACCCTCCAGATCAAGCTGCAGCTCGTCGGCTTCGCGTGAGCCCGGCCCGGCACCCTTTTGCTGGAACCACCCCGCGCGCCGCCAGCGCCGCGATCCGGGTGATGATCGTCGATGATTCGCTGACCGTGCGCACGATCTTCAAGCGCATGGTCGAAAGCGATCCCGCACTGGTCGTCGTCGGCACCGCCAGCAGCGCCGAGCGGGCCATCGCCCAGCTGGCCGCAGAGCCGGCCGATGTAGTGCTGCTCGATCTCGAAATGCCAGGCATGGGCGGGCTCGATGCCCTGCCCGCAATCCTCGCCACGCCTGCGAGCCCGCAGGTGCTGGTGGTGTCGTCGCTGACGATGGACGGGGCAGAACACACCCTTGCCGCGCTCCAGATGGGGGCGGCTGACACCCTGCTGAAGCCGCGTCCGGGCGGCTTTACCGAGGATTATCGCACCCAGCTGCTCGGCAAGATCCGCGCGCTCGGCAGCCGCGGGGCCGAGACCGGCAGCACCGTCGCCGCCGCAGCCGCAGCCGCAGCCGCAGCCGCAGCCGCACCGCAGGCCGAACGCTCCTTCGTGCGCCCCGGCAGCAGTCTGCGCCCGCGCCGCACCGAAGTGGTGGCGATCGGCGCCTCGACCGGCGGGATCCATGCGCTCGGCCTGATGCTGGGCGCGATGGACCGTGCCTGCGATCTGCCGATCCTCATCACCCAGCACCTGCCCGCCTCGTTCATGCCGGTGTTTGCGCGGCAGATCGAGAACGCCTGCGGCCGCCCGGCCGATATCGGCGCGGACGGCATGGAAATCCGCCCCGGCCGCGTGATGATCGCGCCCGGCCACGGCCACTTGCTGGTGCGCCGCAGCGGCGACCGGCTGCTTGCCCGGATTTGCACCGAACCCGCACCGAGCGGCTGCCTGCCCTCGGTCGATCCGATGCTCGCCAGCCTCGCGGTAGCCTGCGAGGGCCGCGCACTTGGCGTGATCCTGTCAGGCATGGGCCGCGACGGCGTGATCGGCGCGCAGGAACTGGTGAGCGCGGGCGGCACGATCTACGCGCAGGACGCCGCCAGCAGCGCGGTGTGGGGGATGCCCGGCGCCGTCGCCAAGGCGGGGCTCGCCAGCCTCATCGCCACGCCTGAAGCCATCGGCCAATCCATCATGGCGCAGACCAGCGCTCCGCTGTTACGGCAAGGCTGAGGCGCGCGGACGTGGAAACCAGCGAAGCCTCGCACCAGATCATCGCCGATCTGCTCGCCGCGCGCACCGGCCAGCACCTCACCGAAAGCCGCCGCTGGCGCGTCAATTCGGCGCTGGCAGGGCTGTTCCGCGAACATGGCATCAGCAATGTCGATCAGCTCGTCTGCCTGCTCGCCTCGCCGCGCACCGGGCCGGAAAGCCCCGATCTGTCGCAGCAAGTGGTCGAGGCGCTGCTCAACAACGAAACCTATTTCTTCCGCGACAAGCCGACCTTCGACCAGCTGCCGCAGGAAATCCTGCCCGAGCTTGCCCGCCGCCGGGCCGGGACCAAGCGCCTGTCGATCTGGTCGGCGGGCTGTTCGACCGGGCAGGAAGTCTATTCGCTGGCGATGCTGTTCGCCGAACAGAAAGAGCGCTGGGCGGGCTGGAGCATCGAGCTGATCGGCACCGATGTATCGCATCGCGCAATCAACGCCGCGCGCAGCGGGCTTTACAGCCAGTTCGAAGTGCAGCGCGGGCTGGGCGTCACCCAGATGCTGCGGCATTTCGACGAGGCCACCGGCGGCTGGCAGATCCGCGAGGATGCGCGGCGGATGGTGCATTTCCGCCAGCACAACGTGCTCGGCCCGCCGCCCGGCCGCCACCCCTTCGATCTGGTGCTGTGCCGCAATGTGCTGCTCTATTTCGATCGCGCCACCCGCGCCGCCGCCTTCGAACGGCTCGCCAGCGCAGTCGCGTCCGATGGCTTCCTGATGCTCGGCGCGGGCGAAACCGTGGTCGGCCAGACCGACCGCTTCACCCCCGCCCCCCGCCGCGCGAGCTTTTTCGAGCCTCACACCGCGGGCGGGGAAAGCCGCCACTTGCGCGCTGGTTAACCACATTTTCGCGGGCCGGAAGTGCCGTTCCCTGCGGGAATCGGCGCGCGGCTTTACCCTTCCTTAGCCGCTGCCCTTTACGATGATCGGTAAGCGCACCCACGGCACCGGCTGCGCGCTGAACAGGGACAAGAGCTTGTCGGAGACGTCGAAACCGCTGCGCCTGACACCGATCGGCATCGTACTGGTGCCGCTGGCGCTGGCCTGCGTGATCACCGGGGTCGCGGTGCTGGCGGTCAGCCTGAACGAGCGTCTGACGATTGTCGCGCCCGCGCCGCTGCTGACGGCGACAGTGCTGGTCTATTCGGCGATTCTGGTTTTGCTGGGCCGCAGTGCCATCGCCAATGTCCGCGAGCTTGAATCGCTGGGCCTGACCGATGCGCTCACTCACCTGCCTAATCGCCGCGCGCTGCACGAGGATGTCGAGCGCATGTCACAGGGCAGCGCGGAAGTGGCGCTGGCGCTGATCGATCTCGATGCCTTCAAGCAGGTCAACGATCATTACGGCCACGCGCTGGGCGACGAGCTGATCGTGCGTTGCGCGCAGATGCTGGGCGAGGTGTGCGGCGATGAAGCGCGCTGCTACCGGCTCGGCGGGGATGAATTCGCGGCGGTGATGGACGGCAAGGTGGCCGGGACGATCCTTGAAGGGATGTGCCGCACCCTGCTCGAACGGCTCGGCACGCCGGTGGCGGTCGCCGGCCGGCAGATCGCGGTGGGGGCGAGCATCGGCCTTGCCCGCAGCACCTGTGACCTGCGCGTCCCCTCGTCCGAACTGCTGCGCCGCAGCGACGTGGCGATGTACATGTCCAAGCGCGGCGGCAAGATGCGCTGCACCTGGTTCAACGAAAGCTTCGACCGCCGCCGCGAGCGTGTGCGCGAGATCGAGGATGAAATCCGCACCGGCGTTGCCGCAGGCGAATTCGCACTGGCCTACCAGCCGCTGGTCGATGCCGAGGACGGGCGGATCGTCGCGGTCGAGGCGCTGCTGCGCTGGCCGCGCGGCGATCGTCCGCCGCTCGGCCCCAATGTGTTCATTCCGGTGGCGGAGGATTCGGGCCTCATCAACCCGCTCGGCCAGTGGGTGCTGCGGCAGGCGGTGTGCGATGCGCTGCGCTGGCCCGAGATCACCCTGTCGGTCAACATTTCCGCCGCGCAGCTGCGCAATCCCGAATTCCCGATCAAGCTGGGCGAGGTGCTGGAGGAAACCGGCTTCCCGCCGCACCGGCTGGAACTGGAAGTCACCGAGACCTGCCTGGTGCTCGATCCGGTGGTGGCCGAACGCACATTGGATGTGATCCGCTCGTTCGGGGTGCGGATCGCGCTCGACGATTTCGGCACCGGCTATGCCTCGATCGGCTTCCTGCGGCGCTTCCGGTTTGAAAAACTCAAGCTTGATCGCAGCCTGATCGAACTTGCGGGCGGCGATGACGGCAGCCGGGCGATGATGCTCTCCAGCATCGCGCTCGCCCGCGCGCTCAACATGGGGGTCACTGCGGAAGGCGTCGAGACCGAGGAACAGGCCGAACTTGTGCGCCTTGCCGGGTGCGACCAGATTCAGGGCTGGCTCTATTACCGCGCGCTTCCGGCGGCCGAGATCGACCGCCTGATGGCCGAACAGAACGCAGCCGACGCTGACGAAGCCGGAGAGGTCGCGGCATGAGCGCGATCGAAGACATCGCACTCGACCTCGAAGCCGAGCGGGCCGGGGCCGGAGCCGCCACCGCTGTACCCGGGCGCGCGTCCCGCACCGGCGGGCTGCGCGGCTGGTTCGACGGACTGTCGATCGGCGGCAAGATCACCTTCTTCTTCACCTTCAACCTCGGCGTCGCGCTATGCGCCGGGCTGTTCGCCATCGGCGGCTTCGTCGAACTGGGCGACCACGCCAAGCGCATCAACCAGACATACGGCTACGCGCTCGAAGCCGAGCAGCTGGTGACCCGGCTGAGCGACAGCCGCCACCATGCCGAAGTGATCGTGATTGCGGGCGACGATGCCCGCGCCGACGCCGCGCTCGATCAGCTTGCCGCGGCGGAGCGGATTATCGTCTCGCTCGATGACAGCATCCGCAGCAACAATCCCGCCGCGCACCGCAAGCTGGAACAGACCCGCGATGCCGTGCGCGACATGCGCCGCCAGATCGCCGCGTTTGAAGCCGCCGGCAGCGCGCCGCAGGATCGCAGCCGCCGCGCGCGCGAAGCCGTCGCCAGCGGCACCGCCGGGCTCGAAGCGGGCCGCGAAATGGCGCAATTGCTGGGCGCGGACGCTGCCAGCCGCAATGACGCGGGCGCCGATCTCATTTCCACCCTGCTGTTCGCGTGGATCGGCATCGCCACCGCGCTGACGCTGATCACGCTGGTGGCGCAGCGCTATGTCAACCAGACCGTCGGCGGGCTGCTCAAGTCGATGGCCGGGCAGATGACCCGGCTGGCGGCGGGCGAGAAGGGGGTCGAGATCACCGGCACCACCCGCCACGACGAAATCGGCGAGATGGCGCGCGCGCTAAAGGTGTTCCACCGCGCCGGCCTGCGCCTCGAACGGCTGAGCCGCGAACGCGCCGAACGCGCCCGCGCCGAGCTGGACGAACAGACCCGCTTGCAGATCCAGCAGGAGGAAGCACGGCTCGAACGCGAGCGGATGCTGCGCGATGTGGCTGACCAGTTCGAACGCACCGTGGGCGACGTCGTCACCGGCGTTGTCGCCGCTTCCAGCCAGTTGCAAGGCACCGCCAGGCTGATGGCCGCGACCGCCGAGGATACCAGCCGCCGCACCGGCGAAGTCGCAGGGGCGATGGAGGAAGCCAATCTCGGCGCCACTGCCGCCGCCTCGGCCAGCGACGAATTTGCCATGTCGATCGGCGAGATCAGCCGCCAGGCCGCCTCCTCTGCCGAACTCGCGCGCGAGGCGACGCTTTCAGCGCGCAAGGCCGACACCACCATCAGCGCGCTGACGGCTTCGGCGCAGCAGGTCGGCGAGATTGTCGAGCTGATCCAGACCATCGCCAAGCGCACCAACCTGCTCGCGCTCAATGCCAGCATCGAAGCCGCCCGCGGGGGCGAGGCCGGGCGCGGCTTTGCGGTAGTCGCCAGCGAGGTCAAGGAACTCGCCAACCAGACCAGCCGCGCGACCGAGAAGATCGCCGACCAGATCCGCGCGATGCAGGACACCACCGGCGCCAGCGTCTCGGCACTGCGGATGATCGCCGGGCAGATCGAGCAGCTCGAAACCACCGCCGTCGCCATCGCCAGCGCGGTCGACCAGCAGTCGGTCGCCGGGCAGGATCTGGCGCACAGCATCGATCTGGCCGCCCGCGGCACCGAACGCGCCGCCAGCCACATCGGCGAAGTGCGGCAGGCCGCGCTCTCGACCGGGGCGGCCGCCAGCCAGGTGCTTTCCAGCGCCACCAGCCTCGAAACCCAGGCCGCCACCTTGCGCCAGCAGGTGCAGACCTTCCTTGTGCGGGTCAGGACGTGAGGCGCGTAAAGGGCGGTTAATTAACCCGAAGTTCTGCCGCTTCGCCGGTGCGATCAAGCTTTTGGAAAGGATTTTCCTTCACAAATGCTTGAAAAGAAGCCCCGGGGGATTGCGGCATGAACATGATGACACTGCAGGAGCGACGCGAGGAACAGGCGGTTCCCGAATTCGTCCGCGATCTCAGATCCGAATTTGAGAACGAAGGCATCCCCGTCCCCGAAACGGGCCCATTCACGGTGGCGGCGGCGAATGAGGCCAGCCCCGTCCGCGCCAGCCTGCTTGAACGGTTCGACTGGTTCCGCGATCTGTCGCTGTCCAACAAGATCAACGCCATTTTCGGCACCTTCTTTGCGGTTGGCGCGGTGATGATGCTGGTGCTCGGGCTCGGCCTCACCGATCTGTGGAACCGCTACAATGCCAGCGCGCGAATGCAGGAGGCGGTGATTGCCGCGGGCGAGCTGGAAACGGCTGCGGGTGCGCTGCGCTATGATGCTGTGCGCGCGCTGTATGACCGTTCCTCGCGCCTGCGCGAAAGCCAGCGCGCGAGCGAAGCAGAAGTGCTGGCCCAGATCACCGCGATCGACGCGGCCATCGGCACGAACGTCCCCGAAGTCGAGCCGCGCGTAACCGCGCTCGGCGACCGGCTCGACGCTTTCCGCCGCGAGGCTGATCGCGCCGCTGAGACCGTGCGCGGTGGCGGCAATGCCAATGCTGCGGCAGCCGCGCTGGCCGTGGAGGGTGACCGGTTGGTGACCGACGCGGGCCGCCTTGCCGCCGATCTCGCCGCCCGCGCCGAGACGCAGGAAGCCAAGGGCATCTCCTACTTCTTTAACATGGTGCTGATCCTGGGGGTGCTGGCGGTGTTCGGCGCGACGGTTCTGCTGCTGGGCATGGCCTACCTGTCGCGCGATTTCTCGCGCAAGATCGTCGAGATTGCGGGCGGGATGAACCAGCTCGCCACCGGTGATCGCAATTTCACTATCGCCGGCGCGGATCGCAAGGACGAGGTCGGCCAGATGGTCCGCGCGCTCGACCTTTTCAAGCGCGCTAACAAGTGGATGGAGGACCGCGCGCGCGAACGCTCGGAACGGGTCGAACAGGAATTGGAGCTGCAACAGGAACGCGAGCGCGAGCGGCTCGAAGCCGAGGCCAAGAAGGCCGCGCTACTCGATGAAGTCGCGCGCCAGTTCGAACGCACCGTCGGCGAAGTGGTGGGCGGCGTGGCGGCAGCATCGAGCCAGCTCCACACCACCGCTACCCGCATGGCATCAAGCGCCGAGGAAGCAAGCCGCCGCACCGGCGAAGTCGCTGTCTCGATGGAGGAAGCCAATGCCGGCGCAACCGCCGCGGCTGCGGCGAGCGATGAATTCGCGCTCTCGATTTCCGAGATCAGCCGTCAAGCCGCCTCCTCGAGCGAATTGGCGCGGTTGGCGACCGAGGCGACTGGCGAGGCCGACGAAACCATCTCGGCACTGGCCGCCTCCGCCGAGGAAGTCGGACAGATCGTCGAACTGATCCAGACCATCGCCCAGCGCACCAACCTGCTGGCCTTGAACGCCTCGATCGAAGCCGCGCGCGGCGGCGAAGCGGGCCGAGGGTTTGCCGTGGTGGCGAGCGAGGTCAAGGAACTCGCCATGCAGACAAGCCGCGCGACCGAAAAGGTCGCCGACCAGATCCGCGCGATGCAATCGACCACCGGTGCCAGCGTCAAGGCGCTGCGGGCGATCGCCGGGCAGGTGAAGGAGCTCGAATCCACCGCTGTCTCGATCGCCACGGCGGTCGATCAGCAGTCGGTCGCCGGCCGCGATCTGGCACAGAGCATTGATCTGGCCGCGCGCGGGACCGAGAAGGTCGCGGGCCATATCGAGGACGTGCGCCAGCTGTCGCTGCACACCGGCGCAGCCGCCTCGCAGGTGCTTTCCAGCGCCAACGAGCTAGAAGCACAGGCGGCGCATCTGAACGAACAGGTGCGCGGCTTCCTGTCGCGGGTGCGGGCGGGGTAAGTCGGGCGGCGCTCAGAAGCGTAGCGTCAGCTCCTCCATTTCGGCCACCTCGCGCGCGAAGCGCGTAGCTGCCACGTCGGGGACAAGCCGCGCGAAGGCATCGGACAAGCTACGATAATACAACAGGGTTCCATCGCGGCGGCCGGTGAAGCGATCCCACTCCGCCGCGCCGTGGGCGCGCAGATCGGGGTTGATCGCCGCGGCATTGTGGGTCTTGTCGGCGAGGCTGACAGCAAGCGAGCGTGGGGACTTGGTCGCAAGACTGGCAATATAGGCCTGCTTGCGCGGGTGCCAGTCAGGCTTAGGCTCCTCGTAGGCATCAGTGCAATCAGCCACGATCTGCGCCACGCTCTCGCCGAACCTTGCGCGGATCTCGTCGAGTTGGGCAAGCCCGTCCTGATCCTCGGCGGGGTCATGAAGCAGGGCGGCAATCGCCTGGTCCTCGTCAGCGTCGTTCTCCAGCGCGATCGCGGCAACAGCCAGTAGGTGCGCGACGGAGGGGACGGCGGTGCCCTTCCGTAGCTAGGTGCGGTGCAGGCGGCTAGCATATTCGAGAGCGCTATCGAAGCCTTCGGTAAGAATAGAGTGCGATGCCGCGTTCATGCCGGTTGCTTCTTTGGCTCGTGACCGACGCCCATCACGCTCTGCAGCGGTGCTGCGGGCGAGGTATTTTGTGTTTTGTGGTGGTTTTTTTGGTGTTGGTTGCGGGAGTTGGATTTGAACCAACGACCT